>Ga0224749_1081_pt1 | contig 11517 bp, 11 predicted proteins | sample LIM_F_Vancomycin_3_FD_182078 | JGI IMG/M metagenome (GOLD analysis project Ga0224749, IMG submission 182078) | Enriched cells from gastrointestinal tract of the lab mouse from Pacific Northwest National Laboratory (PNNL), Richland, Washington... | ecosystem: Host-associated > Mammals > Digestive... | reverse complement strand
TTTCGCAACAGAAACCTCTTGCTTGACAAAAATAGGCTGCTTCCCGAAAGCAAAATGGTCTAGATAGATATTTAAACTGTTCATGCGTCAATCCCCATTAACATCAAGAGTAAACTAGCAAGAGAACCCACCAGTGTTGCTAAGGAGAAAAATAAAATTAAATAATTCATAGATTTTCCTTTTTTCAAATTAACAATTTCCTTTAACAACAAATGGACGGAATACAGTAGGAGAAAGATTGAGAAATATTTAATCATTCATAAAAGCCCCTTTTTATTGATTTTCGAACGACTCCTATATGGGTAAGAGTCTTATTGCCCCACTAATAACAACAAGAGTACCTATTAGATAAACATTAATTTCAATAAGAAAGTAGATACTGAGAAACTTCGGCTTTGTTCTTATCGACAAAAATATTAGCAGATACAAAAAGCGGTAACATAAACAGGTGAAGGAAAAACATCAACCCAATTTTTGCAAGGTCTCCATTCATTTTTAGGACCAAGTTCAAATAGCACAGGCCCCAAAAAATGCTAAACACATTGAAAACAAGTAAAACCGTAATTTTTTTTCGATTTTGGTTGCAGAAAAATAGAAGCAATCATCTAAAAGAAGGACAGAACTTTTGGTGTAAAGAAAAATAAATGCCGATATATAAAACCAAAGATAGTGAAATCAGAATATCTTTGCTGATAGAAAGTTGGGCAAAAAAAGATGGAAATATGTCTGGAACCCAAAACAGGAAAACATACAAAAGGATATGAGGCGGAAAAAGAAAGCGAATGAAAGTTATTTTGTTTTCAACCAATCTTCTGCTAAGACGTTGAATATCTACATATAAAAGAAACAATTTTCTTTTTGCTCTCTTTATATTTATATTTCTTTCTCCACCTTGATGCACATAGAAATAAATGGAAAGACAAATAGCAAAGAACCCAGCAAGAATGGTAAAAGTAATAAGATATGTATTTTGAAAATAAAGTATTGGAGACACAAACAGTGTCAAGTATAAAAGCAATAGAAAAGCTAAGGATAGCTTTGGCGTAAATGCTTTTCAAGGTAACCTTTGAATCCATAATAGAAAGAGCTTCCCCTAGATGATTATAAGGGGTGCACTTCATTAGTTAATGGCTTCTTTTTGATAGACCGATCAATCGGATTATTGAAGTAACCAAGAAGGCTGCTGCGGCGGCAAGGATAATTTTACCAATAAGAACCCTAATTAAATTCAAAACGAGAACAACCATAATGGCAATTACGACGATTGAATAAGTTTTCATAAATGCTCAATCTCCTTTAGATTCCCATCGTCAAGCTGAAAAAAACGGTTTCCCAGTTCAGTATACAGATACCGTTGATGATTGGTAAACAATATACATTTCTCGGAAAAGGCACTTGTCAGCATGGAAATCGATTGTTTTTGTGAAGTTTCATCAAGGGAAGTAAATGGCTCATCAAGAATGACCAACTCTGGCGACCTCGCGAGCATGCAATTTAAAAACAGTTTATACTACATACCTAGAGAGTAATGTTTCACAGGCATTTCAAGTTCATGTGTCAAGTCAAAAAAGCGGCAAAGGTCTTGAAATTTTTCTTCGTATAATGCTTTTCCCTCTTTCTGAATTCCCCACAGAGACCGAATTAATTCCTTATGCTCAAGACCTGTCAGTGCATCGTATACAAGAGGTTTGTCAGGGATATATGCAACCATTTTCTTGAAGTGGTTCGTTCTTGGACGGATATGATCATTTAATAAAATGGTATTTGATTTTGATGGAATCAGCCCGGAAATGAGCTTCAGTAGTGTCGATTTACCACTTCCATTTTTCCCGAGAATACATACCCGATCACCTACCTTTAAATCAAAGTTAATGTCCCTGAGCAGTAATTCAGTTTCATCGTTTTGTTCATATTGAAATATAACTGAGAGACTTGCAGTCTAACCATTTAAGATTCCTCCAATGGTAAATATACCAGTTACTACAAAATATAAAAGAGAAACCGCTAAAGTCCCCTTTTCAGATCCTTCCGCATAATGAACAATTCCATGATAAAGCAAGCGCAAAAAATAAGAAAATACCCTTTAGGAAAAAAAACTAAATTCATATTCATCTTTCTCCTTTCAATTCGAGGATAAATTGTAAATAACTGATATAATCTTCAATAAGAGAAGCAACAAATAAGAGAAGAATGCCTATGAGAATGAAACGAATGTTCGTCAGTATAAGCTGTTTGACATCAATAGTTCTGCCTATCAAAAATTGATAAATAGAAATGAACGGAAAAGAGCTGACAATTGCAAAAAGAGTAAGCCCCAGAATCTCTAATAGGGCATGCGGCATTAAACCCGTCCAAAGCGCACCTTGATCATTCGAAAAGAGAAATTGCACCAATTTCCCTATAATATAACCGTTATAAAAGAGGATAACAGTTGACATCAGCCCGCCAGTTATAGAACCAATCCCCAATATGGCCATTACTCACTTGAAGTTATTTAGAAAAATATCAAGAAAGGATGCTTGATTGTTATCTTCTAAATGGGGAATACGCTCTGCCTGTGTAAAACTCCCGGTACAAACTGCTAAAAAAAACACTCCTAAGTAGAAGAATCCAAGTACACACACAAGTTTATTCGCTGATAAAATAGATTTTAATTTTTTAACATACTCTATTCCTTTTGATATCATTTTATGGCAATAAGTCCAGCAAATAAATGAAACTCCAGAAAAGTATAGGATGGAAAGAACATTCACTACTTTAACCGAATGCTGTAAAACCGGAAAAAAAGAAGATGCAATTAAGTAGTAAATAAATGGCATAACAAGAAAACTTCGTATAAATGATTGTCCTTTATCTCCAATACCTGTTTCTTCTTTTGTCGTCCCGATTTCATACTCATGTATAAAGTTGAATTTCGTAACAAATGGGAACAAATAGAGCTGAATCAATGGAAATATGAAAAAACCAATAAATATACCGATAATAGGAATCACCATTTGAACATCATAGATCCCATAGATAAGCATCATAGAGAAATTAAACAGCGTCAGAAACAGGGATGGAAAAAAATAAGCAGTAAAACAGCTTGATTTTTGACCTGAAGAACTTAAAAAGTGAAGTGAGAGAAAGCTGATACAGCCAAATATTCTGTTTTTCCGCGCTAAATGAGAATAATGAAGGAGTCAGTACTCTCATTTCTAATGCTTGGTTTGCCATAATGATGACATTCATTGTGAAAAGTAACTGAACCTGAAGCGCCGGGCTCTCCACAGCTGACAGAAATCCTGTAAAGACCCCCGCATAAAAAACAGCTTCATACGAAATGAAAGAGTAATTGAAAAATTCCTTTTACAGAAGCCACCTTTTTCCTTGCAACACCCTCAAGTCCTTGTAAATGAGCAGATCAGCTCGAAATATCAAGTAACACACCTTGTGAAGGGCACGTAAGTAGCAATGAAATAAGTCCTTAAAATGGCTCGTGCTGTTCGTCTCCTCAGTCGGTATCCATTTGGCAGGTATGATAAGCAATCCTAATACACCTGCCGCGAGCAGCAGTGTTGCAGCAGGTAAACTTATAAACTGCTGAACTTGAAGAAAAGTAGACCCTTCTGAAAACAAAAATACCTGAATGGAATGGAGCTGATTAGAATAAAGAGAAACTAACTGCTCAGATAATTGAATCCAGGACGCATTATCAACAGCCGAATGGATCGAGTGAAAATTCTGTCTAAAGGCTTCATAAAAGGGAAGAATAAAACCTGAAATAAAAAGGCGTCCCAACATGAAAAATATGGAGACACAGCAGAGAAAAAAATGAGCCGAATCCAACCGATTTTTTTCACAACAATGTTGTACATATAAGCACCATATAACTTATTACTGAGTACAAAAAGGAAGATACTCAATATTAATACATTGACATGTTTGATCCAAAAGTAGAAATCAATTGAATCTGTAATATATCCTTGAAACATGAAATAAATGAAAAAAGTACTGAAGTTCGTAAATCCAATCCAGATCCATTCTGCGATAACTGATGTAATATGAATATTTTTTGCCGGAACCGGTGCAAGCTCTATCAGTTCTTGAAAAGGCGGAATATGCGTTTTTCGATAAGAATTAAATCCTTTCAAAATGGAATAAAGTAGTAAGAAAACAATGAAACCATTTTCCCATTGTTGCCGGTAGGCAGGGGAATAAAGCCAAGCATGTATCACAGATACAACGGTAAGACCAAAGAGAATATCAAGAAAAAATAAAAAAAGGATATACTGTTTTGACGACAAGCGCTTCAAAAAAGAAACCTTTCCAATGATCCATTGAATGATGTTCGAATATTGCTGTTTCGTTCTAACCGATAGAAGTAGAGATAACAGTGAAAATAGCATACTCTCACCTACAAAGTAAAATGATAAATAGAAGGGGAGTTTCCCCTTCTATTTAATAAAAGTTGAGAATTATCAAGCAATAGTAGCTCTTTTTCCTTTTTCTTGAATTTTCTTTTTCAAGAACTGGCGTATTGTTTCTTTACCTGCAGCAGCAATTAAAGAAAGACCGCCTGAACCAACGGCTAACAAAATACTAACGATTGTTGTGACAGCACGTCCTGCATTCACAATATTTAGTTACAACTGCAGCGATACTAGCTGGGATCCGAATTCTTTTGCTAAATCTGCGACTGGAAGCAGTTGAAGAGAGAACAAAAAGAGAGCCGCTAAAGCCGAAAAGATGTTTTCATTTCTTGTTTCTAATATAAACAATTCATCCTTTAAATGGTTTTTATGACATTTATAGTCTATCATTCGTTTGAACCATTATTAATACACATTTCAACATAAATAACTCTATTTAACATCCCTTGTGTAGGGGTGATGGATAGAAGCAGACTAGATTAGAACATCCTTAATTTACCATATAAATACATAAATTTTACAATATACATTTTATGTATTTATTCTCATTTGAATTTAAAAGGGAGCATAAATATAACAAATATGGTACTAAGGAATGTAAGAGGAAGATTGAAATGTCCGACGATCAATGGTGGATTCCCACAGATCTTTCCATAAAACGAAGGGATAATTCCTGAACAATCAGGTGATGGGTTCCCCACCTTCCGAGGTTAAAAAAGAAATCTGACTTGGTAAACATTACATAAACTCATGATGATCCGACCAAGCAATACTTTCAGATACCTCTCCTCACAATCATCCTGAACGCCCACCGAAGTACCATGGCAGTCACTTCCTGATACGTATAATGCTTGACCTCTTTAAGCCCTGGTACAAATAACTGTAATTGAGAGTCAGAGCCAGATACGATATCATCCACAAAATGGCTTGAAACTATTTTATACTGTGTTAAAGAGGCTTATTTCCGGGTTGCCAACCAAACATTATAAACTCAGCTAAGGAATTTTGTGATCCTACGAAATTACCGGCTTCTGTTCTTGGATGCGGAGTGGTTTTAACGCATTTGGTGCAGTATCTTTTTTAATGATGAGGATGTTTCCATGTACCCGTACATGCTCCATATTATAATCAATTGGAACACGGCTGGTACTTAGATAGTTTGTGGTTAGATCGTAACAATTCAGAAGGAATCATATTCATCTTCTCAATCGGTTCACTTCTGCGACATAAGCTGTTGACTGTTCGGTAACATATTGTCATGTAATAATAGTTTAACTTCATTTCCAGTGACTCTCTCTTTCGGTGTATTTCTCTTCTTTTTTTATGCTTATATATCCTTGGAAAAAGGGCTGTCCAATGAACAGCCCATGTCAAGTAGACAGTATAAATAATAAAAAAACGTTAAACGGGCTTGGTCCTGGACTCCATTGGACTAAGACTAATTTGGTTTGTAGTCACTCGTAATTGTAAAATTGGAATTTTTGCGATTTCACACAATAACTGAATGCTGAATGACTCTTCCTGCTGAACCGCTTGAATGGTTAGGTAGATATTTTCCTGTCGGTGCTGGCTTAATGTTTCCCCTTTTTTTAACCTGTCTACCTTAAGGGGGAAATACCATAAAATTGGATCCTTTTGGCGTTGTCCCGTCCGATTTCTTGAAACGCCATAGTTGGTAGTGATTAAAAAGTAGGCCTTTGCATCCGCGTAGGATGCGACGTAGCTAGAGCTTTTCTGTACCGTGGGTTCTACAGAAATTTCAATCCACGCATCCGTATAGAATGCGACAATAGCGGAGATGTAAATATACCAAAAACAGTAATAATTTCAATCCACGCATCCGCGTAGGATGCGACGATAAGCAGGGTCGCTGATGTATGACGCAGATCGTATTTCAATCCACGCATCCGCGTAGGATGCGACATACTTACATCATGCGGGATTACTTGGGTCCCGGAAGATTTCAATCCACGCATCCACGTAGGATGCGACTAGAGAAAAAGAGTGGTCTTTCCAGAGAGCAGTTAGAATTTCAATCCACGCATCCGCGTAGGATGCGACGACGGTAGGTTCTGCAAAAAACCATAAAACAGCTTGCAATTTCAATCCACGCATCCGCGTAGGATGCGACGAAATGTACTCGGATTCACCCTAAATCACTCGGATAATTTCAATCCACGCATCCGCGTAGGATGCGACAAATCTTTCATGTTCATTTCAAATCCTCCTCAATTATTTCAATCCACGCATCCGCGTAGGATGCGACATTAAAACCGATGACTGGCGGAACCTCCCAATCGAATTTCAATCCACGCATCCGCGTAGGATGCGACTGTAATAAGCCTTTCTTGTTTCCATTATAGATACAGATTTCAATCCACGCATCCGCGTAGGATGCGACCGGGGATACACAGATCGATACGCTTGTCTCGATGGATTTCAATCCACGCATCCGCGTAGGATGCGACAAAAAACCTGCACCAAGGTACTACATCCGACGTAAAGATTTCAATCCACGCATCCGCGTAGGATGCGACAGTCCCATAGTTCGGGACGTGGACAACGAGCGGAAACGATTTCAATCCACGCATCCGCGTAGGATGCGACTCGGAAAAGAAGTATTGGACATCTGCTTTACTGCAAATTTCAATCCACGCATCCGCGTAGGATGCGACGTATTCTGCGTCATATAGTCCGCGGTTCATCTCGATATTTCAATCCACGCATCCGCGTAGGATGCGACTGACGTGTGGGCAGAGGATAACGGCCTATCCGTTCGTATTTCAATCCACGCATCCGCGTAGGATGCGACGTGGTACAGTTCTTTTTCTAACTCTAATGCGATGAAATATTTCAATCCACGCATCCGCGTAGGATGCGACGATAAAGCGTCGAAGATATTAGCTGCATTAGATGAAATATTTCAATCCACGCATCCGCGTAGGATGCGACAGCGAAATTTGAACAAAACAATCAAAATTGAACATATTTTGATTAAATCATTCAATTTAATGATCTTTTTATTCAAATTTATTGCAATCAAATATACTTAACCCAAATGCATGCATATTTTTGGTAAAATAATGGTGCGAATCTCCCGGGATATTCATGTGAACTATACATTCGCACCAGAAAAAAATAAACCTTTCCAAATCATTGCTTCTTTATATACTCGTTACCTGGATAATGTTTGATAAACATATATCTTCCCTATCACTTTTTATGATGTATCAGTAACGTTCAATTATAAAAGTACCTACTCTTTTTCACTTCCATAATACCCCATATCGTCTTCCATTACTAGCGCGAGAATTATTCGTCATGGCATTTACCTTTAAGGGAAAGGCAAATTCCACAATCCAAATGTCCTCTCATCAAGCCCTTTGGCAATAACTTCTTCCGTGAAATCTTCACAATTTACATGTGCAGCCAGCATTTTGGAAACTTTAGTGAGAGGTCTTGATTCAACCATGAACCCGGCTCCCAGGCTTGCGAGCGTTTGAAGGCTTTGGCGCAATGGATATAGCACTCTTCCACTTCAACTCCAATACCAGTAAAGGCGTTTTTCCCCTCACTTGCATGCGGTTCATCAGTTCGGAATTTTTCGTTATGCATGCCCACCCATTAATACGAAGTGTCTCTTCCAGACCAGGAATTAAAAAAATGAGAGCAATTCCGGGATTCGACAAAATGTTATGGACCGAGTCTATACGGCGGTTCCCCTCCGTTCTGGAATAACGAGATGATTGTCATCTAAAACCAGGACAAAACCCGCAGCATCCCCGCGTGGTGATATATCACAATTGCCTTTATTGTCTAGGTTAAAATAAATATTAGGGGAGTCTTCGCAATAAATTCACGGCAGTATGAATCTATATTGTATGGATTTGCGCTTTATCACTTCGCTGGAATCCCCAATCAACTCCCTAACCTCTTTCTCCTCAGTTAAAACATCCCGGAAATAAAGATTCATGAGTAACTTTTCCTTTCTGGTTTTATTCTTTTCAAAAATCTGCTGTTTTGTTGGTCGTTGTCTGTACTATCGTAACATAACATGATTTGGATAACGTCTTTTTAAGAAATCATTTGATAAACATAAACATGATATGATTAGTGGTAAAAACGGACAAGGAGGATTATGGAAATGTCAGAAAGATGGAGTGATGTGGATCTTTATTTTAGTACAAAACTTCACGCGTCTGATCCTGTTATGAATGCAGCACTGAATGCAAATGCAGAAGCAGGTTTGCCTGCTATTAATGTATCACCAAATCAAGGAAAGACTTTACTTACTTGCCAAGATGAAAGACTGTTTGAATTTGATCCCGAACACGCAAAGGTGGCTGAAGAGAACATAAGAAACGACGGGCTAGATCATAAAATCGAAATCATTACAGGTCCTGCACTCGAAAAATTGCCACCCTTAAGGGAAGAGGCTTATCTGATTTTGACCTAATCTTTATTGATGCTGATAAACCCCCACTATCTGAAATGGGCCCTTGAACTTTCAAGACCAGGAACGGTTATCGTTTGTGATAATGTGGTACGCAATGGAGATGTAATTGAGGATAACAGTTATGACATAAGTGTGGAGGGAGTCTGTGAATTTATTGATTTGTTATCTGAAGAGTCACGTATAGATTCAACTGCTATTCAAATTGTAGGTATAAAAGGATATGACGGGTTTGTTCTTGGAGTTGTAAAAGTGGGGAACTGATTATTCGGCGTTTTTCTTTCCAATATAATAATTGTGAAACAGTTTGCAGACCATATCCTATCCCCTACTTGGATCTTTCAATATTTATGTATGAATTTATAAATTTCCCTTGAGATGAAAACGTTTTTCTAACATAAGTGGCCGGCTCGACCTGAGATAAAGACAGAAAGCTGAAACAACATTTATTCCTAGTTTTGGGCGAGGCCGGTCCATTTCGAGCTTGCAGTAATGATCTTGGAGAAGGCATTAGGTTTCCAAGCATGTAATGAAAATCTGGAAGCCATGATTTTCAGGCCTTGTAAGCAGAGCCAACTTAGATAACCCGTGGTCTTAATCCTCTAAGACAGGCATAATTCTTGTTGTCCCTTCCTCTTCCCTGATTAAGTGCAGAAATTGGTCGGCATACTCTAATATAGTTTTACTATGAGTAGCAATCAAACATAGCCTGTTTTCGATTTTTACCCATTTTTTAAGATAGGCCAAAATAGAAGCTAAGGAGTCCACATCTATATTCTCCAGCCCCTCATCAAATATGATAATGTCCCTGTTTGCCATCATATAGATAATAAATACAACTTTTTGCCGGGTTCCTTTGGACAGGTTCTTAATGTATTCCTTCAATACTTTTTCTTTTTGAATGTTGGCAACTTGAACAAGCAAATCAAATTTTTCCTGATCAAACTCCTCCCCGTAAAGCAATAAAAAATATTGAGTTACTTCCAGAGTGGTTAAATATTCAAGCCCTGTGAAGTCATCCGGCTGGAAAAAAACGAAAGGATTATAACCGGGAACTAGCGATTTATTGTGATAATTTATCTGTAATGTGGACGTAATGTTTCCAGCCAGTAAATTTACAAAGGTAGATTTCCCAATTCCATTTTCACCTATAATACCTACGATATTCCCTTTCGTAACAGAAATCTGCTGCTTGACAAAAATAGGCTGCTTCCCGAAAGCAAAATGGTCCAGATATAAATTTAAACTGTTCATGCGTCAATCCCCATTAACATCAAGAATAAAGCAGCAATAGAGGTTATTAGTGATGTGAAGGACAAAAATAAAATTAAATAATTCATAGGTTTTCCTTTTTTAAAATTAATAACTTCCTTTAGCAACAAATGCACAGAAAAGAGTAAGAGAAAAATTAAGCCATATAGAATCATTTGTAAACTCCCCTTTTTATTGATTTTCGAACGACTCCCATATGAGTAAGAGTTTTTACAATGGATATTGTCCCACTAATAACAAGAGTACCTATTAGATAAACATTAATATCAAAAAGATGTGATGTAATCAAAACTGCCGTTCTAGGATCATAGTGCATAATGACAAGTAAATGAATTAAAAGAAATAATATAGATATAAAGAAATTCTCTGTAAAACTCACATATTTTTTAAAATCTTCCGGATACTGTGTAACCTCAGCTTTGTTCTTATCGACAAAAATATTAGCGGATACAAAAAGCGGTAATATGAACAGGTGAATGAAAAACATCAACCCAATCTTTGCAAGGTCTCCATTCATTTTTAGGACCAAGTTCAAATAGCATAAGCCCCAAAAAATGTTAAACACATTGAAAACAAGTAAAACCGTAATTTTTCTAAAATAACTGAAAACAGGATTAGTTGCATACAATTCGATTTTGGTTGCAGAAAAATAGAAGCAATCATCTAAAAGAAGGACAGAGGTTTTGGTATAAATGAAATAAATGCCAAAATATAAAATCAAAGATAATGAAACCAGCATATCTTTACCGATGGAAAATTGGGCAAAAAATGATGGAAACATGTCTAGAACCCAAAACAGGAAAACATACAAAAGGATATAAGGTGGAAAAGCAAAGCGACTCAAGGATATCTTAGTTTCAACTAATCTTCTGATAAGACGCTGAATATCTGCAAATAAAAGAAACCATCTTCCTCTTGTTCCCTTCATGTTCCTATTCCCTACTCCATTTTGATAAACACAGAAGTAAAGGGCTAGACATACAACAAAGAAACCTGCAAAAATAGTAAAAATAGCTAGGTATGTACTATGAAAATAGAAAATGGGGAATACATACAGCACCGAGTATAGGACTAATAGGAAAGTTTGTCCGGAGGTACTTTTAAAAGCCTGAGAAATAAAAAGCAACAGGAGAATAGCTAAAACCTTAATTTCTAATAATATGACTAAGTTGATTAGAATCAGGATGATTCCATTTAACTCAAATAACGCATCTTTAATAAACACTTTATGCATCCATGTTCTAATAGGCAGGATTTTAAATTCCTTCACTTTATAAAGGTAGGAGATGAATAAAAGGAGAAGAAGAACATATTTCAAGAATAGTGGATACCAAAAAATAGTTAAAGGGAACGCACACTTAAAAAAAGTTTCTGACAAAG
>Ga0224749_1080_pt1 | contig 11635 bp, 12 predicted proteins | sample LIM_F_Vancomycin_3_FD_182078 | JGI IMG/M metagenome (GOLD analysis project Ga0224749, IMG submission 182078) | Enriched cells from gastrointestinal tract of the lab mouse from Pacific Northwest National Laboratory (PNNL), Richland, Washington... | ecosystem: Host-associated > Mammals > Digestive... | reverse complement strand
TCCATAATTTCACGGCCATATAAAGCCATTAAGTCCTTATTAGCCGTTACAATGTGCTTTCCCTTCTCAAGTGCTGCAAGAACATAATCCTTAGTATGTTCCACACCACCCATAACTTCTACGATTACATCAATTTCTGGATGCCCTATAACTTCCCACGGATCTTCCGTCAGTTTATCCGTATCCACAGGGATACTTCTTTCCTTACTGTGGTCCTGTACCAAAATGCGTTCTATTTCAATTATGGAACCCGTCTGCCTTTGCAAATCCTCCTGGTGTCCTTCCACAATTCGTACCACTCCGGTTCCTACAGTTCCTAACCCCAATAAACCCACTTTAATTGGTTTCATGCTTCTTCCCTCCACTTGTATATGTTATACAGAACCGCCTTGGCCGATGACGGCCACGCGTTTAACGCCCTCCTGCTTCTGCAGATGATGCAGAAGCATATTTTCCTTTTCTCCCATCTGAGAGGTCTCTACAGATAAAAGCACACTGGCTAGTCCTTGCAAAGGAATCGTTTGATGAATGGTCAACACATTTCCTTGATGATTGGCAATCATGGACAAGACCTTGGAAAGCATCCCTGATCGGTGTTCTAAATCCAGAGATATGGTTATGATGCGCTCACGGATTAATTTATGAACAGGATGTATCCCGTCCTTATACTTGTAAAAAGCACTTCGGCTTAGCCCTACCCGTTCCACCGCTTCATGAATGGTTTTTGCTTCACCTTTTGAAATCAATTCTTTGGCGCGCATTGTTTTAACAACGGCCTCAGGCAGGATATCTTCATGTACTAGGTAATACATTTCACCCTCCGGCGCCTGTTTCCCTTCCTTTTTGTTTGTCCTCATTTCGTTTTACGTCCTTTCGAGATATACTCATGTATACATATAGAGGACATTATACTGTAGGGGAAGCATTTCGGCAATAGTCAAATACGGAAAGTTTCTCTTTATTGCCTGGCCAAAATACCGTATGGTAAGCTGGACTTGGTACATACAAGAGGATTGTTTAGTCCTGTCCTGATAATATCAAAGAAAAAAGGAGATGCCGCTGTTGATCACCTTAAGACTATTAGCTGCCGCCATGCTCTTTAATAAACAGGGGGATCTGCTTATGATGAAACGCTCGCCTTCCCGTACGTTGTCTCCGGGAATGTGGGGGGCAGTAGGCGGGCATGTAGAGCCTGGGGAAATCCGAAATCCAAGGGCAGCCTGTCTGCGGGAAATTAAAGAAGAAACAGGTATTGAGGAAAATCAGATTAAGCAATTCCGGCTTCAATACATACTTATTCGCCTCAATCAGCAGGAACTGCGCCAGCAATTTTTTTATGGCGGGTTAACCGACGCCGTACCCAGCATAACAACAGAAGAAGGGGATTTATTTTGGATACCGCGTAACAAGGTGTTTGACCGGGAAATCCCGTTTGTCTACAAGGAAATGCTTAAACATTATTGGAAACACGGCCCATCCCCGTACCTTTGGCTCGGTACTGCCCGAAGGAAAGCTGACAAAACCGCATATATGGAGTGGACTCCCCTTCAAGATCCGCTTTATACTTAGGGAGCATCTAAAATCAGTATGCTGTCAAATTTTACATAATGAATACCGTTCAATAGAAATGGAGGTCTCTTCCTTGCCAGACATAAAAACTGTCATTGACCGGCAACGGGCATTTTTCGAAACCGGTGCGACCAAACAAACAGAGTTTCGCCTGGAGCAGCTGCGAAAGTTGAAAACAGTCATTAAAGCATACGAAACATCCATCATGGAGGCACTCAAACTTGACCTGAATAAAAATGAGTGCAGAAGGTGCCGCCTATGAAGATGTCCTGAAGGAAGCCCAGCAGTTGGGCTACGCGGAGGCTGATCCCACGTCTGATGTGGAAGGACTGGACGCGGCGCGCAAGATGACTATCCTTAGCACGCTAGGATTTCATGCGGGTGTTGAACTCTTCGATGTAAAAGTCAAAGGAATCAGCGAAGTGACAAAGGAAGACATCACTTATGGCAAACAGTTAGGCTATGAAGTGAAGCTGTTGGGAATCGCTGAGCAGCAGGAAGGGTATATTGCTGTTAGTGTACAACCTACAATGGTAAAAAAATCCCACCCCCTTTCATCCGTGAACGGAGTATTTAACGCGGTATACGTGTATGGGGAGGCGGTAGGAGAAACGATGTTCTTCGGTCCGGGTGCAGGTGAAATGCCTACTGCGACATCTGTTGTAGCCGATTTGGTCGCGGTAGTGCGCAACCATAATTTGAATATCAATGGAAGAAGAACAGCAAGCCCGTACAAAGAAAAGAAACTGAAGACTGATGACCAAATCGTCTACAAAAGCTTTATCCTTCTTCATGTGGATGATGAAGCGGGTGTATTGTCGCAAATTACGCAAGTGTTTGCCAAATATGGAGTAAGCTTGGAATCTGTCCTCCAGCATTCGAATCCTTCCAATCCGAAAGCTGAAATTATCATAATTACGCATGATGCCGGTCAGGCCAGCCTGAACAAGGTATTGAAAGAATTTGAAAACCTAAGTGTCATTGAAGAAATTAAGAGTGTTTACCGGGTAGAAGGATAATCATAAAGAGAGAGGCGACTGTAATGAGATATATGGGTCTATTGGAAGCTTATGCTGCTTACTTGCCGGTGAATGAACGTACTCCCAAATTGACACTCAATGAAGGGAATACACCGTTAATAGAAGCAAAAAAACTATCAGAACAATTGGGATTTCATATTTATCTGAAATACGAAGGATTAAACCCTACGGGTTCTTTTAAAGACCGGGGCATGGTGATGGCCGTAGCGAAGGCAGTGGAAGAAGGCAGCAATACAATAATGTGTGCCTCTACGGGCAACACATCAGCAGCTGCGGCAGCATATGCGGCCAGGGCAAACCTGAATTGCATTGTTCTCATTCCAAATAATAACATAGCACTTGGCAAGCTGGCCCAGGCGGTTATTTATGGTGCAAAAGTCATCGCCATCGAAGGCAACTTCGACCGTGCGTTGGAAATTGTAAGAGACATTACTACCAAGCATCCGATTACTCTTGTAAATTCGGTGAATCCTTATCGGATTGAAGGTCAAAAAACAGCGGCTTTTGAAGTATGTGACCAATTAGGTAAAGCACCGGATTATCTGGCTATTCCTGTAGGAAACGCAGGAAATATCACGGCCTACTGGAAAGGATTTAAGGAATATCATGAGGCCGGGCGTTCTTCGTCCCTTCCAAAAATGATCGGATTTGAAGCGGAAGGGGCTATGGCAATTGTCAAAGGGGAACCGATCCGTAAACCTGAAACTATTGCAACAGCAATTCGTATAGGCAATCCGGCAAGCTGGGATGGAGCTGTCCGTGCAGCTGAGGAATCTGGGGGAAGCATAGATTATGTAACCGATAATGAGATCCTGGCAGCCTATAAATTGCTTGCTTCAGAGGAAGGCGTATTTGCCGAGCCTGCTTCAGCGGCTTCTTTAGCCGGTGTGATCAAGAGAAAACAGCATGGTTATTTTAAGAACGGGGAAACAGTAGTATGCGTCTTGACTGGGAACGGACTTAAGGACCCTAATGTGGCCCTAAATAATGTTCAAGTGGAGCCGATTTTTGTGCCGGATACTGAAGAGGATGTTATGAAAGCTATTCAGCTGCTTGATAGAAATTAAGGCTTAAAGCCTTGTTCTGGAGTATTGGATAGAGAACAGACTGGCGAACAATAGGAGTGATACAGCCGGATGAAACAAACTGTATGGATTCAGGTGCCCGCAAGTACGGCCAATCTCGGGCCCGGGTTTGACTCCTTGGGGATGGCATTGAATTTATATGCCTGGATCGGAATGGGCTTTACAGATAAAACAGAAATTCACGTTTATGGTAACCATTTGGAGGGGATTCTGACAGATAAAAGCAATCTGATTTATAAAGTGGCCCAGCAAGTATTCAAAAAGGCCGGGCTGCCTGAGCAGGAGCTGTACATTGAAATGGCCAGTGATATTCCTCTGACCCGGGGGCTTGGGAGCAGTGCCTCGGCTATTGTTGGAGCATTGTACGCCGCAAATGCCTTAATAGGGTACAAGCTTTCCCGGGATGAACTATTCCAAATGGCCTCGAAGCTGGAACAGCACCCCGATAATGTCGGTGCCTCTTTGTTCGGCGGTATTATTGCGGCCTACTGGGACGGAGAACGGGCGGAGTATATCCGTTTGCATCCTCACGAACAACTCGAAGCGCTTGTTGCTATTCCAGATTTTCAGCTTTCTACAAGTAAGGCGCGGAATGTCTTGCCCACGGAAATCAGGATGAAAGAAGCGGTTTTTAACATCGGGCATGCTTCCCTGCTTGTAGCTGCTTTGGCCACCGGGAGTCTGCCGATGATTCGCCACGCAATGAAAGATTGCCTGCACCAGCCTCATCGCGCCCCCCTTATCCCGGGTATGGAGCGGATTCTGCGTGAAGCGGCTGACCACGGTGCCCTAGGGGCTGCACTCAGTGGTGCTGGACCGACTATGCTGGCCCTGGTAGACACCCGCAGCGAGCAAAAAGAGGAACTTGAACAGTTCCTGCTTGAAATCTTTACCCGTGAAGGTGTAACCGCAAAGACACTCTGGCTTTTTCCTGACCTTGCGGGAGTGCAGGAACTTAAAGAACGCCCCAATAAGTTAGCAGAGGCGTATCGGATGAAGGAGGCCGGAAATCAATGAAGCGTGTAGCCTTGCTTGGCCCCGGGACTTTCTCCGAGGAGTCGGCACGTTATTTTATGAAAGACCAGGATATTGAATACGTCCCGTACAAACTTATTTCGGATGTATTTATCTCAACAGCGAGCGGGGAAACCGATTATAGTGTTATCCCTATCGAAAATACAATCGAAGGATCAGTTAGCCTTCATTTGGATTGGCTTGTACATGAGGTGGATCTGCCTATTCAAGCAGAATGGGTGTATCCTATTGATATGTGCTTAATCGGAGCAAGCTCACTTGCACAGGAAAAGGAGTTTGATGTGACCAAGCTGGCCAAGGTAGTATCACATCCTGTTGCAATCGCTCAATGCCGGCAATTTTTGCGGGATTATCTTGCTCACGCTGAAATCGAGCAGGTCAGCTCAACAGCTGAAGGGGCCAGACTTGTTGGACAATGGAATGACCCGCAGGTTGCGGCTATCGGCACTTTGCAGGCAGCGGGGCTGTATCATCTTCCTGTCTTGGCTTCACAAATCCAGGACCATCAGGAAAATTGTACAAGGTTTGCTCTGATTGGCAAGGAACCGCTTAAAGCGTACCGGTCTCTGAAGGGAATTGTCAAAACGACGATTTTGATTACACTCCCCGAAGACTACCCTGGGGCGCTGCATCAAGTGCTGTCTGCTTTTTCCTGGAGAAGAATCAACTTAACAAGAATTGAATCCAGACCGACCAAGAAAAAATTGGGGAACTATTATTTTTTCATTGACTTGGAAGGCTCAGCAGAATCGGTACTTATCGCATCAGCTTTTCAGGAAATAGAAGCCATTGGCTGTCAAGTCAGGATTTTAGGATCTTATTTTAGCTATACTATCGAAACGTAATTTATGGAGGTGGGATACCATGACGCAATGGATTTATATGAATGGAAAATACGTAACAAAAGAACAGGCACAAGTTTCAGTTTATGATCACGGTTACTTATACGGTGACGGCATCTTTGAAGGTATCAGGGTATATAATGGTAACATCTTCCGTTGCAAAGAACACCTGGACCGTTTATATGACTCTGCTAAATCAATTATGCTGAACATTCCCTTAAGCTATCAGCAGATGCAGGATGCCCTGGTTGAAACAATCCAACGCAATGAATTAAAAGACGGCTACATCCGTTTGATTGTTTCCCGGGGACCCGGAGACCTGGGACTTGATCCGACACGGTGCCCAAAGGCAAGCATTGTGATTATTGTAGAACAGCTGTCTATTTATCCGGAAGAGGCATATGTGAACGGGCTCAATACCATCTCCGTATCCACCCGACGGAATATACCGGATGCGATCAATCCCAAAATTAAATCTCTGAACTATCTGAACAATATTCTTGTTAAAATACAGGCTAACCTTTCCGGTGTTGGAGAGGCGATCATGGTCAACTCACAAGGGTTTGTAGCTGAAGGTTCCTCCGATAATATCTTTATTATCAAACGTGGCATAGTATATACGCCCCCTTGCTATTGTGGTGCTCTTGAAGGGATTACAAGAGGGGCGATTATGGATATTTGTAAACGGGAAGGAATCGAACTACGGGAAGAACCGTTTACCATGCATGATGTTTATGTGGCAGATGAAGTTTTTTTCACTGGTACAGCCGCTGAAGTGATTGCCGTCCGCCAAGTAGACGGCCGTGTAATCGGGGAAGGAAAAGCGGGACCGATTACTACGAAATTACTTAAATCTTTCCGAGAAATTGTTGAAATCGAAGGCGTAAAGGTATACGAATAGTAGGTCCTACGGTTTTTTAACTTGTCTGTCTCTTATCCGGTGAACGCGGATAAGAGATTTTTTTATTTTAAGGATGTCAAATGCCTAGAACCTGCATAAAATGTACTGTCATGCTGATACGGCACATGGATGGGCATTTTTGCATAATGATTATGAAGGAGGTTGTAGGTGTTGAAAATCCATATGGTAAAAAAAGGGGAATCCCTTTATAGTATCGCCCAGAAGTACAACGTAAATCTGGATATGCTGATTCAGGCCAATCCGCAGATTGCCGATCCGAATAAGATTGACGTTGGAATGAAAGTGAAGATTCCAAGTGCCCCTGCTCCAGCTGAACTGAGCGAGCCTTCTCACTATGCGCATAAGCATATTGTCAAGCAGGGAGATACCCTCTGGAAACTTTCGAAAGCTTGGGGAATTCCTCTGAAGGCTTTGATAGATGCCAATCCCCAGTTAAAGAACCCCAACATCTTATTGACGGGGCAAACCGTATATATTCCTAAACCGAGTGGAGAAGGGGAGGAAGGTAAAAAGAATACGGTACCGATTCCCCATGGCCCGGGAGGAAAGAAAAGTACGGCTCCAATTGAAAAAATGGAGGAAGAAGTCCCTGCGATGCCTCCTGAACCTGAAGCTGCCCCCATTGTGTTTGAAGTAGACGTGGAGGTTGAAAAGGAGGAAACGCTGGTCATAGAAAAAAAGGTGGAGCCGGAACCAATCGTTGTAGAGGAACCCTGCCCTCCGGAACCTTGTCCGCCCGAGCCAATTGTTGTGGAGGAACCCTGCCCTCCAGAACCCTGTCCGCCCGAGCCAAGTTTTGTTGAGCCTTGTCTTCCGGAACCCTGTCCGCCCGAGCCAAGTTTTGTTGAGCCCTGTCCTCCGGAACCCGGACTACAATTTGGGCAAGCGGAAATCAAGGAATCTTCAGACGATGATTTCTGGATGCCAATGCTCCCTCATGTAGAGATTCCACCGATGGATCCTCTTTATGGGAAGGAAGAGATAAAGACTGAGGCACTATATCCGTTCAGCCAATTTCAAGTTCCTGCAACTCCGGTAATGGCTCCTTATCAGGCACAGATGTCTGCCCCAGTTTGGGAAGGTGCTGAAATGCCCCAAAGCTGGGCGATACAGGAGACACAAATGGAAACTTATATGCCCATGCAAGAACTTCATTATCCGTATCCGACGGCTATGCCTTCCCCTTTCTATCCGGTAGTTTATGAGAAAAAGGACTGTGGTTGCGGCTGCGGTGACAAGAAGAAAAAGGAGTATACCGGGAAATGGGAAGAACCTGGCTATCCGGAGTATGAAAAACCGGCAGATAGTCATCATAAATACCCGGCGCAACAAGAGCATGCTTATGATCAACATAAATACCCGGTGTATTATGAGCATGCTTATTATCAACATAAATACCCGGTGTATTATGAGCATGCTTATGATCAACATAAATACCCGGCGAAACATAAGGATGCTTATGATCAACATAAATACCCGGCGCATTATGAGCATGCTTATGATCAACATAAATACCCGGTACATTATGAGCACGCTTATGGTCATCATAAATACCCGATGTATTATGAGCACGCTTATGGTCATCATAAATATCCGGTTGCTTACTCAGTTCCTTGTTATCCTTTTTATCAGCCATCTGGCTTCCCCGCGTACCCAATGCAGCCATACAGCTGGGATATGAGGGCATATGGCATATCACCTGTACTTGGCCAACAGGAAATGGCCTATCCTCCTGCTTTTGAAGCTCCTTCATTTCCGAGGGTAGATACAGAAGGGCAAGATGAAGCTTATATTCACCGTTATAAAGAAGAGGAAAATCAGGAAGCAGGCAGTGTCAATATCCGGAAAACGGATAACAAGAAGACAAGAAAACCATCAGGCCGTTCCAAGAAGGTAGGTATCTCCTCTTCTTCAAAGAAAAAGTCAGGCAGAAAGCCGTTTCAAGAGCCAGTACGGGAAAACATGCCCTGGATTAATTACTGAATTATTCGATTTTCCGGTAAAGCAAATGCTGCTTTATCTTGTTTACCAACCAACCGCTTATTTTTAACGTGAGAGTGACGATTTTACCGTTACCTCACGTCATTTTTTATTTAGGATGAATCAATTTTATAACTTAGATTTTCATCCGGACGGGTCCAAGATTATGAAATTGATTCAGGATAAGAAAATTTAGCCCTCCTTTACTTTGTTTTTTCGGGGTGAAACTATACGCCAGAATAAAAAAACGGAACTTCGGGCAAGATGAAACAAACACTCTGTGCTGAAAAGAATGGAAGGTGATCGTTTTGAATAATCTGTGGAAGCAGCTTAAGAAAAAATGGAAACTAAGACGCAGAAGGTTTAAATTCGGTGTATTCCTTCTTTTGGCTGGGGTATGCCTGATTATGTATAACCAGTCCGGTCTCCATGTACAAGATGTTTTGCTACCCCAATCCGGTAAACAATCTGAGGAGTTAAGCGAAGGGGACAAGCAGCAAAAGAAAATCTTGCTTGAAATAGAGAAATCCGGGCTTGATAGAGAAACGATTATACGTAAGCATTATATTTGCGGTGAAGAGGAGCAAAGGATTGGCAAGAAAAAGGCAGAGGAAATCATCAAGCTTCATCAAAGCCATCCCGATTGGCAGATGCTGATTGGAGAGAACGGAAATGTTTTGTTCACTCAGGATATTGAAGACCTGTCTCCCGCATGTAAGCAAAACGCCTATTTTGGAATTGACCAGCAAGGAAACTTCTCTCTGTTTGAAGGAGAGCCCAAGAAGGAACAGGTCCTCCGTACCTTCTTTCAATTAAACATCCACTCTCTGGAGAGCAGTCTTCCTAAGGAAACGGTTGACCAGCTTTATGAGGGGATTCGTGTGAAAGACGTGGCAGAATATAACAGCGTATTATCCACATTTGGAGACTATGCTGTAGAAGAAACGGAAAAAGTAATGTCCCCCGCCGGACATCCCTGATGTAATCTGGAGATTAAAAAATCACCTCCTGTATTCACTAAAAGAGAGAAGCAGAAAGCAAGAAAGCTTCTCTTTTTAGTTTGGCTTTGTCCAATAATCTGCTATAATGACTAATGACACATATGTTCGCTTTTTGGGATAGGGGAGTAAGGTTGTGCGAATTTTAGGAATTGACCCTGGCATAGCCATAGTGGGCTTCGGTTTTATTGATAAAGTGGGCAGCAGGCTTGTTCCTGTTCAATACGGAAGCATTCAGACGGAGGCACATACAGACCCGGGACTTCGACTCAAGCAAGTGTATGAGGCTACCGGGGAGCTGTTGGACAAATACAAGCCGGACGCGGTTGCTTTCGAGAAATTATTTTTTAACCGTAACGTGACTACAGCTTTTTCTGTTGGTCAGGCGAGAGGGGTTATGATTTTGGCATCGGTCCAAAGAGGCCTGCCCATTGCCGAATATACACCTCTTCAAGTGAAACAGGCTGTAGTTGGATATGGAAAAGCGGAGAAAAAACAGGTTCAGGAAATGGTCAGAATGTTTTTGAAGCTATCTGCCGTACCTAAACCGGATGACGTTGCGGACGCGCTCGCGGTGGCCATTTGTCATGCCCATTCTTCGTCTTTGCAAGCAAAATTAAATGAGGTATATAAACGATGATTGATTATTTGCGAGGCCAATTAGCTGTTCGGGAAATGGATTATGTAGTCATAGATGTACACGGTGTGGGATATCAGGTATTTTGTTCAAATCCATTCGGTATTTCTGCCCGGGAAGGCGAGGAGGTAACCTTATTTATTCATTATCATGTCCGTGAGGATGCACACTTACTGTTCGGTTTTACAACAAGAGAGGAACAGACGCTTTTCCGCAAGCTGATAGAGGTTTCAGGTATTGGCCCGAAAGTGGCTCTCGGAATTCTGACAGGGGGAAGGCCCGATGCGGTCATTGCTGCCATACAGCAGGAAAATGTGGGCTTCCTGACAAAACTGCCGGGAATCGGGAAAAAAACAGCACAGCGTATCATTTTGGATTTGAAAGATAAACTGAGGTTATTGCCGGCATCTATTGTGGATGAAGTTGCAGTTCTAACCGCTAAAACAGAAAGAAACTCGATGGAAGGATGCTGGGCAGAAGCTAAGCAAGCCCTGCTTGCCCTTGGGTATACGGAGACGGAAGCTGACCGTACCTGGCATCTCATACAGAAAGATGTGAAGCCGGCTGATCCGGTGGATACCGTTACCAAGCTTGCATTAAAAGCCTTGTTCCAAGGATAAATGTTGTAGCTAGAGGAGGACATCCGTATGGATGATCGAATTATCTCTGCCAATTTAATGATGGAAGATCAGCAGATGGAGCTAAGCCTCCGGCCTCGTTATTTGGCGGAATATATTGGACAGACACAAGCCAAAGAAAATATGAAGGTTTATATAGAAGCAGCCAAGATGAGACAGGAAGCATTGGATCACGTGCTGCTTTACGGCCCCCCGGGTCTTGGGAAAACCACACTTTCCACCATCATTGCCAACGAACTTGGTGTTAATATACGGACCACCTCAGGACCGGCGATAGAGCGCCCTGGTGATCTAGCGGCCATTCTTACGAATTTGCAGGAAAACGACGTGCTTTTTATTGATGAAATTCACCGTCTGCATCGTACCGTTGAGGAAGTGCTTTATCCGGCGATGGAGGATTTTGCCCTGGATATTATTATCGGGAAGGGACCAAGTGCCCGTTCGGTAAGGCTGGACCTGCCGCCGTTTACCCTTGTTGGGGCTACCACTAGGATTGGGCTGCTTTCCGCTCCATTGCGCGATCGTTTTGGAGTTGTTAGCCGTTTGGAGTATTATACGGTAGATGAGCTTGCCTTCATTGTAACGCGTGCCGCAGACATATTAAATGTACAAATAGTCGGGGAAGCCGCACAGGAAATCGGAAGGAGAGCCAGAGGTACACCGCGGATTGCCAACCGTCTGCTTAAACGTGTCAGAGACTTCGCACAAGTACGCGGAGACGGAATTATCTCGCTGGATATAGCCAAAGCAGCATTGAAACTCATCCAGGTAGATGATTTGGGACTGGATGAGATTGATCATAAAATGCTGCGGGCAATCATTCTCAGCTTCCGTGGAGGCCCGGTTGGACTTGATACCATTGCGGCCACTATCGGAGAGGAGAGCCAGA
>Ga0224749_1078_pt1 | contig 11847 bp, 9 predicted proteins | sample LIM_F_Vancomycin_3_FD_182078 | JGI IMG/M metagenome (GOLD analysis project Ga0224749, IMG submission 182078) | Enriched cells from gastrointestinal tract of the lab mouse from Pacific Northwest National Laboratory (PNNL), Richland, Washington... | ecosystem: Host-associated > Mammals > Digestive... | reverse complement strand
GCATTAGCCAATAACGGTTATAGGGTAATTATTCCCGATCAGATTGGTTTTGGAAAATCATCTAAAGCTTTTATCCACTACAGCTTTCATCAATTGGCCAAATGGAACAGCGATCTTTTAGATCATTTAAACCTTAGCAAAGCGGTCATTTTAGGCCATTCGATGGGCGGCATGTTAGCTACCCGATTTGCCTTGCTTTTTCCAGAAAAAACAGAAAAACTGGTGCTAGAAAACCCTATAGGCCTAGAAGACTATAGAACATTTGTTCCGTATGTAAATACCGATCAACAATATCAAACCGAACTCAAATCTACAGCAGAAAGCATTAAGAAATATTATCAAAATTCCTATTTCACCAGCTGGAAACCCGAATACGACGAGCTCGTTACCATTGCTGCTGGCGTAACTTTCAGTGCAGATTATCCAAGGTGGGCCAAAGTTGCGGCCATGACATTTACCATGATCTATGAACAACCTGTGGTACATGAATTTCAACAACTTAAAGTACCTACGCTTTTATTGATCGGAAAAGAGGATAAGACCATAGTTGGCAAAGGTCTGCTTGGTATAGAAGATCAAAAAAAATATGGACAATATAAAGTTTTAGGTAAACAAACTGCAGCCAAAATTTCTGGTTCAAAGTTGATAGAATTTGAAGGCCTTGGCCATATTCCACACTTAGAAAAACCTGATGAGTTTTTAAAAGCATTAATTGGAAATTTGTAATCACAAAAACGTCATTGTGAGGTACAAAACAATGTCGCCAATTTATAAAGATGGCTTCGTTCCTCACAATAACGTAAGAAGTCTACTTCCTTTCCTCAACTATATATGTTTCTTTTTGACTAAAAGTTCTGCCGTAGCGGTCGGTAGCCTTCACTTCGATTTCATGTTTCCCTGCTGCCAGGTTAGACGGAAGGTTTCCTCTCCATAAGTGGGTACTGGTCTCCGCATTTGAAGGTCTTCTTCCCGATAGTAATTGATCAGATAGATCAAACTTGAACAAAGTGCTTAAAAACTTAGGGTCCATTGTTTCCATATAAGTCATGTTGGTCCATTTTCCACCATCTATTGCATACACCACTTTATCGCCTTGGGCACCCATGAAGAAATTTACAAAAATGCCCGCCGAAGTACTTTTACGTTTTTCTACTACTTTAGGAACAAAGACATCCATTTGGTAGCTCATGCCTTTTCCTGCCACTTTATAATCTATGCTATATTGATTTCCTTTTAAATTTAAGAATGCGTAGCCCTTTGGTGTACCATCACGCATGGTTGAGCTTGGCGTACCATTATCTTTCAGTTCCCCAGAATACCAATCGCCAGAGGTTGTACCCGCATTGTACTCATGATGTGGCTTTTCCTGTAACCACCCATCGGCCTTTCCATAAAAATTCTGCCTTTGTAAATGCGTATGTGCCGATATGGATAAGGTATAGGGAAAATCCTTTAGCAGTTTAAATAAGCGGTCTCTATCCTCTTTACGAAAGGCATCGCCTTTCTTATCTTCGCTATTATTCAACAAGGGAATGTGAAATGCCAAAACCACTAGTTGGTCCTTACTAACGTGCTTTAGATCATTTTCTATGAACTTGAATTGGTCATCCCTAAAGCCTCCCCAATAGCCTTTTCCATCGCGAGGATCTGGGTATAGGATGTCGTCCAAGATGATAAAATGGGCTTTTCCATAGTTCAAAGCATAATTTGCGGGTCCGAAGTTGGCCTCGAAGGTCTCGTCCGAAAGACTATCGACCTTAGCCTCATAATTCATGTCATGATTGCCCAAAAGATTATACCAAGGTAAGCCCACTTTTTTAACCGCTTTAATGTATGGATTATGTAAGCTTAGGTCGTCACCTACCAAATCTCCTAAACTAAGCCCAAAAGCCACATTCTTTATTCCTACTACTTCGTTAACGATATCCTTTTCAAAAAAATCTACTTCTTGCTGTGTATAGGGTTGTGGATCGCCAAACACCAATATCCTGAATTCATCGCGCTCATCTTTCTTTATCAAGGGGAAGTCTAAACTTGCGGGCAATGTGCCCGTGGGCTTGCTACCCATATATTTAAAGTCTGCTGGAGAACCATTTGGCTTATGAATATAATAGCTCAACGGTTGGTTATTTTCGTTCAACGGCGACTGATAGCCGCTAGGCTTGATGACAAAAACTATTTGAGATTCGCGCTTTGGCAAGCTATATAAACCTTTACCATTTGTTTTAACTACTTCAACCCCATTGCTAACCGCAATATTAGCCAATCCAATTTCTTTTTTGTCCCTTTTACCATTCCCATTTTCATCATGGTAAACATAACCCTTAATATTTTGTGCAAAAACTGCTGATGAAATCAGAGATAGGAATAAAATGCTTTTAATGATTGTTTTTTTCATTTTGCTTCTTGTAAGACGCAAAATTAGAACCCTTATGTTAAGACATTAAACAGCCAGTATTAAGCATATATAAATGATCTTCTGACATTTCATAATTAATTTATCTTGTATTTAACTTTGCAAAATCTCTAATTGAGCAATGATCTCTTCTTCGGTAATTGGATAAGGCTGATCGAAGGCAATCGTTTGATAAATAGCCTCAAATAGCTCACCATAATTACCTTGAGGTGATATCAGCAAAGTATGTGTCCTACTTCCATCGGCATTTACCTGGGTCAACCTACCCGAATCACTTTCTAGTTCTATACCATAACCAATATCGGTAGGTTTCATACCCTTTAAAAGCTGTTCTTCCTGTATATCTCCATGATTTTTAGAGAAAGCACCCGAAGCACCATTTATCACAAAAGCCGGAGGAATATCTGCGGCCAAAAGTGTAGCAGTTAAATACACGTTTAACTGGTTCGGATACGCAAGATGAATAAAAAAATAATCATCTACCTTACTGTGTTGCCTATTACAGGCAAGCACTTTATAGAATTTTTCTGGTTTACCAAACAAGGCTATAGCTTGATCCAATAAATGAGGGCCCAGGTCATACTGTAGTCCACTAGCTTCGAAAGCGTTATCTTCTTTAAAAGATTTCGGTCCTATTTCATTCCTATACCTGTCGAAGCGGAAATAAATTTCGGTCAGCTTGCCCAGTTTTCCACTGGCTATAACTTCTTTGGTGATTTTGAACCCACTATCAAATCGTCTATTCTGATAGACCAATGCTTTTTTCCCAACCTTTCTAGCCAGGTCAAATAATGTTGCTGCCTGAGCTACTGTTGCGGTAAAAGGCTTCTCTACCAAAATATGTTTGCCCGCCATCAAGCACTTTTTAGCATACTCGTAGTGGGTATAGTTAGGCGTGTTGATAATGACCAGGTCAATACTATTGTTTTCAATCAATTCATCTATGGTATCATAGCTGATTATGCCCGGATAATCTATAGCAGCCTGCTTGGTGTGCCGCTCGGTAACTGCTACAAAATTAAATCCATCATTTAAATGAACAAACGGTGCATGAAACACTTTTCCAGACATGCCATAAGCCAATAAGCCTACATTGATTTTTGATCTCATTGTACAAAGCTAAGGAAATTAAAACATAGAGCGGAGGGCATGGGGCATAGCGCTAGGCAAATCACAATACGCTCTGCTCTATGTTAAATCTGTATATTTGCATCATGAAACCAGCCGAAATAAATATTAGATGGAAACAACTACAAGAGAAAATAGCACAAGAATTCGACTCTGAAGCTCCAGACCTGAAGGTAATATTGTTTCTCATTGGTGTTCAGGAACTAGGTAAAGGCCCTGGAAAATTCAGTAAGAGACAAAAGGAAGAGCTTATGCATATTGCCACTTGCAGGTTGTTGAGCGAAATGGGCTTTTATGAGCTGGAAGCACTCGATCAGGACGGGTGGCCACATTGGAAATTGGTTAAGCAAATTCCAGCTTATGCTTCATTAGAACAAGAAATGCTTTTAAAATCATTGGCCATTGGTTATTTTGATGATATTTACGAATAAACGTATGCTACGAAGTAGCAGTGGCACAATAGAAAAGAAGCCCCATGATCGATTGATCATGGGGCTTCTTTATGTTTTTATAAGTAGATCAAACGATAACTTATCCTGCTTTTTCAGCAGCTTCTTTTTTCAATTGATCATTAGCTACGATCACAATTTCTACCCTACGGTTAGCGGCCCTTCCTTGTTCTGTCGCATTATCTGCAATTGGCTCAGAAAACCCTTTACCTTCTGTCACCAAACGAGATGAAGGTACGCCTTGAGAAACGGCATAAGCTTTAACAGCTGCCGCTCTTTTTTCAGACATGGTTTGATTAACAGCAGCAGTGCCTATGTTATCGGTATGACCGATCACTTTTACATCGGTACCTGGGTATTGATTTAACGAAGCAGCCAAAGATTGGATGTTCTTTTTAGCCGCATCTTTCAGTTCAGATTTATTAAAATCGAAAAGAATACCACTATCAAATCTTACAATGATACCTTCACCTTCACGAATAACCTCTGCTCCTGGTATGGCCGTCTGGATCTCTGCAGCTTGCTTATCCATTCTCTTACCGATAAAACCTCCCGCAGTTCCGCCTACTGCTGCACCAATTACAGCACCCACTGCAGTGTTACCTGCTTTTTTTCCTATTATAGCACCTAAAACACCACCAGCAGCAGCTCCAATACCCGCTCCTTTTTGAGTTTTGGTTAAGCTATCACAGCTTTGAAAAACCATTAATCCTACTGATAAAGCTATTGCTACAGTCGCTGTTCTAATTTTTGAAGTCATCATTTTTTTATTCGTTAATTGTACTTTATTTTCAATTGTCATTCAAAGGTAATGCCAAATTAATGATAAATTAAAAAAATACTTATCACAACCCTTAAAAAGGCTCCACTCATAGTTTAACAAATTTGGCTACCATAAGGTTTTAAAAAAAGAGCCCATATTTATACCCACTTTGAGGTGTGTAACTGACCATATTTTTATACAATTATTCCGCAAAATAAGCTTCCAGCTCTTTTAGGGAGTTCTCATCCGTATGGAAATCTTTGATCACTTTTCCTTTTTCCAACAAGATAATCCTATCGCAAACATCTGTTACATGATTCAAATCATGGCTCGAAATCAGCGTAGTTAAACGCTGTGTATTTTTTAAAGTCTTTATTAATGATTTTAGCCTAATTTGTGTGGTAGGGTCTAAATTGGCAAATGGCTCGTCCAAAATCAACAATTCAGGTCTTTGCATCAAAGCGGCTGCAATGCCAACTTTATTTTGATTTCCCTTAGAAAAATCCCTTATGTATTTACCACGATTTATGATCTCTCCATTGAAGAATTCTTCATACTGCTTCAGGTAGTCGCCCACATGGGCTGCACTCAAACCATTCAAGCTTCCAATAAAAATAAAATATTCCTCAGGGGTTAGATAATCGATCAAAAAACCTTCATCTAAGTAAGATGCCGTATAATCTTTCCATTGTGTACTTTTAGCTACGTTGATATCCTTAGACAGGATTTCTCCACTATCAGGCCTGATCAGATCGAGCAACATCCTAAAAAATGTTGTTTTACCCGCTCCATTATTCCCCACCAAACCAATGGTTTCACCCGCTCTAATATTTAACCTATCTATATCTACTACCGTACGTCCACCGTAGCTTTTTATTAAATGTTTAACTTCTATCATAACTTATTCTCTAAAGCCTTCGGCTATTTTATAACGTTGTTTTTCAAATCTTTTAACAATGAGCGATATCCAGTAGTTGCGCAAAAGCAGGGTAACCAGGCCAAAAAGCCCAATGGTAGCCAGCCCCCAGAAAGGCTTGTTCAATATGCCGAAAGGAAGGTATATAAGTATAGGCAGCAATAAAAAGGGAAAGCCCAAGATCCATTGCGTAGCCCCCGTACCCTGCCAGTTAAAACTTGCACTCTGTGTAATATCCAAGCGTTTGTAATTATTGGTTGCAAAAAACAATACGAGTACCGTTCCAAATCCAATATTATAAAGATAGGCCACCAAATGAAGGAGCAATAGCTTGTAACTGATAAAAGCATAGAAACTAGCCAATATTGTGATCAAGGTACTTCCGATGGTAAACAACAGGAACTTGGCCTTTATAAAATTTTTAAAGTCTATTTTATTCACCAACAACCCATCAAAATGTGCACTTTGCCATGCAAACATGAACTGTCCATACGTTATAATCGTAATGCCTGTCATGAAAACAGCAGCAAAGAGCATTTTTCCAAATTCATTATTAACGATCAAGGTTTCCTTGTAAAACAATAACCCATATGCCAAAAACAAAAAGCCCATAACAATAGAGCTTCTGGAACGTTTATGCCTCAAAATCAATTTAAGTTCCAAAGCAGCCAATTCTCCCACTTTTCCAAAAGTATTTAGGAAAGGGTAATCTGTGCTTACTTTCTTATCATCTTTTGTGCTTAGTTCTTCCGTGTAAAGGTTTGTACGCAAAAACGAAGAGTTTATCTTAAAGATAACCACAGCGGCGGCAACAAACACCAAAGCGAAATATGGATATTCTGCTAGCAACTGAAAGATTCTATTTGAGAAATCCCTAATAGATATTACCTTATAATAATCCAATACTGCCAAGCCCAGTATCAAGACCATACCAACACCAAAATAAGCAATGTTGTTAATGGATTTTCGCTTGATGAAGAGTATAAAAAAATTATTGAACATAGTAAGGCCCAAGATAGCGGCCACATAAGAAAGTGCCACTATGCCTCCCAAACTCTGTGTGATGTTCAATAAGCTAAAGGGTATAAAAATAAATAAGGGAAGTATATTAAATATACTAAAAAGCGATTTGACATTAAGGAAATTTACAATGGTTTTTCTCGAGATATTTAAATGCAGATAAGGAACTATACTAAGCGTTGGCAGCTCTTGCATTTGTATTCGAATAGCCAGATCGAATAAAAAATAGTACAGGATAAATCCGTTAAAAATAACGATCGGGTCTACGCCAGGGGAAATCTTCTCGATAATGTTCGCCATCCAAAAACCAATGCCTATGGCAACGGCCAGAAAATAAAGCATGAAAAAGCCTAATACCAGTTGGGCCACTATGCTGCCTGCTTTATTTCGACTTCGCCAAAATGATTTCCATTGATGTGATAAAAAAATTGATATCATTATGTAAGGTATTAATGTTTTGTAAATTGTAGCATTAAAGCACTGGTCAAATAAAGAACCTAGCGATTAAATTATAAATCAGGCCAAGAAAACCATTTAAAAGTAACCAAGTGATTAGTTTTCGCCCTCCGAAAGAATTTTTTTCCTTCCCAAATCATACTCCTCTTGAGAAATCAATTTGTCTTCAAAAAGCTTTTTTAGTTCGCGAAGTTTCTCTTCTTTCGATTTATTCTCTGCTTGCTTCGATTGATCTTTAGTGGTTGGTTTTGTCCCGTTTGAGATTTGAACCAAGTCATAAGAACGTTCTGGCTTATATTTCATGGTCCATAAGAATGGGAATAAAAGAAAAACACCTCCAACAATTGCTCCGGCATCTGCTTTTTCATTTCTGGCAAAAGATGTATTAAAAGGTTCATACCCTTCTTTCTCTAACTTAACCGTTGTAACGCTACCGATAATTTTTGTGTCTTCGTGAGTGTAAGGTGTTGTACCTACAGCTTCTCCGTTTAGATAGACTTTTGCGCCGCTGGGATTAGACTTGATTAATGTTCTGCTAGCGCAGCTAGCCAGCAAGATACTGCCAGCTAAAATAAGCGAGGTAGCTTTAACGATAATTTGTTTCTTCATGTATGTTTGTGTTTATAAGATTAGGCATTATAGAAAATGCATTGCCAACAATTATAGGATAATAATTTAATTTCTGCAATAAATTAAAATGTATAATAAATAAGCTTGCTCCGTACCAAACAACCCTTCATTTACTTGCTTATCTATCCTTAATAATTGTATTTATTTTTCCAGTTCTGTTTCAATTTCTCTCTTAGTTTTTCCTCTGCTGGATTTTTGCCCGGATCGTACAACTTGGTTCCGCTCAAGGTTTCTGGCATATATTCCTGTTCAGAAAAATTACCTTCATAACTATGTGAGTATTGATAGTCCTTGCCATAACCTATATTCTTCATTAATTTGGTTGGCGCATTACGGATATGTAACGGGACGGGTAAATTACCCGTTTGTTTCACCAATGCCTGTGCTTTATTTATAGCTTCATATGCCGCATTGCTCTTAACAGATGAAGCTAGGTAAGTTACGCATTGCGATAAGATAATTCGGGCTTCGGGATAACCGATCACATTCACCGCCGTAAAACAATTGTTGGCCAACAATAAAGCATTCGGATTGGCATTGCCAATATCTTCCGATGAAAGAATGACCAATCTTCTGGCAATAAACAAGGGGTCTTCACCTCCTTCTATCATTCTAGCCAGCCAATACACTGCCGCATTTGGGTCACTTCCCCTAATGGATTTGATGAATGCCGAAATAATGTCGTAATGCTGCTCACCGGCCTTATCATATAAAGCCAAATTTTGCTGTGCATGTGCCAATACATTCTCATTGGTAAGCTCTATTTTATTTCCTCCAATGCCATTAACGGCAATCTCCAAAACATTGAGCAACTTGCGGGCATCACCGCCGGATAAACGGATTAGGGCTTCATGTTCTTTGATTTTGATTTGCTTTTTGGCCAAGATCTCGTCCTTTTTAATGGCCGTTTGCAATAAAGATACCAGCTCTTCTTCGGTTAGGTTTTGAAGAATATAAACCTGACATCGCGAAAGCAAAGCGGAGATGACCTCAAAGCTCGGATTTTCTGTAGTAGCCCCAATCAAGGTAACCAACCCACGTTCCACAGCACCCAATAAACTATCTTGCTGCGATTTGCTAAAACGGTGTATCTCGTCAATGAACAGGATGGGCAGCCCCATAAAACTATCTTTTAACGCGGCAGCTTTATCAATAACCTCCCGAATATCCTTTACTCCAGAATTAATTGCACTGAGGTTAAAAAATGGCCTGTCTAAACTTTGGGAAATAATGTAGGCCAAGGTCGTTTTGCCCACACCTGGTGGGCCCCAAAAAATCATGGATGGCAATTGACCACTTTCTATGGCCTTGCGCAAAACCGCTGTAGCACCTACCAAATGTTTTTGCCCCACATATTCGTCTAAATTTTGAGGACGCATTCTTTCGGCCAAAGGAGGGAGATTTTGCATAGCTTAAAGATAATATCAAAAATAGAAATCCCAGCCACTCATATGCCAGGCAAAAAAGAATAGGAGAAACATCGCCACCTGAACAATCAAGAAATTAACTTGTCTCTTAGACTTTTTTAATTTTCTATAAAAGTAGATATTTAAAAGCGAAGGAGGAACAATCAAAAGCGACAAAAAAATAATTCCATTAGCTTTTGAGTACATGAAGCTATTTCCTCCTGCTCCGAAAAATAGCATAGAAAATATAGCATAACCAAAGAAAATGAAAGAAAAATAAAATACCTCAATCAGAAAAACAGTTACTAAATAAAGAATATTTTTTCCCCTCTCTGACATTTTCGAAGTTTTTATAGACATACCTGTGATTGCTGAGATTGCATCGCAAAGCTCGCAATGACGCACCTATTATCGTCTTTGCGATGAGGTACGACAAAACAACCTTAAAGCATCAAGTCTACGACAATAAATTTTATTCTGCTTTTGCGGGAGCTGCCTGCTGCTGATTAGCTTTAGGTTTTTTCTTAAAAAATTTCTTTTTCTTATATGGTTTCCGTTCTCCTTGCGGTTCTTCTTTTGGCGCTTCACCTAAATGCTCGGGCAAAGGCATTCTATCTATTTGGCGTTCAATTAGCTTTTCTATGTTTGCTAAACGACGTTTATCTTTTCCATTCACCAAGGTTATGGCCGTACCTGTAGTAGCCGCTCTTGCAGTTCTACCAATACGGTGTATATAATCTTCAGGGTCTTGCGGGGCATCGTAATTAATAACCAGATCAATACCAGTTACGTCTATACCTCTACTTAACACATCGGTACCAATCAGTACGTTAAGCTTGTCATTCTTAAAATCGAGCATGATGGCTTCACGTTCTTTCTGCTCTAGATCGCTATGAAAGGCCGAGGCTTTTAAGCCAAGTTTTTTAAAAACCTTGCCCAGCTCCTTTACTTTCTCTTTACGACCAGCAAATACAATAATACGGTTGTAAGTTGCCGACTTTAAAATATCTGTAAGCAACGGCACTTTTTGTTCATCGTGAATGAAATAAACCTGTTGGCTAATTCCTTCTGCGGGCTTGGAAATAGAAATATTAATTTGTTCAGGCTCTTTTAGCAGGTTGCCCGCTAACCTTCTAATTTTCGGCGGCATGGTAGCCGAAAACATAACGGTTTGACGTTCTTTGGGCAAATAACCCACTATTTTCATGATATCATCATAAAAACCCATGTCCAACATCCTATCTGCTTCATCTAATACCAGATGTTCAAGCTTGTCCATTTTTAAAGCGCCAGAAGCTAAATGGGAAATCAATCTTCCTGGCGTGGCAATAATAATGTCCACCCCCTCCCTCATTGACCTTTTTTGTTGCTCATAGGCTACGCCATCTCCCCCACCATAAACGGTTAGAGAACTAATATTTGTGAAATAAGAAAGTGCCTCTACTTGCAAATCTATTTGTTGGGCCAACTCTCTTGTAGGCGCCAAAATCAATACGTTGTTATGCCTTTCGTGCTTTCCGGTAAGCATATTCATAATAGGTAACAGATACGCCCCTGTCTTGCCTGTACCTGTTTGAGCGCAAGCAATCAAATCTTTATTGGCTACAATTAACGGAATGGCTTGCTGCTGAATAGGCGTTGCACTTTTGAAGCCCATAGCCAACAAGCCCTCTAAAAGCTCGGCATTAAATCCAAAATCTCTAAAATCCAATGATATATAATTAAAATAACAGCATAAAAGTACCTTTAATTGCAGCTAAAAGCAAACCTACTTATCATTCTGGCAGATTTATTTTTTGCACAGCCCCTCTACACACCAATAGCCAAAGCTATTTACGGCTAACTAATAGCGTAAACTTGTGAGCACAAACCAATGTTACATCAACCCGATGATAGCGTCTGCCCGCGGTAGGCAGGGATATTTTTTTGTTGTTCCCGATTAAACTTCTCAAGTTTTGAAAACTTAAGAAGTTTCTATCAGCACTTACTTTCACAAAAGTATAAAAGGTACAGCAGGGCTACCCTCTCCAATGAAACCCGGACTTACATTTTCAAATTTAAAATGCTAAACCACAAGCGCAAACGTTGCCAAGACACCTATCTAACTTAGAACGTTTCTAAATTGTCGTTTTGTCGTTTTTTTGTAAGTTTTATTCCCTATAAGTTTTCATATTTTAGATACTTTTGCACACTAGAATTATAAATAAACAATCTAATGAGTAGTTTAAGTAAAGCTTTTACATCATCTATAGGTAGAAAGTTTGTAATGGGGCTAACGGGCTTATTCCTAATTTCGTTCCTCATTGTTCACGTATCTATAAATGCGCTAATTTTTTTAAATGACGGTGGGGAAACTTTTAATGTGGCAGCCGATTTTATGGGACATAACATTGTGATCCGCATTATGGAGGTTGGGTTATTCGCCGGAATTATCCTGCACATTGTTCAGGCGATTACACTTACCGCACAAAACAATGCAGCAAGGCCACAGAAATATGCTTACAACAAGGCTTCGGCCAATAGCAAGTGGTATTCTCGCAGCATGGGTTTATTAGGCACATTGATCTTAATGTTCTTAATTCTACACCTTTACCATTTCTGGTGGCCAACTAAAGTGGCCGTTTACACGCATCAGGAACACAACACTTTTCAGAACATTGTGA
>Ga0224749_1077_pt1 | contig 11926 bp, 11 predicted proteins | sample LIM_F_Vancomycin_3_FD_182078 | JGI IMG/M metagenome (GOLD analysis project Ga0224749, IMG submission 182078) | Enriched cells from gastrointestinal tract of the lab mouse from Pacific Northwest National Laboratory (PNNL), Richland, Washington... | ecosystem: Host-associated > Mammals > Digestive... | reverse complement strand
GATGGAAGAAACCGCTCCAGAAAAAACCGGATTTTTAAGGAATACTGAATTAATTGGCATTTTCCATTCCCATCCGGAAACACCTCCAATCCCATCCATAGAAGATAAAATAACTCTTTGGCAAACTCTGCCTACGTATTGGATTTTATCTCTTTTGCCCGGACTGGCTAATCCGCTTCATATATATGAAATGCCGTTTCCCCGTACACCGTACTCCGGAAACTTAGAGGAGCGGCTTTGCAGTATAAGATGGTATTGAAGTTTCACATAGGCTAAGGTAAAATCGCACATTCATTATTACATTTGAAAATTTAGGTTGTTTTAAGGTTCTCATAGCCACAAGTTTTACAATGGATAGTACATAATCGTATATACAATACTCAACTGAAACAATTTTGTCATACAACAAAGCTATGAAAATTGTTTCAACTTCCTGTTTATGAAAACTATTACGTTTGACTGTACGGTTTAAATTCAGGTATCATTATAATAATAAGGAAGAAGAGTATGAATAAGTGTTGAGGTGATGGAGATGGGGATAAACCACTTTATAAAATAGGCGAATTGGCCCAGCTGGCTGGTGTAAGCTCCAGGACTATCGATTACTATACGAAACTCGGTCTTATCCGTCCTGAGATGAGATCTGACAGCAATTACCGTTATTACAGTGACGATACCTTGGCCAGGCTTAAACGCATCGAAATGCTGAAAAAAGAGAAGTATAGTTTAGATGAGATTAAGGAAAAGCTTAGGCAGTGGGATAAAGCCCTTCAGCAACCGGACATGACGGATAAGTTAACTTCTCTTCAACTGCATCTTGGACAATTGGAGAAGGAAGTGAAGGAACTGGAACCCATCATTCAGCAGCTTAAGCCGCATCAAATGAGAAAAGTGTACAGTCTGCTTACCCAGCCGACTGCAGCATGTATAGAAGCCTTGCTTTTCTTGCTTGGAAAAGGACCTTTCTCTTAAACAAACAGTTCAACATGAATGGAGGTTAGGCTATTGTTTATGCCATTTTATTTTCATCCAATGGATTTATTAATTTTTGTAGCATTCGGTATCTCAATGTGGGCTTCCTTCCGCGTGAGAGGAACCTTTAATGAATATTCGCAAGTCCAAACCATGTCCGGCATGACCGGTTATGAAGCGGCCAGAAGGATGCTTGATGTTAATGGCCTTCACGATGTACCGGTTGAGCCTGTCCAAGGAGCCCTTACAGATCATTATGATCCACAAGCCAGAGTAGTCAGGTTATCAGAACCTGTTTATTATGAAAGATCCATTTCGGCCATTTCGGTTGCCTGTCACGAAGTCGGCCACGCTATCCAGCATAAGGTCAATTATCCGATGCTGGTCACCAGAAGCCAGATCTTCCCGGTTGCCAATTTCGCATCCGGTGTGGCTCCTTTTCTGATTCTGGCCGGATTAATCTTTCAACAATTCAGCTTCCTGCTTCATATTGGCATCATCTTTTTCTCCGTTGCCGTCCTGTTTCAACTGGTTACCCTGCCGGTCGAATTCAATGCAAGCAGCCGGGCACGAAAGCTCATGCTGGATTATGGATTCGTTACCCGTGAAGAAGAGCATGGCGTAGGCAAGGTCCTGAATGCTGCCGCTCTTACGTATGTAGCTGCAGCCCTGATTTCTGTACTTCAGCTCCTGAAGTTTATTATGATTTTCAATAACAGGGATTGACAAAAGGTTCCAAAGCCTTAAGCTTTGGAACCTTTATTTTTCTTGTTCTGGTTATTCCGGTGTTTTTCAAAATAATCAATTAAGAAACGGCGAAACACTTCAGCCACGAGGGGGAGTTTCTCCCCTTTCCGTTTAATAATGCCTACCGTGCGTGTCACCTTCGGATCAATAATTTTTACTTTGGCCGGCTGAAGCTCTCCTTTATCGCGAAGAGCCATCGCAGGCAGCAGGCTGACCCCCATTCCGGCTGCAACAAGGCCCCTTATCGTGTCGGTTTCTTCCCCTTCAAATTCAATATCAGGTACAAATCCGGCTTTCATGCAGGCATTCATCGCAATGGCACGCAGCGAATAATCTTCACTGAACATAACAAAAGGCTCATCTTTTAATTGAATCAACCGGATTGCCTTTTCTCCTGCCAACTCGTGATTGGGGGGAAGTACGGCAAATAATTCTTCCGTCAAGATAATCTCACCCGAAACCTGATCATGATCTTCAGGATAAGGCGTAATAAAAGCTAAATCAATCTCGCCTTGAATGACATCCCGGATCAATGTATTATAGGTCCCCTGTTTCATTCGAAAGCGGACATTCGGATGATCCTTCCGAAAACGGGATACAAAATTGGGCATAAGCGTAATCACAATACTATGCGGAAATCCTATTCGGATTTCTCCCGCATCCGGATCCAGGAATTCATGAATTTCATTTACGGCTTTCTCCAAATCCAACAGGATTTCTTCCACTCTTGATAAAAAGAGACGCCCGACGGATGTCAGTTGTAAATTCCTTCCTTTTTGAACAAACAAATTAACGCCTAGTTCGGCTTCAAGCAGGTGAATTTGCCTGCTTACCGCAGATTGAGCCACGTGCAGTTCCTCCGCGGCTTGTGTAACGTGTTGTTTTTTCGCTACTTTCACGAAATACTGCAACTGTCTTAACTCCACATTTTCCTCCGTAAGATTTGTTCTTCGCAAACGTTCATAGTGTACAATAAAAGCAGGAATTGGACAATCTCCTTTTAGGAAGTTTATAATAGAATCAGTAACTTTTCTCACAGCATTTTTACATATTCCAAAAGGAGGATTTAGCATGACTGTAGAACGCAAAGAAGCAGCTACCTTCAAAGGCAATCCCATCACTCTTGTCGGACCTGAATTAAAAGCGGGCGATACGGCGCCTGATTTTAAACTGAATAAAGATTTGCTCACAGAAGTATCCTTGAAAAACTTCTCCGGTAAGGTCAAACTGATTAGTGTAGTTCCTTCCATCGATACAGGGGTATGCGATGCCCAAACCCGGCGTTTTAACGAGGAAGCTTCCAAACTTGGTGACAAGGTACAAATTTTAACGGTAAGTGTCGATCTTCCGTTCGCTCAAGCCCGCTGGTGCGGAGCAGCCGGGGTAGATCGTGTAGTCATGCTGTCGGACTATAAATCCAAGTCGTTCGGCCAGGCCTACGGTGTACTGATCAAGGAACTTCAACTGGATATGCGCTCTATTTTCGTTATCGATGCAGAGGACAAGATCCGCTATGTTGAATACCTCGGTGAAATGACCGATCATCCTAATTACGACGCTGCCCTCGAAGCAGTTAAGTCCCTTCTGTAAAAATTTTGTAATCAGGTCATACCAACTTATACCAAACAGTCAGTGAAAAACAGCAAAGAACTTCCTTTGCTGTTTTTATATGCTAAGTACGGATAACGTATTGAGCTAACTTTTTGTCAAACATGTTATAAAGGTCGAGAATCGCCCGATAATTAGAACCTAGATCTCCTCGTGAACCGCGCGATGCAGAATAGATGTCAATGGCCGTGATAACAGGATTCACAGCGATTATAGTAAGGGTGATGTCCTGAGTCCGTCCCAGCATGGTTTTTTTCTCAAGCACAATTTCCCCGACATTTTTCACTTCATGAAGCAATTTGTAACCGGGTGTTTTTTTTATGAGCGTTACAACTTCATTCCACACCTGATCACTGGGTAATTTATAGTATCTCGTCCTTAATGCCGGGTCTTTGGCTTTCTCCCCTGTTGTCTCCTGACTTCTTACTATACCCACTAACGTTCTCTTAAGCAAAACCCTTCCTCCTTCAAGGTGAGTCCATACAATGTCTTCCTACATTAAAATTAATCTTACCATTGATTCCGGATAAGAAAAAGAGGATTAGGGAATAAAACGTAAAAAAGCTTATTTACATAAAAATGCAAGTTTATGGAAAACAAACAAAAACACTTTATTGTCTCGGAGATATTCTTTAATTTTAAACCGGACAAGTTTAGTGATCTACTCTACCAGCAGTCCCGGAAAAATCGTTTGATATAATAAATATATATTCAGGCAGGCTATAACAATGGCTACCACCCAGCTCAAATATGACATCCATTTCGGAGCTGCAAGCTCACCCATTTTGTATTTATCAGAAGTAAATTTCACAAGCGGAATAACTGCAAAAGAAAGCTGCAGAGACAAAATAACCTGACTGAATACCAGTAGATCAGCTGTTCCTTGTTCGCCATAAATAGCCGTCACAACAACAGCCGGAATAATGGCAATCAGCCGTGTTATAAGGCGTCTTAACCATGGTTTTAGTCGTATATTCAGAAAGCCCTCCATAACAATCTGTCCCGCAAGCGTACCTGTAAGCGTTGAACTCTGCCCCGAAGCAAGCAGAGCCACACCAAATACGATGCTGGCTGCCCCTGTTCCCAGCATAGGCCCCAAAAGTTCATAAGCTGCTTCAATATCACTGACTTCACGTCCAACCGTATGGAAAGTAGCGGCAGAAACAATCAGAATAGCGGCATTAACGAACAACGCCAGCATCAAAGCTATGGAAGAGTCCCAAGTTGCGTAGCGGATGGCCGAGCGCTTTCCTTCTGTTGTCCTTTCATAATCACGCGTCTGAACGATCGAGGAATGCAGATACAAATTATGCGGCATCACCGTTGCTCCCAGAATGCCAAGGGCAATGTAAAGCATTTCAGGATTCTGTACAATTTCAGCTGTAGGGACAAACCCTTTCATCACTTCAGCAACATTAGGCTGAGACAAAGCTATGTCGAAAACAAAACAAACGCCAATCAATAGGATCATGCTAATGACAATCGCCTCGATTAGACGGAAACCTTTTTTCTGAAGAAGCAAAACCAAAATGACATCAAATGTTGTAATAAGGACTCCATATAATAGCGGAATTCCGAACAATAATTTCAAAGCAATGGCTGAGCCGATCACTTCAGCCAAATCGCAAGCCGCAATGGCAAGTTCACAAAGAAGCCATAAGGCAAAAGAAACCGGCTTACTGTAATGATCCCGGCAAGCCTGGGCCAGATCTTTCCCCGTTGCGATTCCCAACCTGGCAGATAGGGCTTGCAGAAAAATTGCCATCAAATTTGAGATGAGGATTACCGACAACAGAGTATAACCGAACATGGATCCACCCGCTAAGTCGGTTGCCCAATTACCCGGGTCCATATAACCGACTGCAACCAGATAACCCGGCCCTATAAATGCCATAAACTTGCGTAAAAAGCTTCCTTTCTTAGGGACTTTCATTGTTTTATTTACTTCGGGTAAGCTGATGGAGTCCGTTTGATGCCGCCAACCTTTTTGCTGTTGTTTTTCTTTCTCTTTGATAACGGCGTCCATTTCCACCCCTTCTTTCGTTGATTCAATAATGTTGTCCGAGGGAAACTTTTATTTTAAAAAAATAGAACTTCAGCTCTCACATTTTTCCTGAATCAATTTCATAACTTAGATTTTCATCCGAACAGATACAAGATATAGTTAAATCTGGACCGTATTTATCTATATCTTCTTTATTAAGCGCTCACCAGTTGTATTATGAAATTGATTCTCCTGATTAAAGTATACAACAGAATCATACACCAAACTATCCTGCAAAATTTGCGGATTAGGTAAACATTTCATATCTCATCCAATTTTACGCCTAGACCCAGTTTATTTCTTTTGCCTTGAAGTGGTGCACAATTCTTTTGGACCATCCTAAGACGAAGAGATTTCGTTGGCCTGGTTTGAATGGTACAAATTTCGGCGGAAATACAAAAATTGAACCTGAAGAAATCCTTCAGGCTCAATTTTATAACAGATTTAAAGGCTATCTCCCTCTACAGGGGCAGCTACTTGCCCTTCTGTTTTGTTCAGGAGCGGTTTATTCGGCAAATAGTGGGTTGTCTGAATATAACGTACTGTTTTGGTTTTCGCCCGCATTACGAGAGAATGCGTTTCCGCTTTTTCCCCTTTCAGATAGCGGACTCCCTTTAAAAAGCTGCCGGATGTTACACCCGTAGCCGCAAAAATAACATCGCCGGTTCCAACCATTTCTTCCATCGTTAAGATTTGGTACGGGTCCTTCATGCCCATCTCTATACAGCGTTCATATTCCGCGGCATTACCGGGCATTAGTCTTGCCTGAATCTCTCCCCCGAGACATTTCAGTGCGGCTGCCGCCAGAACTCCCTCAGGAGCACCTCCTGAGCCTACAAACAAGTCAATTCCGCTTTCCTCCATTGCAGGGGCAATTGCTCCGGCTACGTCCCCATCGCTTAAGAACTTGATCCTCACTCCAACCCGGCGCAATGCTTTCACAATCGGGTCATGGCGTTCCCGGTCGAGAAGCATAACCGTCAGATCGCTTATATTTTTGTGCAGCTCTTTTGCCGCAGTTTGCAGTGTCTTCTCAATTGGATCGGCAATGCTTACCTTCCCGGCCAGTTGTGGCCCGACAGCCAGCTTTTCCATATACATATCCGGAGCATGAAGCAAATTTCCCCGCGGCGCCATAGCAAGTACAGAAATGGCATTATCGAGACCTTGTGCGACGATATTGGTTCCTTCGAGCGGATCAACTGCTATGTCCACTTCTATTCCCTGATTATTCCCAACCGCTTCCCCAATATACAGCATTGGGGCTTCGTCCATTTCGCCTTCCCCAATCACGACGGTTCCTTGAACGGAAACCGTATCGAACATTACCCTCATGGCTGTAGTAGCAGCCTCATCCGCTTCGTTCTTCTTGCCCCGTCCCATCCATTTCGCGGATGCGAGTGCTGCCGCTTCCGTAACTCTTACGACCTCCAAGGCCAGTTCTCTCTCCATAGTCGACAAGGCCCCCCATTTGTTTAACTATTCATTAAAACGGTTTTTGCTCGGCATTTTTCCAGTCTTCATTGAATTTGGCAATTCCGGCATCCGTCAGAGGATGTCTCATCATACTTTCAAACACTTTGTATGGAATAGTGGCAATATCCGAACCCGCCAAAGCGGCTTCGATTACATGAGTAGTATGGCGTACACTGGCTGCAATAATTTGTGATTCAATGCCATGAATCTTGAACATCTGGCTGATCTCTTCAATCAAATTCATCCCGATCTGGTTAATATCGTCCAGACGGCCAATAAAAGGTGAAACATATGTGGCTCCGGCACGGGCTGCCAAAAGGGCTTGTGTGGAACTGAAAATGAGCGTAACATTCGTTTTGATGCCAAGCTTGGACAGCCTGTTGGTTGCTTTTAGCCCTTCGGCATTCATGGGTACTTTAATCACGATCCCCTCACCTAGCCCGGCCAATTTCTTCGCTTGTTCGACCATGCCCTCAGCATCTTCTGCTACAACTTCAGTACTAAGAGGCAGATCTCCTGTAATGGAAATGATCTCTTTGACTGTCTCGAAAAAATCCCTTCCTTCTTTTGCAATCAGGGAAGGATTTGTGGTAATACCAGAGATAATCCCCAGTTCATGCACCTTTCTGATTTCTTCTACATTAGCTGAATCAATAAATAAACGCATGCTCTCACCACTTTCTTTTTGTTGATATGGTTCATCCCCATATCTTTACCCCATTTAACCTTATCATAAAACGGGATAAAAAGTCACAATTCGGGAAAAAGCAACCGTAAATCCTATAAACATAAAATTCTGTATGTAAAAACACAAAAAACCCGCAGTGCCGTCCGGTTTTATAGTTTCAAACCCGCTCTCGCAGGTGGGTGACCGCAGAAGTACTTTTGAAATCCCTTTTCGAGGGCATGTCAGCCATACTTCGATCTAAGTCTCCCTTGAAACTGTCATTGGTTCAAAACAACAAAAACCGAAACGAACATCGCAGGATATTCAATTTGTGTTTAGCTTTATGCTGTATCTATTATAGAACAGATTTTTTGAAGATTCAAGTGATGGGCGGAATGTGGAAGTCCTGTTTACTTATGCCTTATTTGGAGTCTGTTTCACGGACAATTCTTCCGCTTTATCCTCTTTTTCTTGTTCTGCCAAAGCCTGAGCCATCTTTTCCTGCTTTTGTCTGATTTTCTGGAAGTTCCGGTAGAACATCCAAAACGAATACGTTGCCATAACACTTCCCGCAAAAAACAGGATCAGCGGCGGAAACTTAAAACCGATATAAGTGATCAATGCATTGACCACAATAAGTGAAAAAGCGTTAAGCGGATTTCCAACCGTAATCAGAAGCGCATTTTTCACAATATGTCTGACCTTCATGTGAAGGTGCACCGTAATCGAAACGAAATTAATTATCGCGGCTGTTAAAATAAACCCAAGAGCCAGAAACAAATACGAAAGAAAATGGAAAGTGCCGGATTGTGCGGCATAGAATTTGTAGTTGACGAAGACAACAACTGCCAAAAGGACAAAGGTCAGTCCGCCAAGCATACACTGAAGGTAATTTTCCTTGTACTCTTTGAAAAAAGTCTTGAATAAGGGAACATCCTCATCCCCCATTACCCATTTGCGTACTACGGAAAACATGGCTGCCATGGATGGAAGCAATGTAAGCGGTGCCAAAACAGCGAGAAGAAGGAGCGTCATTGCCCACATTTCCGGGGTATTCAGACCTGCAAGAACTACCCAGAAAAATGGGAAGCTGACCAAGAGACCCAACAAATTAATCGCAGCCAGTCTCGTAATCCATTCTGTCAGCCGGTAAAATCCCCCCATAATTCCTCTAAACTCCAAGATGGTGCCCTCCTAAAAAGGTTTGTTTCCATTATTATAGCTTATTTCGCTTGGATTAGATAGGAAAAAGAGATCTGCAGCCGGCAGATCTCTACAATGTCCGTTTAAGACAATCTTATATAAAATTCTCTTTCTTTGAAGAGTGGGTTCTGTTCTTGGAATAATCGCGGTTTGAGAAATCTCTTCCTCCGCGGCGGTCTTTATCCCGGTCCCTGTATCCATCTTTGCGTGAAGAACGGTAACCTCCGGAACGGCGGTCATTGCCGTATGGCTTACGTCCCGAATTCCGAACGTCGAAACGGCGTTTTTTCGCACGAAGCGGTTCTTCAGGAGTCAGTTCAATATTCACGTCTTTCTTCTCACCGGTCAGCAGTTTAAGAGCCGCAGCCAATAAATTTACAGAGTCATATTGCTCCAGAAGTTGAATGGCAACACCCTTAAATTCCTGATGATTATCTTTTTCCATCAGCTCCAGGATACGTTCTGCCGTCATCTTTTGCTTGCCTTCCATAGCTTCAGCCAGACTCGGCAGTGGTTTTCTGTTAATCTTATGACGGGTTACTTTCTCAATGAAATGAAGATGGTCAATCTCACGGGGAGTGACAAATGTCCAGGCCGTTCCTTCTTTACCTGCACGTCCGGTACGACCGATACGGTGAACGTAGCTTTCCGGATCTTGCGGAAGGTCGAAGTTGATTACATGGGAAACCCCACTTACATCCAAACCACGGGCAGCCACATCCGTAGCCACGAGAACATCAATGCTTCCATCACGGAATTTTCTCATCACATTATCACGCTGATTTTGGGAGAGGTCGCCATGCAGGCCTTCGGCAGCATATCCCCTTTTTTGCAGGGCTTCCGATAATTCATCCACTCTGCGCTTGGTACGGCCAAAAATAATGGCAAGTTCCGGCGCTTCCATATCCAACAGACGGCTAAGTGCCTCAAATTTCTGTTTTTCATGTACTTCGATATATGCTTGAGCAATAAGCGGTGCACTTACTTGCTTAGGAATAACCGAAACGTGTTGAGGGTTGCGCAAGAACTGATGAGCAAGCTTCTGAATATTAGGCGGCATTGTGGCGGAAAACAGCATAGTATGGCGCTCTTCCGGAACTTGACTCAAGATAGATTGAATGTCATCCATAAAGCCCATGTCAAGCATTTCATCTGCTTCGTCCAGAACGACTGTCTCCACACCTTCAAGCTTGATGGTTTTGCGGTTAATGTGGTCAAGTAAACGGCCTGGGGTACCGATAATAATTTGAGGTTTCTTTTTCAATGCGCGAATTTGTTTAACGATATCCTGTCCGCCATAGATAGGCAGGGAACGGATCCCTTTAAAACGTCCCAGCTTGCTGATTTCTTCTGCCACTTGAATCGCGAGCTCCCGGGTAGGACACATAACCAGTGCAACAATTTTATCTGCAGCCGTATCAATCTTGTTGATAAGAGGAACACCGAAAGCGGCAGTTTTTCCTGTTCCTGTTTGCGCCTGACCGATCAGATCATGTCCTTGGAGGGCAAGTGGAATTGTTTTTGCCTGGATAGGTGTTGCCTCTTCAAATCCCATTTCTGTAATTGCTTTTGTAACTTTTGGTTCTAAACCGAATTCTTGAAATGTAGCCAATAGTTTTCAATCTCCTTTATCTTATGAAGGCTTTTCACCTTCGCTGTCTTATATCCTTAAGCACGACTTACCTGTACTTTTCGCCCATGCAGAACATGTGTATTCATGAACAGCCTCCCTATAAAAGCCATCCCTAAGAATATCTTGAACATTATAGCACAGATTGGCCAACCATTTCCAGCCTCACTTTCGGTACACCCTCATGTCCGTTTTATTGTAAATAACCGATGACTTTCATATTCTTCCCTGTTTCTATGATATACTTCCTTTAGGTGAAACCTTCATCCCGGGTCAGCGTATATAAATACAATTAAGTTTTTTTCGAAAATAGGAAACACTACACAATGAAAAGATAAGGAGCGTTTGGTCTCATGTCCCTATTTAAACGAGTCGGAAATATTTTAAAGAGCCATAAAGAACAGCCTGCCATTAAAGAAAACAACCCTTTTGAAGATTCCCGTGTCGGTGATATCGTAACGGTAGATTTGGAGGAATATGTCGTTTCGGGTAAAGTCCTTTATTTCGACCGCGGTTATGCCCCCCACCGGTATGCTTATTATGTCCAAAGCGGCAAAACGATCAAGTGTTTGATTGTGGAAAAAGGACGGACGTATGAATGTTTCATTTGCGATTTTCTGGAAGGTGCACTTGATGACCCTAACGATGTTCCTTCCACACTTGTCCTGGACGGCGATAAAACGTATGAATTGGAACACCACCGGTTAGATGTGACCCGAACCGAAGGCAATACCGACTTCCGCAGCGGGGATGAAGCCATGTTCTGGCGCTATTTCAGCAGCGGAGAAGATTACTTCTTCCTCCAATGGCAGGACGGGAAATTCGTTGCTATGGAAGGAACCAGAATTCCTGCTGCCGATGTAAAATTCTTGAAAGGATCCTTATAGGATCGTTCCGGGAAAAGGGGGAAGCAAGGTGTCTAAATGGTGTAAATGGATCGCTGTTCTAATGGTATTCACCCTTCTTGTCGGGTGTTCAAACGTTGGCGACTATGTCAAGGATCATTACAATCTTGTTAAAGCCGATGGCAAAGGAAGCAATATGTCCAAAGTTTATTCGGTAGAAGGCAAAAAAGTCCCGGAAGTATCCAAAGAACTGGCAAATGAGCAAAAGCCGAAAGAAATGAGCAAGGAATCCAATGAACAAATGTTTCTTCTGTACAACGATCAGGTTATAAATGTACAGAAGGATCCGAAAAATGAAAATAATACGCTAGTTGAAATCAATACGATTGAATATGCGAAGGAGCATTACAATTCTTCCTTCCTGCAAACCTTTCTGACGGCTGCGGCACTGCAATCTGTTCTGGGCGGCGGGTGGTTTAATTCGAACTCGAATTCCTCCTACAAAGGATATAGCTCTACTCCCCAGCAAAACAGACAGCAGGACTCCGGCAGTACGGATAAGAAAGGCAGCAATACCCCATCCACTTCCGACCGGAAAGGCTCGTTTGATACCGGCAAAAAGGATACGGGCAGCAGTAGCCGTAAGAATGACGGGTCGGCTCCAAAGACCAAATCTGATACTGGTTCAAAGCCTGGAACCAGCGGACGTTCCGGTTCATTCAGTACAAAAAAGA
>Ga0224749_1076_pt1 | contig 12012 bp, 11 predicted proteins | sample LIM_F_Vancomycin_3_FD_182078 | JGI IMG/M metagenome (GOLD analysis project Ga0224749, IMG submission 182078) | Enriched cells from gastrointestinal tract of the lab mouse from Pacific Northwest National Laboratory (PNNL), Richland, Washington... | ecosystem: Host-associated > Mammals > Digestive... | reverse complement strand
GACATCTGTCAAAGGCGCTACGGCAATGATAATAATCAGAATTGCTGCGGCAAGAACTACATATAAAGCTGGAATATCGCGGTCCGTGCGATCTACTTTATCATTTGTCGTTCCATGATTTTTATTTTTAAACGAACGGAACGTATCGCGGAGTGATCCGTATAGCATAGGGAGAGTTTTCACGAGGGTAATCAAACCGCCTGTCGCTACAGCTCCCGCCCCGATATAGCGGATATAATTACTCCAAATATCCATGGCAGACATGGCCCCTATTGCCTTGTCCGCCGCAGGAGCCACCATTCCTGCAGAAGCGCCAAAGAAAGAAATCATCGGTATAAATACGAGCCAGGCCAGAACCCCTCCGGCAAACATTTGACCCGAAATTCTGGGCCCGATAATATAGCCGACACCAAGCAGGGCCGGATACGTATCCATACCAATTACGGCATTTTTAAATCCGGCAATGTTGGTTTCTACACTTGTTTTGAACAGTTTAAAACCATCACCCAGTACTTTGACCAGCCCGCCGACGATAAAACCGAATAGAACCAAAACAGCGCTTTTTCCCCCTTCCTCGCCGGAAATCAGGACTTCCGCACAAGCGGTTCCTTCCGGGTAAGGAAGTGTTTCATGCTCATTTACAATCAGCATACGGCGAAGCGGGATCATCATAATTACACCAAGAAAACCGCCGACTAATACAATAAAGCTGATGAGTATCTGGCTGGGATTGGCTTCCCACAAAAATAAAGCAGGAAGAGTAAAAATTGCTCCTGCCGCGACCGCTTCCCCTGCTGTTGTCATCGTTTGGACAATGTTGTTTTCCAAAATGGACTTCCGCTTAAAAATCCCACGGAGAATCCCTAACGAAATTACAGCAGCCGGAATGGACGCACTTACGGTCATACCTACTTTAAGCCCCAAATACGCGTTCGCAGCCGCAAAAATAATTGCCAGAATAATTCCTAATACGATGGCAAGTACCGTAAGTTCTGGCAGCGACCTTGACGCCGGGACGTAAGGTACGAATTTTTTATTTCTGTCCATATCCTTTCTCCTCACTTCTTTTGATTCTTTATCTGAATCCATTTCACGACTCGTCTTTCTATTCGGACCGGTTTAAAGTCTTGAAAATCTGAGCCGCTTTTACTATATGAGCATTTTTGCAATAATTAATTGAAACGATAATTGGTGACATAATATTGAAAATTGAATCATTTCGAATACTATCTGGTACCGTCTCAACCACATTGGGATCATGCAAAATTTTATATCTATCATTGATAACTATCAATGAAATGCTCACCCAGCCGTTTAAAGGAATGGATTCTATCTATTTTGAGATAACTTTTATTTTACCACAGTGCATAAGTAAAAGGATAGAAAAAAGATCACACAAGTCCAAGAAGCCCTAAGAACACAAGAATTATGACAACGGGAATAATATATCTTAGTGCAAACAGCCAGGCTGCAAACCACCTTCCAGCCTTGGTTGAACCCATTGTAAATTCCCGGTAAAGAACATCCTTACTGATTTTATACGGGACGAAAAACGCAATGAGCAAGGCTCCAAGGGGAAGCAAAATATTGCTGACCAGATAATCGGACAGGTCGAACACAGTCTTTCCGAACAAGGTAACATGCTGCATGACGCCATAAGATAAAGCAGACGGCACGCCAATTGCCGTGATACAAATCCCGATAAGCCATGACCTTTTTTTTCTTTGGGATGTTTCCCCTTTGGCCACTGCCGCCACAATAATCTCCAGCATAGAAAATGCAGAAGTAAGGGTAGCGAATAAAAACAGAATCAGGAATAAAAACAGAAATAATCCCCCGAACGGAATGTGCTCAAATACAGAAGGAAGCACAATGAAAAGCAGTCCAGGTCCGGCCGTAGGTTCTATTCCGGTGGCAAACACAGCAGGAAAAATCGCGAATCCCGCCAGAAGGGAGATCATCAGACACAATCCGACAATGGAAACAGCCGAGCGGCTCAGGCTTTCCTTTTTATCGAGATAGGAACTGTAGGTTACCATTACCGAAGCCCCAACGCTTAATGAAAAGAAAGATTGCCCCATGGCTTCCAAAATAGATTTTCCGTTAATTTTAGTAAAATCAGGTGACAAGAAAAAGGAAACCCCTCTCATTGCATCCGGAAGAGTAACAGCACGGACAATCAATACAAGAAACAGTAAAAATAAAGCGGGCATCATATATTTGCTTGTTTTTTCAATGCCATTTTGTACACCTCGTGCCACCACAACGATCGTCAGCACCATGAATATGACTTGGGCGCCGATTGCAAGGAGCGGATCGGCAATTATACCTTCAAACATCCCTTTATAACCGGCTTCCGCACCCAATAGGTTTCCGGTAACGGATTTCCAGAGATAAAGTAAAATCCAGCCTCCTACCACACTATAAAAAGAGAGTAAAATAAAACAAGTAACAATCCCGATTTTCCCTACCCACGGCCAGAAGCTGCCGGGAGCTATTGATGTATAGGCAGAGACGGCTTCCTTCCCGGTGGAACGGCCAATTATAAACTCTGCCAGCAAAAGGGGAAGTCCAATGGCCACCGTAAAAAAAACAAACAGAAGAAAGAAGGCCCCTCCTCCATTTGTCCCAACAACATAAGGGAATTTCCAAATGGCTCCCAGCCCGATCGCCGAGCCCGCAGCCGCCAGAATGAATCCAAGTTTTGAAGTCCATTGTTCTGAAGTCTTCATGTTTTTGCTCCATTCATTGTTGAGTTTTAAAACCGAATCTGAGCCCAAATTATACTAGATATTTTTAAAAAAAAGAACCCCTTATTTCATAAGGGGTCTTAAGAATCTACTCTTCAATTTCATGGAACCAGCGATCGCCATACTTATGAAGCAGAAAAGCAGTCCCTGCAATTAGACCGGTTAAAACCGTAGCAAACAAAATGACAAGAACAGTCAGGCTGAATGATAACGTAAACGTAAGAAATAGAAATATGCCGGCAACGGCCAGGTTGATCATCATGTTGAAAAAACTGTTCCAATTTTGCTTTACGGCTTTCACCTCATTGTCCCAGTTCAATTTCGGTGAACGTAAATCGATACTGATCCCTGTCAACGAACTGAATAAGCCTGAAAGCAATCCAAGAACAAACAGCAGCAGAAGCAGCCAAAACGGCGGATGAAGGACAAACCACGCTGCCATTAAAAGCATGACAAGACCCGTAGCTATCAGGGCCATGGAGGCTGCTATTTTCCCTTTAAGCAGGTCTGTTACACGAACAGGCATAACCTTATTAAAAACCCATTGCCTTCCTTCTCTTGAAATCGAAGTGCTGCTTACGTTCATAGCTCCTGTAAGAAACATCATGACTGCCAGACTTATCCCCAAAGCCTTTGCAATCAGATTGGAATTCTGGATAAGCAATGAAAGCTCATGGATATTGATCTCCTTAGATTGAAACAGTACCGGAAAGAAAAGTAAAACAGGCCAAATGAAGATTTGCAGAACACAATTCGTGAAGAATACAGGTGTACGGTATAAGATCCGCAGTTCTTTTTTCATGTAGGCAAAGGTTCTTGAACTTTGTCTTATCCGGCTGCTCAGTTCCTTTCTGCTCAGGCCGATGCCTTTGCCCCCGGACTCGGACAGCCCTTTCACGCCTTTAAAATAAAGCTTTTCCCCAAGATAAGCAAAACAGACAAATATAGCCGCGGTTATGACAAGATTGAAAAGCAGATAGAGCAGTCCGGAAACTTTTGCAGATTCAATAAGGGCAAGGGAACTGTATTTTGCCGTTGGAAGTACCCGGGTAACGAGCTGGAGAAAAGAATTGCTCCCTTCTTGAAGCATGGATTCCAGCTGTTCTTGTGAGAGATTGCCGTTAAAGACCTTCCTCACTCCCAAATTAATGCCTAGAGTCAGTGCAACAACCAGGATGCCCCCGATTTTCCCAAAAAAATCTTTGTGCTTGCTAATATTTGTAATCCTCATAATAAACATACTGATAAAAGAGGCCAGCAGGAGCGGAATAATCGGTAAGACAAGAAAAATAATCAGCGCATACGGCCAATAAAAGAGTCCAACATCTCCTTTCCATCCATATACGATCAAAAGAGGTCCGAACAACAAGGCCAAAGTCAAATATTCGTATAGCAAGGCCAGCATGAATTTGGCCGTTACAATTTGCCAGGGACGCAAGGGTAGCGGTAGCAAAACCTCAACATCCTGGGCAAAATAAAAGACGTTCATCACATAATAAATACCGAAAATAAAGACTATAAAAGAACCTGCTGTTATGCCTATGCCCAGGAGAATGCCCTGCTGTCCGAGCTGGGCAAGTCCTTCATGCAAATTGGATATAAATGAAAAGAACAGATAGGCAAGCGGTATAAGTCCAACGACGATAAAGAGAACAAGCAGCAGCAACTTGAGGTCTTCTTTTTTATTTTTGCGCTCCAAAAAAAACCCGCTGTTTTTAAACAGTGCCCAGAAAAGCGTCCATGTCGTTCTCATTGCGTCATCTCCAGAAATAATTGTTCAAGTGAAGAATGATTTTGTATCCCCTGCATTTCCTGAAGTGTGCCGCTGAATACAAGCCTTCCCCTGTTAATAATGCCAACCCTGTCGCACAGCTTCTCAGCCACTTCCAGGACATGGGTCGAAAAAAAGACCGTCTTGCCGCTGTCCGCATGCTCCCGCATCATTTCTTTAAGTACATACGATGATTTCGGATCGAGCCCGGTTAAAGGCTCATCCAAAATCCAGACTGCCGGATCGTGAAGAAGAGCCCCCATTATCATCATTTTTTGCCTCATTCCATGCGAATAACTCTGAATCGTTTTGGTTAGGTCGCCATACAAGTTAAACCGTTTGGCAAGCTCCTCTATTTTATCCATCCTTTTGTGTTTGGGTACTTCATATAAATCTCCCATAAAATTCAGATATTCCATCCCCTTGAGGCGTAAAAACATATCGGGACTGTCAGGAACATAACCAAACTGTTTTTTTGCCTCAAGTGCCTCTTTTTGAACATCTTTCCCGTTAATGCGAATCGTTCCCTCATCCGGTTCCAAAATGCCCGTAATCATCTTGATTGTAGTTGTTTTACCTGCCCCGTTGGGACCGAGAAAACCAAAAATTTCACCTGGTTTCAATTCTAGAGATAAATAATGAACTGCTGTAAAAGTTTTGTTATATGTCTTATGTATCCGTTCCAGTGTTATCATACTGTCCTTTCCTCCTCGTCATAGTGTTATACGTTTAAGAACCTTCTACCGTTCATTTTATTGTCAAAATTCCCACCTGGTCCTCTTTAAGTATAACGAAATTCTCCCCTTGTATGTGTAAATAAAAGTGTATACAATAGAATCAATTTCATATAAGTCAAGGTGCAAATCTAAACTTATGAAATGTTTTAAGTATGGTTATGTTTTCAAAAGAAGGTGGTACAATGTCCGCAGATGGACCTAAAAAAATCAGTCTCGCCGAAGCTGTAAAGCAAAAACTGGCTCAAAAAAAACAGGAACAGACAAAAAAGCCCTCCTCATTCCATGATTCAGGCACTAAAGTGCTGAAAACCCAGAATAACAAGAAACCGAATAATCAGCGCAGGCGGACCGGCGGGTCATAAAGAAGACCCTGTTTGAAGAAGAACTCCATCGTTTCTAAGACGGTGGAGTTTTTTAGTCCCGGACTCTCCGGCCGATACATGGCAAAAAACAATATAAATTTTGCAAAAACCGCCATTGTTCCTACTTCCCGAATCCCCTTAGAATAAAGAATGTAAATGCTTTAATCATCTTAAGTAGAAGCAAGGGAGAGACTGATTATGTACAAAGTTGGACTTATTGGTTGCGGAAATATTTTTCCCATGCATGCAGCTTCGGTCGGGATGACACCGGAAGCTGAGCTTGCGGCTGTTTGCGATGTTAAAGAGGAAAGGGCTAGTCAGGCAGGTGGGCGTTATCAGGTTCCATTTTATACAGATTATAAGCAAATGATCGAGAAGGAGAAGCTGGATGCGGTCCATATTTTAACCCCCCATTATCTTCACCCCCAAATGGCTATATATGCCGCAAGCAAAGGGGTACATGTGCTGACAGAAAAACCGATGAGCATCTCTTTTGAAGATGCCGAAGCGATGGTTCAAGCGGCGGCGGAGAACCATATTACTCTGGGCGTTATATTCCAGAACAGATACAACCCCGGTTCCCAAATGGTAAAACAGGCCCTTAGCGACGGAAGTCTTGGCCGGATACTGGGTGCCAAGTGTTTTGTAACCTGGAACCGGTCCGATGAATATTACAGCCATAGCGACTGGAAAGGAACCTGGGACAAGGAAGGCGGCGGCGTAATCATTGATCAGGCCATTCATACATTGGATTTGCTGCGCTGGTTTGTGAATGACGAGATTGAGTACGTTGACGCTGCAATCAGCAATCGCGCCCATTCCCGGATCGAAGTGGAAGACAGTGCGGAAGGCGTGATCAAATATAAGAACGGAGTCGTAACGGGGTTTTGGGCCGTAAACTATTACTCCACTGATGCACCGGTCGAAATTGAAATTCACTGCGAAAAGGGCATTGCCAAGATGGTTGCAGACCGCGCCACTATTCATTATAACGATGGAATAGAAATGTCCAGGGACAAAAATCCCGATGAAATGATTGATTACGGGGAAGGTGTAAAACAATACTGGGGGGTAAGCCATTATAAGCAAATCAAGGAGTTTTATTCTGATCTCAGCAGCGGAAAAAAACCATTCGTGGATGGCCATGAAGCTATGAAAACCCAGCGGATGATTGCCGCCATTTACCAATCCGGGCGGGAAAATAAACGCATTTTCTTCTAACTGTTGCCTGACACGTTTCTCTATCCGGGAGGAACGTGTTTTCTTATTGTCATTGTTGCTGTAGACGGGTGTATAGATAATAAAATACGGCCACATTCCAGATAAAAAGGACGGGAACACCAATAATAAAGGAGAGGTGTCTGGTTTTGTGGCGGTACATTTGCATTCCTGCCCATATGCCGAGTGCTCCCCCAAAGGCAGCCAAGGTAAACAATGTTTTTTCCGGCACACGCTGTCTGCTTCTTCTTGCCTGGGATTTGTCATGTTTCATAACCAGGAACGCGCCGGCATTTATTGCAATCATGTATATCCATAGAAATCTCATCCCTCGCCCCTCCTTGATTAAGTGAGTATATTGGATCATCTGATCGCGCCATCTGAATTACTTCTCCCGCAGCAAAAATGAAAAAACCGAATATCAGAATAACAGATAGACGGAGACTTCAACGAGAAAACTGCCGCGGTAAGAGCTTTCATCAATCTTTTAATGATACTGGCCCTCGTTACTGCCAAATCATGCATTGTCAAATGATTCATTGCCCGCTATTCTTTTATTATAGTAAAATTAACCAGAAATTAGGAGGAAGCATGAAATGTCCCTGCTTGTAATATCCCCCCATCCCTCATCCGACCCTTACCCTTTCGAACTTCTTCTGGATGCCGACCCTTCCGAACAAAGAGTAAGGAATTATCTTAGCCGCGGAAAGTGCTGGACAGCAAAGCTGGATGGTTCAACCGTCGGAGTGTATGTACTCCTGCCTACCAGACCGGACACGATGGAACTTGTCAATGTGGCGGTCGCTCCCGACTTCCAAGGCCAGGGGATCGGAAAAAAGCTGGTTCTTCATGCCATTGAGACGGCCAGGAAAAAAGGTGCCGCATCATTAGAAGTGGGAACAGGAAACTCGGGGGTGCATCAACTTGCTCTCTATCAAAAATGCGGGTTCCGCATCACGCATGTCGATCTGGATTTCTTTACCCGCCATTATCCCGAACCTATCTTTGAAAACGGTATTCAATGCCGGGACATGATCCGTTTGAGCATTCATTTCAGCCATGACCGATAAGGCCTGACGTTTCCAAAAATATTAAAGGCAATTACCCTTGTCCCACAACAAGTAATTGCCTTTACGCCTGAATCCCCTAGCCTTGCAGAGCCTGATTCAGTTTAGCCCGCATCATTTCATTATCGGTATGGTAATAGTCCATTTCTTCTTCCAGAAGTTCGGAAAGCGATTTTTTTGAAACAGCAAACAAGACGACATTCTCCAGCGTTGCACTGCCGCCCTGTTTCTCTTTCATAACCTCGATTTTATTATCCTTCATCCATTAGCCCTCCTATCAGGACATCAATGACTTGCAGCATCATCATATTATGTTTAATTATACCATGAAGTGCTTCATGGTGATAAGTATTAAACTTGTTCTCGTCCCAGGAAGCGTCCGCCGGAAAATGAAATGTAATTACATATTTCCCTTTGGGCAGACAAAAATAAAAGACTTGCTTAAGTTCGGTATAAGACAATGTCATCTGCTTCAACTGGTAAGATCTCGCAATATAACTGTTCGTATCCGTCAGACGGATGTTTGAAATGCCCCGTACATCCCCGCATCCGCCCACATATTTCATAGAAGTGCCGTTATCCTTATATAGAGTTACTCCACTGCAAGGTGCGATCATTCCAATAATTTCCTTGGTGTAAGGTACGTAGTCGTAACAAATCTCCGCCCCTCTCATGCTGCTCTGCAAGATATACAGGCATCTGGGCAGATCTTCTATCCGAATGGTGAAGGAAATCGTTTCAAACAGTTTTTGCAGCATTCCATAAGCCCGATCATACATATCACTGAGCTGAAACTTCCGTTCCATCTCTTTGCCCATGGAAAGCAGGACAGCACTTCTTCTCAGCATATCGCTTAAATGAGCTTTCCAATCTATGCTAATCCCATATTTCATCGCCTGAAGGTAAAGGTTTTTCTGGTTTAAATCATACAGGAACAGCCAGACATAAGGGTCCACCTGCGGAGGAAGCTCAGCATGGTTCTCAAGCCGGCTCAGCATGTCTCTGAATTTGGGTTTGCTGCGGTGTTCAGCTACATACTCCTGCTCAATTGTCTGGATCTCTTTCTTAAGCTGAAAATATTGCTTTAGTACTACTTCATCCACATAGACCAGTACGGCTTTTTTATGATGAAGAGCATGGATGACCTCCATATGGCTTACCGTGCGGTCCGTTTGTTCAATAAAGCTGCCTGCCTTATTTTTGATGAATACCATCAAAATATCGCATGACTCCGCCATCTCCAGACACTTTCGGATTGGATCGGTATGGGAATCCCAAGCACCAAAATTTTTTTCAAAAAGCAGAGGTATATGCCCGAGTGCCCTAAATTCATGATAAGCAGCTTCCCGAAGCGGGCTGAGCTCATCCTGGGCGACCGAACTGATGAAAATTCTTGTAGCCGTTGCGGTCTCAACAGCAGTCAAGCGCCATCCTCCTTTCGCTAATAAGTACAGTAGCCTCCCCTTGCCAATTTCCTTATATTTCCTCATTTAAGCATACCATATTTTATATGCAAGTAGGCATTTTAAAAGCACCGATTCTGCTGAACCGGTGCTTCTTATCTCCCTTGCTCCTTCAACAGCAGGATAGCAGCAGCCGTTATGCCGGATTATATGAGTCCGAATTCACGGCCTATGGAAACAAGGTTTCCTAAAACAAAGTCTAACTCCTCACGGGTATGCTGTGCCGTCACAATAAAACGGACTCGTCCCTTATCCGTAGCTACGGTAGGATAAACAATTCCTTGTGCGAATATGCCTTCCTGCAGCAGACGGTCGGAAAATTTCATCACTTGCTCCGGACTTCCGATAATGACTGGAATAATTGGGGTTTCACTTGCTCCCGTGTCCAGTCCAAGTTTACGGCAGCCTTCCCGGAAATAGGAAGCATTCTGCCAGAGGGTTTTCATCAGCTCTTCGCTTTGTTGAAGCTGACGAATTACAGCCAGACTGGCTGCTGCTGTTGCGGGAGGAAGCGAGGTGCTAAAAAGGAAAGAACGGGCCTTATGAATCAGGAAGTCCTTCATAATCTGTTCGCAGGCCACATAGCCTCCCACAGTTCCAACAGCTTTGGAGAGGGTTCCTATCTGGAAATGAACTCTTCCGTGTAAACCAAAATGATCTGTGGACCCTTTCCCGTATTTGCCAAGTACTCCGCTGGCATGGGCGTCATCGACATAAACGAAAGCGTCATAGCGCTCTGCTAGCTGAACAATATCAGGCAGCGGTGCTATATCCCCGTCCATGCTGAACACACCATCAGTTACGATAACTTTATGCCGATAAGACGTACTGCTTTTCAATACTTCTTCCAACTGGTTCATATCTTTATGACCATATATTTTCCGGGCAGCTTTCGTTAAGCGGATTCCGTCGATAATACTGGCATGATTGAGCTCATCGCTGATTACTATATCCCGGTCAGACAGAATGGATGAAAGTACACCCTGATTTGCCGTAAAACCTGATTGAAAAACAAGTGCGGCTTCAGTACCTTTGAATGCGGCCAATTCCTGTTCAAGCTGATCATGAATCCGGAGGGTGCCGGTGATGGTACGTACAGATCCGCTTCCAACTCCGTATTGCTCCAAGAACTGCATGGAAGCCTTTTTAAGTACCGGATGGCCTGTAAACCCCAAATAATTGTTGGAAGACATCTGTAAAATCCGTCTTCCCTGAAACTCCATCCATTTGTCCGAGGCGCTATCCCAAATGGTTAACGGACGATAGCGTCCCTCTTTTTTAAGTTGTTCCAACTCCTCTTGATAGCTCGAAAAATCAGGCATTCTATTTCCTCCTTTTTTATACATCATGAAGAAACACGATTTTTCCGCATTGACCGGATTGAACCAGTTCGAAGGCTTCCTGGTATTGATCTAAAGTAAATGTATGCGTGACAAGGGGGGATAGATCCAATCTCTGCTGTTCCAGCATCCCCTTCATCTGGTACCAGGTATCATACATGCGTCGTCCGGTGATGCCGTGAACATGAACACCTTTAAAAATAATTCCTGTTGACAAATCCAATGGCACTTCACCTGTTGGAATGCCGAGCAAAGAAACCCTGCCTGCATGGGCTACAGCCTCAAAGGCTTCACGAATCGCACTCGGATGACCTGACATTTCCAGAACGATCTCAGGTCCTTCCCCGCCCATCGCCTCTTTAAGACTTCCGGCAAAATGGGGATGGTCCTTGCTGTTGATAACCTTATTTGCCCCCATCTGTTCAGCCATACGAAGCCGATACGGGTTAATATCGACAGCTGCTATGAATCCGGCTCCGCAGGCTTTAGCTACGGCAATAGCCATAAGACCGATCGGCCCTGCCCCAACGACGGCCACACTTTTACCCACCACATCACCTGAAAGAACCGTCTGAACCGCATTGCCCAACGGGTCCTGCAGGCAGGCTATTTGAGGTGGTAAAGCTTTCGAATTCGCTATGATGTTTCTTGCCGGGACTACCGTGTATTGCGCAAAACAGCCCGGAACAGTGATGCCAAAACTTTGGGTATAGCGGCAGACGTGCGCACCCCCGGTTCGGCAGGCCCTACATAGTCCACAGGCAAAATGACCCTCAGCGGATACGTAATCGCCTGATTGAACATTGGTCACTTGTTCGCCCACGGCCTCTACAATCCCGCAAAACTCATGCCCGAACACCATGGGCAGCCGGAAAGTTTTCTGGGCCCAGGCATCCCAGTTATAAATATGCAAGTCGGTTCCGCAGACCGAACTCGCCAATACCCGGATTTTCACTTCATCCAGTCCCTGAACCGGTACGGGTACTTCTTGATAGACTGCACCAGGTTGTCCTACTGTTTTTACAAGCGCTTTCATCACTTCGCTCAACGTGGATCCCTTCCCTTTGTCAGCATGCTCTTTCTTGCCTACTTATTTTAACATTTATTCACAACATTTGTCTTCCCGTCCTCAAAAACCGTTCCCAAGACTTACGGATTTAATAATTTTTTATCTTGACAACTTTTACGGACTTGCTTCATACATTAGAAATATCGGTTTCATTTCTTCCATAAAACGGTTCTTAAAGGAGGTTCTGCGGATGGCCTTTGTTATTACATCTCCATGTATCGGGGAAAAAGCTGCT
>Ga0224749_1075_pt1 | contig 12040 bp, 10 predicted proteins | sample LIM_F_Vancomycin_3_FD_182078 | JGI IMG/M metagenome (GOLD analysis project Ga0224749, IMG submission 182078) | Enriched cells from gastrointestinal tract of the lab mouse from Pacific Northwest National Laboratory (PNNL), Richland, Washington... | ecosystem: Host-associated > Mammals > Digestive... | reverse complement strand
TACTTTCACCAAAATAAGGGTTTCTAATTTCTTTTTGGTTGCTTAACCATGCTGCTCCTTTATCATTTAATGCCATTGGGCAATATTCAACATAGATCTCGCCAGCGCTTAAGCCGGAGCCTTTTACTCTTTCAATAAAATCATTACTCAAATCAGCATACAAAGTTCTTTGGGCATCAATATCTTTAGCTGCACCTATTTTAGCTGCTAATGTAGCCAATGTACCGCCATTAGTAAGCTCTTTTGAACCTAGTTCAATAGCATTAACAGCTACTTTTGCCTCGGTCATATCGCCACTAACAAGCGCATTGGTAAGGTGAACGTAGTGTTGGTAAACGGCATTTAATTTATCGTCTTTTAAACTAACCCCTACAGCTGTTTTTTCTGCTGGAGCAGCATCATGGCCTTCGCCTGCGGCATGGTTATGGCCTGCATGAGCATCTTCAGCTGCTGGCTTATCACTGTTTCCACAAGCTGCAAATAACGTTACCGCAACTAAACTCATTACAAAATTGGCTATTGTTTTCATTTTTTTGTTTTTATAATTAATATTTATGATTTACTTATTTTATTCCTTCAATAGGATTTTTTCCTTTTTTAAGGATATACTCACTATACAACAGATATGCCCCGGTTACCACTACCTGATCACCTTTTTTCAGGCCTTTAACAATCTCAACCTGATTGTCGTTTTCCTGCCCAACTTTTACAAGCTTGGCTTCAAAATTGTCTTTTCCACTTTTAACCCAAACGTGCATTCCTTTTCCATCTCTTATTACTGCATCTACCGGCAAACTCAATACATTAGTTTGGGGTGCAGAAGGTAAAAAGACATTTGCCTGTAAACCTGGCTGCCATTGATTTGCTGGATTGGGAATACTTCCTCTAATTTGTGTAAGTTGTGTACCTGATTGTAAAGCGGGTGTAATAAAACTAATGGTCATTTCTTGTGGCTTATCTTCCCAACCGGCAACCACCACTTTAACCTTTTGACCTTGTTTTATGTTTTTAGCCTCATTTGGATAAACATCCGCTTCGACCCATAACTGACCATAGCCTTCCAGTCTTATTATCGAGCCTCCTTCTTGCACATACTGCCCCTGCGTTACGGATAACTCTGCCACAATACCACTTTGCGGTGCATAAAATACAATAAATGGATCCTTTTTCTGTGTTTTTAACAATTGCTGAACCTGACTTTCAGATTGACCATATAACAACAATTTCTGTTTAGCCGCAGCAACTAGCTGACTCTCTATTTTATCGCCCTGAAATTGTTTCTGTTGTGCTACAGCCATTAAATACTCCTGTTGCAGGGTAGCCAATTGCTCAGAATACAATTGATACAAAGGCTGCCCTTTACTTACCTTAACTCCAGTTTCTCTTACATATAATCGCTCTATTCTACCTGCAATTCTACTAGAGATATAGCTACTTTGTTCAGGATCAACAGTTAGTCTTCCATTTAGCTGTTTACCACCAGAAAAGCTATTTTCACCTATGATTAGGGTAGTTATATTGGCTAATGCCTGGCGTTTCTCATCTACTTTCAGTGCTTTATCATTACTGTTTTTTTCAAAAGGCACTAAATCCATCCCACAAATGGGACAAGTACCCATTTCATTTTTAATTACCTGCGGGTGCATAGGACAAGTAAAAGTCTGCACCTTTTCTTTTGCAGCCCCCTCTACAGGTTTTTTCTCATTGCTACACGCTGCAATAAATACCGATGGAAGCACCGCCATTAAGGCAATTTTCTTTATAAATAATTTACGTTCCATAATTTTATTTTTTAATGAAGCTTTCACTATCAACCAGGTATGCTGCATTTTTACTTACCTCCCAATTGCTAATATCTTCTGTAATTTGTACCATCCCGGCTATGGTAACGCCTGTTTTTACCGCTTTTGGAATAACTACATTACCTTCTTTTTTAAAGAGCACTTTTTTGTCTCCTAATGATACTATTGCAGATTCTGGTAGCCACCATGAAGCAGCTAACAATACAGGTATTTTAGCAGTAAGAAGTTCCCCAATCCTAAAATTCGATTTGTTGAGATAGGTTCTGGCAATAGTAAAGTTTTCGCCATTTTTAAAAACAGGCTGTATCATTCCAATAGTTGCGTTCTGAGCCGTGCTTTTATCGGCAGTTTTATAAAACATCAACTTATCGCCTTTTTTAATAAGCGATGCCAAGTCAGGTTTAAAGGAAAACTCTGCAAGCATACTACTGGCATTATAAATCGTAAAAAGCGATTGTCCAGCACTTACATACTGTCCTTCTCGTAACATCACCGGAGAATTTACTGGAGTACTTGCCACTGGTGCAGCAGCTGTCGTAGATCCACCAGCCATACTACTCATTCCATCTCCACCAGAAGATGGGGCAGCAGCAGATGGGGCCACAATCTGGGCCGCAGCAGATTTTTCAAGAATATATCCATCTGCATTGCTATAAACAGGAATACGATAATTAACTTTTCTTGTTTTTAACAACTGATTAACTGTCGAATTATTCATTCCCAATAATATCAACCGTTGTTTAGCTCGTTCTAGCATAGACTGATCTGTTTCAGAACGTTGCAAAAAAAGCAATTCCTGTTGAGCAGCAGCCAAATCTGGAGAATAAACTTCCATAATTAACTGCCCTTTGCGAACGGGTTGGTAATTGTATTTAATCAACAAACGCTCTATTCTTCCACCAACCCTGCTTGCTACACTATGCTCATTGCGTGTATCGTAATTAATTATGCCTTGTGCTTCTTCCGTAAATATTTTGGTACCATACTCGGCTTTAATTACTGGCAGTGTTGATACAACCTGTGCATTTGTAGGCTTAAGCAGGTGAGAAAGATTACTATCTATTTTTACTGCACCAAGATCATCATGAGCATCTTGTTTAACGACTTTATTCCTATTACATGAACTGATGATCAACACCATGCCAATCATCATCAAAGCAAAGCTAAAGGGGTTAACGATATATTTCTTTCTCATAATCTACAATCATTAAATAAAGTTTCAGTTTTTCATCTAACACATTCGTCTGCATCATGGTTAATGCTTCCCATGAATCAATTACTTCTGGTAATTCCATTTTATTCTCGCGGTAGCTTAAAAAGTTAACATCTAAAGTTTTTTGTAAACTCGGAATAATTTTATCTTCCATTACCTTAATCCGCTTTTGCATAGATTGGATTTCGAATTGCATACCGTATAACATCCCCTGCGTTTCTTGAAGCATAGCCGCTTTCTCTTTTGCCATAGCCTGCACTTCATATTGCATTCCTTTTACTTCAGATTTATACATTTTTGAAGACCATGGCGCAATTGGGATACTTACCATTCCCATAATGCTAAAAGCTTTAGGCATTGCTTTTGTTAAAGGAGACATGTGATCAAACCTTAGCTTAAAATCGGGTCTGCTTTGCTTTTTCATCGCTTCGATATTCAGCTGCATAGATTGTATGCTATAATCCATTTTCTTAATATCGTTTCTAGCTAAGGCCAAACTCCCTGTATCAATAGCTTTTGCAATCACAAAAACTGGCTGATAGGTGGTATCAATAGCAAAGTCTGCATTTCCCTGTTGGTTCATCAAACTATTTAGCCAAGCCCTACTTCTAGCTATATCACCTTCCTGCATGGTAATCATGTTTCGGTTCTCTTCCAGTTTGGCGGTAGTTTTATATACGCTACTTAATTTTGATTGGTTATAAGGATACCTGATCTCTTCGATCTTTTTCATGGTTTGCATAATCTTTTCATTCTGCGTCAATACCCTAATCTTTTGTTGTGCTACCAACCATCCAAAATACAATCGCTTTGCTTGCGCCTTGTATTCATTTAAGGTAACTCCCCGAGTTTCGTTTTCTACTTTACCTTTAGATTCGATATAACGTTTGTTTGCATTTTGTTTAACCGGATTGGGAATATCCTGTTCTAATTGCAGCATTAAAGAGCCTTTATCGCTCTCATCCATAATCATTTGACCAGGATAGGGAGTCATAAACGTACCCACACCCACCATTGGAGCCATCCAAGCTGTTGCCGCTTTAGCCGTATGTTTATAGCTTTCTGCTTTTAGCCCATACGATTGCAACAAAAGGTTATTCTTATCTATTCTTTGTAAAACCGTATCTAATGAGAGCATCGGTTTTTGCTGCGCTAATGCACAAAATGGCAATAGCAGTAGTATCAACGTTATTTTTTTAATGCTGTACATCATGAACCTCCAATTTTCCATATTTCCTCAATTCGTATTCTTTAGACATTAAAAAGATGAGCGGAGTAACTAGTAAGATGTGCGTAGAGGAAGTAAGTACTCCTCCTATCATGGGCAACACAATTGGTTGCATAACATCTACTCCAACACCCGTAGCCCATAATACGGGCACCAAACCAAACAGCGACACGCAAACCGTCATTAATTTTGGTCTTAGCCTTTTGGCAGCGCCATGAATTACAAATTCCCGCAAATCTTCTTTTGTGATGGTCTCACTTGAGTTTCCTTTTAATTTAATGAGTTGCTGCATGGCATCGTTCAGGTAAATAACCATCACAATTCCCGTTTCTACGGCAATACCAAATAGTGCAATAAAACCTACGGCTACACCCACAGATAAGTTTACATCCCAGAAGTAGATCATGTAAGCCCCGCCTATTAAAGCAAAAGGAACCGTTATCAAGCTTAAAAAAGCTTCTCTTACCGAGTGGAAAGCGAAATACAAGGAGAAGAAAATAATGACCAAAACAATTGGAGCAATCCACATTAGTGTTTGCTTACCGCGGATAAGGTTTTCATATTGTCCGCTCCATTCCAAGAAATAACCTTCTGGAAGCACTCCTTTTTCTTTGTTTAGCTTTTCCATTGCGTCTTTAACTGTGCTACCTAAATCTCTATCTCGCACATTAAACATCACAGCGCCACGCAAAATGGCATTATCAGAATTGATCATCGGTGGGCCATCTTCAAATTTCACATCGGCTACAGCTGACAAGGGAATTTCGCCAAAGGTGGCCGACTGAATAGGGATACGCTGAATACGTTCTACGCTGTTTCTATATTCTTGTGCTAAACGCACGCTAATAGAAAAACGTTGCCGGCCTTCAATTGTATTACCAATAGTTGCACCACCCAACGCACTTTCTACCACTTGGTTTACATCATCAACGTTTAAACCATAACGTGCAAGCTCTTCTCTTTTTATATTGATAGCCATGTATTTTCCGCCTGTAATTGGCTCTACAAACAAATCGCTAACACCAGGCGTGCCTTCTAATGCGGCTTTTACCTTTTCTGATACAGCAGCAATGGTATCTAAATTTTGTCCAAAAACCTTAATCCCTACATCAGTACGGATACCCGTAGCCAACATATTTATCCTGTTAATAATCGGTTGTGTCCAACCATTTACCACACCCGGAATTTGCAGTTTAGCATCTAGCTCTGTTACGATATCCTTTTTAGTAATGCCTTTACGCCATTCACTTTTAGGTTTTAAAGTAATAATAGTCTCAATCATACTAATTGGCGAATTATCTGTAGCCGTATTCGCCCTGCCTGCTTTTCCTAAAACCTTATCAACTTCTGGTACCGATTTAATAATCTTGTCCTGTACCTGCAATATTCGTTTTGCTTCTGCATTAGATACATCAGGCAAGGTAATTGGCATAAAAAGAATACTTTGCTCATCTAAAGGGGGAATAAACTCTGTTCCCAAATTTTTAAGCAATGGAATGGTAATTAACAAAGCAATAATGTTAACTGCAATTGTCGTTTTTCGCCATTTTAAAACAGTCCTAATAATTGGCTCGTAAACCTTTTCTAATATCCTGTTTACAGGGTTTGCATTGTCTGGCTTAAATTTTCCCTTCATAAAAAAGGAAATTAACACAGGTGCTAGCGTAATTACCAATAAAGCATCTACAATCATGATAAATGTTTTGGTATATGCTAGTGGGTGGAACAGTTTACCTTCCTGTCCGGTTAACATAAATACGGGTAAAAAAGAGGTAATGATAATGACTGTTGCAAAGAACACCCCTCTTGAAACCTGCTTACTGGATTTGGTAATCACCGCAAGGCGATCTTCTTCACTGATCCAATCTGGAGATTTTTTAAATATATTTTTAAACCACTTGATCATGATGTTGTTGTTTTATTTTGGTCCTTTTCCCATAACTCGTAGCGTTCTGCCAAATGCTTATAGGCATTTTCGCTCATAATAATACCGTTATCTACAATTACACCTATAGCCAGTGCAATACCGGTTAGCGACATAATGTTAGATGAAATATCAAAAGCATTGAGCAGAATAAAGCTTGCCGCAATGGTAATTGGAATTTGTATGATAATACTTACTGCGCTGCGCCAATGAAATAGAAATACAAATACAATAAGCGATACCACAATCATCTCTTCTATTAATGTATTTTTAATCGAATCGACGGATTCTTTAATTAACTCGCCCCGATCATATACAATATCAAATTTCACGCCCTTAGGTAATCCTTTTGATACTTCTTTCATTTTTGCTTTTACTTTATCGATTACCTCTGCCGCATTTTCGCCGTAACGCATTACCACAATTCCGCCTGCACGTTCTCCCTTGCCATCCTGATCAAATATGCCCAATCTAGTTTCTCCTGTCATTTGCACAGTAGCAATATCTGAGACCTTTATAGGCGTGCCATTTTGGTTCTTTACAGGGATATTTGAGATTTCTTCGAGGGATTTGAGGTAACCAGAAGTTTTGATAATATAGCCCATATCGCTCATTTCGAACTTACGCCCCCCAGATTCGTTATTGTTACTTCTTACAGCAGCAATTACCTGAGGCACACTGAGTTTGTAATACAGTAGTTTATTAGGATCTATTGAAATTTGATATTGTTTTTGAAAACCACCAAATGAAGCGATCTCGCTCACTCCAGGAACATTTTGCAATGCAAATTTCACGTACCAATCTTGTATGGCACGTTGCTCACCCAAATCCATATCTGGGGCATCCAAGGTGTACCACAACACATGCCCTACACCTGTACCATCTGGCCCTAATTGTGGCGCAACACCTTCTGGTAAAGTTTTGGATATTGTACTAATTCGCTCCATTACACGCTCTCTGGCCCAGTATACATCTACATCATCCTCAAAGATTACGTAAATGAAACTCATCCCGAACATAGAGGAGCCCCTTACATATTTGATTTTGGGAATACCTTGCAAATTGGTAACCAGTGGATAGGTAACCTGGTCTTCTATCAATTGTGGTGATCTACCCATCCATTCGGTAAATACAATTACCTGATTTTCTGAAAGGTCTGGAATTGCATCTATCGGGTTTTTTTGTACCGAGAATACTCCCCATATAAATAATCCGGCAGAAAGCACTAGCACAATAAACCGATTGCGCATAGACCATTCTATAATTTTATGTACCATCTTTATTTTTTTCAAATCGGCGCCTGATTACTCAGGCACCTGATGTTAATGTTTGTGATCTGATTCTGGCTGTTTTGCCGGCTGACTTGCTCTATCATATTTACAACAGCCTGGAAGTTTAGTATAAACTGCATCATTAGCTTTAAATTTTGGCGTATCATGTCCTACATCAGCGATCTTACGCTGTACATCATCTAACTTAATTTTACTAGCATCATAATTGATGGTTAGCATTTTGGTTTTTGCACTCCACTCTGCAGTAGTAACGCCCTCTACTTTTACAGCTGCTTCTATGCGTTTTTTACACATACCACAATTACCAGATACTTTAACACTGTCTGTTTTAGACTGCGCAAAAGTTGCACTGCCAAGGAAAGCCAACATGGCTACCATAGAGAATCGTAATGATTTCATAATAAATTGATTTGAAATAAAAATTTGGATATAAAAATTTGGACATAAAAATTTTGGACACAGCAAAGCTATGTCCGGTACACGAATGTGTAGGACTGCGGTATTAAAGCCTAAATTCTATAGGTACAGTTACGGATAAAGACGGGAACACTCAGCCACTCTGGTGGGGCATTACTGAAGACAGTATTTGTTTTCTGAGCTGATAAAGCAATCTGATAGGTGTTGCTTTTAAATGTGTGCTGGAAAACTGCTGGAAACTGTTTAAATTCGTAAACAAGCTGAGTCGACTTTTTAGATTGGTCTATCTTCGCCTGTTTATAATCGTTTTTGCAACATGAATTTTTCTCCGTTGCATTTTTAGTCATTCCGCAAAACTCACAATTGCCTTCATCTGACGTAGTCAAACCCCATTTAACAAGTTCTCCCATGCAATAATGAAAATGCACAGTTGCCCCGCTGGAAGTTCCCAGATAGAAGAAAGCAACAAAGGTCAGCAGTATTCTTTTCATTATCTGGGCAAATATAAGCTACTTTAGTGATTTTTTGTTATATAATTCCACTTATTAATTATATCATTCCTTAATCATTCTATTTTAGTCAGCCAGTTATAGAAGATTAATTATAGAATCTATTGAAGAAAATCTATTACGCAAATCCTTCGAATCACATGCTCTAAAAGAGAACCATTTTTACAATACCTGTGCTTGACATCTTTCTTTTAGCTTTCTGCTTAGGTTATCTGATATTTTTTTATGCACAGCTTTGCGTGATTAAATTGTTTTCTTCTGGATCCTGATCGCATTCAATATTGCAAGGAATGCAACACCCACATCGGCAATCACCGCTTCCCATAGATTGGCTACTCCAAAAGCACCCAATGATAGCACTGCTACCTTCACGGTCATAGCTAGGATAATATTCTGCCAAACAATATTGCGTGTTAGTTTTCCAATCCTCAAGGCAGATACAATCTTCAAAATTTGGTCATTTTGAATCACGATATCAGCGGTTTCAATTGCGGCATCACTACCCAGTCCACCCATTGCAATTCCTGCATCAGCCAAGGCAATAACGGGAGCATCATTAACCCCATCTCCCACAAATGCAATATGTCTTCCTTCTTTTATCAATGCTTCTACTTTTTCGACCTTACCTTCGGGTAACAGATCGCCAAATGCATTGTCGATACCTAATTTTTTCGCCACGTAATCAACCACTGCCTGCTTATCTCCAGAAAGCATAACGGTTTTTATATTCAGCTCATGCATCTGTTTGATGGCTTCAGCCGCATCTTCCTTAATTTCATCAGCGATGGTAATATAACCGGCGTATTTTTTATCTACTGCAATCACAACCATTGTGTCTACAATTTCTTCAATCTCTTTTGGGTAATCAACTTTATATTTTTTTAACAGTTTTAGATTGCCGGCAAGCACATCTTTGCCATTTACTTTACCTATCAATCCATGGCCCGAAATTTCTTCCACCGCTGTTGCTTTTCCGCTATCAGCATCTTTTCCCGCAAATTCAATAATAGCCTGCCCGACTGGGTGAGTAGAATTTTTTTCCAGGATCGCCGCTAACTTGACCAATTCCTTTTCGGTAAATCCTTCTGGCACTACTTTTTGTACCTTGAACACACCCTTGGTCAACGTTCCGGTCTTGTCCATAACGATCGTATTGATTTTGGTCATCACATCCAAAAAGTTTCCTCCCTTGAAAAGTATCCCATTTTTCGAGGCCAGTCCAATCCCCCCAAAATATCCAAGTGGAATAGAAACAACCAATGCACAAGGACAACTTATCACCAAGAAAACTAGTGCCCTGTAGAGCCAATCATTGAATACATAGTTTTCTACAACAAAGTAGGGAATAAGTGCCAGTGCCAATGCCAAAAAGAACACGATAGGTGTGTATATCTTTGCGAATTTTGAAATGAAAAGCTGGGTCTGGGATTTTCGTGAAGAAGCATCCTGTACCAGTTCCAATATTTTGCTGAGCTTACTGTCCTTAAATAATGCAGTTACCTTAACTTCTGAAACAGTATTTAGATTGATCATTCCTGCTAGCACCGCTTCACCCTTATATTTACTATCGGGACGGCTTTCACCCGTAAGAGCCGCAGTATTGAAAGAGCCCTTGTCAGAAATAAGTTCACCATCAAGCGCCACCTTTTCTCCAGCCTTTACCTGTATGGTTTCTTCCAGTTCAACTTTGGCAGAGGGAACAACCAGTGTTTTTCCATCCCTGATAACGGTAACCTCATCTGGTCGTATATCTAGCAATGCTTTGATGCTTGCCGTTGCCCTATCTACCGCAGAATCCTGGAACCATTCTCCTATTGAATAGAATACCATTACTGCTACGCCCTCCGAATATTCACCGATATAGAAAGCGCCTAATGTGGCAACGCTCATCAGCACGAACTCATTAAAGAAATCACCCCTGATCGCTTTTCTAAAGGCCAGGCCAAGTACACTCCATCCCGCTAAAAGATAAGCGGTGCCATTTACCCCAAGTGAAACCCATTTGGAAAGCTTGATACCAAAACCATAATCTGCTACCAGCACACATGTCAGTATAAAAAGACCTAGTAATAATCCCAAATGCTGTTTCCATTGTGGCTCGTTTGGATCGGCGTGGCCATGGTCATGTTCATCATCACCTTCATCTGAATGTTCAGGTTTCTGTTTTTTTGGTAAAGCCTTTGAATCCTTAACAGGGTGCTTCGTTTTTACGTTTTTCTTATCGTTGTTTTCGCAACAGTCTTTCATAACAGTATTTTAATAATTATCCCTCAGAATCCATGAACCAATTTTCTGCCTGCTCGATTGCTTTTTTTATTGCCGTTTTTTGATCAACCTTGCTTTCAGCTGGCATCGCATTTAAAATTTCCAATGCCTTTTTCCTAACTTCAGGATTAAGATCCTTCAACTCTAGTTCAATATCATCAAATTGATTATTCATATTTTCTAATTGATAACAAAACTAAGGCTTAACTTGTTGCAATCGTATTGCAAACTTCATCTTCCACAGTCTCTACATATTCCTTTCACCATCAGTTGAGTTTCTAAAGACTGATATCCACTGGGCAACCTAATCTCTGGCATCATTGTTTTTGGAAGACAATGGGTCTGCTTGCATACTGTACAATAAAAATGCAGATGAAGATCGTGATGTCCTTCTACATCACATCCCGGTGCACAAAGTGCAAATTTCGTAATGCCACTTCCATCTTCAATACGATGTACCAACCCATTTTCTTCAAAAGTCCTGATCGTTCGATAAAGGGTTACTCTATCGATACGAACCATTTTCAGTTCCATATCTGTTAGGCTTTGTGCTGAAGATTGACCAAGTATAAAATCTAAAACCACCAAAAGCATAGCAGTTGGATTGATTTGTTTATCAATAAGTCTTTGTTCAAGTTCTTTCATTTTTACTCTTCCTCCGCGCCACCTGCACCTTTTGATTCTAGATAAAATGCACCCTTTGTTACCACTTTTACATTTTTAGGCAGTTCTTCCAATGGCGTAACTTGGATGTAGCCAAGTTCTGAAACACCGGTTTTGACTTCAACTTTTACAAAATGGAATGTACCCACCTTTGAATCTTTACTATCATTTTCAACAACAAAAATATACTGTTTACCTTCTGAACGGACTATGGCCTCAATAGATAATGATGGTGTCATTTTGCTACCCGTACTGATAAGTGCGGTTACATACATACCCGGTATCAGATTTTTACTGGTCGCATTATCTATTACCGCATGTACTATTACCCCCTTGGTTTCATTTTGGAAAGATTTATTGATACCATTTATTCTTCCCGTTATCACCTGATTGCCCTGATTTGTTAATTGGAAGCTTACTTTTTGCCCAAGCTTTACTGCCATCAAATCTTTTTCAAAAACAGTAAGGTCGCAATGTATCTTGGAATTATCAACTACTTCCATAATCGATGTTCCTGGCTGTACGAATGCACCAGTATTGGCGGTAATCTGTCCAACAGTACCATTAATCGGTGAAATAACTGGAAATTGTGAAATAATTTTGCCTTTTGAAATCGTGGATGGTGAAACTCCAAGTTGGCTAAGCTGACTTTCATAAGCGCTCAATTTAGACTTTTCTGCATTATAGGTAGCTTCTGCGGATTGAAAGGACTTTCCTGTTCCTGCAC
>Ga0224749_1074_pt1 | contig 12054 bp, 13 predicted proteins | sample LIM_F_Vancomycin_3_FD_182078 | JGI IMG/M metagenome (GOLD analysis project Ga0224749, IMG submission 182078) | Enriched cells from gastrointestinal tract of the lab mouse from Pacific Northwest National Laboratory (PNNL), Richland, Washington... | ecosystem: Host-associated > Mammals > Digestive... | reverse complement strand
GAAAAGGAATAAACCTAATACAATAAGAAAAACCCCAGTAATGAAAGTATAAATTGGTATATCCCATATTTCTGAAGGAATTAATTTTTTTATAGTTTCTATATCTGGTGCTGGCTGGCGAAAACTATGAAATAAAATTATTTTTTCTACCCCGCTAATACCTAAAAGGAATATCCCCATAGTTAAAATTGCAACACTAAGTAAAATCATCATTCACTCCTCTTTTAATAAATTATTAGAGTTTACATCTTTATTAACTAGGTGTAAACTCTGAATCTAATCAAGTATTATTCTACAACAATACTCCAAATACCATCTGTGAAACCTTGTGGAGATTTTACAGGACATGATGCGTACATCATGTCACTTACACCAATTTCATGGTAGCCCGTATTGTCAGAATAAGCATAATACAGAAAGCCCCTGACGTGATTTCTAAGGGGATTAAAAGTGATATAGCCTCTTTTACCTTTAGGGATTTTATAATTAATGCCTATTTGAGATTGAGTTGCGGTGGACCAACTATACCCAACTCCTAAACTTCCTCTAATGAACGGTATTTCGCTGATATTAACATTCGCTGAAAATGATTCTGTCGTTTGAATTGAATTAGTAACGCTTACATGACAGTATGTAGGTTAACTCGAAGGGCAATCAACTATTGGGGAAACTCGTTGTGGACCTTCGCTTTGCTGCCACTTCAAATCTACTTCGAACCAATTCCTATTTATTACACTGGCTCTTTTGGCTCTTTGAATAGTATCATATTTCTTTAAATTGCTATTCTGCAAAAGCATAATATTTTTTTCTTGTCGACCTAGTAATTCTGATCGGTCTACAATTTTTTATAATCACCTAGACTAATTTTCTCTCCACTTGATGTATAGGATCCGATAATATAGTTATTGTTTTTCTTATCGTATAAAGCCGGCAATCCATCTTTTGTAGTAAAAGAAAGACTACTAGTAGAATCAGTAGTACTAGTATGTTGTGCATTTGCAAACGTAGGTGAATCGAAAAATAAAATACTTAATAATAAAACCAAATTTTTAAAAACTCTTTTGTTTAATTTCATAATATCGCTTCTCCTAATTTTATCCTACAATACAATTCTAAGGAATGAGAGCTAAAAAGCAATACCTTTTCTACATTTTTGTTAAGTTTATCGGGTAACACTTAACAGTTTGCTATGTTTTTATAAAAGTAAACACCATTCATCTCCACCTATAGAGAAAGGAGATGAATGGCGTATTTCGCATTAACTTGATTTAATAGGTCACTTGAATATAGTTGATGAAAAGGGTTCCGTCGGCAGCATAATTATATACGGTAGCATTACCGGGCCTTAAACCCACCACTCTTCCGTATTGGTCCAGACTAACTACACCTTCACCTCTGACAAGCACTACTTTTGAGCCAGTCATACCTATCCAAACAGAATGACCTACTTTTAGCTTAATGAGAGCGGATTGACTATGGTAGACTTGACTCCAACTTGTTGAGAATTGATAGCTTGCTGGCCCGGGGTTTCAGCGGAAACAGAACCGGCCAGTAGTCCGAATGCAGCAATGGATGATAGCAAGGCTTTACTTACAATTTTCATAGGATAACCTCCAGACAGAATATGTTTTACAAAATAAGAATAACAAAGAATAGTTACTTTACTATATAAAGTAAATAATAGAATAAACAGTGAACAAAAGAAGGATTTCCTTGAGATTTTTTAGTATATGCTTGATACCATTAACACAAGATCACGAGTTTTTTCAAATAAATAAAAGCCCCGAAGGGCTTTACACTTCTATTTACCAAGATCTATAGTTGCAGATTCACCGGCTTTAAAACCAATACCACTAGCTACTTGTAACTTTAATCCCGCTATATCCTTGGGTATTTCAAAAACAACATTAGCCTTTTTTACAATATTAGGGTTAATTTTAGATAAGAACATCTGGTTATCGGACGAATTAACGTATAGATCTCCATCGCTCAAAGGACTATATTCGGAACCCTTGTCATCAATGATTTTGAACATGGAACTATCGACTGTACGAGAATCTTTGTCTAAATTCTTAACCGATACATTTACAATTAAGAATCCGTTTTCAGTTTTCTTTTGCATAAATTCATTCTCGCCAATGGTCTTATTTTCTTTTATTCCATTTACAGTTACTTCAAATTTGCCGTTTCTCCAACTTTAGATATTTTTTCTTTCTTCTCAGTGCTTTCGTCTTTCTTCTCCGGACTTTTTGCCCATACATGTTTAAAAAATTATGATATGTTTTGAAAAGGAAATTCCCGAAAAGTCTTGATATTACAGGCTTTTCGGGAAGTATGAAACGATATGACAGTGAAAAATAATCAAGTTCGAGATGGAAGGCAATATTGGGTAAGCCTTATGTGATAAGGATTTTTGACTTTAAGAATAGGTCATGCCCATAATTATCTTTGGACGTACCGCTCATATATCGCTAGAGCATCGTCTTCAATCTTTTTTGGTAACATGTAAATACGTGTCTACAGTGACTTTTACGCTTGCATGCCCAAGTCGCTCGGATACGTATTTTAAATTTACTCCAGCTTCAAGTAGGTGGATGGCGTGAGTGTGTCTTAGGGAATGAGGAGAGAGAAGGGGGAGATTAGCTCACCTCACTCAACAATTGGTATAATATGGATGGTATGTGGAAGCAGCATTACAGAAAGGGCCTTTGAGGAAGCACATCAAAGGCCCTTCTCATATACAGGGAACAGTTATGGGCTGTCCGGAGGAATTATGCCTGGATATGTAGCATTCAAAGGTAATTCCCGTTGTTTATTTCGTTTTCTTGATCGCACCATAAGCTGGCCACTGCGTAGCAATATTGAATACGACTGGGAGATAAGTTACAAACCTTACCTAAATCGAAGGGGTAATGTATCGAATCCCCGCATGAGATAGCTTGGCTGCCATTTGAGGCGATCAGGAGAAACAGCCAGCTTTATGTTTGGTAAACGTCTTAATAAAGTATTAATTGCAATTCGGCCTTCCATGCGGGCAAGAGCCGCCCCCAAACAATAATGAATTCCCATCCCTAAAGCAATGTGGTTATTGTTTTCACGGGTTAAATCAAGACGTTCCGGATGTATGAAGGCTTCGGGATCCCGATTGGCGGATGCAATTCCGACCATGACTAAATCTCCTTTAGAAATAGCCCTGCCTTCCCATTCCAAATATTCCCAGACCCAGCGGTTGGTACCGAATTCAACAGGGCTCATGAATCGAAGGAATTCTTCAATTGCAGAACTAATTAGTGAAGGGTCTCTCCGAAGTTCTTCTAGCTGCTCTGGATGCTGCAATAAAGCAAACGTGCTATTACCAATGAGGTTCACGGTTGTCTCATGACCGGCTATGATCAATAGGAATACCATGGATACGAGTTCCATTTCGGAAAGTTTATCGTTTTCAGATTCCGCTTGAATAAGCAAAGATAACAAATCTTCTTTTGGATCTTGCCGGCGTTTTTCAATTAACCCTTGAATATAATTTATAAAAGCACGCATATCTGGAACAATTTTTCTATTTTTCTCGGGAACGTTAAAGGACGAGATAAAGGCACGGGACCATTCACGAAATTGATCCCGTTCATCGACTGGCAGACCTAACATATCGCATATAACAATGAGAGGCAGGGGATAAGCATAATCGTGAATCAGTTCCATGTTCTCCTGGCTTTTCACCTTATCGATCAAGCTGTCCGAGATTTCCTGTACACGCCCGTTCAGTTTTTCAATCATACGGGGAGTAAATGCTTTCTGTACCAGAGAACGCAACCTTGTATGATCCGGCGGATCACAAAAGAGCATATGTTTAAACAACCAGTCCACTTGTTTTTGAGGCAATCCTATATCTTCTTCGGCATCCTCGAATTGAAATGTATTTTTAGACAATTGTTCTTTTTTCAAAATGTCAACAGCGTCTTTATAGCGCGTCACAACCCAGCCGGTTTTACCATTAGGCAAAGTAATCCTGTGAATGGGATCGTTCTCCCGAAGCTTTTCATATAGAGCATACGCCTGATTTTTGAAATCGGGTGAGAAAGGGTTAATAGGTAGCACCGCAGAATGTTTCATCATAATAATATCCTCCTTTTGGAAATAACATTGCTATAAAGATTCGATTATAGTTAAGGTTTTTTAAAAGCTTAGCTGGTTGATGAATGACTTTTTTCCACATCTATAATAAATATTATTTTACTATATATGGTATAAAATGTCAATTAAATCAACTTGGTTTTTCAAGCTCTAGAACACTGTTTTTTCTTTACTAACTCGCGTGTCTAATATTCTCTCTTTCTATTTATAGTTATGCTTCAGGTGAATAAATTTTGATTCTCGAACTCCGTAGAGTATAGGAATGAACCCATTAATCAGCCGCCATAATAACCAGTCATTTAGCTAGTTTTTATTTATTCAAGGTTTAAGGAGCTATTCCAAATGCTTAAGAAATTTCAAAAAACTTCCCATTTAAAAGGATATTATGTTATATTTTGGTATATAAGGGAATGCATATCTATCAATTTCCTAATACACCAAATGGAGGGTTATATGAAAAAGATAATAACATCAATAGCGTTGGCGGGAATGTTGGCTGGAATTCCAACAGTAGGGATGGTTCATGCTAATTCGTTAGATCAGACAGAGAAGTTTCTCATTGAGAGCAATCATGTTAAGTCACAAGTAATAGCGGAGGATGATTTTGCTAGTGAATACAACAGTGTTTTTAGGTTTTTGAGTCATGGGGCTAGTATTAGCAATGGAGAACTAGCTCTTCATAAAGGGGGGCTAGCGATTTCAAAGAACATAAAGGTGGAAGTTGGAAAAACATATCGTATCATTTTAAAAAAAGTTAAAGGAGATGTATTCACAGATACGATAGGTAAAAATCTCAATGATTTAAGATATTGGGAGGACTATAATAATCACGGAAATGATATCTCTCATGATTTCATAGCAAAAAATCCTTATGTTTTATTTGTTTTAGTGGGTCAGCCAGATACTTCTTTACAAGGTTTTGTGCTAAAACAAATTGATTAGCATCCAATATTAATTTTGTCCAAGTGATCTTGACAAAAGCTTATTGCAACTGTCTTACCCCAAAACCGATGTTTTTGCAACAGCAGAAACCTCACTTAATAATTGGTATAATATGGATGTTTGGAAGCGCCACCGCAGAAAGGGCCTTTGAGGAAGTACCTCAAGGCCTTTCTTATTTGATTATGATAAGCTACAAAACATGGGAGTAAAAGGCGAATCATTACGACCCTCTTAGGTGTATAATGATTCGCCAAAATCAATCCTTTATTGTTTTATGAATTCAACAGTGAAGTAATTACCTTTGTCTTCGTTTGTTATCATAGACCCCGTATTACCTTGGTCAGCAAAAAGTGGCCCGTCATCAGCAATTAAATTATATCCTCTTTTTGCTTTTTTAAGGGTGAAATTAATACTACCGTAATTTTCCCCTAGGTACATTCCTCCATTGGGGTACCAAAAATTGTAATTTTGATAACGTAAATAACGACCATCTCCAGTAACTAGCATTTTATGTGCTTCATTTTCATAAACCATGCCACTTCCATCAAATTTATAGGTAGATACACCCTTAATTTTATAGGAAAGATTAACCCAATTTGCCGAAATATCAGAACTTTGATACCAATACGTATGATTGTATTTTTTACGACTATCTATTACTCTTACAACATATTTCTGTCCTGCAATAACAGGATTACCATCGGTGTCCATTACTGAAGTAAAAGAAGGAATCGGATTAGGAAAAGAGATCTTAATGCTCGCTTCTAATTTCCTATTTCTCCAATTATTATTCCTAACTGAATAAATATTTATCTCTTTTGTAGTCTGTTCCAGAATCAAATAGGTTCTTTGCGATGCGCTGCCTGATAAAAAAACAGGAATATCACCGAAATAATCAGAGTATTGATATTTTTTTCCGCATTGTTTATGATAGTGACCACAAAAAACGGCTGCAACGCCATAATCCTTTAATAATTTTTTAAATCTTGCATTAGGTCCTCCTCTCCAGTCATCCGGTTTATGAACATTTACAATAATTATTTTCCCAGCTTGGATAGCGTATTGAAGTTGCCATTCTAGCCAATTAAGGTCTGGTTTCATTTCGATTGAACCCCAGATAGTTTCAGAAGATGTCTCCATTGTAGGGTAATTATTTAGTTGTATGGAATAGATATCTCCAAATTCTTTTGCATAATAAAAACTTCCTGAATGCCATGGTGTTTCGGTATAATCAAATTCAAGGTATTTTTTGCGTTTAACATGGGTAATAAAATCCATCATTGACCAAAAAAAACATTCATCTGCAAAACAATCATTTTTATTATTTTCTATGTCATGATTGCCTAAACCATAATAATATTGCTTTTTTAGTACATGAAGTAATTCATCTCTCATTTTATATCTTTGCGAACTGTGTCCAAAAGCTGTAATATCTCCGTTTATAAGAACAGAGGAGTTTGGCACAGAATCCGTATAAGAATTAATATTTTGATACTGTTCCTTTATCAAGCGTTCAGAAACGCTCTGTGTTTCACTGTCACTTTCACTGTTGTCTCCATCATCCATTTTTGGTGTCCAAGGATACTGTGGATCTGAGGTAATAACTAAAGCATGAAGTACCTTGTCTGATTGTGTTTCATTTAATTGTTCTACTTTGTTCATTTTTATTTCTTTTCCCCACTTTTCTAATAATTTGTTTTGCAAGTAAAGTATATGTGTAATTCCTTTTGAAAGCGCATACATATTTTCATCTACGGGTGAAAAAATATATAATTTTACTTTTATTAATCGCAAAAAGGAGCCTAGAAAGAGACGAAAGACCATATCTATGCTGCCACATAAGTCTCTACAGATTAGTATTCAAATTTTTGCGAAAATTACTTATAGACAATAACAACAGTTAAGGGATAAAATTGCGTGTGCAAGAAAAATATTGTAAATTTTCAAGGAGGACGATGCAATGATTAAAAAATGGCTAAAATGGGTATGATTGCAGCAGTTTTATTTTCGATGACTGCAGTTTCTATTCATGCTAATGCCTCGGAGACAAAGGACGAATCTACTGATTATGAAGACTTATTTTATGAATCTTTCTAGACAGTTTGAATGACCTGTGGAGCAATAAACTGGACACTAAGTTTCGCTTTAAAATGTATATTCAACAAAACCAAATCTCTTGCAGTTAAAATTAACGATGTGACAAGAAAGGGGAAAAACAAAAAACATTATTTTTTCTATGGTATTTCTCATGGCTTTGACTTCTTTTATGAGCATAGGCTTAAATCCCGTTGTAGCCGCTGAAAGAAGTGATTCACAAACAGAGCTAGTTGAGATGGTAGTAAAAGATAAACTTGGAAAAAATCAGGGATTTGTTGAAGATAAAAGACAAGCAAAAACTTAAGCAAGATTTAGAAGCGAACAATTTAGAACTTTCTGTACAAGATATTCAATCACAAGTAGATAATTTCAATACCATGTTACTCGGATTACAAGGACAGGATAAAAAAGAGCAGTTACTTAAAGCATTACAAGAAGTTGAAAATGAGATTGTAAAAGCAGAACGTGCTGCAGGCATAAGAACATTTGGGTGTTCTGCAGTTTTAGGAGGAATAGACTTAGCTCACTCAACTGGATACTCAGTTCTAGCATATGCATTAGGAGTATCTGGTCCCCTTGGTATAGGAGTTGCAGCAGGAGCTGGAGCATTATATTATTTAGGTAGTTTAGCTTGTCCTAATTAAAGGTGGAGAAAATGGGGATTCTTAAGAAGTATGATATCTTTCACACAATTATTTTTTCTGATTTTTTTCTCTTACCTTATAACGTCAAGGTTCACAAGTAATATTCCTAGATATGTTTTAGTTGTTTTAATCATCACTGTACTTAACGTTTACATGGAAACCTTGTTCAATAAAAAACATACACGGGAACAAAAGGCGATTTGGTTCACTGTAGCTACGCTGCCCTTTAATGTGTGTATTGTATTTTTGTATATAATTTATTTTGCTTAGTACAAAAATACCTAAGATGATTTTGAAACCAAACTTGAAGCACGCTATAGAAAGAGTACTCAGGATTTATTTCCTAAGTGCTCTTTTGTTACTTAATGTACGGATGATAAGTAAACACCATTTCCAAATGACCTCTTTATGTTTTTGCAACCATTCTCCAATTATGAACCCATTTTTGCAACCAGATCTTTTCTATTCATCAATGTGATGATGTCGAACTTGTATATTTACATAACAGGGAAATATATGGTAAACTTCTATACCGTGCTCTTATTTTATGGAAGTGAGAGTGGTAAAAGGAAGAAAATATCATATAACGAAAGGTTGGAATTATGAGGAAAATAACGAATGTTATAGTTTTGTTTATTTTTGCAGTTATTAGCTTTGTTACTCCCTATACCCAAACTGTTTTTGCAGAAGAAACAAGGTTAACTTTGGAGAAGGAAACAGCGATCTATGATGCTCCTTCTTTCTCTACAAAAACTATTTCTACGATAAGCCCGCAAAAAGTAAAGGTCTTAGAAAAAAGGCCGGATGGTTGGTTTAAAGTAGCCACTTGGTTAGGGGATAAATGGATTGCACCCAAGGGGGCTGTTGTAATACCTAGAGAAACCGAACGATCTCTCAGGTTATATGAGGGGCCAGATTTGGAAAAAACCACAAAATACAAATTGTCATACATAAATTATGTTTTGGGTCTTGATGGAACTGCCGATGGATTTGTTAAAGTTAAAACGGAAAGAGGGGATATGTGGATCATAGCAGACACAGTTCCTTTACAGTTAACCAAAAGTACACCTCTATACGATAGTTCGTCGATCTATGAAAGTATTGGAATCGTATCACCTCAAAAAGTAAAAGTACTTGAAAAACATCCCAATGGACTTTACAGAATCGTTTCCTGGCTCGGTGAAAAATGGATAGCTCCAAATGGACAAAAAGTTGAATTAGCAAGACAAACGGATCTATATGACCAACCTCAATTTTCTGCTAAATCAGGTTTTTCACTATCTCCACAAACCGTTACTTTGTTAGAATTCCAATCGCCATGGTACCATAAGGTAAATACTTGGGTCGGTGAAAAGTGGATAGATGTATTATTCAATACTATTGATGTTAGCGATGAATATATTAATTATGATAATTCTCAAGCGAACAGTATTTTGCAATCGGATATGTTTGTGAATCTGCAAAGCTCTAAAGAAGACCTTCAAAAATATTATGATGACCTTGCTCAACTTCAAAAGAAATTAACATTCTTTGATTGGGATGAATTCAGAAATTCCATTAATAATTTCGATTTAAATTTAGATTTTTCAGAGCTTAATAAGTCTTTTGAAAAACTAGCTGAATGGTCAGCGTCCATGGATGGTTATTGGGAAGATTTTAATGCAAGCATTCAACATATGAGCTCTTCTGTGGGAGAAATCCTTTCAAATATTCACATTGATACTTCTAAAATAGAAGAAGCTGGTGATATGATTAAAAAAGCCTGTGATGAAGTAAATGAAGGGCTTGAAAAAATGAAATCCGGACTGAATGTCATCAATGGTGCGGTCTCGGACATTCATCAGAATTTTACGGACATGAATACGGGAATGAAGCAGGCTCAGGCAGGTCTCAATAAGGCGAACAATGGGATGAGCGAGGCGAATTCAGCCATAGATCAAGCGAAAAAAGCCCATGACACTCTACAGAAGTATCTTAAAGACCCTATTAAGATTAAAAAAGAAACCAGAGGATCAGAGCTCCCTAAATTAAAGGGCTTAGGATTTGATTTTGATTTTAGTTCTTATCTGACGCTAGAAAACGTCTCAGTTGCGATTGATTTAATTCCTATTGTAGGGAATATAAAGGCCGGTGGCGAAGTCATATCCGGATACGATCCGATAACGGGTGCTCACTTAGAGGGACCTGACTATGTGCTAGGAATCATTGGTATTATTGTGGGCGGTGAATTCAAGCAGGTAGGTAAAATTGCGGGGAAGGCAACAGAGCTTGAGGCGAAAGCAAATAAAATTACGAAATCAATGGTTACTGAAACTAAGGGGACGGCAAAAGGTTCAATAAAGTCTGTGGATGAAATTTTGGAAGAATCTAAACCGGGGAGAACAACCAAAGGGAAAGCTATTCAGTTCGAAAAAAATGGTGGATTCGATCAAGCTCTTAACGATTTTAACAGTATGGGAGTGTCCGATGTAAAAGATATACCAGGGGGTAAGGTAGGAAAATTACCAGATGGACGAACTGTAAATGTAAGAAACAAAAGTTCTGACGGCAGGCCGACATTAGAAATATATGATGGAAAAAAATCAATTAAAATTCGTTACTAAGGTAGTGTGAGATAATGGAAGAAAAATGGGGACGCTGGGAACCGAAAGTTGGTTTGTCATCGAAGTACTATGTAGAGTCGTTATCAGATAGTATTAAGGGTTTTAGAATTTATTTGTCTGACGTCAATGACGAAAAAAAGAAAGTTGAAGTGACATTTAAAGATTCAGTGCACGCATATAGGAGCACAGATGAAAGTTTTAGACAAAGTTCAATAAATATTATTGATGAAAAATATGGAACCGAGTTCTATTCAGATTGGACCTTTTTTAAGGTTAATAATTCTAAATATATACAATGGTTATCAGAACAATCATATGGAATTGCAGAATCAGAAGCACTCATACACTTCTCTTTTGTGGCAAGAGACTCAATTGTAGATGTTATCGCCGCGTACGAACCAGAAATAAAAATAATTAGATAAGATGGGTTACATCACCGTACAATCCACAACCAAATAAAATTCATTGAAAATGTCAACAGGCTCATTCCAACATGAACGATGAGGGGGAATGAGCCTTTTTTGTATGCCCAAAATCAAAGGAGGAAAAGGAAGTAGATAGAAAAGAACAAAAAATAGCCCCCAAATTCCTTACAATCCATGGTTCCAAAAGTCCAAGCATGGTTTGGACTCCGTCATACAATGTATTAAAATCTAAGAGAAGGAAGTGTTACTTATGTCGTATGTAGGAAGCGGTGCTGGATCTTCAAGTTATGGAGGATTCACAAGTACAGGAGCCATTCTAGTCTTGTTCATTCTATTGGTCATCATTTCTCGATCCTTTTTGTATTAAACAAGTGTGGGAGAAATAGGATAACCTTTTTGCGGCAGGTTATTCATGTAAAATAAAAAGCCCCGAAGGGCTTACTTAAATATGTTACCGTCATACCAGGATTCCTCTAAAAACATCTTATCCCCTTTGCGTTTGTAGTTCGCTTTGGCTATATTGGCCTCTTTCTTTAGATAAGGCACCTCCCAAAAAACTGTTACCTCTGTTACATTTTCCGATTTTGTTAGGTTGGTTGCTAAATCACTTGCATACATGTCTATCATATCTTTTGCCGTTCCAGCTGCGTTCATCCTATCAAAGGATAAATACGCCAGAACTATGTAATCATCAGGCTTTTCTGTTCCCATATGTTCATTTACCGAGATTTCTTTAATAGAGGTTTTCTCATATTTCTTGACAAAATCTCTGACCTTGCTTTCAATTTCTATTTTTGCATACTCAGAGGGGTTTGGTGTAGACTTCGGCGTAGGTTGGTAGTCGTTGGTTTAGGTATCGCTGTGGGAACGGGCTTTTTGCTCGCGTCAGTAGATGCCTCTTTGCTGCCGCAAGCAGATAGTAGTGTTAAAACTAAAATAATCCTGTTAAGAGAAGTTTGCCCACCACGGCAGCATTGGGTAAGCCTTATGTGATAAGGGTTTTTGACTTTAGAAATAGGGCATGCCCATAATTATCTTTGGACGTACCGCTCATATAACGCTAGAGCATCGTCTTCAATCTTTTTGGTAACATGAAGATATGTGTCCGCTGTGACTTTTACGCTTGCATGCCCAAGCCGCTCGGACACGTATTTTTATATTTGCTTCAGCTTCGAGCAGGTGGACGGCGTGAGTGTGTCTTAGGGAATGAGG
>Ga0224749_1012_pt4 | contig 12156 bp, 11 predicted proteins | sample LIM_F_Vancomycin_3_FD_182078 | JGI IMG/M metagenome (GOLD analysis project Ga0224749, IMG submission 182078) | Enriched cells from gastrointestinal tract of the lab mouse from Pacific Northwest National Laboratory (PNNL), Richland, Washington... | ecosystem: Host-associated > Mammals > Digestive... | reverse complement strand
ATGACTGGATCGGGCTGGGCATCAAGGCTGAAATTTTCCCGCCCATCATCTTTCTGGGCGTAGGAGCCCTGACGGACTTCGGCCCGCTGCTTGCCGCTCCGCGCACCCTGCTTCTGGGCGCAGCGGCCCAGGTGGGCGTAGCCGCCACGTTCTTCATGGCCCTGTTCATGGGGTTCACCCCGAATGAATCCGCGTCCATCGGCATCATTGGCGGCGCTGACGGCCCCACCTCCATCTTCCTGACGATGAAGCTGGCTCCGCACCTGCTGGGCGCCGTGGCCGTGGCCGCATACACGTACATGTCCCTGGTTCCGCTGATACAGCCGCCCATCATGGCGTTGCTGACGACCAAGAAGGAACGCCTCATCCGCATGAAATCCCTGCGAACGGTCAGCAAGAGCGAAAAACTGTTCTTCGCCGTGCTGGTAACCATTGTCACCATTTTGCTGATTCCGGACGCATCCCCGCTGATCGGCATGCTGATGCTTGGCAACTTCCTGCGCGAATGCAAGGTGACGGAACGCCTGGTTCAGGCCTCCCAGAATGAAATCATCAACATCGTCACCATCTTCCTGGGAACCTCCGTGGGGCTCACGATGCAGGGCGACCGCTTCCTGCAGTCGGAAACGCTGCTGATCATCCTTCTGGGTATCGTCGCCTTCGGCGTGGCAACAGCGGGCGGAGTGATTGCCGCCAAGATTATGAACCTCATCTGGCGCAAGAATCCGGTCAACCCCCTGATCGGGTCCGCAGGCGTCTCCGCCGTCCCGATGGCAGCCCGCGTCTCCCACAATGTGGGCCAGAAGTACGACCCCTCCAACTACCTGCTCATGCACGCCATGGGTCCGAACGTTGCAGGCGTGATCGGCACCGCAGTCATCGCGGGTTACTACATCGCCACTCTGGCGAAATAACCAGAATTGAAAATTACTCCCGGCCTCGGCCCGTCCCATGAATTCCACAGCCTCATTTTCCACCCCTCCGGAGGAGGAAGGACCATGCGGCGACTGGACTTATCATGAATGGGCCGAGGCTTTTTCCACCAATGATCTGGCCCGAGCCCTCCCCCCGGGGCATATTGCCGTCTGCCGCGTTCAGACAGGAGGCCGCGGCAGGTTCAACCGCAAATGGATAGGGGAGGAAGGCGGCCTGTGGGCATCCTTCACCGTCCCCCTGTCCGCTCCTGAGGATACAGCGGCCGGCGTGCACTGGGGACATTTGCCCCTGGTTGCGGGGCTGGCCCTGTTCAACATGCTCCGCGGCATGGGGCTGGATTCCGTGCGCCTGCGCTGGCCGAACGACCTGCTGGCGGGCAAATCCAAACTGGCGGGAATACTGGTGGAACGCCCGGCGGAGAACATGGCCGTCATCGGCATCGGCATCAATGTTTTCAATGATGTATCCTCCATCGCCGGGGAAATCAAGGACCCTCCGGCAAGGCTGGCGGATCTTGTTCGGGACTGCCCTTCCCTGCACGCCGTCATGGCTTCCCTGGGCAGTCATTTGAACCAGGTCCTTTCCGTCTTTTCCCACGGCGGCGTCCCCGCCCTTCAGGAGGGGCTGTCCCGGGCATGGGCCGGAAAAAGGCCGGTTTCCATTCTTACGGATGACGAAACCGTCCGGGGCATTTTTACAGGGATTGACGATCAGGGCAATCCTGTGCTATCCCTTCCGGCCGGCACCGTCCGCACCATTCCGGCGCACCTGATCAACAGGCTCCTCGAAGAATGAGCCTGCCGCTCCGTTTTTACACGGGGTTTCTTTCTTTTTTCATCCAACAAAAATCACTGACATGAGTTACAAGGTACTGACACCAGAAGAAGCAGCAAGCCTGATCAAGCATGGCCACCATATTGGCCTGAGCGGATTCACGCCCGCCGGAACGGCCAAGGCCGTTACGGCTGCGCTGGCAAAAATCGCAGAAGCGGAACATGAGAAGGGGAACCCTTTCCAGGTGAGCGTCTTCACCGGTGCTTCCACCGGCGATTCCTGCGACGGGATCCTTTCCCGGGCCAAGGCAATCCGCTACCGCGCTCCCTACACCACCAACGTTGATTTCCGCAAGGCGGTGAACAACGGGGAAATCGCCTATAATGACATCCATTTGTCCCAGATGGCCCAGGAAGTGCGCTACGGGTTCATGGGCAACGTGGACATCGCCATTATTGAAGCCTGTGAAGTCACGGCCGACGGCAAAATTTACCTGACGGCCGCGGGCGGGATCGCTCCCACCATCTGCCGCCTGGCAAACAAAATTATCGTGGAATTAAACGCCGCCCACAGCAAGAGCGCCATGGGCCTGCACGACGTTTACGAACCCCTGGATCCTCCCTACCGCCGCGAAATTTCCATCTTCAAACCCAGCGACCGCATCGGCAAGCCGTACATCCAGGTTGACCCGAAAAAGATTGTGGGCGTTGTGGAAACCAACTGGCCGGATGAAGCCCGTTCCTTCGCCGCAGCGGATCCCCTGACCGATAAAATCGGGCAGAACGTGGCCGATTTCCTGGCTGCCGACATGAAACGGGGCATCATTCCCTCCACGTTCCTGCCTCTCCAGTCCGGCGTGGGCAACATCGCAAACGCGGTGCTGGGCGCCCTGGGCCGCGACAAGACGATTCCCGCGTTCGAGATGTACACGGAAGTCATCCAGAATTCCGTCATCGGCCTGATTCGGGAAGGCCGCGTGAAATTCGGCAGCGCCTGCTCCCTGACCGTGACGAACGACTGCCTGGAAGGCATTTACAGGGATATGGACTTTTTCCGCGACAAACTGGTGCTCCGTCCCTCGGAAATATCCAACAGCCCGGAAGTTATCCGCCGTCTCGGCGTCATCTCCATCAACACCGCCATTGAAGCCGACATTTACGGGAACGTCAACTCCACGCACATTGGCGGCACGAAGATGATGAACGGCATCGGCGGGTCCGGCGACTTCACGCGCAACGCCTACATCTCCATTTTCACCTGCCCGTCCGTTGCCAAGGACGGCAAGATCAGCGCCATCGTCCCCATGGTTTCCCACCATGACCATACGGAACATGACGTCAATATCATTATTACCGAGCAGGGGGTCGCGGACCTGCGCGGCAAGAGCCCGAAAGAACGGGCCCAGACCATTATTGAAAACTGCGTCCACCCGGATTACAAAAACATCCTCTGGGATTACCTGAAACTGTCCGACGGCAAAGCCCAGACACCGCAATCCATCAGGGCCGCTTTGGGCATGCACGCCGAACTGGCCAGAAGCGGAGACATGAAGAATGTCGACTGGGCCCAGTATAAGTAATTCCGCATGCCGTCATTCGCATTGGCATCCATGAATTCACGCTAACCCCTCAGGACCGCTTCCGCAAAGGGAGCGGTCCTTTTCCTTTTTCCCATCCCCTCTACTCCTTCTCTTCACCATGAACTGGATGATTTACCCGGCAGCCAGGGCTTTCATCAAAGTCTGCGCCGTTCTTTTCGGCACGGGCGCAGCAGCGGCAGTCCTCATCCATCTGTTCATGCCTTTTTTCCTCCGCTCTCCCCGGACAGCCGCGCCCTTCCTGCTTTTGGGAACAGGGGCGGAACTGCTTTCCATCCTTTCCCTGTCCTTCCTCATGTTCTGGGGCGCCAGAGTCCTGCTGGCCTCCCGCGGAAGCAGAATAACAAGAAATCTGAGCATGCTGGCCTTCCTGCCCGCCCTGTACGCCCTCCTCATTCCGTTTGCGGGCATGCCCGTCCCATCGCAATATACGGAAATGGACAGGGTTTGGGAGGCCTTCCTCCTTCTGGCGGCCGTCATTTCTTTCTTTTCCTTCCCTTATACGTCGGGATACGAAGCCGCAGGCAGGAGATTATTCCTGGCCTGGGGCATCGCAGCGGCAGGCTGCGGTTTGCAGAGCGCCCTGTTTTTTCTTGCCGTCCTGTTGCGTCAGTTCCTGTCCACCGCAGTTCCCTCCCTGGCAGCGCCAGTTGCATGGGTGGTCGTTCTTTTGTCCTGCGGCCTGGAAATCATGCTGGCGGCCCTTTCCGTCCTTCTGGCGCAGCGCCTGTTTAAAGAAGTCATGTCCATAGCATCCATGCCGGAACCGATTGAGCCCTCCATGCCGGGCAACCGTCCCTGACTTTCCTCCCCTCCGTTTTTACCGGCCTGCCGGAAGAGCACCCTCATTCCCCGGCATGAAAGGCTTTTACGGCTTTACGCAAAAAGCCGTCCGGAAATTTCCGCCGATGGTACGGAATCCGTATGGAAAGCATTGCCGGAAAGCAACCCGCCCCACCCCGGAAAGCCGCGGGTTCGCAGGGACACCCCTCCCGTTTCCCTGCCGGCGGCATACAGACCTATTTCACCAATTCATCCAGATAACGGCCATAACCGTTATTATTCATGGCTCCGGCCTGGGAGCGCAGCGTTTCCTGGGAAATCCAGCCGTTATTAAAGGCTATCTCCTCCAGGCAGGCTACCTTGAACCCCTGGTGGTGCTCCAGAGTACGAACGAACATGGAAGCCTCCAGAAGGGTATCGTGCGTGCCCGTATCCAGCCACGTATAGCCGCGCGCCAGTTTTTCCACGCGCAACAGGCCCTGCTTCAGGTATTCCTGATTCACAGAGGTGATTTCCAACTCGCCGCGGGAAGACTTGGGAATCCGTTTGGCAATCTCCACCACCCGGTTGTCGTAAAAATAGAGGCCCGTCACCGCAATATCCGATTTGGGCCTGAGCGGTTTTTCCTCAATGGAAACCGCCTTCCCCTCCTCATTGAATTCCACTACCCCGAAACGCTGCGGGTCATGCACCTGGTAACCGAAAATGGTCGCTCCGCTCGTCAGTTCGGCGGCCCGCTTCAGCTTCTCCGTCAGGCCGCGCCCGTAAAAAATATTGTCCCCCAGCACCAGGGCTACGGAATCCTTTCCTATGAACTCCTCTCCAATAATAAAGGCCTGAGCCAGCCCCTCCGGCCTGGGTTGTTCCCTGTATTCAAAGGAAACGCCGAACCTGCTGCCGTCCCCCAGCAAATCCCGGTACAGGGGCAGATCCCGGGGCGTGGAAATAACAAGGATTTCCCGTATTCCGGCCAGCATCAGCACGGAGATGGGATAATAAACCATCGGCTTATCGTAAACGGGCAGCAATTGCTTGCTGACGGAAAGCGTAACGGGATGCAGACGCGTGCCGCTTCCCCCGGCCAGAACAATACCCTTCATATCAAATTCCTAGCCATTGGTTCCAAGACGTTCCAGGCGGTATTCCCCGGACAGGATGCCCCGCCACCATTCCTCATGGTCCAGATACCACTGAATGGTCTTTCTGAATCCGGAAGAATGGTCCTGGTGCGGAGTCCACCCCAATTCCCTCCGTATTTTGGAAGCGTCAATCGCATAGCGCAGGTCATGGCCTGGTCTGTCCTGCACAAAGGAGATTTGCTCCCGGTAGCTCCGGCCGTCCGGACGGGGCCGCAGTTCATCCAGATGGGAACACAGCAGCTCCACCAGCTCCAGATTGGTTTTCTCGTTATTGCCGCCGATGTTGTACGTTTCCCCCGGTTTTCCGCAGGAAACGACCGTCAACAGCGCCTCGCAGTGATCCCCCACATACAGCCAGTCCCGCACGTTTTCCCCTTTGCCGTATACAGGAATGGGTTCCCCGCCCAGCGCTTTCAGGATAACGACGGGTATCAGCTTTTCCGGGAACTGGTAGGGGCCGTAATTGTTGGAACAGTTGGTGATCAGCACGGGCAGTCCGTACGTATCGTGCCAGGCGCGCACCAGGTGGTCGCTGGAGGCCTTGCTGGCGGAATACGGGGAATGGGGGCGATACGGCGTGGACTCCGTGAACAGGCCTTCCTTTCCCAGGGAGCCGTACACTTCATCCGTGGAAATGTGATGAAAGCGGAAACGCTCCTTTTTCTCTCCCTCTAGGGAACGGTAATATTCCAGGGCGGCCTGAAGCATGGAAAAAGTGCCCATGACGTTGGTGGTCATAAAATTTCCCGGATCGTCAATGGAACGGTCCACATGGGATTCCGCCGCCAGGTGCATCACCCAGTCCGGAGCGTACTCCCGCAAAGTGCGCCGCATCAGGGAAGCGTCCCGGACGTCGGCGTGCAGAAAGCGGTATGCCGGAGAATCCGCCGAGCCGTCCAGTGAATGGATGTTGCCGGCATAGGTCAGGGCGTCAATATTCAGGACTTCATGGCCGCGCTCCAGCAGCAGCCTGACCAGATTGGAGCCGATGAATCCGGCGCCGCCCGTAACGATAACTTTCATAGCACTGTTTTCAGGGAAAGATGCGGCGCCATCATACAGCAGCGGCGTTTTTTTTCAAAACAAATCCGCCCATGCCGCGGGAACGTGGCGGCATGGGCGGGAAAAAGCGGGTTCCGTAACCGCTGAGACGGCTAGCAGCTCAGCTCCCGGCAAAGGTTGATGATATCCTGGTTCACGGAGTACTGCTGCCCGGCAACGGAATCCAGGGAGGCATAGCCGTACTGGCCGTCATGATACACCATGATCTGGTTGATGTCCCCGTTGTTCAGAGCTTCCACGGCGCGGGTGGCAAAACGGGTGCCCATCAGGCGGTCACGGGCGGTGGGGGAACCGCCGCGCTGCACATGGCCCAGCACGGTCAGGCGGGTATCCATGCCGGCGCGTTCCGTCAGCCAGCGGGTCAGGTACTGCGCCACGCGGGTGCCTTCCGCCACCACGGCAATGATGCAGCTTCCTTCCTCATTGATGACAGGCTGGAGTCGCTTGTAAATGGATTCCAGGTCATACGGAATTTCAGGGACAATGCAGATATCCGCCGCGCTGCAAAGAGCGGTGGTCATCGCCAGATAGCCGCAGTCCCGGCCCATTGTTTCAATCACGAAAGCGCGGTGATGGGAACGGGCCGTATCACGAACGGAATCAATGCAATCCAGAATCACGTTCTGGGCCGTATCCACGCCCAGGCAGTAGTCCGTGCCGGCAATGTCGTTGTCAATCGTGGCCGGAATACCGGCAAAAGGCACTTCAAAATCATTGAAAAAGTCGTTCAGGGCGCGGAAGGAACCGTCCCCGCCCATGATGATGAGCTTGTCGATGTTGCGTTCCTTCAGATGTTCGTAGGCCTGCTTGCGGAATTCGTAGTCGAAAAAGCGCTTGGATCGTGAGGAACGGAGGAGAGTTCCGCCCCTGTAGATCATATCGTTGGTCAGTTCCCGGGTGGCTTCCTTGATTTTTCCATCGATCAGCCCTTCCAAGCCGTCATAAACAACGTACGGGTTCATCCCAAGCTGGCGGGCATGATCCACTGCCGCCTTGATTGCCGGGTTCATTCCGGCGGCATCGCCGCCAGATGTCATAATGGCTATTCCACTCATAAGTAATAAGGTTAACTTGTCCGGGGGGAAATGTTACCGGGCGGAACAAATAATGCAAGCGCGGAGTTTTTACTGGCGCAATAAACGGCAACACTTCATGATGCGGAGGCATGAACGACACTGCAGCAGCCATTCTGAAAGCCACGGCCGCCCTCCGGGACGGCACGGAGAAGCTCCGGTTCGAATCCCCGGTCCATGTTACCTACAACCCTCTCACCTATGCATGGGGGCCGCATGAACAGTATGTGCGCACCTACGGAAACGGGGAAAAGAGCCATCTGTTCCTGGGCATGAATCCCGGCCCCTTCGGCATGGCCCAGACAGGCGTCCCCTTCGGGGAAGTGGACGCCGTCGTCAACTGGCTGCACATTCGCGGAGAAGTCGGGCGGCCGGAACATACCCACCCCAAACGTCCCGTGGAGGGTTTCGGCTGCCCCAGGTCGGAAGTCAGCGGCCGCCGCCTCTGGGGACTTTTCGCGGAAGCTTTCGGAACTGCGGAAAACTTCTTCCGTCACAATTACGTGGCCAATTACTGTCCGCTGATCTGGATGGGAGCCACCGGAGCCAACATTACGCCGGACAAACTGCCGGCGGAACAGCGCGCCGCCGTGGACGCAGTATGCATGGAACACCTGCTTTCCCTCATCACCATCCTGAATCCCCACACGCTGGTGGGTGTGGGCGCCTACGCCACGCAGAAGCTGCGGGACGCCGCCTCCCGGCTCCCCGGCAAAAGCTTCACCATCGGCACGTTGCTCCACCCAAGCCCCGCCAGCCCCATCGCCAACAAGCTCTGGCCGGAACGCCCCATCCAGCAGCTTAAGGAACTGGGCATTTTATAAAAAGAGCGGAGGAGGTAGAGTGGAAAGCTCCGTGACATGGAAGGAATCACCAGAGCGACAGGCCGGAAATCGGCAGTTCATCTTGTTCTCCTCCAAATCTACATCGTTTTGAAGGAATATCCGGCCCCCTTTACTGGCTTGATTTGCCCAGGGACACAGCCTTCCTGACGGAAGAAAAGCACGCCGGCATCTACCGGGACGGAGAAGAACTTAAACGCCTCCCCACTTCCACCACAAAAATCAGCCTCCCTCCAAATCAATCATCATTCTTAGACTGAAAACCCTCCGCTCTCCCCCGCAGGCCTTTTTACTGGACAGGGGGAAAAGGGTTCCGTACAGTTTCCGCGATCTTCAAGCGTTCCGAATTTATGGCAATTTCAGATTACATCGTGACCATTGGCCTGGAAGTCCACTGCCAGATCAAGACAAAGAGCAAAATGTTCTGCTCCTGCGAGACCGGCTTTGGCTTTGAACCCAATACGCGCGTGTGCCCCACCTGCCTGGGGCTGCCGGGCGCCCTGCCCGTCCTGAATGAGTTCGCCATTGAACGCACGCTGCTGACCGGCCTGATGCTGGGATGTTCCAGCCCGGAGATTTCCCAATGGGACCGCAAGAATTATTTCTATCCGGACATGGCTAAAAATTACCAGACCTCCCAGCTGGATCTTCCGCTGTGCCTGGGAGGGGAAGTGCCCCTGTACCCCTGGTCCTATCCGAATGACGTGATCAAAGCCGGTGTCCCCCCTTTCCGCACCGTAAAGCTGACCCGCATCCATCTGGAAGAAGACGCGGCGAAGATTACCCATCATGCCAATTATTCCCTGATCGACTACAACCGCGCGGGGTCCGCCCTGATGGAAATCGTTTCCGAGCCGGACATCGACACCCCGGAAGAAGCCTACGCCTACCTCAAGTCCCTCCAGCAGATTCTGAATTACGGGGATATCTCCGACGCGGACATGGAAAAGGGCCAGATGCGGTGCGATGTGAATATTTCCCTGCGTCCCCACGGGCAGAAGGAATTGGGCGCCAAGGTGGAAATGAAGAACATCAACTCCATGTCCGCCGTCCGCAGAGCCCTTCATTATGAAATCCAGCGCCAGGCGGAAGAACTGGACATGGGCATTCCTCAAATCCAGTCCACCCGCCGCTGGGACGACGAACGCGGAGAAAGCGTCGTCATGCGAACCAAGGAAGACGCGCACGATTACCGTTATTTCCCCTGTCCGGATCTGGTTCCCGTACGCACGGCCCCGCTGGTGGAGAAAGTGCGCGGGCAGATTCCCGAACTGCCTCAGGAACGGCAGAAACGCTTCATGGAAGAATACGGCCTGAGCGAGTACGACGCCAACGTGCTGGTGGGAGACCTGGAACTGGCACGCTTTTTTGAAGAGGCGGCGCGGGGAACCGCCAGCGGCAAAAAAATCGCCAACTGGGTGATTAACAACATTTCCGCCGTGCTGAATGAAAAAGGCCTGCGCCCGTCTGAATGCCCGGTGAAACCCGGCGCCATCCGGGAGCTGATCGCCATTATTGACGACGGCACCGTTTCCAACAACCAGGCCAAGGACGTATTCGCCAAAATGTGGGATGAGCCGGCCCTCGCCGCAGCGCAGGCCGCCAAGCTGCTGGGCTTTGAAAAGGCGGATTCCTCTTTTCTGGACGGCATCGTGCGGGAAGTCATTTCCGCCAATCCGGACAAGGTGGCGGAAATACAGGGGGGCAATGAAAAGCTCCTGAACTGGCTTACCGGCCAGGTCATGAAGGCCGCCAAAGGCAAAGCCAACCCGAAAATCGTGACGGAAGCGCTGAAAAAAGCCCTTTCCATGGAGTAACCATAAACAAAGAGCCGCTTCCCTTGCCGGTGCCGGCTCCTTGCCCGCAGGGCATCACGGTTTGAACAGCTTCCTGTTTCCGGCCAGGGTGTTCCATACCTGCTTCACTTCCCCGGCCAGCGTCTGCTTCATCATGGCAAGGGAAAAGTCCGCCGCCTGGCCCATACTGATGTAGGGAGGCAGGGCAAGGGCGTCCCTGTCCACATGCGCGTCCAGCAGAGCGGCGCCCGGATAATTCAGGAACATGTCCACCATCTGGTCCACCTGGCTGGATTTGTCCAATAAAAACCCCTTGATGCCGACGGCATCCGCCACGGCGGCAAAAGAGGGGTTGTTCAGGTTGATCTGCCACGGAATCAGCCCGGCCGCCTGCATTTCCAATTGGATGAAATCCAGACAATCATTGTTATACACCACGATTTTCACCGGCAGCCTGTACTGGACAATCGTGATGAGATCCCCCAGCAGCATGGACAGGCCGCCATCTCCGCACAGGGCAATTACCTGCCGTTCGGGGTATTCCATCTGCGCCCCAATAGCCATCGGCATGGCATTGGCCATGGAGCCATGATTGAAGGAAGCCAGCGTCCTCCTTCCCGGCGTGGCGCACAGGAACCTGGCGCTCCAGATACAGGGGGTGCCGGTATCTACCGTAAATACGGCGTCGGATGCCGCATGCCTGTTCAGGGCGGTCGTGAGCTGTTCCGGCCGGATGGGAGACTCCTTGTCATTTCCTTCCATATAGGCGTTCATCTCCTTCACGTCCCTGGCGTGGCGTTTCAGGGCGGCGTCCAAATGCCCGGAATCCGTCTTTTCCTGCACCATGTTCAGCAGAGCTTCCGCCGTGACGGAAACATCCCCGCAAATACCCAGGTCCAGGCGGCAGCGGCGGCCCAGCACCCCGGCGCCATCCGGGAGCTGATCGCCATTATTGACGACGGCACCGTTTCCAACAACCAGGCCAAGGACGTATTCGCCAAAATGTGGGATGAGCCGGCCCTCGCCGCAGCGCAGGCCGCCAAGCTGCTGGGCTTTGAAAAGGCGGATTCCTCTTTTCTGGACGGCATCGTGCGGGAAGTCATTTCCGCCAATCCGGACAAGGTGGCGGAAATACAGGGGGGCAATGAAAAGCTCCTGAACTGGCTTACCGGCCAGGTCATGAAGGCCGCCAAAGGCAAAGCCAACCCGAAAATCGTGACGGAAGCGCTGAAAAAAGCCCTTTCCATGGAGTAACCATAAACAAAGAGCCGCTTCCCTTGCCGGTGCCGGCTCCTTGCCCGCAGGGCATCACGGTTTGAACAGCTTCCTGTTTCCGGCCAGGGTGTTCCATACCTGCTTCACTTCCCCGGCCAGCGTCTGCTTCATCATGGCAAGGGAAAAGTCCGCCGCCTGGCCCATACTGATGTAGGGAGGCAGGGCAAGGGCGTCCCTGTCCACATGCGCGTCCAGCAGAGCGGCGCCCGGATAATTCAGGAACATGTCCACCATCTGGTCCACCTGGCTGGATTTGTCCAATAAAAACCCCTTGATGCCGACGGCATCCGCCACGGCGGCAAAAGAGGGGTTGTTCAGGTTGATCTGCCACGGAATCAGCCCGGCCGCCTGCATTTCCAATTGGATGAAATCCAGACAATCATTGTTATACACCACGATTTTCACCGGCAGCCTGTACTGGACAATCGTGATGAGATCCCCCAGCAGCATGGACAGGCCGCCATCTCCGCACAGGGCAATTACCTGCCGTTCGGGGTATTCCATCTGCGCCCCAATAGCCATCGGCATGGCATTGGCCATGGAGCCATGATTGAAGGAAGCCAGCGTCCTCCTTCCCGGCGTGGCGCACAGGAACCTGGCGCTCCAGATACAGGGGGTGCCGGTATCTACCGTAAATACGGCGTCGGATGCCGCATGCCTGTTCAGGGCGGTCGTGAGCTGTTCCGGCCGGATGGGAGACTCCTTGTCATTTCCTTCCATATAGGCGTTCATCTCCTTCACGTCCCTGGCGTGGCGTTTCAGGGCGGCGTCCAAATGCCCGGAATCCGTCTTTTCCTGCACCATGTTCAGCAGAGCTTCCGCCGTGACGGAAACATCCCCGCAAATACCCAGGTCCAGGCGGCAGCGGCGGCCCAGCAC
>Ga0224749_1073_pt1 | contig 12412 bp, 16 predicted proteins | sample LIM_F_Vancomycin_3_FD_182078 | JGI IMG/M metagenome (GOLD analysis project Ga0224749, IMG submission 182078) | Enriched cells from gastrointestinal tract of the lab mouse from Pacific Northwest National Laboratory (PNNL), Richland, Washington... | ecosystem: Host-associated > Mammals > Digestive... | reverse complement strand
TTGAGTTCCACTAAATCTTGGCCTAATTCAACTGATAGGCCCCGTAAAGCCTATAGCTGCCGTAGTAGTGGAAGTTTAAAGCTTTTGAATCACAGCGGAACAGATGCTGCATCGCTCTGCCTTCCACGTCGATAACTTTCCACATTCAGATAAGATAGCACGGGTGCGCTGGATACTGTTTTGGCGATGCCCTCACTGTTCAGTTGACAGATCAAAATAGGTTTCCATTTTCTCCGGTATGCCGCATCTCTTGAACAGCGTCTGAATAGTCTCGTCCCCTTGCATTTCGCAATTTGCCAGCAGCAAATGGATAGCAAATTGATGAGCTTCACGTTCATATTTGCTGGAGACGAAATAAGTGTTGCGGGTGAGAAAGTAATGGCTGAATCCTTGATGCAGGATCATATGCCCGAGTTCGTGCGCACACACGAATCTCCGCTCTGTTTCCTCCTCCAGATTTTGATTGAGTACAATGAATTTCCGGCGAAGCACATGCTGGCAGTAGCCTTTGACACTCATAGGAAGATCCAGATAGACCACATGAATATTCAGCATCTTGGCTATGGTGAAAGGGCAGTTTGTTTGATATTTGCGAAACAGCTTTTTGGTCTGCCGCTGGATGTCCAAAATTCATCCCTCCTGAAGTAGCCGCCTCTTAGAGTTCTTTGTTGTTGCGGTTGTTCTTTTTCTCCCGGCTTTTTCGATTAACTTCTTTGTTCATCTTTTTGGCTTCCCAGAAGATCGTTTCCATGACCCCCAGCATTTTGGCGCGGTCTTCATCCGAAAATTCGATGCCGTCGAAATACAGGACGTCCGGACTTTGCAGCATTTTTTTTAGATCACGTTTGTCCTTGGATGTGGCCCATTCCGGGTATGTTTTTAGGCCGGCTGCTGCCCCTTGCGGAGACGGGTCGTCTGTACGGCCCAGCAGATAGTCAGCGTTTGTCTGGAGAATGTCTGCGATTTTTTGCAGATCTGAGCTGGAGGGAGTTACCCTGCCGTTCTCAATATGTCCAAAATTAGAACGCCCCATCTTCAATTGTTCCGCGATTTCAAGCTGGGTTATTTGAAGTAATTTTCTGCGTTGTCTGATTCTTTCGCCAATCGACATCTTAGGACCGACCTCCCGTATGGAAAGGGTATTTTAAATACTTGACGGTATTTTTAATACCTTCTATAATCAAATTATCTTAATCCGTTGAGTTTATCGTTAGTTTACTCTGAAAAACATGGTAACGTCAATACCGTGAACAGAGGGAAACTCATTTTTTTATCCAAAAGGGTATTTAAATTACCCATCCTATCTATTCATCTATTATTTATACTTACATTTTAACTAAAGGTGGTTATCCTAATGACTCCCATTTCCTATCCATTACCCGAATTAGACCGTAAGAAGACACAAGCAGCCGTCGAGGCGGCCCTGGAAAAGTACCGTATTTACAAGACTATCACATTTGAAGCCAGGGAGACTTCGATTACTTCCTCTTATACGGAACGTTTACACGGCCCTACTAACCGGATCAGTGACCAAACAGCGAATGTGGCCGTCTATAATGTGGACACTCCGGCTATGCGCAAAGAGTATTGTGAGCGGATTGATCAGGCGGTCAGCCGTCTTCATCCCAAGGAACAGCTGCTGATTCGCGAACGTTACCTGAAGCAGGATTATGTGTATGATTATGTGGTTTATAATCAGATATTTGACCCGCCAATTAGTGAGGGTACATATGCAAAAATACGCTGGAAAGCTTTTTACAAGCTGGCTTTGGCTCTGGGCATCGGTGTAGAGAAAGAGAAGTGACAGCAGTATACGGGAAAAAGATTTTGTGGAAGGAAGAAACGGGAAAAATAAGAAAAAATTGAGGAAGATGTGTGTGTCATTCGCCTTTCTAGGGCTTATGATTATAACATGGAAATCAAATGAGACATACCAGAAAACACTCATGTATTTCGGAATAACCGGAACAAAACCATAAAGCTGGTCCCTTCCGTTTGGTTTCCATCTCTTGTTTTGACTTCCTCATATCCGGCGCGTGCGTTTCAGCAACTAGCCTCGAACCCGCCTCCGATCGAATTGGGTTTATGCAAAATGCAAAATGCTAATCGCTAATTGCATTGCTGATCGCTAATTGCTAATGGCTAATGGCTAATTGCTGATGGCTAACATTGTTAAGAAGTCCCATGAACATCCCTTTGATGCTCTGGGGCTTTTTTGTATGCCGTTTGATAGGGAGCCAGGAGAAAGGAAGACAACATGAAAGCGTAAGGAGGTGAAACAAGCTATCCATGAAAGAGATTGGATAGTGATGGCATGAAAGCATGGATCGATGCCGTAATAGCTGCTCTGAGGGAACCATTTCCGGATGCAGGCCTGTATGACGAGAAAGTGAAGGGCCCGTGGGAACCGGGTGATTTTTTTATTTCCCTTTCGGATTACAGGCAGGAGCGGCAGGTCGGGCTGCGGTTCAGGCAGCTTTTTACCGTGAAAATCCAATACAAACCCCAAAGCTGTGCAGATGCCTATGATACGGCACAAAAGCTTTCGGCCCATCTGGAATATATCCGTCTGGGCGAGCATACGGTCAGGCCGGGCCAGATGAGTATGGTCTTCAAGGATGATCAGGTCGAGGCCGTTTTGGTATTGGAAGTGTTCGTAACGAAGCCCGAAACGCCGGGAACGAAAATGAAACAATGGAAGCAGGAGGGAACTATCCGTGAGCAAAACGAAACAAGCCGTTAAGCCGGCTGTCTTCAGCAAGGGGCAATTCCTTGAGTCCAAACAATTTACGACAATGCAAAAACAACTTTTATCCGTTGTTTTGAAGGATGACGAAACTTATACATGCGAACAGGCCAAGCAACTGGTTGAGGATTTATTGAACAGGGAGGTACGTTAAATGGCAGGCGGAACATGGGATGCACAAAACAAAGTAAGACCGGGAGTCTATATCAATACAGCGACCAAGCAAAAAACACTGGGAGCCATGGGAGAAAGAGGAACCGCAGCTTTTCCCGCAAAACTGGGCTGGGGACCCGTCAAACAAATTCTAACCCTTCAGGCAGGGGAAGAAATCAAGGAGATTCTCGGATATGAACTGACGGACCCGGAGATGCTGCTGGTGAAAGAAGCGTTCAAACGGACCAAAACCGTGAAACTGTACAGAGTAAACGAAGGAACGAAAGCCCAGGCTTCATTGGGGGATCTGACGGTACAGGCCGTATATCCGGGAAAACGCGGTAACAGTCTGTCCGTTTCCGTGGAAGCCAACATCGATGATACAGCCAAGACCGATATCCGAACTTATCTGGACGGCCGGGAAGTACACCGCCAAACCGTGGGCAAAGCGGGGGATTTGAAAGGAAATGCATGGGTTGAGTTCATAGTGCCGGCTAAAGATGCGGCATTAACTCCGGCAGCAGCAGTCTTTTTAAAGGATGGCCAGGATGGAGAGGCCACTTATCAGGACTACATGGATTTTCTGAACGCTATCGATTCTCATGAGTTCCATACCATTGCGCTGCCTTACGACAGCAAGGATAGCCAAACTTTAAAAACTTTGGTTGCCGCTCAAGTGAAACGGTGGAGAGACGGGGAAGGAAGAAAAATCCAGGCCGTGATGGCTAATTTTAAGGAAGCCGATGATGAAGGCATCATCAGTGTGAAAAACGGGGTGATCCTGGAAGACGGAACCAGACTGAATGCTGCTCAAGCTACGGTTTGGACGGCAGCCGCCACAGCTTCGGCAGGGGCGAACGAATCCCTCACCTTCCAGGCTTATGAAGGAGCTGTCGATGCGGATACAAGATACACCCATCAGGAAGTGGAACAAGCACTCCGCCAGGGAGAATTTTTATTTGTCGCTAACAACGGAAAAGCCGTGGTGGAGCAAGATATTAACACGTTCCAGACGGTAACGGCCAAGAAAGGAAAGCATTTTGCCAAAAACCGGGTCATCCGTACGCTGGACGGCCTTGCCAATGACAGCAAACGGGTGTACGAGCAGTATTATATCGGCCAGATGGACAATAACGCTGATGGAAGAAACCTGTTCAAAAAAGAACTGGTGCAATTGTTTGAAACCTACCAGCGTTTGAATGCCATTCAGGATTTTGACGCACAGAAAGATGTCAGCGTGGAGGCAGGTCAAGACTCAGACAGTATTGTGGTTCATATTCAAGTGCAGCCTGTGGATGCAATCGAAAAAATCTATATGCAAGTAGAGGTGGAGTAAGATGGACTACTTAATGGCTCGCGATACGATTTCCGGTCAGGAAGGCCGTGCTTTTGCCACGATTGAGGGGAAAGTTGAACCGATGTTTTATGCCAAAAATGTGGAGGCAACGGTCAAGAAGAACAAGGCGGAAGTGAAAACACTCGGAAGAAGGGTCGTGCAGCACAAAGCTGCCGGCTGGACAGGTGAAGGCAAAATGACAATTTATACCGTGACGTCTACCTTCCGTCAGATCATGCTGAATTACATGAAGAACGGGGTAGACACCTACTTCGATATTATGGTCGTCAACGATGATCCGGCTTCCAGTATCGGCAAGCAGACCGTTATTTTAAAAGGGGTCAATCTGGATGAGATCGTTATGGCCAAACTGGATACGGAAAGCGATGTGCTGGAGGAAGAAGTCAGCTTTACGTTTGAAGATGTGGATCTGATGGATTCTTTTTCAGCCCCTAAAAACTAAAAAAACAAGGAGAATGAGGCATGAGTGATTTAAGTCTGTTCTATGCACAGAATGCGGAAGCGGGCGTTGTGGAGGAATTTGCCGTTTCGAACCGTTTTAAAACGAAAGACGGGAAACTGGTCCTGTGGAAAATCCGCAGCATGACGGAAGCAGAGAACGAGGAACACCGGAAAGCGGCCACGAAAAAAGTGAAAGCCAAAAACGGGACTTATCTGTCTGAAACCAACAGTGACCTGTACTTGGCCAAATTGGCAGTTGGCAGTGTAGTATATCCGGATTTGAAAGATGCTGAACTGCAAAAATCTTACGGTACCCTGGGAGCCGAAAACCTGCTGCGGGTTATGCTGCTTCCGGGCGAGTATGCCGCACTGATAGAGAAAGTCCAGCAGATTAACGGTTTCGACAAGGATCTGAACGAGCTTAAAGAAGAAGCAAAAAACTAATTTTCGGGGGCGACGGGGAAGCGAATTACGCTTACTACGTCCTCCATGAACTCAATATCCTGCCGCACGAATTAGTCCGCATGTCACAGCGTGAAAAAGCCGTGATCTACGCGATGATTGATATCCGGATTCAGGAAGAAAAGAAGCAGCAGGCCAAGATGAAAAGAAAGTAAGAATCCAATCTCGTACGGGATTTGGGATTGATCCATTCATGGAAAATTCATGGACTCCTTTTGGGACAGCCCGTCTCTTTTGGAACCGGGGATTCTCTTTTAATCAAGACATTTTTCTGCAGTTTTCCAAGGGGGTTCTCCGGTTCTGAAGGCGGGGCACTATGGACGCTATCGTTTTCAGGCAAAATATCTTTTGCCAGTACAGTTTAAAGGAGGTGGAACGGATGACAACAGTAACAGCCAGCTTAAATCAATTTCATTCAATTTCCAATCAGACCTTTACGTCAATGAACAAAATTACGCAAGTCCTGCAGCAGAATGTGACGGTTCAGCAGAACTTCAATAAAGCTGTGGAGGAGGGGAACAAGAAAGCCCTCTCCCTGGCGGATACGGTCAAAAAAATCGGCTTTAACCTGGAAAATGCCAAGAAGCTCGCCAAACTGGCGATTGGGGGAGCTGCCGAAGAACAGGGAATGAAGAATGCGTTCATAGCCAGAACAGGCAATCAGGATGCCGGTACTGCCATGTTTGATAAATTCAGGCAGGAGGCCGTGCAAACAGGAATGGATGTGAACGATTCCCTGTCCGGGGCCCTGACGTTCTTTTCCAGTACGAAAGACAGCGGGCAGATCAGCAGGTTAAGCCAGCTTGCCAGACAAATGTCTGTTTTCGATACGGGAGGCAAGGGCATCCAAGGGGCGGCTGACGCCCTGAAGGAAGCGCTGAATGGAGATGCTTCTTCCCTGGCCAAAAGCTTCAATATTCCAAAAGCGGATTTGCAGGCATTCAAGATTGAGGATCTGGCGAAATCCGGGAACATCGAGGGGTTCATCACGGCTTTTGATCAGCTGCTTGAAAAGCAAGGGATGGGCAAGCAGGCCTTTGAAACGATGCTGGACAGCCCTGCTTTGAAATGGGAGGGGATTTTGAACAATCTGACGGCCAAATTCGCCATGGTCGGCCAAGGAGCCCTGACGGCATTGGCTCCTCTCCTGGATTTGTTCGGTAATGCGCTTCAGAACGGTACGTTTGAGCCCTTTTTCCAAATTTTCATGATCGGGTTGACCCTGATTGGCCAGGCATTGGCTTGGATTGCCAACAATGTGATTTGGCTTGCCGGCATCTTGCTTGAAAACTGGGTTCCTATTGCTTTCGGTCTGCTGCCCATCATCCTGGTCACGCTATGGTCAATGATCGCCCCCATTATGATGCAGGCGGGTGCATGGTTGATGGCCCAATGGCCCATTCTGCTTATTGGACTGGCTATCGGGTTGCTCATCTTTATCTTGATGCAGTGCGGGGTTACGACGGAACAAATCGTAGGCACGATCATGGGCAGCTTTTATGCCTTGTTTGCCTTTATTTATAACAGTGTCGCTTTATTATGGGATACCCTTGTCAGCTTCGGGGAGTTTTTTGCCAATCTGTTTGTGGACCCGGTCTATGCCATTCAAAAGCTGATCTATGATCTGGCCATGGTATTCGGCGGATACATGATCAATATGCTGCGCAGTGTTGAAACGTTCGCCGGCGGATTCGTGAAATTGATGTTGTCAGCCGTAAATAAAGTGTTAAGCGGGATCAACTGGTTTGCAGAGAAGCTCAATAGTATTTTCGGTACCAGTTTTTCGACCATTACTTTACTGGATGCTGACAATATCCATATTCTTAGCGACTCGCTCCAAGGGGTCCTCAATTCGATACCGAAACCGACTTCCAATAAAAATGTAGCTGATTTCTCCAAATATAAAATGGGACAAAAAACGCTGGATGGAGCTTTCAGCAAGGGCTACAGCACGGGCTCCGATCTGGTACAGCAGTTAGGGGACATGAAGCTGCCGGATCTGAAACCGGATATGGATGCTTTAGGAAAATGGGACGCCGGAAGCAAGAACCCGGCAATTCCTTCAGGCGGTTCAGGAGGAGCCAAGGTCCCGGGTCTGCCTTCTTCCGGTTACAATACCGGTTCGATGCCGCAAATGCCCTCCATGCCGCAAATGCCTCAGATGCCGGCATCCCTGGAGAATGTGGGCAGTGTGGATAAAGTTGGATCGATCGAGGATCAGGTGGATATCTCAAGTGAAGACCTGAAGGTCATGCGGGAACTGGCGGAAATGAAGAGCATCCAGAATTTCGTCTCCCTGACTCCAACGGTTCAAATGACTACCGGCGACATCAACAGCGGATATTCGATTGATACGATTATTGACCGGATTGAGAAAAAGCTGGAGGAAGAATTTATCACGGCTGCCCAGGGGGTGTATGCCTAATGCGGTCAGGAATCTGGCTCAGCTACAACAACCAGGAGGAAGGCTTCAAGCTGCCGGTCGACCCCGAGACGATCGAAGTAAAGAGTGGCGGGAATGGCAAGACATATAACGTGTTGGGACTTGGGGAAGTGAACGTGATTCAGGACCGGAAGCTGTCCGGGATTGAATTTGAAAGTCTTTTTCCCGCAACGGACTATCCGTTTATAGAACAGGATGCCATTCTTCTGCAGCCCTCTCACTATATTGAATATATTGAAAAATGGTGGGCCACCAACAGGCCGATCCGTTTTGTTTATGTAGGGGATACGGTTGATATCAACCTGGCGGTCAGCATTGAAAATTTTGATTATAAAGAAAAAGCGGGTTCTCCGGGGGATATCGAATACAAGCTGTCTTTGAAGAAATATGTCTTTTATTCGGCAAACCGGGTCACGGTTACGTCCCCTTCAGAGGCAGAAGTCAAGCCCGAACGCGTGGATGAACGGATTACTCCCCCCACTTATAACATGAAGCCGGGAGATAACCTGTTCCGGGTATGCAAAAAGTACGGCTGTGAGCTGAAACAGGTGTTGAAGTTGAACAAGCTGACAGACGAACAGGCCAAGAAATTAAAAGTCGGAACGATCATAAGGTTAAGGTGAGGCCATGAAAGAGATTCTTCTCGATAATCGCAACGGGAATGTATGGGATATCTCGGAGCTTGTCGTCAGCATGAGTTATAAAACGAGCCGGATCGGGAAACCGTCCGATCTCTCCCTCACCTGCCTGAAAAAAGGAATCTACCAAAGCCCGGCTTTCGGCTATAATAACGGGGACGTGATCCGTTTCAAGCTGGATGATGCAAATGTGTTCTACGGATATATTTTCAAAGTAAGCAGCCGTCCGGATGCAGAGGTGAAAATCACCGCTTATGACCAGATGAGATACCTGAATTATAACGATACTTATGTGTTCAAAAACACGTCTGCTACCGAGATAATCCGGCGTATCGCCAGTGATTTTCAGCTTTCAGTCGGTACACTTGCCGATACGGGATACAAGATTCCCTCCCTGGTGGAGGACGATAAAAAACTGCTCGATATCATCTGTAAGGCGCTTGATTCAACGCTGATTGCCACAACAAGAAACTACGTCTTTTACGACGATTTCGGCAAGCTTGCGCTCCGCAACATAGAAGATATGAAAGCGGATGTTATTCTGGGGGACTTCAGTTTAATGACGGATTACGACTATGAAAGATCGATCGACGGGGAAACCTATAACCGGATTAAACTCGTCCAGGATAATAAGGAGAGCAAGGCCCGGGACGTATATGTGGCTCAGGACAGTGCCAATATAGCAAGGTGGGGACGCCTTCAGCTGTTTAAGAAGATGGATGACAAGATGAACAGCGCCCAAATCCGGGAGGTCCTGAACAATCTGATTGCCGTAAAAAACCGCGAACAACGGACGATTCAGGTCACGGCTATCGGAGATATCCGGCTAAGGGCGGGGTGTTTTGTGCCCATTGTCATCAAGGAACTGGGGATCAGGCAATATTTCCTTGTTGATGAATGTACACATAAATTTGAAGGCGGCGACCATACGATGACATTAGATTTGAAGGTGATATAATGCTGAACATTATCAAGCAGGCTGCTCTTGGCGCTGTGGATACGAGCAACCCTGTATCCATCCTGTTTGGTGAAGTAACGAAAGCGAATCCTCTTGAAGTGAGTGTCGATCAGCGATTCTCGCTTTCAGAGGATTTTTTGATTGTCCCTGAGCATGTTACGGAGTATCAGCCAACGGTAGAAGGCCAGACTATCCCCATTCGTCAGGGGCTTAGAAAAGGTGACCGGGTAATTCTGCTCCGTACCCAGGGCGGCCACAGTTTTGTCATTCTTGGAAAGGCGGTGTAGCCATGCTGCCGACTGGATACAGGATTCAAACAGAAAATGGTGAACGGACCATACAGCCGAGTCTTACGTATGATGTCAACCTGAAAGAAAAAAGGATCACCGGAAGAGTGGATGGACTGGAAGCTATCCGGCAGGCCGTGCACAAAATCCTGCACACGGAAAGGTATGAGCATCTGATCTACAGTCCGGATTACGGAAGCGAGCTGACAGGGTTAATCGGCCAGGCCCCCCTTTATGTACAGTCCGAGCTTAAACGCAGAATTTCCGAAGCGCTTTTGCAGGATGACCGCATTGAAGAAGTCGGCGAATTCCGTTTTTCCGCTTTGGAGGACCGGGTTCTTGTTTCTTTCACGGTGACCAGTCTGTTCGGCAAATGGGATGAGCATAAGGAGGTGAAGCAGGATGTACGAACATCAGACCTATGACAAGATTTTGCAGCGGATGCTGGAGCGGGTGCCCGATGATTTGGACAAAAGGGAAGGCAGTATCATCTGCGATGCCCTGGCGCCTTTAGCGTTTTCTTTGGCTGAAGCCTATGCCGATCTGGATCTGAACTGGAACCTGTCCTCGGCCAGTACAGCCTCCGGAGAGTATTTGGACCGGAATGTGGCGGACTTCGGCCTTACCCGGAAACCGGCTACCTATGCAAAGAGAAAAGGCGTGTTTCTGGACAAGGACGGCTTGCCGAAGGAAGTCCCTTTACAGAGCCGTTTTTCCGCAGAGAATGCCGGATTTAAAGTTGTTGAAAGATTGGGCCCCGGAGAATATGTCATGGAATGCGAGGCAGCAGGTGAGATTGGCAACAAGCACTTCGGCAAGCTGCTGCCTGTTGAATATATCGGGGGGCTGGCGTCCGCGCAGCTGGCAGATGTTTTGGTCCCTGCCGAAAATGAAGAGGAGGATGAACACCTCCGCCAGCGTTATTTCGAACAATTGAACGAAAAGCCGTTCGGGGGAAATATCACGGATTATCAGCGTAAAGTCAAGTCTATCGGCAGTGTAGGAGGAGTGAAAGTATTTCCGTCCTGGAAGGACGGCGGTACGGTCAAGTGTACCATTATCGCGAGTGACTATACACCTCCGTCGGCCCAACTGGTGGAGGATATCCAGACTCAAATTGACCCGGTGGAGAATGCCGGAAAGGGCATTGGCTGGGCCCCCATTGGACATGCCGTAACCATTGCCCCGGTTCACCCCGTTACAGTCGAGGTGAGTACGACCCTGGTATTGAACCGGGGAGTTACCGTGGGACAAATCCGGGAAGAACTGGACAGCGTAGTATCCGAGTATTTGCTCGCTTTGCGGAAAGGCTGGGAAATTGAGGACAAGCTGATCGTCCGGGTGAGCCAGCTGGAGGCGCGTATCCTGACCGTAAGCGGCGTAGCAGACATAGCGGGAACACAGCTGAACGGAGCCGCCGGCAATCTGGAACTTGGTAGCGAGGAAGTACCGGTATTCGGAGGTGTTCACGTTGGATAGATGGTTGGAACTGATGCCTGATTATTACCGGGATATCCGGGAATTTGAGGAACTTATGAAGACTTTAGGCGAAGAAGCCAGGCTGCTGGAGATCGAAAAGGAACGTCTCTTAAACAACCAGTTCGTGCTTTATTCGGATGAGGGAGCGATTAAGCGAAGAGAGACGGAACTGGGCATCCAGTCCGATCCCAATCAAGAAAGCCTCGATTTCCGGAAAAAGCGGATTATCAACCGCTATTCCACTAAGCCTCCGTTCACCGTCCGGTACCTGCAGGAACGGCTGGATTATCTTATAGGGCAAGGACGTGCCAATGCCAGTGTAGACCCGCAGGACTTTGTGTTAAAAGTCAGGACAAAAATCAATGACGCTTCCGTATTCCGTGAGGTCGAGCATACCGTCTATTCCATCAAGCCGGCTAACCTCGTTTATCATCAGGAAACTTCCCTGCAGGACGGGATAGGGATAGGGGAGCATATTTATATGACTCCTATCCGCCGTTTGACCAATCTGGGTTCCTGGAAGGTTGGATGGACCCCATTTGCGGAGAGAGGCAAGGAGGTACTAGTAAAATGATCGTTTCTTCATTTATCCAAGAAGTGGCGGACTATGCCCGTGACAAGATCGCTACCGTATATCTCAATTCCTCCTACCGGGTGGAACAAGTGCAAAAAACATTCACAGGCAGCACCGTCAACCTTGAATACATCGTCCCGAAAGGGGCGATGGACAACATCAGCCTGATTGAATTGAAAACATCTGATGATCAACTGATTAGCAGGAACGAAGTATTCATTCCAATCACTTCAGATACAGTGATCAAACAAACTTTATTCGTGGAGGAGGTGTAAGCGTTGGCCTATATACCTAAGACAGACTGGAAACTGGAAGATACGGTAACAGAAAGAGACTTCAACCGGATTGAAGCCGGGATCAAGGAAGCTTTGGCTGCGGTTGATCTCGTGGACCAGAAAGATGCTGAGACATTGAATGAAGCTAAACAATATACAGACCAGAAGGTGGACAATATCGAAGTCCCCGTCAATTCCGTAAACGGCAAGACAGGGGATGTGGTACTTTCTGCGACTGATATCCAAACCGGAAGTGGCAAAGATGTTGAAACTGCAATGAACGAGCTTTTTACCTCTGTCAGTAATGGGAAAGAACAAGTTGCTAAGGCCATTACTGACCAAGGAGTGCCTGCGGTAAAAGAAGACCCATTTAAAGACTTAGCAGCGAAAATTAGAAGCATTGATAACGGGAATATTCCGATATATGTACAGCCCACAGAGCCAATCAAGAAAACGGGATTTTGGATACAGGACGAGCAAAACGAAATTGAACAGGTTATGTATACAGATGTTTTTTCTGAATCTGGTGAATGGACAACAGGAGCAGACATGCCAACGGCAAGGAAAAGTCTAACCTCAAGCGCAGTAGGAGATAAAAT
>Ga0224749_1072_pt1 | contig 12480 bp, 14 predicted proteins | sample LIM_F_Vancomycin_3_FD_182078 | JGI IMG/M metagenome (GOLD analysis project Ga0224749, IMG submission 182078) | Enriched cells from gastrointestinal tract of the lab mouse from Pacific Northwest National Laboratory (PNNL), Richland, Washington... | ecosystem: Host-associated > Mammals > Digestive... | reverse complement strand
TACGGGCTTTATTCCCGTCCGACATTAAAGCAGAGAAGCATTTCGTTGATTCTATCTTCGAGGTAGCCGAACGGGATACCAAACCTGCCGCTGAATGGACAAATCCGAGTAATTGCCAGCACCAGCATGCTTTCGTCAGTGTTTCAGACGGCTCCCACGGCCTCACAATTGCTAACAAAGGGCTGAATGAGTATGAGGTGCTGGAGGACGATAGGGGTACGATAGCCGTTACTTTGCTCCGTGCTGTATCCGAACTTGGGGACTGGGGAGTTTTCGAAACTCCCGATGCCCAGTGTCTTGGGGAACATATGGTTGAATATGCCATAATTCCGCATGCAGAAGACGGTATATCTTCCGGGGCCTTCCATGAAGCTTACCAGTACCAGATTCCATGGACTTCCGTTCAGACCGGCCTTCACGAAGGAACGCTTCCTTCCAGCCATCAGTGGCTGTCCTGGAAAGAATCTCATCCGGCTCTTGCTTTCTCTACATTAAAGATGTCCGAAGAAAGCGGAGATCTTATTGTTCGATGGTATAATATGGGGTCGGGCCAGGCTCAGCTCCGGTTAGTCCCATCCTTTGACATTAAAACTATCTATAAAAGCGATGTATTAGAACGCCGTCATGAAAAACTAGCCGGTAACCAGCATCTTATTGAAGGGTATAAGATTGTAACGTACGCTTATCAATTCTAAAATTATCTGTATGTTCGAATAAGGCTGTCCCATGGTTATAGAAAATGACATGAAAATGCTCCCCTCACAGCAGCAGGTTTTATTTTTTACCTGTCTACCTAAAGGGGAGCATATCAATACCGGGACAGCCTTATCTGTCATATTTTATTTTCCGCAGTATAAATAAAAAACTTATTTCAGGTCAGCTCCTGATATAAAGATCCTGAATGGAAGACTAGTGAAATCGTCGTTCCTTCACCCAACCGGGATTCGACCTTGATCCCGTGTCCCAGTTTTTGGGCAACCTCCTTCGCCAAATACAGACCCATACCGGTTGATTCAGCCACAATGCGGCCATTTTCTCCGGTAAAGAAAGCATCAAACACTCTGGGCAGATCTTGTTCTGCAATCCCGATTCCTTCATCCGTCACGCTCAGTATACGGTCCTCTCCGTCTTTTTTCATTTCAATCGTTAACTGTTTTTTGCCCGGTTTGTTTTTCGAATACTTGATGGCATTAGTTATAAACTGATTCAGCATAAACGACATCCATTTCTCATCCGTCTCAACGCTAAACTTGTCTGTCTCACAAATCAGCTTGGGAAAAATGGAATAACGGATACAAGCCTTTTTATTCTGATTAATGACGGACCGGGCAAGGCCTACCAGATCGACCCTCCGCGGATGAAGATCCAGCTCAAACTTATCCAGCCTGGCTGTATGCAGCATCATCTCAAGCCCATGGGCAAGCCGTTCGTTCTCCTCTTCAATACTTGAAAACAGGGCTTTACTGGCCGGCTCCTGTACATTTTCTTTGGATTGCTGAATCACCAGATTAATTACCGAGACAGGGGTCTTCATATAATGGACCCACTGATTGGTAAAATGAAGGTGCTGCATCTGTTGATTTTTATATTGTGTCAGTTCATCTACGAAAAGCCTGTATTGATTATTTATTAAATCCTGCATGAGCTGCTGTTCATATGTTACGCCCGAACGGACATTTACTACAGACTCAAGCTGCGGATCTTTGTCCTCATGAACGCGGTTAATTTCCTCCAGAAAGGGCCTTTGACGAAGGTAATCGTATACCAAAGCAATCCCAAGCAGTACCGTTGTCATCAAGAAAACATAGACCATGCTTCCAACAGTTACCGTCTGCTTCATGGAGAGTAAATCCAGCCACACAATGAGCAGTACAACGGCCACGGCAATGAAATACATCCAGACATAGACGAGCCGGTCCAGTAAAAACTGCTTGAATTTCATGTGGTTACTCCTTTATCACGTATTCTTTCATTCTTTTTCTTTATTACTCCGCCCAGCTGACTCTTAGGCGATATCCTTGACCTCTTACCGTTTCAATTGCTTTGGTTATTCCTATATCCTCCAGTTTTTTACGAACACGAGTTACATTAACCGTCAATGTATTGTCATCGACAAAGTCTACATCATCCCAAAGTGCCTCCAGCAAATCTTCCCGGGATACAATCTGGCCTACTTTCTTTGCGAGGCAATCAAGAAGCAGACACTCGTTTTTAGTCAGTTCGGTTTTCTGCTCCTTCCATTCCAGCACATTTTTGGACCGGTCCAAATGGAGCCCCTCCAGATCCCATTCATCTCTCGACTGTGATTGGACGGCATATTCTCCATATGTGCGCCTTAATACACTTTTAATTTTGGCCAGGACGACATCCAAGTGAAACGGTTTTGTTATATAGTCGTCTCCCCCGTTTTCTATAGCCATCACCTGATCCATATCTCCTACCCTTGCAGATATGAAAATAATAGGGACATTAGAGATGGTGCGGATCTGGCGGGTCCAGTAAAATCCGTCAAACCTGGGAAGGTTCACATCCATCAATACAAGCTGAGGGTCGGTCTCAATAAAATCAGATTTAATATCTTCGAATTTGGTGCTTCTTCTGACATCATATCCGTATTTTTCTAATGTCTCCTTTAATATTGAAGCAATTTTATTGTCATCCTCGACTATTAAAATCCGGTACATGCAAACACTCCCCTTATCCTTGCTGATATTTCAAAAAAAGAACCGCACAGCCCGGAATAGAAATTCTTCCCCTGTGCGGTTCCTAAAGGCCGTACTCCAGTTGCTAGCCTGATATCAGGATTTAGAAGACTTAGAAGGTGTCATCACCCAGTTTACTTCACTCTCCTGCTGACCGTTTACCGGCCACCATTTAAACCCATCGTCAATCAGCAGCTTGTCCGCTTTTTCCGGACCCCAGGAGCCTGCAGGATAGAATTCCATATCTTCACTGCTTTCACCCCAAGCTTTAGCAATCTGGTCCACATACTGCCAGGCATGGGCAACTTCATCCCAACGGGTAAAGTAAGTGGAATCTCCACGGGCAGCATCGTATAACAAACGCTCGTAAGCTTCAGGAGTATTAATGCCTACCTGACAGCTTTGGCAGAAGTCCATGGCAATCGGGACTATAACTCCCTCAGAACCCGGCCTTTTCGCGTTCATTTTGAGGTAAATCCCTTCCAGCGGATTCACCCGGAAGACAAGCAAATTCGGCTGCAGGTTATGCTTATTCGAAAGATATACATGGTCCGGAATATTTTTGAATTCAACAACCACTTCCGTTGTCTTAACCGGAAGCCTCTTGCCTGTGCGGATGTAGAAAGGAACACCTGCCCAACGGAAATTGTCTACGAAGACTTTCGCGGCAAAGTAGGTTTCGGTCATTGAATTAGGATCTACCTTCTCTTCTTCACGGTAACCATTCAGCGTTTTATCTCCATTTTGTCCACTTACATATTGCCCGCGAACAACATGTTTCCGTACTTCTTCCGAAGACTGATATAATCTTAAAGAACGGAGCACCTTTACCTTCTCATCCCGGATATCTTCCGGATGCAGGCGGCTTGGCGGTTCCATAGCCATCATGGCGAGCATTTGCAGCATATGGTTTTGTCCCATATCCTTAAGTGCTCCTGCGTGATCATAATAACCTCCGCGATCTTCCACACCAACAGTTTCACTCAGCGTGATTTGAATATTGGAGATATATTTATTGTTCCAAAGCGGTTCGAAAAAAGCATTCGCAAACCGCACGATCTCGATATTCTGTACCATTTCCTTACCAAGATAATGGTCAATGCGGTAAATATCATTCTCTTCAAATACATGCCTTAGTTCCTGATTTAATTGTCCGGCAGAAGCCAGATCGTGCCCGAACGGTTTCTCAATAACGAGACGATGCCAGCCATGTGATTCCAAAAGGCCCCCCTCTTTAATATTATGGGAGACGTCTCCGAACAGTTTAGGAGCCAACGCCAGATAAAAAAGACGATTGCCTCTAGTATCAAACTTCTCGTCCATTTTTTCCGTCAAAGTCTTTAGCTCACGGAAACCATCCACGTTATGGATGTCTAAGGATTGATACTCGAAATGATCTAAGAAATGGGCCCAATCGTCATCTTGACGGACCTTGTAACGAGAAAATTCGTTAATGGAATTCTTGACATCCTGACGAAACTGTTCATTTGTACGGGGCCGGCGTGCCAGACCAATCACTGCAAAATCATGGCCTAACTTGCCCTCCCGATACAAACTGTGAAACGCAGGGAATAATTTCCTTTTAGCCAAATCTCCGGTTGCACCAAAAATTAAAAATACAGCTCCACTCATTTGTCATCATTCTTTCTCTGAAGTTTGGTATCTCTAGCATACTCTAAATGAACACCAGGATTCAACTTTTTTCAAGTGACTATAGACATTCGTCCAGACGTTTCTAGCACATGTGGAATAAGTTAGTACAGAATCATATCGGAGGTGGGTTAAGTGCAGCGCATATATCCGGTTACTAAAGAAGCCTGCAGACCTCATTGCGGTAAAATGGTCATGCTCCTTATGAAAGACGGAAGCGAAATCCACGGTCATTTAAGCCGAGTGGAGGGTGGGCGTCTAATTTTAAATGAACCGCCCGGGGTTGCCACAACAAAAGCATATAATGGAAAAAGGAAAGCTGCCAAGGGGGCTATGAAAACCAAAGCATTGGGAACCCCTCTGTCGGGTAGAGGGTTCCGTTTAGGTCGTGGTTTTAGTACCAGCCTTGCCCTGGATATTTCTTTAATAGCCGCTTTATTTGTAATCTAAACACGAACACAAGGCGCCGGGATATTCCGGTGTCTTATTATTTATGAGGGATTTTCCAATTTGATTTCTTCCATTCATAATGTTCTCTTTTCCTGGTTTTTTTACACCTTGACTCTCCATCAAATTATTTAAGATTCTATTACCGGACCCATGGAAGGATTTTATTCAGATCAGTAATCTGTCATGCTTTAATACAGGAGAGTTGACCGGCTTCTCATAAATTAGGCCGGATCCCAAGGTACGGAAATCCGGCTTAAACGGAGGAGCCATTTCTTGGAGTTTAGGGCAGGCTATCTTTTCAGTGCTTTCTTTTTAAAATTCTGATAGGTATGGCGGCTCATGATGACCCAACTCTTTATATAAAATGTAACATTCGATACCCGGAATAAAACCTGAAACTGTGTACCCTTTATTTTCGTAAAACCGAATTGCCTTCGTATTTGACTTATCTACAAACAGGCCAATTCGTCTCATTTTTTTATCATGGGCGTACGCCTCAGTCACATTCATTAAACGGGAACCGATTCCACTTCCTTGATATTGTCTATCAACAGCCAGCATATCAACCAGAAGTTCCCTCTTGTTCTTTAAAGGGACAACATTGATAAATCCGCAGCAGGCCTTCCGACCCTCCTTTGCGATCCAGGTTATACCCCGGTTTAGTCTGGACCGGACCTCCTGAAACCCGGTTGTTAGGCTGGGATTTGTTTTCTGGGCAAAAGGCAGGAGTTCCTCTAGAATTAGACGATAAATCCATCTGTCATCCTGGTTAGCGTTCCTTTTTTGAATGTCCATTCCCGTTTTCTCCCCAAAGGCATTTTATATACTATATGAAGGAAGAAGAGAATGAACCTATGTATATGTCTTCATTATTTCTTGTGTTTTTTACTCATTTGCCACATAAAATAAATACAAACGAGGATAAAAAGAAAGCCTATAAGAACCTGGGTCATATTCATCCACTATGCTCCTTTGGTTAACTATTATTCTATTGTACGTTTTTTTTCTTTTCAACGTCAAATTGGTTCTACAATTAAGTTTCAAAAGCCATTCTAAGAGGGTATAGATTATCATAAAAATAAATATATAGGGAGAAGGGAGCAGAATATGTGGGGATATGCCCCTTTATATGTAAATCCGCTCTATAAAAACCAGTCTTTTTCCGGTAAAGTTTGGCCTGTTTCACCTGTAGAAAGCCGAAATCCTTATAGTCCGATTAAACTATCGGAAAACCAGCCTAAACCAAGTACCCTCCGGAATAAAAGTGCCGCATTAGAAGAACATAGGGACCGTATTCCTTCTTTTTCTTTCGCAGATTCTGTCTCCGGCCCTTTGGCTATACATGTCGGCACCTTATTTACAGAAACCTGGCTGCAGGCAGTCAAGCAATCGGCTCCAGTTCATGTGAATCCCGTAAAAGTTGCCGACCTTTATGAATATAAGGAAAGACCCGCAAGCCGAATATGCTGGCTAAGCTGACAGATTCTTGCCCTGTTGTTTTATCATAAATAAAGCCCTGCTTTTTAAAAAAAGCAAGGGCTTTTCTGTATTAAGAAACGATTCCGTGTTTAAACGCATAAATGGCAGCTTGTGTCCGGTCCTCTACACCTAACTTTTGCAGTACATTGGTAACATGGAATTTTACCGTTTTAACACCAATGAATAATTCATCTGCCACTTCCTGGTTGGACTTTCCGGAAGCGATCAGCCGCAGCACTTCCATTTCCCGTTCAGTTAAGTCCTCGTGGGGAGCAGATTCCGGTTTAGGCTGGCGGAAACGATTCATGATCTTAGTGGCTACCTGGGATTCCAAAATCGGCTGACCTTTAACTGCGGCCCGGATTGCCTGTGCTATTTCCTGAGCCCTGGATGTTTTAAGCAGGTAACTGAATGCACCGGCTTCAAGGACCGGATACATTTTCTCATCGTCCAGGAAACTGGTCAGCACAATCACTTTACATTCCGGATATAGCTGAAGCAGCTTACGTGTCGTTTCAATGCCATCCATCCCTTCCATTACCAGATCCATCAGCACTACGTCGGGCTTATATTCTTGGGCAAGCCGTATCCCTTCCTCGCCGTTATTAGCTTCCCCTACGACCTCAATACCATCCTCTGTTCCGAGTACAGCGGCAAGACCAATCCGGACCATTTCATGATCATCGACAAGCAGCACTTTAATATCTCTATCCAATGTTCATCCCACCTTCAACTAAAATTGGCACCCGAATCTCGATGCGTGTTCCTTTCCCAGGTGCAGTAATAATTTGAAGGGAACCGCCAATTTCGTTTACCCGTTCTCTCATCGTGTGAAGTCCATAAGAAGCTTGCTTCGTATTATCAATTTCAAAACCAATTCCATTATCACGGATAGATAATCTTAGCCCATCACCACGATGATGAAGTTTGACTTCCAGTTTTGAAGCTTTGGAGTGCCTCAAAGAATTGGACAGGGATTCTTGTACGATTCGGAATAAGTGGTCTTCAATCCCTTTAGGAAGACGGATTTCCTCATCAAGGTCCTCAACAATTTCAATAGGAACCTTTGCTTTCAATTCCTGCAGCAATTTGTGCAAACCAACGGCAAGAGGGTTTCCTTCCAAATGAACGGGCCTTAAATGAAGCAGCAAAGCCCTCATTTCAGACTGTGCCACCGCAGACATCTCCTCAATAAGGAAAATTTGCCGCTGTGCTTTATCAAAATCTTTATCTAGTGTCCGGAGGGCTGCTGTTGCCGTCATGGAAATAGCAAACAACTGCTGGCTAACCGCATCATGAAGTTCACGGGCCAGTCTTTGCCTTTCTTCAACAATGGCCGATACCCTGGCCTGTTCGGCAAGTTGGGCATTATGGGTAGACAAGCGTTGCAGTGAAGAAACCTGTTCCTGCCATTTTTTGGTAATCCGTTCCAACTGTTCTCCAAGCCGTCCGATTTCGTCTTCACCAAGATGAAAGCTGGGGAGTACAAAATTCCCCTTTTCCATCAAAAGCATCGTTTCCGTCAGAGCTTCCAAACGCCGGGTAATCCTATTGCTGTACCAATACCCGTAAACAGCTCCTAGAAGAGTGGCAATACCCAGAAGGATCAAAGCCACCTGAATGACTTGGATCCATGAACTAAAAGGTTTCAGGAAGCCTGCCGTATAAAAGAAATACATAAAAATACCAAGCAGGATCATAGCAAGCAGGATCGATTCGGCCATGTTTCTCCAGATCATGTTGGTCAATCTTTTTTTGTTTTTTTCCACAAAGCCGAACCTCCTCTTTTAGAAAACACGTATTTGAATATCTCCTACGAGATAAGAAAGTACAAGTTTCACTTGCTGATCACTCGTTTCATAATTGGGAGATGTCCAATTTACTTTATTCCAAACACCCGTTTCCTTTTGGTTATAAACGGAAGCCTGCCCTATCATGACTGAAGCGGAAACCGAAACCCCAACATCCTCCGGAATAATCAGATTAACATTACCGATTAATCCTTGAAGCACTAATGTCGCTTCTTTTTGCTCCAAAATAGCTGTTGATAAATCCATATTCAGTTCCCCGATCACAAACCAGATACTGCTGTCTCGAAGAACCCAAGGCTCAGAACCAAGGCGGATACTGTCAATGACTCTTTGTCTTTGTTCATAACGCTCGTGCCTGTGAAGCTGCTGCGACTTTAAATAGAAGTATCCAAGAGAAATAAAAATGACGGCAATGAGCAGAAAAATCCGATCTCCAAATATAAAGAAAACGCCGATTAGTACCAGCAGATATCCTTTTTTATCTGCCTGAGACCAAATACGGTATATCCCAAACACTATGGAAGCAAAGGCAATGACAGAAAAAAAGCCAACCTGGCGTTCCAAAATTAAAAATATACCCGCTCCAATAAATAAAAAAGCGGTATTTCTTTTCCGTCTAGCGGCGGACTCTTCCTTTTCCATGTCCCTGCCTCCTTCCTGTTTGGGTCATCAGATAAACAAGCATACCATATTTGAAGGATGCCTCCAAGATTTTTTACATAGGTTACGGGAAGCGTTTACCGGTTAAAAAACGAAAAGGTTATGTTTCCTCTTGAGTGTACACGAAAAACCAAAGTCTCCCTATAGACCAGCGGCGGTGCTTCCCCCCGACCAAAGTCGGGGTTCCCTTACAATCCCAGCCCTCTTCCCTTCATATTCTTCTTCTATAGCGGGCATATTAGCCATGGAAAGGAGGGGAAGTTATGCCGCTGAATTATGCCCGCAAAATCGGGTTATGTATATTTATCTTCCTTATATGTATCGCTGTTTTACCTGCTAATGCTCAAGAACCAAAAGAGCCCCTTATTCAAATTTACAGCTCGGAAAAACAGCAAGTTATTCAAACGATTCCCATGAATGAAGAAGTCAGAGAACAAGTAGCCAGTTGGTTTAGTACAATAACAGGTATCTCCCCTAAACTGAAAATAGATACTCCCAAAGGATTGGCTATCCGGTTTCCTTTGGATCCCCCTCTGACTTTTTCAAACACATGGGTCCCATCCGCGCATGCTAAGGAAGTTTTCCTGCTTTTGGATCAGAGTCAAAAAGAACCCCCTATGCTGCTTGTATTTACAACGGATCAAAGGTCTTATGTTTTTACTTTCAGTCATAATATTCAGCCTTTTTTGCATAAGAACCGAATAAGAATTCACAAATAAGGAATAAGGAATTCCGCTTGCTTAAAGCAGAAATAGGAGAAAAGCGGAATTCCTTAATCTTTCCGCCTACTGATTTGGCAGGAAAATAGGATGAGTCTGGTAAAAGAGGCTAACCGCCAATTTGTGACATGCGACGCAAAGTCGGCTGATGGGATTGCTTTTCTCCTAGCAGCGCCTGGGCCATCTCATGGCTTTGGGGTTTAAGGTCCAGCGCCCGAAAAAACAAATCTATAATGGCCTTTTCATCACCAATATACGGTCTGACATTGAACTCATCGGACCAATATAAGCAGGGCTTAATATTCCCGTCTGCCGTTAACCTCAGCCGGTTACAGCTTTCACAAAAATGATCACTCACCGGGTGGATCAAACCAAAAGTTCCTGCAGCTCCATGAATTCTGAAGTTTTGCGAAGGCCCGTTCCCGACGATCCCCTTAACCTCCTGTACTTCCCATCCTTGTTTTGAGCATTCCTCCATCACTCTTGCAAGGGAGACATATCGGCCGCGCCATCCTTGGTCGTCATGACCAATCGGCATATATTCAATAAATCGAACTTGAATAGGATGGTCCCGGCTCAATTCGATAAAATCAACGATTTCATCGTCATTGATTCCTTTCATCAATACTACATTTAACTTTATCGGGTTAAACCCGACCCTGGCCGATACGTTCAATCCCTCAAGAACTTTCTTTAGCTTGCCCCCTCTTGTAATAAATGCAAACCGGTCTTCTTTTAGAGAGTCAAGACTAATGTTGATTCTTGTCAGCCCTGCCGCTTTTAACTGCTCTGCCTTTGGTGCAAGGAACATGCCATTCGTTGTCAAGGCAATATCTTCAATCCCAGGAATAGAGGATAGTTGATTAACCAGATCTTCAATATGTTTACGAACAAGAGGCTCTCCTCCGGTTAATCTCAATTTTCTCACTCCCAGTCGGGCAAGTACCCTAACTACTGTTGTGATTTCATCAAAAGTTAACAAGTGATCATCCGGTTCAAACTCCATCCCTTCTTCAGGCATGCAGTAAACACAACGCAAGTTACAGCGGTCTGTAACCGAAATCCGTAAATAATCATGGACCCGGCCGTAGCGATCTATCAATACATTCTGCACACTTGTTCCTCCTGTTCCCGTGATTTTGTACCAAGACTATCTAAGGCTGTTTTCCTGCTGTTTTGGAGAGTTGAATCAGCTTTTTCTCAAAACTGTTGCGCCAACTATCGGAAAGAGCCTCAACTTCTAGCAATTTTAAAATACTTTTTTTATTTTCACGCTCATGATATTTAAGCCTGTTTGCAAAGGAGACTGTTATTTCTTTGGCATCTCGCTTGAGGAGTTTAATTTCGGGACAGTCTGAAATAGTTCCCTCCTCCAGTACTCTTGTATAGTAACCTGTATATCCCAAATTCGCTACTTCAGAAACAATCTCTGGTACTCCAAATTTGCCTGCTATTTTATAGCAAGGCTGTCTAGGTTGAGTAATTTGAATGACGGCTTCTCCAAATTGAAAGATATCGCCAATACACACCTCATTTTCCGGCATTCCTTCTACTGTCAAGTTTTCTCCGAAAGCCCCGAAAGACAAATTCTGCTGAAGCTTGGATTCCCAAAAAGGATAATGCTCGTAGCAGTATATACACAAGGCTTTATCAGGTCCACCATGATATTTCAAGTCTGCCTGCCCATCACCTGTCAGGTTTGTCTTACTCAAGAAAACAGGGAACTTAACTGGTGTTTTAAAAATGCCTGTCTTCGTCAGTTTCCCCTGAAAACAGGCCTCAATAGGCATTCCAGCATTTACGGATTTGACTAAAGGCTCGGCCACTTCGTTGTCCTCCTGGTGAATAATCTATATGTTTCAAATTATACCAGCTGTAGGATGGAAGAGAAACATGCAATTTTTCAATAAATAATTAAACCATATTAACCTTTAAAAAAACTAATATCATTAATAACGGATTGATACTATTAGAATAAGATAAGCTGTAAAACAATAAAAAACCTTGACGGTTGGTATTAAGCCGCCAAGGTTTTCTAATTGTCTTGGACCCGATATGTGTATACCTTCCAAAAACTATCTTGCTCTTGCTCCATACCATTAGCCTCCAGTGCGGATTTTGCGATAAGTGTCAATAAAGGAAAGAACATCCACACGTTTTCCTCTTTTTTTGGCCACTCTTGCCATTCGAAGGAGAGTCGTCCAAAATTCATCTAATACAGCGGATTCCGGATAAGTTTCTTCCTTTTTCCCTATTTTCGTGGTTGATGATGAGACAGGTGCTTGGTCACTGGAGATGAGCATTTGAATTTGTTTTCTTTTCCACTCGTCACCTTTTACGTAAGTTACACCGATTTCCCGCATTTTTTTTCTAACTGAGGTCACAGGACGCTCCAATTCTTTAGCAATGACAGCAGGAGGGCAATCTTTCAACAGCACTATCAACCTATCCAATTCTTGGTTAGTCCATGATCTCTTTGACATGCTATTCACTCCATTCCTTCCTGTTCATATGATAATTTTCCCTATAAATAATTCTAACAAAATCATAGCAAGTAATTGTTACATAAGTTTTAGGATTATTTTAACATATAGCTACAAATTTGTGTCGAATTTAGGTATTTTTCTCTATCATATAGACCAAATGGTATGATACTATCGTCATGTTTTTCCTTTTATCGGAAAATTAAATGAGTGAGTTTAATTTCGGCCGGGACTTCAGCCTATAACTTAAGTCCATCTGATTTACCTTCATCCGGGAACTTATTTATATTTTCTGTGTTCACTTGAATGGAGGATTTCTTTCTCCTTTTTACAAATTGGGTTTGAATCTTTTTTCTGATTTTTTACAATTTTTTGCAGTATTCACGCATTTATTTCCGAGGAAATATTATCCAACAATATTTGTCTTTCAAAGCATCTTTCCAAAAGGAACTTTGATTTGTGCTATGATATAACAAAAGAAACGAAAGTCCTCTATTTTATTTCGGCTGCTGATTTATTTTTTGTT
>Ga0224749_1071_pt1 | contig 12485 bp, 21 predicted proteins | sample LIM_F_Vancomycin_3_FD_182078 | JGI IMG/M metagenome (GOLD analysis project Ga0224749, IMG submission 182078) | Enriched cells from gastrointestinal tract of the lab mouse from Pacific Northwest National Laboratory (PNNL), Richland, Washington... | ecosystem: Host-associated > Mammals > Digestive... | reverse complement strand
TGTTGGATCAAAATCTTAATTTAATTGGCATTATAGATGCTTACTCTTCCTTACGTTGGGTTCGTAGGTGGACAGAGCCAGGAGAATTCCAGCTCTATCTTGATTACCGTTCAAATAGTGCTAGGTTAATTAATGAAGGTTACTTTTTATTCAAGGCGAATGATAAAGAGGTTATGCGAATTTCTCACATTGAGATCAATAATACTGGTATGACGGTAAAAGGGTATTCAGTAGCTGCATTTGTTGCAGATAGGATTACTCTCCCTGAATTCGCCTATGTGGACACGCATTTCATTAAAGGGTCCTCCGAATATATTCTTAAAAAGTTGATTGAACATAACTGCGTCTATCCGCACGATCAAAAAAGAAAAATACCTAACCTTATCATTGCGCCTAATTTAGATCGTGGTATTCAGGACACTATTTCTACTAGATATAAGCCCTTACACGAAGAAATAAAAACTGTTGCCGAACTTGGTGACCTGGGGTGGGATATCTACTTGGATCACGATCAAAAAAAATTCGTTTTCGATGTCCGGGAGGGTATTGACCGGTCAGCGGAGCAGTCCCAGAACCCACGAGCCATTTTTTCTATCACTTTCGAAAATATAACAAGCCGAGGAATGACCTCATCGTCAATGCAAGAAAAAACAGTCGCATATGTAGGAGGCCAGGGAGAAGGAACAGAACGGAAAATCGTTATCGTAGATGATCAGCTTTCCGGACTGGATAGGAAAGAAATATTCGTAGATGCTCGGGATGTTGGCGAATTCGAGGATGTAAAACCAGAAGATGTTGAAGGGTTATTGATCAACCGGGGAAGAGAACGGCTGCGGGAAAACGCGCGGATCAATGGTATTGAATGCCGTGTAATACCGCAGGCAAATATCATCTATAGACAGGACTATGACTTAGGAGACAAAGTAACCGTATTAAATAACGATTGGGGGATGAATTTGTCAGCTCCTATTTCGGAAGCAGAAGAGGTTTGGGAGAATGGGGCCATGGAACTTCATATGGTTTTTGGTACACCTGTTCCTACGCTCAAACAGCAAATTAAACGAGTTATTGGAGGCTGAGGAATGGCAGAAAAAAGTAGATTTTTCGACTCCACAGAGTGGGAGGTCCAGGAGTACAACGCGGATCAATTCGCTGAGTACTTCAGGCGCATAATCGGGAACGGTGTGTTTTATGAGAGAAGGCAGTTACAGCCTTCTGCAGGTCTGGACGGCACATCCATTCGGATTGATGAAGGTTATGCCTGGATAAACGGGTATCTCTATATTATCGACGAGGGCGGCCATAGCCTTTATGTACAGCCAACAAGCAGTGCAATCCGGGTTGATAGAGTAGTTTTACGCCTGGACAAAAGAGCTGGCCACGGGTACATCAAGGCTTTCGTAAAACAAGGGACTCCCGGATCGAGCTTGCCACCAACCCTAACGCGGAATGAAAACGTCTATGAGTTGTCATTGTGTATAGTTAGGGTCGGTGAGAGAATCACGGAGAACAATGTGATAGATGAACGAGAAGATCCAGATGTATGCGGCTTTGTGACTCTTGGAGCTACAGAGGGAGGAAAGCCGCGTCCGATTCAGTGGGTGGAACCAGCGCTTGGTCCCAACTTTACACCGGCTACAACATATATGCCGGTCGGATATGGCAAGGATGATATTGGATTTGTCCATTTACGTGGGGTAGCTATGGTTAAAACTCACGCACAAACCGCAAAATTGTTTGAACTTCCTAGTAAGTTTAGACCAAGTCAAACAATAACACTTGGCGCCTTAACGACAAGTGGGAACAACCAATACACGCAATGCAATATCGACATATATCCAAATGGTCAGGCTATTGTTTTTGGGTTTGGAACAAATTGGATCAGCTTCGAAGGTATTAGCTTTTATCCAGATGGAGATTAGGAGGGTGCATATGAAACAGGGAATGGTTGTTGATGGAGAAGGGTTTGTAAAAGACGTAATGCTTATTCCAGATTCCTACTCAGGCTTTTGGGAATTAGAAAGAGGGAAATATGCCGTGGCTATTCCAATTACAGAAGGGCTTTACAAGCCACGTTTTGATCTGCATCTTGCCCAATGGACAGAGGGTGCAACAAAGGAAGAACTTGAAGAATGGACCCGGCCCTACGAGCCAGGGCCAAGTGTAGAAGAACAGTTGGAATCTATGCAAGCAGCAATCAATTATTTGCTAGGGGTAGGAGGTAAAGAACAGTGAAAAGCCCACTATTCGGATATTTTCAAATGTGTTGGAGAAACCGGACCATTAACAGTGAGGGACTATGTACTGCTGAAAATAAAAAGCTTTTAGTTTCCGAAGAAGTTAAAGAAATAAAGGAACAAGCACAAAAAGAAGTGAGTGCCTAAGGGCGTATTTTTTATGCTCAAAAAAAGTGAGGTGTATAAATGAATCAAGCAAAAGAACTTTTCACACATGTTTGGACATCTGCATCCGCTCCAACTGGAAAAGAAGCAGCGTTTGGAGGAACAACTGCTATTATTGGAACCGTTGCAAGTCTCCTTGGCGGTTGGGATAGGCCATTGCAAGTATTACTTGTGCTTATGATTGCAGATTATATTTTCGGGGTTACTGCAGCAATAAAACAGAAAAAACTAAACTCTGACCGAATGTTTTGGGGCGGTGTTCGCAAAATTACAGTTTTATTTGTAATTGGTTTGGCCGCACTAATTGACGACTGGATTCAGCCACAGGCTCCGATCTTCCGAACAGTAGCTATCTTCTTTTACGCTGGCCGTGAAGGTTTAAGCGTCGTTGAAAACTTAGGGATTCTGGGCGTTCCTCTCCCTGAGAAGATTAAGGATTTTTTGGAACAACTCCAGAAAAAAGGTGAAGAAAAATGATTCAAAACAAATACCCGACTACCCAGGATTACATCCGCATCAGAAACAATACAAGGCCGGGCTACAAACTAAGTGGTCCGGTCTTTCTTGTGGCCCATGATACAGGGAATCCCGGGTCAACGGCTCGAAATAACCGAAATTATTTCAATACGATGACAGACCGCAGTGCATCTGCTCATGTTTTCATCGACGATACAGAGATCCTGGAGATTATCCCGCTTGATGAAAAAGCATGGCACGTGCGCTACAATGTTCCAACAGATAACCGAATGTATGGGTGCAATGCAAATGACGCTGCAATCGGGGTGGAATTATGTTATGGCGGCCGAATCAATTTTTCAGAGGCATACAAACGTTATGTCTGGTATTTTGCTTATTTATGCAATCGGTATTGCTTAGACCCGCGGAAGCATATAGTCAGCCACAAAATGCTTGACCCTGGCCGTAAGGTGGACCCGGACTCTGCACTTGCAACCGGCGGGAAGACGTTCACACAGTTTATAAATGATGTTAGCTTCGAAATGGAGAAAAAAAATAACAGTCTAAACAATAAGGAGTGTTGGAAAATGAAGATGGACCTTACTTTGGATCAATGGAGAGATCTTGCGAATGAACTGGGACGTATGTATCAGGAAAGTGTCAGCGGAAAAATTGCACCTCCTGTGCTGAATGACTACAGATGGGTAGAAAAGGCTAGTAAGTGTGAACTTACACCAGAAGAACTGCTGACCGTCATGTCCATTATCCAAATGCGCCGTATTGTTTAACTACACGTGCGGCAACACGTCTTGTCTTTCATACAATCAGTTGCTTTTAAGGCAACTACTATCTCTTTTTTGAAAACAGTCGCTTTATTCTTCTCAAGGGAAATGAAGAAGCGACTGTTTTTTCTATTCCTTTTTTAGTGAGTTCGACTACTACCGTTTTTACTATCAATTCTGTAATTCTGGTAATAAATTCGCTCACGCGTCCACCTCCTTTCTACCTTATATCTCTTATAGGTGAAAGGAAATGATAGATGCCAGCTAACTGATTGTATTTCTATTCTAGCACGACTTTCGATATATGCAATATTATCCAAAAACAGTAACTGATAGAATCTAGTTCAACAATTAGTCAGCTTTCAATGATTGCTTATAAGGATATATATGGTACATTTGAAAAATGGAAGACCTACATAGAGAGTTTATTTCAATAATAGACACCTCGCTCAATAATTGGTACAATATGGACGTGTGGAAACACCACCACAGAAAGAGCCTTTGAGGATGAACTGACCCCTATCAAGTAGACAGGGGTCACTTCACATTTCCTGGTGCTCTTTCCTTTGTTACTTTTTGCTTGTTGTATCTACTGGTAAGTCAAATAATTCGCAGGTTTCCAGAGTATCCTTCAAAAGTTCGCGGCATGCGCCCACTTGCGCCTCGTCGTGATTATTTTCAAAAAACTCTATCCTCTTTTCGATTTCTACAACCCGTCCGATAAGTGCGCAGCTAATTACATTTACCTGGGTGGGTGTAAATACTTCATATGGGTCAATTTTCTCCATTACGTTTACCTCCCTTTAATTCCTTAACCTGTTCATATGCTTTGACCAGGTTTTTTATACGTTGGATGATCACTTTATCTGATTTTCTCGACCATAGAATTACTTTTGTTATAACCACGAACATGTTTTCAGGTGGCTCGTTAGAATCTCTAAGGTGATCAAGGTAATTCTCAACCGATCCAAAGTAATTTCCCATTCCCTTATTCCCTCCATTTACAACCGGCTTATTTATTGCGTACTACCCTTACTAAAGCTATTACGGACAAGCCCAAAGCTGATAAGGCAACGATCCATGTAATTGTGTCCATGTCTATTACCTCCGTTTTATTTTTTACCGCTATTGTGTTAAGATTGGGGTGGAGAGGGGAAGCACCCCCCTCCAAAGGAACTTTTAACGTTTGCGTGGCTTGCGGCGTTTGGTTCCTTTTTTCTTTTTCTCCCGGCGGTTAATAATAAGTGCGGTGTAAAGTTGTATTGTAGCCGTCAGGAGAAGTACCCAATCTCTTGCGTCCAAACATTTTCACCCTTTCTGGAAGCTTGTATTTCACTTCCTGTATATAATGTATCATAAACTGTAGTTACAGTCAACAACTTTATTTGACTTCCTGTATATTTTTTATTACTATAAATACATAAAGTACACAAAAGGGAAAGGGGGAGCCTAAATTGTTTACTTATAAACCTTTGTGGAAGCTATTGTTGGAAAGGGATATGAACAAACAAGATTTACGTAAGGCGCTTGGATTTGGTCCGTCTACTATTGCGAAGATGGGCAAAGGAGAATATGTATCCTTGGAGGTAATAGATAAAATTTGTACGTATTTTGGAGTCCAGCCGAACGATGTCATTGAGCATATACCAGCACCAGATGACAAAGAATAGACCACAGAGGAATAATCCTCTATGGTCTTAATCAATGGAAATATGATACAATAGTACAAGCAATAGTGGCTTACGTGGGCGGTCGGCATCACCTCGGAAAGGAGGTGATGCTATGGAGACGTTTCAGGCTCTTCAATTAATGTTCCTATTCGGAATGTTCATTTTAGCGCTTCTAACGTTTATAAAAAAATAGATCGCCCACCACGGAAAGGTTAAGCGCGATCTATTTTCGTCTAACCGAAGTTTAAGCCGACCGCCTAGTAGCGCGGCTATTGCCAGACCGTGGACGATACCAGCGTCTGCGGTCTTTTTTAGTGTATGTCTGATACCATTATTTTAACACATGTTTATTTTATTTAAAAGATCACGAATTTTTTCGAAAAAAAATAAAAGCCCCGAAGGGCTTACTTAAACAATTTTTTAATCATACCCCAGAAGCTTACTGTTGTTTTGTTATAGACTTTATTTCTGGCCGCTTTCTTAGGGTTTCTGATTGCCCCATACCCCCGCGGCATCTTTGCGCCAGCTCTATGTATAACCTGGCGTTTGATGCTTGTCCGGGCTGACAGTGATTTCTTAATACTTGGTTTACGTACGCCGAATTTCATATGATGGCCGTCCTTTCTAGTTAAAAACGCCAGGGTCATACCAAGAGTCTTCCAAATACATCTTATCACCTTTTCTCTGATAGTTGGCTTTAGCTATGTTGCTCCCTTTTTTCAGGTAAGGTACCTCCCAAAAAACCGTTACCTCAGTTACATTTTCCGCTTTTGCTAAGTTGGCCGCTAAATCACTCCCGTACATGTCCAGCATTCCTTTAGCAGTACCGGCTGTATTCATCCTATCAAAGGATAAATGCGCCAAAACTATGTAATCATCAGGTTTTTCAGTCCCCATATGTTCATTTACCGAGATTTCTTTAATGGATGTTTCTTCATATTTCTTAATAAATTCTCTGGTTTTACTTTCGATTTCTCTTTTGGCTTGTTCCACAGGATTTGGGGTAGACTTCGGCGTGGGCGCGGGGGTGGTCGTTGGCTTAGGGGTAGGTTCAAGACTTGGTTTAGGTGTCGCTGTGGGAATGGGCTTTTTGCTCGCGTCAGTAGATGCCTCTTTGCTACCGCAAGCAGATAGTAGTGTTAAAACTAAAATAATACTTACAATACCGCATACTCGTTTCATTTTTAAATTCTCCTTATTTCCTAAATTTACCTACATTACAATTCTAAGGAATATGGCATAAAAAGCAATACCTTTTCTACATTTTTTTTGTGGAATGCTCTGTCCCCATTGGGGACGAAATGTACTCGGACTTACAATAATTCACACAGAGAAGAACCGCGGCTAATAAAAAGCGATTTACGATACTGAGACATGCGGGTATAATTATAAATAAAACGGTTACATGTTAGGATGGTGTGGGTTTGTCCTCTTTGGTTTATCTAGTGATAGGGATATTTGATGCTTTAGCAATGCTTGTTCTGATTTTAAAGTTATATAGACTTCCAACTATGAAATACGGCTTAAAGATACTTGTGTTCGCTAGTTTCATATCCATCTTTTCTTACTTCATGCGGGTTGTGTTTGGAGCTGCCCAATTTGATTTACCGTTACAATATGTACTTTTTGTTTTATTTTTGAGGTATTCAATTCAGATTAAGATCCACTACTCTGCTTTTATTGCAGGAATCGGGATAACGGCATATACCAGCTTGCAACTTGTGATCTATTATATATATACCCATATAGGAATAATTGATATATCAGTCCTTTATCAGAATTCCGGGATGGCAGTGCTTATGATTCAATTAACTTCAATTTTAACTGCTTACTTGATTTCTTATATTTTGAAGCTATTTAATTTAGGATTTTCTATTGTTATTATGCCGCCTCATGAATTCTCAATAAGAGAAGATTATCTTTCGGAAGAAAATCGGCAGCTACTTATAAGTGTTATTGTTTCAATATTCACAATATCATTAACTGTTTTTTTGTTATATAGAGCAAAGGCATTAACGCTGATTATAGTAGCGGTAGCAAGTTTTTGTATATCTTATTACTTTTCTCATAGAAGGGAGAGGTGGGATGATAGAAAGTATATCCAGGAGTATATCAAGAAAGATAAAGCAGAGTGACCCAGAAGGCAACGTAAGCATTGAGGTTATGGAGTATGCAATAGGAGTTAAATTGAATTTGTTCCTTACAATTCTGTTGACTTCATTGTTGGGTTTGATGACGAACGAGCTTTATAATTCTTTATTAGCTCTGACGTCATTCGCTATACTAAGGAGGTTTTCTGGCGGCTTACATATGAAATCTTTGACAATGTGCGCTGTTGTTTCTTCTTTGCTTTTTACAATGATTGCACACATTCATATAAATAACATGGCGATTATAATATTAACCGCTATAAATACTGTAATATTCTTGCTGTTTTCTCCAAACACAATTGAAGAAGTAAATCCTTCAAAGTTGGACCCATACTTGAAACTAATTTCTACACTTATAGTTTTATCTAGTCTAATTTTGATGTCATCGACGGTTACCCTTGCTTTTGTAGCACAAGGGATATTGATTTTACCATTTCATAAAGGGGGTGAACATTAATGAAACAATTACTAGCAAGAAAAATCTCTAAATATCTCGAGTCCAGCGCTAAGAAATTATCAGTAAGTAGGAAATCCGTTATTGGTGCTAAACCATTACCAGAGCAACTAAAAGAAGAGAAGTAGTTATCATGAAAGAAAATTATGAAATCTTTGGAGTGAAAGTTATAGGTGAAAAAGAGTATGGGGAGCATGAATTTTTTTCTATTGAAGATATCTATTTCATAGACATTTGGTCTCCCAAGAAGAACTACCATGTTCCTCGTATTCATACAAAAGACGGAACTTATACTGTTCCGTTAACATTGGAAGCGTTTAAGAAAGGTTTTTCTTGTTTTTCTCATTTTGTTCAATTAGATAATGGCAATTTGGTAAATATAAAACAAATAGATCAAGTAATAGAAACCGCATATGCTACCACAGTTCATTTCAAGAATTGCAAGGAGAGCGCGAATGTTTCAAGGAATAAGAAGCACATAATTACTCACTTACTTGATCGTGATAGGAGACCTAAATAAGGTCTTCTTTTTTAGTCCATACAATAAAATCTCCAAAATGTCAAGAAAAATCGATACTAGTATCGATTGTTGGGATAAATCGCCATAATTCGACAAAATACAAATTTAGGATGTTATATAATTATTGTCATCATTAACCGGTTAATGTAAAACATACATTGTTGAAAATGAGATATATCGGAGGGAATTTAAATTGTTAGAGCCAGTAATAGAAAAAAGAATAGAGTATGTTATTAGCATGAGCGAAAAAGAACACGAAGAGGAGTACGATAAATTTATAAATATTTTGAAGATACTAAAGACTCGAACCAAAGATTGTGATAGATATTTATTGGTTGAACTAGAGGATATGTATATTAAACAAAATATTTTATCTTGCTCTTTTGCGTATAAATTCTGTCTAAAGGATATGCTTAAACTATATCAAGAAACACAAGGACTTACTTTAAACCATAGTTAGAACTAAAAACAGACCTCCCTAAAACCTTACAATGTAAGTTAGGAGGTCTGTTTTATGTAGAATTAAATGTCAATTTGTATCTTATGGTTCGTTATCAACAGGACACGCGAACTCAGGCAGGGACATGCTGAGCAGATTGGAGACGATGGTACTGAGCGGAGCTTCTCTTCCAATTGAGGTTATCCGCAAGCAGATCTGTTCTGCTCTTGATATTCTGATCCACTTGTCCAGATTAAGGGATGGCTCTAGAAGAGTCACCGAGGTCAATGAAATAGCTGGTATGCGCAACGGAGAAATTGAGATTAATCCTTTATTTCGTTTTGAAGAGAAGGGGGAAACAGAGGATGGGCGGGTTGTAGGGAATCTTGTTTCCACCGGCTGCAAGTTTATTCAAACGGAAAAGCTGAAGGCTGCCGGACTCAAGCTTCCAGCTTGCATGATGGGGAAAGGAGGGGAATGAATAAACATGAATACCATCCTGCTGGCTCTTGGAATAGGGGGGATGATCTTTGTAGCCTCGCTAATCGCCGAAAATAAACGTAAACAAATTGGAAAAGAACGGGATGTCCCTGCTAAACCTTACTATCACGGACAGCTAGGGGATAAATCAGAAAAGAAGCCAAAAGACGTCCTTTCGGGTCTCACTGACTATAATCATTATGCAATGAGCTCAAAACAAAAGATTCTTACTATTTTGGTAGCAGGAACGGTACTGGGCATTGTGGGTTTTATCTTTTATAACCAAATCATCATGGCCTTTTTATTTGCTGCCGGGGGATGCTTGACACCCAAGTACCGTAACATCACATTAATGAGAAGACGCAAAGAGGAAATGAACCAGCAATTTAAACAGGCCCTTCAATGTTTGTCCACCTCGCTGAGCGCAGGGAAATCCGTTGAGAATGCATTTCGAGACACATTACAGGATTTGGAGCTCCTTTATCCTGATCCATCTGCCATGATTGTTCAGGAATTCGGGGTTATGGTAAGAAGGCTTGATAACGGAGAGCCGATTGAAGCATGCATTCTTGGATTTGCAGAACGGGCAGGACTGGAGGATATTACGAATTTTGCGGATGTATTTATCACATGCAAACGCACGGGAGGAAATCTGATTGAGGTTATCCGCAGAACTTCGCATTTAATAAGTGAAAAACTTCAAATTGTTCAGGAAATCTCTGTAATGGTAGCACAAAAAAAATTTGAATCCAAAATTATGCTGACCGCACCAGTCGCCATTATAGGGATTTTATGTTTTAGCTCGCCGGATTATATGAAACCTTTATACGAGGGCGCTGGCCGTCTTATTATGACGATTGGGCTGACTGTATTGTTCCTTTGCTTATGGATTACGAAAAAAATAATGGATATCAAGGTATAAGAGCATGTGGATTCTGATGGTTTGTTTCATTGGTTTGGGTATCGGCTTTATCTCTTTTCATTCATACGGAAAACCGAGATTTACGGAGCTGGAACGGGAATTGGCCTATCCCTTTAGATGCAGATTAACTGCCCCCGCATTTTTAATTATTGTTGAGAAAGGAAAGCTATTAGACAGATTTTCCTATTTACATGTCCGTTTGATGCAGTTGATATCCGGTGTATACGGTCCCAGACAGCAGGCTATCCGAACCAAATATTATGCGGTAGAAATGCTGTCTCTCTCATTTATTGTATTGGCGGGATTTATCTTACTTGGATTAGTTTCGGGAGAAGGACCTGTGCTGGTTATATTCGGTTTGGCGGGAGCAGGAATCACCCCTGCCCTTCTCTTTCGTACTCTTGATCAAAAACTGAAGAAAAAGAAACACTCCATTCTGATTGAGCTTCCGGAATTTCTAAACAAGATCATTCTGCTTGTGGATGCGGGTGAGACAGTTCAAGCTTCTTTTATTCGTTGTATTGATGACCGGGCAGAGAAACCATTAAGTCCGCTGCAGGCAGAGCTTGTAAAATGCAAGCGGGAATTACAGATGAATGTTTCTCTAAATAAATCATTAGGGGAATTAACCAGAAGATGCTCAATGCAAGAAATCTCCATGTTCACGACTACAGTTTTGCTGAACTATAAACGAGGCGGTCACGATTTAACAGTTGCATTAAGAAATTTGTCCAAGGATTTATGGGAAAGGAGAAAAGCTGTATCCCGCATTCTGGGGGAGGAAGCTTCTTCTAAGCTGGTGTTCCCCATGGCACTTATTTTTTTGATCGTTATTGTGATTGTCGCTGCCCCTGCCATGATGATGATGGGATGAGAAAAGAATAATTGGAAAGGATGAAGCAAATGACAAAGTGGAAACCGGCATGGAAAAAATTCTGGAAGGATGAATCGGGAATAGGTACCCTGGAAATCATTCTGATCGTAGCGGTTTTGATCCTTATTGCCTTCCTGTTTCGGGGTTGGATCATAAGTTGGGTAAACAAGCTGCTTGGTAATGCGAATGACCGTTTGAATGATTCCCCCACTTCACCCTGCACGCCGTCCGCCGATCAGAAATGTTAGTTCTATATAAAAAAAGACAGAACAGAAGAGGAAATACCCTTATTAAGGAGGAAACCGGGAGCTTCACCATGGAAGCTGCACTCTTATTTCCGCTTATCCTTCTCTCTATAGTCTGTTTATTGTTTTTTGGAGTCTTTAGTTATCAAAACGTATATGTAAGGCAGGCTGCTGAGGTGGCTGCTGAAAGGGCAGCTTTCGTATGGGATAACAGCCATAAAGATCCCCGCTCCGGTCATTATGGATTAGGCCAGCATGATGGACTGTACTGGAGAATCAAAGAGGGGGCCTCCTTTTTATTTGGTTGGTTGACGGGCAGAGGAAATGCGAAGGTTGATGTCCGGGAAGCGAGCACAAAGGGTGGCAGTAGTCCTTCAGGAAAGCTCATCCAAGCAGCTACACAGGTTCCGGAGGGGCTGAGGGGGTCTTTATCATACAGGCAGTCATTATTTACAAAGGAAGTTCAGGTCGAACTGCAAAAGCCTCTTAAGTCCCCGGTTTTTTTATTTGCCTGGCTTACATTGGAAGAAGCGGAAGGGAAAGCAGTAAACCGGATGGTTGACCCGGTAGAATTCATACGAACTATTGATACTACGAGAAATTATATTCCGGATATCAAAAATAAAGTGTCAAAAAGCGAAGCCAGGTCCCTACTAAAAGAATCTGCCGATGTGGACATTCCTGATACAAAAACAATTACCAGCGCCAATGATGCTGCGACCTATGTACGGACTTTGGTCAGCGGAAAAGAAAGAAAGGATTTCAAAACTCCTTCCGGTCAGATCAGGTATATTGACGCTTTGGATGCGAATGGCATAGCACACCAAGCCTTTTATACAACGAACAAAACTAATCTACCGGAGCAAATGAAGAAAGATGTGGAACTTTTACAAACAGGCCAAATAAAAGGAGTCGTATGGCACATATTCAAAAAAGACACGGCAGGACTAACTCCAGCTTTAAGGCAGGAACTTGAAAATAACGGAATTGTCCTGAGATTTTACGATTAAGGAGGCGGGCAGTGGGGTCATTTTGGCAAAACCGCAGGGGCTCAGTTTCGGTGTACATCATTCTTTTACTGGTACCCGTCT
>Ga0224749_1069_pt1 | contig 13063 bp, 21 predicted proteins | sample LIM_F_Vancomycin_3_FD_182078 | JGI IMG/M metagenome (GOLD analysis project Ga0224749, IMG submission 182078) | Enriched cells from gastrointestinal tract of the lab mouse from Pacific Northwest National Laboratory (PNNL), Richland, Washington... | ecosystem: Host-associated > Mammals > Digestive... | reverse complement strand
CCTTTCGGGAAATATTGCCGTAGAAGACCGTTTGTATTCTCGTTCGTACCGCGCTGCCATGGACTGTGAGGGTCGGCAAAGAAGACTTTTACTCCAGACTCAATGGTAAAGCGGACGTGATCCGATAACTCCTTTCCACGATCCCAAGTCAATGATCGCCACAGCTGAACGGGTAAGCCAGTCACGGCCCTCTTCAATGCATTGGTCATGGTGACAGCACCGTAGCCAGCAAGAGCGGGGCCGTTCTTCGTCCGGGGAGTCAGCCCGTAACCTTCCTCGCGAGGCAGATGAACGAGCATGGTAAATCGGCTTGAGCGCTCGACCAGCGTCCCGATGGCGGATCGGTTCAGGCCAATGATCAGATCACCCTCCCAATGCCCTGGTAAGGCACGATCCTCCACCTCAGCAGGACGGCTGGAAATCATGACATCCTCGCTGACATGCGCCCATGCTTTGGCCTGCGCCCTGGCTCTTGGTACGCGCAACGCCCGCCCAGTACGCAGGCAACTCACCAGTTCATGCTTGAGAGCGCCTCGCCCTTGAATGTAGAGAGCCTGATATATGGCTTCGTGAGAAATACGCATGGACTTGTCATCCGGGAAGTCGATTTGCAGCCGGTTGGCAATCTGTTCGGGTGACCAACCATTGACCCATTTACGGTCACCACGATGTGGTTTATTTCGTCCCTTGAATGGTGCCTGTAGAGGCCCGGCCATCTCACGGCCATTAGCGTTATGAACCTTGCCTTCCAAGCGCTCTTGCACGTAATGGCGCAGTTGCGGGTTGGTCACCAATCTCGCCGGCTTCGGTCTCTTGGCAACCAATTCCGCCTTCCACTGCGCGACTGAAGCGCGATACTCGAGCCGGCCGCTACGAGTTGCTGCGTTACGAGTCAGCTCCCGTGAAATGGTCGACGGACTTCGTCCAAGACGGCGAGCAATCTCACGCACACCAACACTTTGCGCCCGGAGCAGCCCGATCTCTTCTCGCTCAGCGAACGACAAGTACCTTCCTGATATGTGGTTCGACATGAATAATGGCATTCCGCCGCGATGACGGAACCAGCGTGTGCCTACCGCCTTGCGCCCAGACGTAGGTGATGTCGCCACACCACACCTGATTGGGATGCTCGGTCGCGAATTCGCGGTTCAGCCGATTCGGGATATCCGGCCGCTCAACCGTGGCCTGTTTGTAGGCGTGCGAGCCCGGTTGCTTGCTAACCAGGCCCAGCTCACGCATCAACCGACGCACTCGGAAACGGCCGATGGTCACGCTCTCTTCGCGCAGCATGCCCAGAATGCTGCGGCTGCCGGCCGAGCCCCGACTCTGGCTGAACAACTGGTTGACCTGGCTGCGTAGCGCCACGCGGCGAGCATCGACACGCAGCCGTTGAAGACGGTGGACGTAGTAGCAAGACCGCGCCACATCGAAAGCTGAACAGACCACTTCCACCGACTCCTGCTCACTCAACTGGTCTATCAGCGCGTACGATCGAGTTCGTCCGACATCAAGAGAGCGGTAGCCTTTTTTAATATCGCTTTCTCCCGCTCCAGCCGGTTAATCCGGGCTTCCAGCTCCTGGATCTTTTGCTGCTCAGGCGTCAACGCCTTGCTCTTCGGGGTCACACCCTGGCGCTCCGCCTTGAGCTGCCTCACCCAACGGCGCAAGGCCGAGTCCACCACCCCCAGCGAACGGCAGGCGTCGATATGGCTGTAGCCTTGGTCCAGCACCAAGGCGGCAGCCTCTCGTTTAAACTCGGCGGAAAACGTACGTCGTTGCTTGCTCATCAGACACCTCTCTCACGGCGAGGATTCTCGCCTAAATCGGTGTCCGGGATCAGTAGACCACTACACTTTGTAATCCGGCACGAATCCCGCCAATAACCTTTTGAAGGGTGATTCGCCCTTGCTTTCCGTCTTTGCTTATTTCGCGACCATTGAAATAAACATCCTCTTGGGCACGGACGGTGAACGTTAACTCCGGCTGACACCAATTAGGCGTATTTGGAATCTCCGCTGAGATTTCTCCTCCTTTTGTACGAACAAAGACCCGCCCTTCACCCTGCCCCAGAGTTACCGTTGGAATGATGGTTAATATGATTCCAAGAATCGCAGGGCAGATCATGAGATAACCCATGTCTCCCCCTGCCTGCATGCGTTGATGGTGTCCTCATAGCGTTGGTTATCATTCGTGATAATAGTCTGCTTGACCTCCCGGCAATCATCCTTGGATGCCGTGGCAGGCGGGTTCTTTTCTTGTTGTTCTGAGGGTGTTGTCTTAGGAGCAGGAGATTTAACTACTGACGTTATTTGGTCTTTAGCCGGAGCCGCCACAACCTCTGTTTTGATGGTCGCGCCACTTTCAGTTTTGACGACTTGCGATTCCCCAGTATTCAGCGTGGTGTGCGTAGCGGTTTGGAGCTGATCTTTTTCTCTTTCTGTCAGGTACTTTGTGAGCGTATCCGCTATAAGATACCCACCTGCTGCACATAGCGCCGTCACCGTCGCTATTTTTTTACCTTTATAGATTTGATTACAAATTGCTCCTCCAATAGCCGTTCCCGCTATGGCAGGAACGTAATCTTGGGTTTTACATCCCGAAATAGCAAAAACAATCAACCCGAGCAGAATTGTTTTTCTGTATACAGAATACTCATACTGCATCTCTGACCTCCATGTGAGAGTGTAATCAGGAAAGGCTTCGGAAATAGAAAATAATTATTCCCGACTGCCTCCGCGTTAACGTTATTCTGATAAGACAAACCAATCCGCTGAAACCAGCAGATGAGAAGGGATAGTTTTGATCCGATACATGAATTGGCGAATTGCCATTATCTCGATTCTAGCCTCTCGACAGACGGTCGCCTGACGCGGCGAATCCGCCTGCTTCGCAGTCGGCACGGGCTCTATGCGCTTCCGCGCACCGGGCCAGTCGCTACGGCCTGCCCCGGCCATTCGGTAACGATCCCTTTCGGGGAAGAGCAGAGGGGTTCTTGGCCCCTCAAAATCAAGAAAAATAGACGGTATCCACCCGGACGCTTCGCTGGGCGGAGCCTCCGCGATTTTTCTTGATTTTTTCACGCCGGCCTTAGCCGCCCTAGTCGGCAGGGGTTCAGCGCACGCAATGCGCAAAACCCCAAAGCCGAAAGGAAAAGACCATGAGCCACGAAATCCGAATCTACGTTGCCGACCTTGCCGCCTATAACGCGGGCTATCTGCATGGCGTCTGGATTGACGCCACACAGGACATCGATGACATCCAAGACCAGATCACCGCCATGCTGGCGGAATCTCCAGTTGATGACGCAGAGGAATACGCCATCCACGACTATGAAGGCTTCGATGGCTACCATCTCAGCGAATACGCGGGCATTCATTCCGCCCACGACATCGCCTGTTTCATCGCGGACTATCCAGACTTCGGCGGGGCTCTACTCGCCAATCTCCACGACCTTGACGAGGCCCGCTGCATGGCCGAAGAGCACTATGTGGGCTGCCATGCCTCACTGGCCGACTACGCCCAGGAACTCACCGAACAAACGACCACCATGCCCCAGCACCTGGCCTATTACATCGACTATCAATCCATGGCCCGTGACATGGAGCTGGGCGGCGACGTGTTCACCCTCGAAACCGCCCCCGGCACGGTGCATGTCTTCCTTCGATCCGTACATGATTGTCGGATATAGTCAGAGCACACCGAATATGTTTTGTTTTTACTCACATAATTTCTTTGGCTACGCTATATATTCCAGTGCCTCTACCGATTTCTTTTGCTTCTTCCTTGAGATCATTTATTTCATTTCTTGCTTCTTCTTTTTTATCCGCGCTAGCATTGCTCTGTAAGATCGCTTGCGCCTGCTCAGTCTTGCGCTTTATGTCCTTCATTAGATAGTCCTTTGCCTCAGCTTGAGTGTCCATTACCTTAAGGCACCAGTCTGAGAATTTTTTCTGTCCTTCATTAGGGGTCGGCAGCAAAAGAGCAGACATACACAATTGCTTTTCATCGTCCGCAAGAACGATGTTGTTTACAATGCCTTCTACAGTCTTTGCTATTTCTTGAAGATGGGCCTCTGACCTTTGAGTTACCATGCCAGTTGTTTCTATTCTTACCCTTGTTTCTCCATCAGCAAGAACACCCTTTGTTTCAGCTATAGCCTTATCTATCACATCTCGATCACTTTTTAAGTCTGCAATTTTTTCGGCAAGGTCAGAAACTAGCTGATCCATTTCTGATGTATTAGCCTTAGCATCTGCTTTCTTAGCATCACTGACTTTCTTTTCTAGGGCCTTTTTCTCTGTTTCGAGCGCGGAAACTCTATCGTTGACTTTCTCTCTTTCAGTTCGTTGCTCAGAAAGTGACTTTGTAGCCTCAGCCCTTCCAGTTGTAGTCAAAGCTATTGGAGGCGATTTTATTGTTCCGGTGAGCTGCTCAATAGCCAACAAAGCTACTGTGTTTTTTTGGAACCGCCTCATGAGGAGATCATATTGAGGTGCACTTATAGCCCCAGACATGTAGCTCTCACACAACCGATATCCGAAATCCCGCAGTAATTGGATGCTTTGAGTGCGAACCCCCGTAAATGCCGCACCATCTTGCATAGCTAGTGCTAACTCCCCACTGGCCTTACCTGGATATCCACCTTTTGCCGCCAATTCGTAAGCAAATGAGGCCATTGCATCTGGACTAGGCTCTGCACACACAAAAACCCCATTATTTTTGTATTCTTTCTCGACTAATTTTCCCTCGGCATTGTATCTCTCTATTGTATTTTCGTCTGGTGCTACCAATATTGCCCTTTGTCGAATATCGACCATGGCACCCTCTCCACCAGCAACATCGAATGTTCGATAGATGCTGTTTAAATTAGCGCATCCACTAACAAGTATGGTTGAAATTAAAGAGACGAAAGCTCCCCTCATGGCACATAGCTCCTTTGCGTGTCTGTGATGGCATTTTGGTATAGCTCATGAGGCCGCAGCCCGCGACTAGGCCAAGAAAAATAATTTCTGTCTTAACCCTTAGGTGCAGGAACTCGGCAGGGTAGGTAGCCGCATCGCCTATCTCAGGGGCTACACATACGATGATCACTGTGTTTTCATACATCCTCAAACCAGTCCGGGAGCCTTACATGGCCGATGAAAAGCAGTTGATCGTGATCGCAACAGAAGCTGTGAACGTTTTTTCCAAGCTATTTGATGGGGCTGTCGTATCGTGCGGTAGTAATACCGCTTCTGTGAGAGCAAGCGGGACTGCCGCAGATTCAGTCGTTATAGACTGCCATCAGACAAACAAACGTATAGCGCTGCTCACCATGGATCAGTATCCCGATGAGTTTGCTATCGCCGTTTGTGACAAGAATAATCCTGATGACGTGAAATCTACCCGCTTGCCAATATCCGAATTGCTTACCAAAACAGTGATTGAACACATGGAAGCCAATTTTGCCAAATAGAAATACTGTCTGATTAGTTTTTCCACTTGCTCGCAGCGCTCTGCGCCACGAGCAAGTGGAAAAAGGAGGGAGAATGCCCAAGCCTAAATGGCGTTCATACGAAGAACTGGCCCAGCACATCATTAAGGAATTGGCCGCAGAATTTGGCCTTGATGATGTTGAGGGCAAACAAACCCTTCCCGGGGCGTCCGGAACAAACTGGGAAATTGACGCCAAAGGGATCAGAAGCGGGGACTCTGGCGTTATCCTGATCGAGTGCAGGTGCTATCCCAAAAGCCGCATCAAGCAAGAGCAGATGGCCGCAATCGCGTACCGGATCGGCGATATTGGTGCCGCAGGCGGAATCACGGTCAGTCCGCTTGAACCGCAGGAGGGAGCCAGAATCCTCGCGGAACATGAGAACATCACACACACGGTTCTTGACCCCGAGAGCACACCAGAAAACTACTTCGTCAAATTCCTGAACAAGGCTTTTGCAAAAGTCACCGAGACTATCGCCATCGGCGACTTTTACGAACTGGAAATCTGGAAAGACGGTAAACGTATCGATTGAGAGAATAGGTATTTCAATGAAGATCAAAGAACTTCAGCAGACGTTGGAGTGCTGGACATTCCGGCCCACCTGGTACACGTCGCACGCGATAGACACAGAGGCCATGGATGAAGCCATATCAAATATCCAGGCACTGGATTTCACCCCAAGCCGGGATGAACTGGCCGAAGCCATATACGAAAACGTAAAAAACATTCCGGCCATTCTGGATACGCCCACCGATCTCCGGAAAGCTGCTCGGGACTTCGCTGCAAAAATTTACTTACAGTTATAGCGATCATTTCAAGGCCAGGGAGAAACATTATGGCAACCAAAATGTATGCAGAGGAACATCTCTACCCTGTCGGCAAGGATGGTAAAGCTGACAAGTCACAAAACCCAACGACATTCGAGGTTTATGTCAGTAACTACCACGGTGACGATCAAATTTATCTGAAATTGGTCGATGACAGTGGTGAAGAAAAATATTTCCACTTGACCAAGGCACAAGCCAGCGAGCTATCGGAAGGACTGGATGGTGCAAATCATTATATCGGCTATGACAATAGTTGATGATTAACTGTCTCTGCCGCTCTAGTCATGGGCGCATACTCGGCGGTGTCTCTGGTTTCACACGAACACGGACATCCACACGCGCCCCTAGGGCGTTGAGAACGCCCATGAGCCGATCAATGCTGAATCGGTCGAGTTTGGCTTTGCGGATACGGGAAAAATCGGCGGCGTTGAACCCGGTCTGTTCCTGGGCCTGCCGGACGCTCAGACCTTGCTTGTCCAGTACCTTGATGATCTCTGCGCCCAGAATGGCTTTAAGCTGCCGCGCATCGGAATCGGCATAGCCCATATCCCGGTACACGTTGCCACTACCGCGCACAATCTCAATCGGTTCCTTGCTCATCGCAACATCTCCTTCAGTTGCTTCAAGCGCTTCCTGGCAAGATCAACCTCATGTTTCGGGGTCTTGATCCCGGAGGTCGATTTCTTCTGGAACGCATGAAGCACCCATATATCTTCGCCAATCTGCACCGCGTAAATAACGCGGTAGGCATTGCCGCGATAGGGCAGGGCGAGTTCAAAAACACCACTACCAAAGCCGACCATCGGCTTGGCAATGTCCGCCTTGCCGCCTTCGGCGGCCATGGTCAACGCATCCAGCAAGATTTCCCGACTCGCGTCCGGAAACCCCATAAACGCCTTCCGCGCCGCACTCACCCAGGATATGGGGCGTGTAACCCTAATAACACTCATCCTTAAGCCTTACTTAGTGTTGGCATATTTACCAACGCAGGTCAATAATTATCTCGTCCTCCGGTTCAGGGCAGATGCCATAACAAATCTGGCCTCAGTAAATCCATAAGTTTTCATCGGGAACACAGTGGTATGACCGGAAACAGCGTAAAGGCTTATCGCAGATGTGGAAAAACTTTACTCGCCAAACTAAAATCCTGCCCGAACACATAAGAGCGGCGCATTCATTTAACACAGAGAGAAATTATGATTCTCAGTCCTAAGTCACTAGAAAAGTTAAGGTTTCTGATAAATGAAGAGACTGAGTACCGATCAGGTCCCCAGCTTGTGCGATTCTTTAATGCGCTCGGGTTCAGTGACGCCTATGGGCAAGGCTTTCCTTCTCGCTGGATGTACACTGATGAGAGGCTTGCACTAATCAACGGTTCGCCTGAAATTGATAAGTGCATTAAAAGCGTTTTGAACCCGGAAAATTTTATTGATAAACTTTCTGAGCTTGACCAGCACATTGATTCATTTAATAAATTTCTAGTCTTTGATAAATGGAAGGTTGTCCGCCAGGGTGCAGATATAACCTTCAAGAAACTTGGTAAGGTAGAAGTTGAGGAACCGGTCAGCCAGAAGGGCGTAGAGACAGAGGATCAATTTCTTAAGCGAGAATTCTCCGACATATCAATCGTGAAAATCGGCTTGGATGGTTATATCTCGGAGGTGCTTGGTCAGCGGATTAAAGAGATAGAAAAGTGTTTTTCCGCAGGAGCTTATCTGTCTGTCATTCTCATTGCAGGAAGCACCTTGGAGGGCATTTTGCTCGGACTGGCAACTCAGTATCCGAGGCATTTCAACTCTGCAAACTCTTCGCCCAAGGATGGAGCCGGAAAGGTGCGGCAGTTTCATGATTGGACTCTCAGCGCGTTTATTGACGTAGCATACGAGCTGAAACTGGTTCAGCATGATATTCAACGATTTAGCCATACATTGCGTGATTTTCGGAATTACATACATCCATTTCAGCAGATGAGTTCAGGGTTTAACCCTCGTGAACATACTGCAAAAATCTGTTTGCAGGTTTTGAAGGCGGCAATTCATGAAATAAGTGAGAACATTTCGAACCTCAAGGCATCGTGAAATGCGGTTATAGGCGCACAGCCTTTTCATTTATGGTGGATCAATTTTCCTTAGGTGAGCGTATAGATGAGAAAGCTGAAATCCGAGCGACACCACTGGTGGCCAAGATGCGTTTCCAAGCACTGGGCGGATGCCGAGGGCTTTACACATTGGATTACGCCGGACGGTACATACAAGCGTGTGCCGCCCGCAAAGCTCGGAATGATCGGAAATGGGCACCATATCAAGCTCAGTCAGAATTCGGCAGATAGCTCGCCTTGGGATATGAGTTTTGAGCGCGAATTTGACGTGGCGGACGGTAATTTTCCAGCGCTCATAGAATGGCTGAATGCGCTTACAAGGCAGGAATTGTTTGACCGTGATTTACGAGATCGTTTTGTGTCCCAGCCATGCACTGACGATCAACTGAAGATTTTTACAGAGTGCGTGGTCTCCCTGGCTGTTCGTAGCCCTAAAAATAGAGAGGCGGCTGTTTCTGTAGCGGAGCAACTCAGGGGAGAACTCCCGACACCAGAAAGAAATGCGCTTATTGGTCTGAATTTGCGGCAGTCACAGCGAATGATCGCGGATAGTATCTGAGGACACGCCAAATTTGCCGTTCTCTTTTCATCCGGTAAAGAGTTCATATATGGCGACGGCTTTTTTAATAACGTCACGGGTGTCGGGAACCCTCCACATAGCCCCAAGATGATTGTTCCAATCATCCCCAAATGGCCGTGATAATCAGCAGGCCCACCTCTTTTATGGTGGAACCTCGGCTTTCTACTATCGTTTTATCGGATGATGAGATTGAGGCCTGTAACCATGCTGTTCATGGTTTACTCAAAAGGGGCGCTGTTCTACAGATCGGAGCGCCCCAACCTCATTGAGGCGTTCACCAGCGGTACGCATCTGGTCTACGAACATCCAGATAATCCAATGGACAACCTCATCAGAAGCATTCCGGGCATTCCCCCAAGAGACCGTTCATTGGACTTCCTGCTAGAACGCAAATGGGGAAAAACCTCCCAGTGAACCTCTGTTGTACTACAGCGTTTTCCAGCCTTAACCCGTAACCGCAAGATGTGTGTTGTAGTACAACACCCTATCTTGCCAAAGGGGGCGTACCGCCCCCTGTTGGATACCCCCTGCATACGGGCGCATTCAGGCATGAATGCCATCTGCGCCCGTGTAACGTCTGGCCGTTGCATCACCAGTCAGGGCGCTTTCAGGCTCCCCGACACCCCATGACCAAGGTGGAGATGTCCGCTCTCCCCTTGGAACCCCATCGACCAACCCTGCGCGGATTGGATGCGCGCCAACCTCATCGCGGTTGGATTGCGACCGGGGAGACTGCGCTCTCCCCGGAGCCCCATCGCTTTACAAGCCAAGTGCTATAGTGGGATTGCCTCTCACGGCATTTATGATGTTTAAATTATTGAATTATGATCCGTCATTGAGAGTTGGATATGGATAAGTTGTTGCATGCGATTTTGCGAGAAATTAAGACTGGCGTTACATCATTTGATTCCAGCAGCGCTGGCGGTGATATTAAAAAATTCCAAGACATAGCCAAAGCAGTGGTTTACGCCCATGACCAAGGGTATGTTTCTAGGGTTATTCCTCACATGGAGTCTATGAGCGGGCAGCTACGTTATGACTGCATATTAGTGAGCGGCGGACTGACATATCTGGGCGAGCAAACCCTCATTGAGCTCTCTGGCCAGCCGACACCAATTGATGAGGCGTTCTCTGACATTCTTAACCGCATTCCAAGCTACAACATCCGGGAGAAATGGGATAAAGCCCTTCATCGCCGTATAACAGACCCCAGCGGCGCAATTACCGCCGCCAGAAGCCTGCTTGAGGCCACGTTGAAATGGATCATTGAACAACGGGGTGGCAAGCCAACCGAAAACAACAAAGAATTGTTTAATCGGGCAATTGATGCGCTTGGGATTGAGATAAAGGGAAAGCCGATTGAGAAAACCACTAATGGTCTCAACACAATCATCTGGGGCATAGGTGAGATGAGGAATAACCATGGCGATGCGCACGGAGCGGCATCAAACAGTACGCCGCCGACTGTCAGTGAAGCGGGATTTTGCGTCAACCTGGCCGGAGCGGCGGCTTTATTTCTGTTGGAGGAGTTTGAGAACGGGGAGGCTTAGCCTCCCCGGAAACGATTTATCATTTTTCGTGAAACCACTGCCTGAAAGCATGCGAAAAGTAAATTTTTGTTGCATCTATGGTGGACTTCGTAGAGCAACTACCGTGGTTGGTCTTGACCTCGAACTTATACTCATTTCGGTCGATAAATCCAGGAAATAGAACGTATATGTCACGATGAGAGTCGACGTAAAGGCTACGGTATTCGTCTGCAAGATATTTTTGCTCTTTACAGTTGGGATCGCTCACTGGCCACCATGTGGCCTCCCGAACTTTTCGCCATTCGGTAATTCCAAAGGCTCGGAGCAAGAAGAATCTTGATTCACATTTCCTGTATAGCGTCAGTGACCGAATTACCGTAGCAACCGAGCCCGGACTGAACAAAACCAGTTTGAGAAGCACGTTCTCATCCAATTGTTCACTTGCTACATAGTCCAAGACAACAATACTACTCCTGTATGTTTCTCTGGATAGGAAATAAGCCCTGAGCTGGGTCTTCCTGTTTTTCAGATGGATTAACAATAGCGCCAGAGATATTACGAGGCTTGCCGAGCTCATCACCACATTCAAAACTTGATTATCGCCCATACACTATCCTGACATGGTTTCGGCTCTTGAGATTACAGGCCTGTTTGACTGGCTGTCACCACGCCAAAGTCAAAAGCCACCCCAAATGAGGTGGCTTTTGTTCTATCGGCCCAATTCCATTCCCCGGTCTGGACGCTCTCGGCCATTATCGTTTACCGGGCTATGCCCGCGCCCGAAATGCCTCTTCAAGTCCAGGGAGTGAGAGGCGGGACGTTCAAGGTAATCCGCAATGTCCCGGTGAAGCTCGGCAACCTGCTGGGTGTGCTCCTGCTTCATCTGGCGGATTTCCGCGTGCAGTAGCCGCCGATCCTCAATTTGCTTGAAGATCAGGCGTTCCCGCTCGGCCCGATCCCGTTGCCAGTTGAGCAGGGCTTCTTGCTCATTCTGGCGGCGGATACGGGCGTGCTTGCCCGTCATCCAATCCCACATGCCCCGAATCCCGGTGGAGAAACGCCGGGCGCGTTGCTGAGCCTCGTGCTCCCGGCGAGCCTTGTGCGCTTTCTCCAGCTCCGCCCGTTGTTCGCGCTGGCGCTGGACAGTCTCTTTGCGGCGTTGCTGGAGCGTGCTGGCTTGCCGTTTGTGAAAGGCTTCAAGCATCTGGATATGCTCGCGGAGCATGACCGTCATCCGCTCTGCATGGGCCTGTTTGGCCTGATCTACCGACATCAGGTCGGCGGCATCCCCAAGGCGGGCTTTCACCTCCTTGGCCCGGACACCGACATACTTGGCGATGGCGTAAACCTCACCGCGAAAGTCCACGGCCACATGCCCGCGGCGGTCACCACGGGCCAGCGTATAACCGCGCTCTTTCAGAGCCTTGGTGAACGTCTGGCGAGAATCGGCAATAGCCCAGCATTCCTGAAACATCCGTTTCAGAGCTTTGGGGTCATGACCGCCACGCTTGGCCTGTTGCCATTCGTTCAGGGTGAAGTTCGACGGGTCGCGCTCCCGGCTGTCCATGAACCCCCGTGGCATCTGCCAGCCGTTTTCAAGATAAAGCTGTTTGGATAAATCCCGGAGCTTCAGCTTGTAGTGCGGGAGGTTGATGGCCTTCATCTGTTCGGTGTCGATACGTGACCAGACAACATGCGCATGGCGGCGGCCTTCCTTTTCGTGGAAGACTACCGCGCGGGGCTGGCCGTCCAGCCCCAGCTTTTGTTCCACGGCCTCGATAGCCATCTCAAAGATGTGCGTGGGAACATTTTCCTGTAGCGGTGGGTTCATGCTCAGCGAGAACAGGAATTGCCGGGCACGGGTGCCACGGCTGACCGCGTAGGCTTCCTGAAAGGCTGATTCCAGGTCATCGGCTATGAATCCCCGGATGTCATGCGCATGGACATGCTCATTCTCTGCGGTATTGAGCAGGTGGCGGGCGAGCTGTTTGGCTCCCCCGCGTTGGCTTCCTTTGAGGATCATGGCGCATCCTCCCCGCGCAGGCCGAGGGCACTCATAAGATCGTTACGGATTGCCCGGACGGTCTCGCAGGCCCCCAGCAATTCCGCCTCGATTTCCTTGGCGACAGGCAATGCCCCGGTATGCGTAGCCTTGGCCAGTTGATTCAGGTTGCTGGAGAGCTGGGAACGGCCCAACTCCCCCAGTACCTTGGCCAAAGCCTGCTGATCCTTCACGGGCCTGTTTTTCCGCCGCCGAGGAGGCGGGGATGAGCCGTTAAACAACCGCTCCCGGATATAGGCCCCGAGGGGCATACATCTGGCTTCCTCTTCCAATTGCGCCCGTTCCTCCCAGCTCAGGCGCAGGGAGAACGGAGGCGGTGTTTTACGCTTGCTCAGGGCCGGATCAGGCCCGACCGCATCCTTGAAAAACCCGGAAATCGTAGGGGCCGACACATCATCAAAATGATTCATGGCGGCACCTATGGAGCAGGGCTATTGCGCTTCAAAAGCGCGTTCCATTCTTCCAAGGTATCGAAAAGGCGGTTCGACGTT
>Ga0224749_1066_pt1 | contig 13227 bp, 12 predicted proteins | sample LIM_F_Vancomycin_3_FD_182078 | JGI IMG/M metagenome (GOLD analysis project Ga0224749, IMG submission 182078) | Enriched cells from gastrointestinal tract of the lab mouse from Pacific Northwest National Laboratory (PNNL), Richland, Washington... | ecosystem: Host-associated > Mammals > Digestive... | reverse complement strand
TTACTTCACGGCTAACAAAATTAAACATATCGACTACAAAGATATCGATACGCTGAAGAAATTTATCTCCGAGCGTGGTAAAATTCTTCCTCGTCGTGTAACCGGAACTTCTGCGAAATATCAGCGTATGCTGACTATCGCGATTAAGCGTTCCCGTCAAGTAGCGCTTCTTCCGTATACAACTGAGTAGTCTTAATTCATAATAGCTTTACGCTAGCATAAGGTGGCTCCTGAATTTATCGGGAGCCACCTTATGCTAGGATATCAGCCGTGGTAAAACTTATCATTCTAACCTAAACCTGTTTTGTATATAAGCATTTTGCAATAATCTGAGCTTTAGAGTTGTAAGGTTTTTTAGGCATAAAAAAGGCTTCACCCCAACTTGGAGAAGTTTTCAAGCGACCAAACCCGAAAATAAACCAAGGAAGTGAAGTCACTTGTATATTCTCCAAGAAAGTCTATTTTCCTCCGAAGAACTGCAAAAACTTGAATCCAAAGAGCGTTTACCGATTTTCTTTAGCACCCATAGCCTTCTTGGATTCTGCTGACTACTTTCTCAAACAGCAATTATGCAAAATGCTCATTTAGGCAATTCATCAAATGTTTTCACATTTTCTTATGCCCCTATTTATCACAATTAAGTGAAACATTAAAATTTAAAAGGTTGACTTTTCATAAATTAACAACGGTGTTCATAACTACCAGGGGGATTTATTAATGAATGAAGTTCTTAAAGAGGTATTTATTGGTCTCCAAATCTTTCTTTTAATATGTTGGGGATATTGGTTTCTTATTAGTCTATTTGGATTTGGAAAAGCGAAAAAAGCATTAAACAAAGCTCCACAAAAAAAATTTTTATTATTAATTGCAGCGCATAATGAAGAAAAAGTAATTGGAGCTCTTGTTGAAAATTTATTGAATTTAGATTACCCAAAAGAACTATATGATGTATATGTCATAGCAGATAATTGTACCGATAAAACGGCAGAAATTACAAGAAAAATTGGGGGAGGAGTAATTGAACATACTTCACTTCCTGGTGAACCAAAAGGAAAGCCTTACGGAATTAAGTACGCAATAGATTTCATTGGTGACGATTTAACTAAAAAGTATGATGGAGTCGCCATCTTTGATGCAGATAACTTAGTTTCTTTAAATTATTTAAGAGAAATGAACAACCATTTGTTGCAAGGTGAAAAATTAATACAATGTTATTTAGATTCTAAAAATCCGAATGATAATTGGATAACGTTATCCTATGCTACTTCTTATTACTATATGAATCGTTCATGGCAATTAGCAAAATATCGCTTAGGATTGGGAAACGCGATTGGTGGGACAGGTTTTTGTGTAGATACTCAATTACTAAAAGAAATCGGATGGACAGCTCGTTCCTTAACTGAAGACCTTGAATTTACAATGCAATGTTTATTAAGGGGCGAAAAGGCAACATGGAGCCATTATGCAAAGGTTTATGATGAAAAACCAGAAGGATTTTGGGCTTCATGTATCCAACGTTTACGATGGGCTAGAGGACATTGGGTCGTTTGTTTTAAATATACATTGCCTCTATTTTGGAGATCAATTTCGAAGTTAGATATTAAAGCCTTTGATGGAGTTATGTACTTAATTAATCCAGGAAAAATCGTACTAGGCTCCTTAACAGCGATTATGGTTTATGCATCTTATTTTTCCTACAATCCAATTTTCCACTCATTATTGCCTTTGTGGGTTTGGTTAGTATTCTTTGCATTTAATCTATTTTATATTTTTTATACAATAGTGGTAGATGCAAGTAGAAAAATAGGAAAGGTAAAATCTATCATTTCTTTATTTGCATTTAATTATACGTATGTTCCACTGTTTGTTTGGGCATTCTTTACAGCTGGAAAAAAAGTTTGGGTAAGAACAGAACATTCTAGAAATATTGCAGCTAATGAAATTGATTTAGGATCCAAGTAAATTATAGCTGGGAATGATAAATAATGTACCTTATGATAGAAAGAAGCCGGAAGAGTTTATGAAAACAGTTTTCCTTCTAAAGTTTTTCCGTTCGTCTGTTTGGCCGGGTACTCGTATTGATACTTGATATCCGGGTTCCGCTCGTCCCGGATCATTATTTTTCCGGTCAAAAAGATATTCGAATTTTCTATCAGATCCCGAACCAGTCTAGTCCATCCAGGTTCGATGGATTCAGTATCCATGTTTTGGGCGAGAGTATGAATACCTAAAAGTAAAGCAATGGACAAAATCCATTTATAAACAAACCGTTTCATTTGATAGATATCTTTTAATTGTTCCAATAACGGTTCATCCAGCCCACGGATGACTTTTTTTCAGCCAGCCTTAAAGGAACCCCTTTTTTGGTATAATCGGCTACATGGTGATTCAGATCTGCTATTAACTCTTCCTCGAAATCTTTCTTTTTATAGCCAGGCTCAGCCAGACGCAGGGAAATTTGTCTAACTGTCCGGGTTATCCGAATTTTTCCCACCATCATTTAACTCCTTCTAAAAAAAGGTCTGTTTGTTTCTTGAAAAATTTCCATTCCTGAATTTTATCCCTTAGGCGTTCAATTCCCTTGTCTGTTACACTGCATTGTTTTCTTCTGGTTCCGGAGGACGAATCATCCCATGAATAACATTATTTAGTATACAATGTATTATAGTATAAAAAGGGTAAAAATGGGAATTACCCATCCAAAATTTCTTCTGCAGGTTTTTTCATGGTTTGAAACGTCTAACCTTACAAGATCGTAATATAATGTAATTTAAATCTATGGTACAACGGAGCAAGTTCCGGTAGACTAAAATACATAGGATAGGGATAGAGAGAAACAACGGGTTAAAGGAGTGCAGAAGTAATGTCGCGCATGAAAAAAGTGGGGATGTCTTTTTTGATCATAGCTGTCCTGGCGACAGTAGGATTTACGACAATGAAGGCATTGGAGTTTCCTTTCCATTATAAAAAGAAGATAACGCATTATACAAAGGAAAGGCTGGCGAAACCTCTCCTAATGAATAATGACAAGGCCAAGGAAGAGGTGCTCGGTAAAGAAAATAAGGTTAGGGACGTGCAGCTAATGGCCAAATTAAAATCCAAGAGCCAGCAGCAAGCAGATTCCGGTCAGCGTTTAGTCAAATCCAAATTCAAAATCAAATGGTATAAGCTATTTTATATGAAAGGGCTGGGGCAGTAAAAACTTAAGCTATCCCCAACGGGATAACAACAGATTGGTCAACTAAGATATACACATGTGAATAACTTCCCCTTTTGTATCATCGACATCATAATACTCCGCCAAGAAACAGCCTGTGCATAAGGTTGTTTCTTTTTTGAAAAGAGCTGCTCCTCCCGGATATTTAACCGGGCGGCCGCTACGGCGCAGGCATATTTATTTTGTGATATAATTGAAACCAAAGTCTCTTTTTTGAAAGACATTAAGGAAGCATAAGATTTTATTTGCTGCCCGTTTCTGCTTGGGGACGGAAATACATAGGGTGCGGAAGAGCGGCCTCTTCCTATTCAAATAGTTTAGATGCACTCATAATGGAAACACTGAAAATGCATAGAACACTGCTTAAAGAAACAGAGGTGAATTGCTTGGTAAAACGAAATTGGTCGTATTTGGCATGGGCACTCGTCTATATCATTGTCCTGCTGTCCTTTGTCACTCCTTTCATGGCTTTAACCATCAGTTTAGTGATGATTCCTGTCATGATTTTGTTTGTAAAGCTGAATACGAAGACGTTTGTAGTGACCTATGTAATCAGTTTATTGATTGTAAACCTGTTGCTGGGTTGGCAGGGCATGATCGTGCTCGCTATTGCATTGTTCTTCCTGCCGCCGGTTCTTGTTATGGGGACGTTGTATAAAAAACAATCCTCTGCGCGGACGGTACTTACAGCCGGTACATCCATGCTTCTTGGTGAATTTTTGCTTACGTTGGTCATTGGCTACGCGTTCGGTTTTAATTTCATCAACGAATTCAAAGAGCTTATGCATGAATACCTCAAGGCTGTTCAGCCTGCTATGGGAGGTTTTCTTCAGCCTGGCCAGGAAGACTGGTATATTAATTATCTGATTCAGATGCTTCCGCTTGATTTGATCTTGTTCTCGCTTTATTTCGTTTTCTTAACACATGGAATAAGCCGGTTTTATTTAAGGCGTACCGGGGAGACTATCCCCGGCCTGAAACCGGTAAAAGACTGGAGACTGCCGAAGTCATTTGTCTGGCTATACTTTATTGCATTTCTTTGCAATATATTTTTAACGGTTAAACTGGGTTCGATGCTGTCCGCTATCCTGGTCAATCTGATGCCGCTGTTAATGCTGGCATTTGCCGTACAAGCGATTTCCTTTTTCTTTTATCTGGCTGACAGAAACAAATGGAATAAGGCAATACCTGTTCTAAGTATTATCGCGCTCGTCTTGTTTTTTCCGATTTTATTGGTAGTCTATAGCCTGATAGGCGTATTTGATGCTGCCTTCCCGATCCGGGAAAGAATGAATAAACGTTAAGTACCGGGAGTGTAAACATGCCGAAAAACCTGTTAAAGCGTTGGCACGGCCAATATATTTTGTGGACGTACGGCCTATTGCTGGGGATCTCTTTGATCATGTTCATCTACCAATGGGTACTCGGTGCAGCTTTTTTGCTTGTTACCGCTGTGTTGTTCTATTTCTCGATCAAAGCGGAAAGTGCTTTTCGGGAGGACTTGGATGAGTATGTCTCCACTTTGTCCTACCGGGTAAAAAAAGCGGGAAGTGAAGTCCTTACAGAGCTGCCTGTTGGAATTTTGCTTTACGATGAAGATCATAAAGTAGAATGGAATAATCCATATGTAACGCGTATGCTTGGAAAAGAGTCGGTTATTCATGAGGAACTGGGGGAATTATTTCCTGGTCTCAGCCTCAAGGCCGACGAGATGATCCGTTATGAAATAAATGAACGAATTTATGAAGTCAGGTCCAACGAGGATGAGCGGCTCATTTATTTCCGTGATATTACGGATCAGGTTCACCTTCAAATCAGGTATGAGGAAGAAAAGCTGGCTATAGGGCTGGTGATGCTGGACAATTTGGATGAGATCAGCCAAGCTGTTGATGATCAGACAAGAAGCATTTTACTTGCCAAAGTAACGAGCTTGATTACTGATTGGGCCCATAAACACAGGGTTTATCTTCGACGTACCTCCTCGGACCGTTTTTTAATTCTGATGGACCAGGTTTCCCTGAAAGAGTTGGAGCAGGGCCGCTTTGAAATCCTGGACGATGTCAGGGAACTGACAACGGACCAGAAAATTCCGCTAACGCTCAGCATCGGTATAGCCTCAGGTCTGTCAAGTCTGGAAGAGCTCGGACAGATGGCCCAGGCCAGCCTTGATATGTCGCTTGGACGAGGCGGTGATCAGGTGACAGTGAAAGTGGGACAGCGGTTATCGTTTTACGGAGGCCGGTCCAATGCGGTAGAAAAAAGGACCCGTGTCAGGGCCAGGGTAATCTCTCACGCACTCAAAGAGCTGATCAAGCAGAGTGATAAGGTTGTCATTATGGGACACCGGTTCCCCGATATGGACGCAATAGGAGCTGCTATAGGCGTCCTTAAAGCGGCTCAATTGAGCGATAAAGAGGGGTATATCGTCATAGAAGGAATCAACCCGTCTATTTCCAAATTAATGGAGATGATTGACGGAAAGGAAGAGCTGCGCAAATGGTTTATCTCACCGCAGGAAGCCCAAACGCTCATAACCCAGCGGACGCTTGCTGTTATCGTAGATACACACAAAGCATCCATGATTGCCGAGCCAAAGCTGCTGCAGCAGACGAGCCGCATTGTAGTGGTTGATCATCACCGCAGAGGGGAAGAGTTTATTAAAGATGCTGCACTGGTTTATATGGAACCCTACGCATCTTCAACCTGTGAGCTGGTTACCGAACTGCTGCAATATTTTGCAGATTCCATTCCCATGGATACTATGGAAGCAACCGTATTATTGGCGGGGATTGTTGTGGATACAAAAAGCTTCAGCCTAAGGACGGGAGCCAGAACATTCGAGGCAGCGTCTTTCCTGCGCCGCCATGGTGCTGATCCGTCTCTTGTACAGAAGATGATGAAAGAAGATCTCCATGCTTATATAGAAAAAGCGGAGATTATCAAGCATACTGAGATTATATATGACCATGTTGCGCTGGCTGTTGCCGAGCCAAATCACAAATATTCTCAGTTGATGATTGCTCAGGTTGCTGATACATTGTTAAATATGACAGGCATCAAAGCCTCCTTTGTCATTGGTGAGCGTTCTGATGGTCTGATCGGCATCAGCGCCCGGTCTTTAGGTGACCTCAATGTGCAAGTGGTAATGGAACGCCTTGGCGGAGGCGGCCATCTGACCAATGCGGCAACCCAACTGGAGAGTACGACGGAAGATGCGGCCCGGCAGCTGAAATCTGTACTTGCGCAAATTGAAGAAGAGGAGGGGCTTTTCGAATGAAAGTAGTATTTTTAAAAGACGTTAAAGGCCAAGGTAAAAAAGGGGAAATTAAGGAAGTATCCGAGGGGTACGCCAATAACTTTTTAATACCGAGAGGATTGGTTTCCGTTGCTACCAGTTCCGCGGTAAAACAGCTGGATCAGCAGAAAAAAGCGGAACAGAAACGGAAAGACCAGGAAAAAGCAGATGCGGAAGTACTGGCAGGAAAAATGAACGAGATGACCGTTCAGCTTAAAGCCAAGTCCGGTGAAGGCGGCCGCTTGTTTGGTGCCATTACGGCCAAGCAAATTGCCGAAGCCCTACAAAAGCAGCAAAATATTAAGGTTGACAAACGTAAGATCGAACTTCACGAGCCTATTCGTTCTCTGGGTGTTACCCGTGTGCCGGTTAAACTGCATATAGACGTCACGGCAACCCTGAGTGTACAGGTATTGGAAGAATAATAGATGAAGCAAAGGTGAGAAGATATGAGCAGCGAAATGTTGATGGATCGTGTGCCACCTCAAAATATCGAAGCAGAGCAAGCCGTACTTGGAGCTATACTGCTCGATAGTGACGCACTGGTTACGGCCATGGAACGGGTCTCTAGCGATGACTTTTATCGCGGCTCACATCAGCGAATCTTTGAAGCCATGATCGAACTGGCTCAGGAAGATGAGCCAGTCGATTTGATCACGCTGACAGCCAGACTGCAGAACAAGCAGGAGCTCGAGGAAGCAGGTGGTGTTACCTACTTGTCCGAGCTTGCCAATGCGGTCCCTACCGCTGCCAACGTGGATTACTACGCGCAGATCGTTGAAGAGAAATCAATGCTGCGCAGACTGATCCGTACGGCGACTCAGATTGTGTCCAACGGCTATGCAAGCAGTGAGGACGTAGGTCTGATGCTCAATGATGCGGAGCAGCGCATTCTGGAAATTTCCCAACGCCGCTCTTCGAGCGGCTTTGTTTCAATACGGGATGTACTAATGGAGGTCTTCGAGCGCGTCGAATTTCTTTATTCGCATAAAGGAGGAACGACCGGTATTCCTTCCGGTTTCCATGATCTGGACAAAATGACATCAGGCTTTCAGCGGTCCGATCTGATTATTGTAGCAGCGCGTCCGTCTGTCGGTAAGACGGCGTTTGCTTTGAATATCGCCCAGAATGTCGGGGTACGGGCCAAGGAAACCGTAGCGATCTTCTCCTTGGAGATGGGGGCGGCCCAGCTTGTTCAACGTATGGTATGCGCCGAGTCTAATGTAGACGCCCAACGGATGCGTACGGGCTTTCTGGAAAGTGACGACTGGGAAAAGCTCACTATGGCGATCGGTGCTCTTTCGGAAGCGAATATTTATATTGACGATTCCCCAGGTATCACCGTAGCGGATATTCGGGCCAAATGCCGCCGGCTGAAACAGGAGAAAGGACTGGGGATGATTCTCATCGACTACTTGCAGCTGATCTCAGGAAGGGGAAAAGGAGACAACAGGCAGCAGGAAGTGTCAGAAATTTCCCGTACTTTGAAACAGATAGCCCGGGAGCTGGATGTCCCTGTTATTGCCCTTTCCCAGCTCAGCCGGGGCGTTGAACAAAGGCAGGATAAGCGTCCCATGATGTCAGACCTTCGGGAATCCGGCTCGATTGAGCAGGATGCCGACATCGTAGCGTTTCTGTATCGGGACGATTATTACGATAAAGAAACCGAAAAGAAAAATATCATCGAGATTATTATAGCCAAGCAGCGGAATGGTCCAGTCGGGACAGTAGAGCTGGCCTTTCTTAAAAATTATAACAAGTTTGTTAGTCTGGACCGTACACATCAGGAAGCGGCTGCCGGCTTTGCCTAATCTATCAAGCAATTAAATATACGAACGATTCTATTATGACTAATAGAATCGTTCGTTTTTATTTGACTTTGATTTCAGCTACTGCTACACTTATTACGGGAATTAAGTGAAAGACAAATATTCAAGTGCACACATCAAATATATAACGGAGGTTGTGCTTTATGTCGACAGTAGTTGTTGTCGGAACACAATGGGGAGATGAAGGGAAAGGGAAAATTACCGACTTTCTTGCGGAGTCCGCCGAAGTTGTGGCCCGCTATCAGGGAGGTAATAATGCCGGTCATACCATCCTGATCGATGGTAAGAAATTTAAACTTCATATGATCTCGTCCGGTATTTTTTATAAGGATAAAATCTGTGTAATCGGAAACGGGATGGTAATCAACCCGGTCGCCTTAATCGAAGAAATTCAATACATCCATGGTAATGGCTTTTCTACCGATAATCTGAAGATCAGTGACCGCGCCCATGTTATTATGCCTTATCATCTTCTGCTGGATGAGCTGGAAGAGGACCGCAAAGGCGAGAACAAAATTGGTACCACCAAAAAAGGCATCGGCCCCTGTTATATGGATAAAGCAGCCCGTAACGGAATCCGTATTGCAGACTTAATGGATGCTGCTGAATTTGAACGTAAACTTCGTCATATGGTAAAAGAAAAAAATGAACTCATTGAGCAGGTATACGGTAAACAAGGACTGGATCTAGAGGAAATTTTGTCGCAGTATCTGGGCTACGCAGAGGAACTTCGCCGGTATGTGACCGATACATCCGTAGTTTTAAATGATAACATTGATGAAGGCAAGCGCGTGCTCTTCGAAGGGGCTCAGGGGGTCATGCTTGACATTGACCAGGGGACGTACCCGTTCGTCACTTCTTCTAATCCGACTGCCGGCGGCGTTTGCATTGGTTCCGGTGTTGGGCCTACGAAGATCCACCAAATCATCGGGGTAGCGAAGGCTTATACTACCCGGGTTGGCGACGGTCCATTCCCAACCGAACTTCACGATGAAATCGGGAATTATATCCGTGAGAAAGGCAATGAATATGGAACAACCACAGGACGCGCCCGCCGTGTGGGCTGGTTTGACAGTGTTGTAGTCCGTCATGCCCGCCGTGTCAGCGGAATCACGGGACTTTCCCTGAATTCCATCGATGTGCTGACAGGTCTGGAAACCGTAAAGATCTGTACGGGCTATATGTACCGTGGGGAACTGATTACCCATTATCCGGCAAGTCTGAAGATGCTTGCGGAATGCCAGGCTGTCTACGAGGAACTTCCAGGCTGGAACGAGGATTTATCAAAAGTCCGCAATCTGGATGATCTTCCTCAGAATGCACGTCATTACCTGGAGCGCGTCTCCCAGCTGACCGGAATTCCGATCGCTATTTTCTCTGTTGGACGCAACCGGGAACAAACAAATCTGGTGCGCCCTGTTTACGCATAAGCTACCGTTTTTCTTTCACCCTGGCCTTTTGCAAAGTGCCGGGGTTTTTTGCTGTTTCCTCTACTATGACAAAAATGTAAGGTTCAGGTGTCTTTTGTAATGTAAATCGATCATAAAAAGAGTGGAAAACTGTTAAAATACAGCTACAGATAGAAAATGCTAAGGAGTTAAATAAGCTATGAGAAAATATACTGTTTATATCGGTATTTTGCTAGTCGTTGTCATGATGCTGACCGGTTGCAATCTAAACAGAGTCTTTAAGGACCAGGCCTATACCCAAATTAAAGGCGAAGGCCAACTGGTAGATGACAAATACGAGTACACGCTCCCTGCTTATAACGAAAAGGGAGAAGAAATTCAGCTAACGTTCTCTAAATTTGGAGAAGACCAATTTAAGCAGGGTGCATATCTACGCCTCTATATGAAAGATAAGGATGGCAAGAAAGTAGTAACCAGCTACGAAGAAGTGAAGAAAGAAGAATTGCCGGACAAAGTGAAGGAGAAACTCCAGGCCACTCCGTAAAGGTGGAGGCTGTCCTTTCTTCAGGCAGGTCCTTTTCCTTATAGCAGCCCTTACTTCAAATAGATAAAATCCCTAAGGGTCACCACCTTCCGTTCCACTCAACTGCGGAAGTGGTGTTTTTTGTTTTGTGCATTATAAGCAGAAAAGGATTGATTCCGCTTGTTTTCGTCGATACTGGAAGTTAACGGCAACTAAGCTTTGGCGAAAAGCAAGGAGGAAGAACGCATGAGAGCGGTAATCTGGCTCGCCAAATTCGTGGCAATGGCAGGCATGGTACTGGTGATTTCGACTTGTATTACACTGCTTATCATCAATATGGTTATCGAAGATGCGGCTAAACAATTTCATCTGCCCTTAGGCCAAAAGATTCAATTCTCGTGGTTAGCCGAAAGAATCGGTGAGGAACTGAATATAGTTACATCCAAGGACAAAAAGAAAGAGAGTACGGAAAAGAACAAGGCAGAAGCTTCCCAAAAGTCTTCTCCGGTTCCAACTCCGGCTCCAACAGGCCCTGTTCCGACCCCATCCGCTACTCCCGGTGACGGCGGGCAAAATTCCGCAGAGAAAAAACCGGAAGAGGAAGAAGCGATTACAACAATGGGCAGAGCGAAGCAGTCCGAAAGTAAAGAGGCAGTGCATGATCAGCGCGTTATGATTACACCGGACCAATTAACGGAATTCAGGAAAAAATTATCCAAACAAGAGAAGGACAAAATTTTTCAGCTATTTGCATCCAAAGTACCTGAAAAAGAGATGCATACCATCTCCACACTGATGGAAGATGGGTTAACCCAAGACGAACTAGACAAGGTACAGGAGATCTTGCTCGGCTATTTGAAAAAAGAAGAGGTGGAGGAGATCATCGGAACATTCAAACAAGGCCAATAAGGAAAGGAAGGTGAGCCGATCCCGTTTTAACCCCGTCATGTGCCAAATACTTCCTTCATCCTCCAAAATCTGCAGTGCTGTACGGGAATTCGTTCAGCAACCAGGAAGTGTTGAGTCCATCTTCATTTTGAGATTCATCTGAATGGGGATTTGCAAAATCCTCTGAAATATTTGGCTCAATAATGAAATAACTGGAGAAGAGAGGCTTGAATGGAGACCCGAATCCGGGGACGTTCAAGTCTCTTTTTGAAGATAAGAAAGTATAAACCTTAATTTGAAGGTCTTATCTTGGGAGGAAACAATATCCTGCCCGTAAAGAACGCGGGGCGTTTCTGCTTGATACAGAATTATGATAAAATAAAAAGTATGGCACAAAGAAAGTTACCAAGTTACAGGCAGACAGGTGGTGAAGAACGGATGCAAAGAAGAATTCTGGTTGTAGATGATGAGCAGCCGATTGCGGATATTTTAAAATTCAATCTTGAAAAAGAAGGCTATGAAGTCATTTGCGCTTATGATGGCGGAACAGCTGTGGAACTGGCCTTTTCTGAAAAGCCGGACCTCATTTTGCTTGATTTGATGCTGCCTGTAAAAGATGGAATGGATGTATGCAGAGAAGTGCGGGGCAAATTGAACACGCCTATTATTATGCTAACTGCTAAAGATACAGAAATCGATAAGGTCCTTGGGCTCGAAATGGGAGCCGATGATTACGTCACCAAACCGTTCGGAACAAGAGAGCTATTGGCCAGGGTGAAGGCCCATCTACGCCGGCAGATTAAATCAGAAGCCGCACCGGAAGTGGCGAAGGAAGAACCCCAGGGAATCAGGCTGGACAAATTATTTATTGATACTGATATGTATGTAGTCTATAAAGACGGCGATCCTCTGGATTTAACCCACCGTGAATTTGAACTGATTTATTATCTGGCCAAGCACCCCAGTAAGGTCATGACGCGGGAGCATCTGCTTCAGGCGGTTTGGGGCTACGAGTACTTTGGAGATGTACGTACGGTAGATGTGACTATCCGGCGTCTGCGTGAAAAAATTGAGACAGACCCAAGCAAACCGGAATATATCGTAACCCGCAGAGGCCTTGGCTACATGATGCGGAGTGGCAAAAGCGGAGGATTCTAAATGAAGAATATCCGCTTCTTTCAATCTATCCAATCCAAGCTGATTATCATCTATGTACTGCTTATTCTGATTGCCATGCAGCTGATTGGTGTTTATTTTTACCGGACGCTGGAGAGTTACTACAAAAATGATTTTATCGAAGCCCGCAGTAAGAATGCGGAACTAATCTCCATATATGCGGAGCAGAAATTTGACGACTTTCAAAAAGGAAAAACGGATGAAAAGAAGCTGGAAGCGGAATTGGGTGAGGTAAACAATCTGTTTGCGATTTCACAAACCGAGATTCAAATTATTGACAGCAACGGGCAAGTACTTACTACCTCCGTACAAGGGCATAAAAACCTGGTCGGTCAAAAGAATACCCAGACGGAAGTGACCTTGGCGCTGCAAGGGATTCGGGATAATCAGCGGATTTTTACCGATACTGACGGCATCCGGAAGATGGTGCTGGCAAAACCTATTGGCAGCGATGTCCGGCCTGTTGGAGCGGTATACATCGTATCGTCGATGGAAGAATTGTACAAAACAATGACCAGCATAAACCAGATTCTGATCGTAGGTACGGCAATTGCACTCGCTTTAACGGGGGTTCTTGGAGTTACGCTGTCCAGTACTATTACGAAACCGATAAAGGAAATTACCAGACAAGCGACAGCAGCGGCTGAAGGAAAGTTTGATCAGCAAGTTAAGGTCTACGGTAAGGACGAGATCAGCCAGCTTGGACATACATTCAACTTTATGATGAACCGGTTGAAAGAGGCTTTGTCCATAAATGAAGAAGAGAAGGAAAAGCTTTCCTCTATTCTGGCTAATATGAATGACGGTGTGATCGCGACGGACGATAGCGGGAGGGTTATTGTCATGAACCGCCGGGCTAAGCAGATTTTGCAGGTAAAGGAAGAACAGTG
>Ga0224749_1065_pt1 | contig 13257 bp, 10 predicted proteins | sample LIM_F_Vancomycin_3_FD_182078 | JGI IMG/M metagenome (GOLD analysis project Ga0224749, IMG submission 182078) | Enriched cells from gastrointestinal tract of the lab mouse from Pacific Northwest National Laboratory (PNNL), Richland, Washington... | ecosystem: Host-associated > Mammals > Digestive... | reverse complement strand
GACCGACTTTCCAAAGTTCAGCATTTGAGCGTGACCTGGCTGGTGGCGCTCGGTTCCAACATGTCGGCACTTTGGATTTTAGTCGCCAATGGCTGGATGCAGAACCCGGTAGGCGCAGCGTTCAACTTTGAAACCATGCGTATGGAGCTGGTTGATTTCGGCGCACTAATTTTCAACCCCGTAGCCCAGGTTAAGTTTGTTCATACCGTATCGTCAGGTTATGTGACTGGTGCCGTTTTCGTTTTAGCCATTTCAAGCTACTACTTGCTCAAAAAACGTGATCTGCCTTTTGCACGGCGCTCTTTCGCCATTGCTGCAATCTTTGGTCTAGCCTCTACACTTTCAGTGATTCTGCTTGGCGATGAGTCAGGTTATGAACTTGGCGATGTACAAAAAACCAAATTAGCTGCAATTGAAGCAGAATGGGAAACTCATCCGGCACCTGCTCCATTTACACTATTTGGTATTCCAAATCAGGAAGAAGAGCGTACTGACTATGCCATCAAAATTCCATATGTGATGGGTATTATTGCAACACGTTCTCTTGATAAAGAAGTAACAGGTCTGAAGGATCTTATGGTTCAACATGAGCTTCGTATCCGTAATGGTATGACTGCATATGCCGAACTTGAAAAACTTCGTGCGGGCGATCGTTCTCCAGAACTCATGGCTTCATTTACAGAAAACCAGAAAGACTTGGGTTACGGACTACTTCTGAAAAAATATTCACCCAATATTGTAGATGCTTCTGAAGAGCACATCAAAGCAGCAACGAAGGATACAATCCCCAACGTTACTGCCCTGTTCTTCTCGTTCCGTGCCATGGTTGCATCAGGTTTCCTCATGCTGCTTCTGTTTATTCTTGCAACTTATGCAGTGGCTAAACGCAATGCAGAAAACAAACCTTGGTTGCTTAAGTTTGCTCTTTACGGCCTGCCATTGCCTTGGATTGCTACACAAACTGGCTGGTATGTGGCTGAAGGTGGCCGTCAACCATGGACAATTGGTGAAGTTCTACCTACACACCTCTCTGCTTCAAGCTTAAGCACTGGAGACATATGGGGTTCAATCCTGGCACTTGCAGCATTCTATACCGTACTTTTAATTATCGAAATGTACTTGATGATTAAATTTGCTCGCTTAGGCCCAAGTTCTTTACATACTGGCAAATACTATTTTGAAAAATCAAATGCCGAGCAAGATGATATTGTTCTTCCACAACACGCATCTGGAGAGGTCCAATCATGATTGAATACGAACTCCTCAAAATAATCTGGTGGGTTTTGGTTGGTGTGCTGCTGATTGGCTTTGCCCTCACCGATGGCTTTGATATGGGCTCCATGGCAATTATGCCATTTGTAGGCAAAAATGATGAAGAACGTCGTGCAGCAATCAATACCATTGCTCCTCACTGGGACGGCAATCAGGTCTGGTTCATTACAGCTGGCGGTGCACTCTTTGCTGCATGGCCAATGGTATATGCAACAGCCTTCTCCGGCATGTACTGGGCATTATTACTCGTACTGTTCGCTCTTTTCTTAAGACCTGTTGGTTTTGACTATCGCTCTAAACTTGAGAATAAAAAATGGCGTAACTCTTGGGACTGGGGTTTGGCTGTTGGTGGTGCAGTTCCTGCTTTAGTTTTCGGTGTTGCCTTCGGTAATATGTTTCTGGGCGTACCATTTACTTTAGATGAAACCGTACGTTCAACTTATACTGGTAGCTTCTTTGCACTACTTAACCCATTTGCACTGGTTTGCGGTATCGTCAGCTTATCTATGCTAAGTGCGCATGGCGGTGCCTGGTTAATGCTTCGTACCGATGGCGACTTGCATGCACGCTCTGCTAAAGCAACTCAATTGATGGGCGTGGTATTCTTAGTCTGCTTCTTGGGCGCTGGAGCATGGTTATATTTCGGTAATATTGAAGGCTATACTTTAGCTCAACCATTTAACACTAACGCTGTAGCAAATCCTCTTGCCAAAGAAGTAATTACCAATAGCAACCATGGCTGGATGAATAACTACTCAACTTATCCAATCACCATGATGGCACCGATCATGGCAATTCTGGGAAGCCTAATTGTGATTGCAGCTGCTGCGAAAGCCAAAGCCGGTTTAAGCTTCCTGGGCACATCTTTGATGGTGATTGGTGCAATTTTAACAGCTGGTTTTGCGTTGTTCCCATTCCTTATGCCTTCAAGCATCAACCCTGTCGCTAGCTTGACCATGTGGGATGCAGTATCAAGTAAAAATACACTCACTGTAATGACTGTTGCAGCCTGTATTTTTGTTCCAATTATTTTGTGTTACACCACCTGGTGTTATTACAAAATGTGGGGCGTGATTACCAACAAACACATCAAAGCCAATTCACACAGCTTGTACTAGGTTTTATCAGGAGAATGCTTATGTGGTATTTCGCGTGGATTTTAGGAATCTTGATGGCCTGTTTTGCAGGTGTGCTCAGCGCGCTCTATATCGAACATCATCAAAATCTGGATGAGGAGTAATAGCATGGCTGTAGTAATGACAACATCAATGAGGCTTACCGTTCATCGTTTGATTATGGCTGTTTCTTTCCTGTTGGCATTGCCACTTGCAGCCATTATGCTGATCCATCCTGCACTTATGCTGGATCAGCATGGTCAGTATAACCATCGTATGATCATGCTGATTATGCTAGGAATTTCAGGGGGGTTTATTTATGGCGTAGGGTTTGTGCCCCGTTTCTGGTTATGGAAATGGTTATTTAGCCCAGTTATCGCTTGGCCCCTTATGCTACTAGGCTATTATATATGGCTGCTTCAGTAGTAAATTCTTATTTTAAAAAGGCCTCATCTTGAGGTCTTTTTTATTGCGCCTGTTCGGCTATCCAATTCATAAAACTTTGCCGCTCTGCTTTAGAAGCTTTTTTCCAGAGTTCAATTAACTGCTGATCTGTTTGAATGTTTCTACTGGTCATAGCAGTTTTTGCTGTACTTGCTGTTGAACTTGAAGCAGTATAAGTAGGCTCAGGCTGATGAACTGATGGCTTTATCTGCTTTTGGGTCAAATCAAAACTGCGCCCTAGCAAACCGCTACCTAACCAAGGTTTAGCTTCAGTATTTGCACCGGTCTGTTGCACAACCAGTTCATTTTTGCTGTTATATAAAGCCACTGTTGGCTGAGCTGCATATATTTTTGCTGCTTCAAAAGACTGAGGTGGATTTACCAGTGCCAAAGTATAAGTTTCACTATCTTTTAGATCTGGTGTCTGAACGGTTACCACACCTGATTTCAGTATGTCATGTTCGCCATTTAAATGTTGAAAGAACTGCCTATAGCGTATACTTAAACTTGCCTTGCCTGCATCAATTTTATACGTACTTTCTTGTGAACGTAGAAAGTTATTTTTTACTTCCTGATCATTTACTGCCAATACATCAATAACTTCTGGCGCTGCAATAGTTACTGCAGCATATGCGACATTTCCTAGTGAAAATATTAAAGCTGCAATGGACAACCTTGAAAGCATAATAGGTACTCTACATGTTATATCTAAATTCTAGCTGCACTATGCTATGCATTTATGACTATTTTATGACATCTTGAACCTTAGATTTTAATTTTGATTAAATTATTAAATGCTAAGTTTTTCTTTTAATTTATTAAGAATGATCTATATGTTTAAAATAAAAAAAGAGTACCTACAAGCACTCTTTTTCAATTTTAGAAAGTTTAGTTAAATGTCTTAAAGCGTGCTGTGTCATCCATAAAAGTTTTTTCACCTGCCGGAGCCTCAATTGAACCAAATACCAGTTGAGCGCGTAATTTCCAGCTTGCCGGAATATCAAAAGCCTGAGCGACTTCTGCATCTACAATCGGATTATAATGCTGTAGTGAAGCTCCAATACCCTGTTCAGATAAAGCCGTCCAGACAGCAAACTGCGCAATTGCAGTAGAATGTTCTGACCACACTGGAAAATTATCCGCATAGGCGGCAAATTGTTCCTGTAAGCCTTTAACTACATCCTGATCTTCATAAAATAAAACTGTGCCATAACCAGCTGCAAAACTGCTGATTTTCCCATCAGTTGCTGCAAATGCTTCAGCCGGTACGATTTTACGTAAAGTCTCGCGTACAATTTCCCAGAATTTGGTATGAGATTCGCCAAACAGAATCGCAGCACGGGAAGACTGTGAGTTGAATGAAGATGGACTGTGCTTGATTGCCTCACGAATTGTTTCTTCGATTTTTGCCTGGTCTACGTTGACATTATTACCAATTGCATAAATTGTACGGCGGTTTTTAACGTGATTCATAAATGACATAATTTTAGTCCTTTCTGTACTTTAAAGATAGATAATCTGTTGTTTGTTAAAATCAGTTTATAAGAATCTAGGAATAACGTCAGCCTTAAATCAATAACATAGTGTTTTATTTTTGGAACAATACTTTAAAATTTTCTTAAATTTCTTTATTTCTGACTCTAATATAAAGCAGATTTATTATTTTATAATTTAAAAAATGAAGAACTCCGCATTTAGCGGAGTTCTTTAAGATATAAGCCAGATCACTTATCAGTTTCAAATAAAGCAGCAACAAAAGCTTTGGCAGAGAATGGACGCAAGTCATCAATTTTTTCGCCTACCCCGATAAATCGGATTGGTACATGAGTACGACTTGCAATATTAAACAGCACACCACCTTTAGCAGTACCATCAAGTTTGGTAATGGTTAAACCGGTTAAACCAACAGCTTCATCAAACATTTGCACCTGATTAATAGCATTCTGGCCTGTACCAGCATCAACAACCAGCATAATTTCATGTGGAGCTGTCGCATCAATTTTCTGCATAACACGCTTAACTTTTTTAAGCTCTTCCATCAAATTACTTTTATTGTGCAAACGTCCTGCAGTATCGGCGATTAGCACATCAATTCCTTTAGCACGAGCACTTTCGAAAGCATCAAAAATAACTGATGCACTATCGGCACCGTGTCCCTGCGCAACCACCTGAACATCATTACGCTCCCCCCAGATTTGCAACTGTTCAGTTGCAGCCGCACGGAAAGTATCGCCCGCAGCCAGCATAACTTTCTTGCCTTCTCCCTGTAAGCGCTTAGCCAGCTTACCAATCGTGGTGGTTTTACCTACACCATTTACACCTACCACTAAAATCACATAAGGATTTTTATTCGGGTCAATATGTAAGGGTTTAACACGCGGCGCAAGCAAGGCAACCAGTTCTTCTTGTAAAGCTTTATAAAGTGAATGTGAGTAAATCAAATCACCCCGAGCAGTCCGCTCAGTCAAATTATTAATAATTGTCTTGGTTGCTTCTACACCAATATCGGCAACCAGTAATTGCTCTTCAACCTCTTCAAGCAACTCATCATCAATTTCCTTACCCCCGATCAGGATATTGACCATTCCATCTGCCAAGTTCTTACGGGTTTTAGTCAGCCCCTGTTTCATCCGGCTAAAAAAACCGCCTTTAGATTTCTCTTCATCTGCCTCTACACTCTGAATACTGGCAGTGACAGGTTGTTCTTGTTTTGGAGTATCAATAATGGGAACGTCAACAGCAGGTAAGCTAGGTAAAGTGACATCGTCATCCCCGATATCAGAATCAATCAAGAATTTATTTTGCACATTAGATTGCTGTTGCATGCCGATTCCTTGAAAAGCATCGCGTTAAAAAAGAAAGAGTTTAGCATAGATTCCTGACCGCGCATGATGCTTAGGCTAAGTCTCAACCAAAACTCAACAACTATGGCTTGCGTTAAAGCCCTGTTTTTTGAACAATAGAACAAAATTATACATACTTGACCGGAAATAATAGTGTCTCAAGTTACACGACAGTTCAAAAAACATCTTAAATCTATCTCTCCTTTTCTTTTTATATCTTTAAGCATTATGGCTGGTACAGTGGTGATCTCTACAGCCCTACAGGCTCAAACCACGACTGAACTTTCCAGAACAACTGTAGAAACCTCATTAAGCAACGGTTTAAAAGTTATTATTCGAGAGGACCATCGTTCACCTGTAGTAATGACCCAAATCTGGTATGGGGTCGGCAGTAGTGATGAGTCTGGTAATCTGCTAGGTATATCACATGCTTTAGAACATATGATGTTTAAGGGAACAACCAAAGTACCTCATAATGAGTTTACCCGTTTAAGCCGCATTTATGGCGGTAGTGTTAATGCCTCAACCTTTACCAATTATACCAACTATTATCAGCTTTATCCGAAAAGCTATTTACCACTCGCACTGGAACTTGAAGCTGACCGTATGACTAACCTGGTGCTTAAACAGGAAGACTTTGAGCCAGAAATTAAAGTCATCATGGAAGAGCGCCGGTTACGTACTGATGATAATCCACGAACTTTGGCTTTTGAACGATTTAAATGGATTACCTATCCTACAAGTCATTATCGCCAGCCCGTAATTGGCTATATGAAAAATCTGCAGAATATTCAGTTAAATGACCTGAAGAACTGGTATCACAGCTGGTATACCCCTAACAATGCTATTTTAATTATAGTGGGCGATGTAAATGTGGAAGCAACTTTAAAGCAGGTAGAAAAATATTTTGGGTCAATTCCTGCACGTAAAACACCAGAACGTAATGATGTCATCGAATTTGACCGCCCAGGTTATCGACATATGGAGCTTTCTCTTCCGGTCCAAATTAATAACCTGTATATGGCTTGGAATGTCCGTTCATTAAAAACTGCCAAAAATCCTCAGGATGCCTATGCCCTTACCATTATTCAGTCCCTACTTGATGGCAGTATTTCTTCACGTTTACAGAACCGGCTGGTAAGGGATAAAAAAATACTGACTGCTGTCAGTGCAAGTTATGATCCTTATAACCGCGGAGATACTCTTTTTAATATTACAGCCTTACCTGCAGATGGAGTCAGTTTCCAAGAGGCACAAGAAGCCATACAGAAAGAACTGGATCAGCTCAAAACTGAGGCGGTGAATTCCAATGAACTGGAACGTGTAATTACACAATTCGTATCTAGTTTAATTTACAGTCAAGATGATATCGCTGGGCAAGCTAAAATGATCGGGAATCTGGAGATTAATAGCTTAAGTTATCGCTTACTGGATAAACTGCCACAGCACTATGAAACAGTGACGCCACAAGATATACAGCGAGTTGCAAATGCCTATTTTGTCCGTGAAAATCTGAGTACGCTTTATTTATCTCCGCTTCCTCAAGATTCAAAATAAAGAAAGGATTGCTATGATTCATCTACGTATGCCTTTATTAATGGCCAGCCTTTCTCTAAGTTTGTCGGCAATTGCTGAAGTCAATTTACAGGAAGCTGACTTTGAGCAGGATAATAGTAAACTATATTCTCTTTCTACCTTACAAAGCTTACGCAGCATTTCTAAGAAGCAGGAATATCAGGCACCTTATGTACATGATCTGACAAATCGCTATAAGGTCCGTAGTCTGTTCGTCGAATCACAAGATTTACCTATCATAGATATACAACTCACCTTTAATGCAGGTTCGGCAAGAGATGAAAGTATAGAAAAAGGATTATACGGATTAGCAAATATGACAGCTAATCTGCTAGATGAAGGCACAGAGTTTTATACTGCGCAAGAGGTTGCAAATACTTTTGAGCGTCTTGGTGCGCAGTTCAGTATAAATGCCTATCGCGATATGTTTATTGTACGCTTGCGGGTTTTATCAGATCCAAAAAAGCTTGAACCAGCTTTAGCAATGATGATTCATCTATTGAATCACTCCAGTTTTAATAATTCAGGCATTAAGCTGATTTTAAACAATACCCAGGCAGGTCAGAAACAGGTTCAAGAGAATCCAGGCAGAATGCGGGATGTACGTTTCTATCGGAGTTTGTATGGGACTCATCCTTATGCAGAACCCACTCCAGGTACCCAGCGTAGTATTAGTAAAATCACCACTAAACACCTGAGAGCTTTTAGAGACACTTTTTTAGTAGCACAGAATATGAATATTGCTATTACGGGTAAACTCAATCAGCGGGAAGCGCTTAAACTTTCTGAACGTATTGCAGGAAATTTACCACAAGGTCAAAGAGCTCCAACACTTCCTGTTCCGGAAGAGCACAACGGTTTTAATATTCAACATATTCCATTTAATTCATCACAGGCTCATGTCAGCATGGGCCAACTGGGCATTACCCGTTTTGATCCAGACAGACTCGCCCTAGAAGTTGCTAACCAGATGCTGGGAGGAAGCGGCTTTAACTCGCTACTGATGCGTGAGTTAAGGGTAAAACGTGGTTATACCTATGGCGCTTATAGCACAATAAACTCAACTCAAGCCCGTGGTGTCTTTAATATTAGCTACTCCACCCGTCAAGACCAGCTGCTAGACAGTATCCGGGTTGCGCACAAAACGCTGCTTGATTTTGTTCAACAGCCACTTGACCAGAAACAGCTAGAAGAAACTAAAGCAGGCATATTACGCGCATTTCCAATGAATTTCAGCAGTAATGCCAGCATGAATGCACAGTTAGGTGCTATCGGGTTTTATGGTCTACCTGCCAATTATCTGACTCAATATTCCAAACAGCTGGCTAATCTGACCACCAAGGATGTAGAAAAGGCCGTAAAATTACATTTAAATCCTGAAAATCTGACTTTAGTTATTGTGAGTGAAACCTTGGACAAACAGGCTATACAGAGCATTTTAGAGCAAAACCTGAATTCACAGATAACATCGCCTGCGGCTTCTAAACCTATACCTAGCGCAAATCCTCTGCCGCCTGTGCCGGATAATGCTTCACCTGTGTCTGTTCAAACTGATACGCCCGCATCAATTTAAGATAATAGATGCGCTGAATCTTTTCAGTTTGTAATAGTTCAAGAGCCATTTTCTGAGTTTTGGGATGAACAGCCTGTTTTGAAAGTATTAAAATATTTTGATATTGGTTGGTGGCAACAGGTCGAGATAGACCAATACAAACCATTAAAAAAATTAGGCCCATAACAAGCAGTACAAAAATATCATAGATACGATCTAGTGTTAGAACTGCTTTAATTTTCTGGAAACTATGTGGGGATATGAGCATAACCTACCTCGAATAACAGGTAGTTTAAAGTGCTCGCAGGTAAAAGTACAAGTAAAGCAGTCTAATAATAGCGCAAGCTGTATATTATTAGACCGGTTAACCATTTGCAGCAACTGATGGGAAAATCAGCAGTTTTGCAGCTGGTTATGGCACAGTTTTATTTTATGAAGATCAGGATGTAGTTAAAGGCTTACAGGAACAATTTGCCGCCTATGCGGATAATTTTCCAGTGTGGTCAGAACATTCTACTGCAATTGCGCAGTTTGCTGTCTGGACGGCTTTATCTGAACAGGGTATTGGAGCTTCACTACAGCATTATAATCCGATTGTAGATGCAGAAGTCGCTCAGGCTTTTGATATTCCGGCAAGCTGGAAATTACGCGCTCAACTGGTATTTGGTTCAATTGAGGCTCCGGCAGGTGAAAAAACTTTTATGGATGACACAGCACGCTTTAAGACATTTAACTAAACTTTCTAAAATTGAAAAAGAGTGCTTGTAGGTACTCTTTTTTTATTTTAAACATATAGATCATTCTTAATAAATTAAAAGAAAAACTTAGCATTTAATAATTTAATCAAAATTAAAATCTAAGGTTCAAGATGTCATAAAATAGTCATAAATGCATAGCATAGTGCAGCTAGAATTTAGATATAACATGTAGAGTACCTATTATGCTTTCAAGGTTGTCCATTGCAGCTTTAATATTTTCACTAGGAAATGTCGCATATGCTGCAGTAACTATTGCAGCGCCAGAAGTTATTGATGTATTGGCAGTAAATGATCAGGAAGTAAAAAATAACTTTCTACGTTCACAAGAAAGTACGTATAAAATTGATGCAGGCAAGGCAAGTTTAAGTATACGCTATAGGCAGTTCTTTCAACATTTAAATGGCGAACATGACATACTGAAATCAGGTGTGGTAACCGTTCAGACACCAGATCTAAAAGATAGTGAAACTTATACTTTGGCACTGGTAAATCCACCTCAGTCTTTTGAAGCAGCAAAAATATATGCAGCTCAGCCAACAGTGGCTTTATATAACAGCAAAAATGAACTGGTTGTGCAACAGACCGGTGCAAATACTGAAGCTAAACCTTGGTTAGGTAGCGGTTTGCTAGGGCGCAGTTTTGATTTGACCCAAAAGCAGATAAAGCCATCAGTTCATCAGCCTGAGCCTACTTATACTGCTTCAAGTTCAACAGCAAGTACAGCAAAAACTGCTATGACCAGTAGAAACATTCAAACAGATCAGCAGTTAATTGAACTCTGGAAAAAAGCTTCTAAAGCAGAGCGGCAAAGTTTTATGAATTGGATAGCCGAACAGGCGCAATAAAAAAGACCTCAAGATGAGGCCTTTTTAAAATAAGAATTTACTACTGAAGCAGCCATATATAATAGCCTAGTAGCATAAGGGGCCAAGCGATAACTGGGCTAAATAACCATTTCCATAACCAGAAACGGGGCACAAACCCTACGCCATAAATAAACCCCCCTGAAATTCCTAGCATAATCAGCATGATCATACGATGGTTATACTGACCATGCTGATCCAGCATAAGTGCAGGATGGATCAGCATAATGGCTGCAAGTGGCAATGCCAACAGGAAAGAAACAGCCATAATCAAACGATGAACGGTAAGCCTCATTGATGTTGTCATTACTACAGCCATGCTATTACTCCTCATCCAGATTTTGATGATGTTCGATATAGAGCGCGCTGAGCACACCTGCAAAACAGGCCATCAAGATTCCTAAAATCCACGCGAAATACCACATAAGCATTCTCCTGATAAAACCTAGTACAAGCTGTGTGAATTGGCTTTGATGTGTTTGTTGGTAATCACGCCCCACATTTTGTAATAACACCAGGTGGTGTAACACAAAATAATTGGAACAAAAATACAGGCTGCAACAGTCATTACAGTGAGTGTATTTTTACTTGATACTGCATCCCACATGGTCAAGCTAGCGACAGGGTTGATGCTTGAAGGCATAAGGAATGGGAACAACGCAAAACCAGCTGTTAAAATTGCACCAATCACCATCAAAGATGTGCCCAGGAAGCTTAAACCGGCTTTGGCTTTCGCAGCAGCTGCAATCACAATTAGGCTTCCCAGAATTGCCATGATCGGTGCCATCATGGTGATTGGATAAGTTGAGTAGTTATTCATCCAGCCATGGTTGCTATTGGTAATTACTTCTTTGGCAAGAGGATTTGCTACAGCGTTAGTGTTAAATGGTTGAGCTAAAGTATAGCCTTCAATATTACCGAAATATAACCATGCTCCAGCGCCCAAGAAGCAGACTAAGAATACCACGCCCATCAATTGAGTTGCTTTAGCAGAGCGTGCATGCAAGTCGCCATCGGTACGAAGCATTAACCAGGCACCGCCATGCGCACTTAGCATAGATAAGCTGACGATACCGCAAACCAGTGCAAATGGGTTAAGTAGTGCAAAGAAGCTACCAGTATAAGTTGAACGTACGGTTTCATCTAAAGTAAATGGTACGCCCAGAAACATATTACCGAAGGCAACACCGAAAACTAAAGCAGGAACTGCACCACCAACAGCCAAACCCCAGTCCCAAGAGTTACGCCATTTTTTATTCTCAAGTTTAGAGCGATAGTCAAAACCAACAGGTCTTAAGAAAAGAGCGAACAGTACGAGTAATAATGCCCAGTACATGCCGGAGAAGGCTGTTGCATATACCATTGGCCATGCAGCAAAGAGTGCACCGCCAGCTGTAATGAACCAGACCTGATTGCCGTCCCAGTGAGGAGCAATGGTATTGATTGCTGCACGACGTTCTTCATCATTTTTGCCTACAAATGGCATAATTGCCATGGAGCCCATATCAAAGCCATCGGTGAGGGCAAAGCCAATCAGCAGCACACCAACCAAAACCCACCAGATTATTTTGAGGAGTTCGTATTCAATCATGATTGGACCTCTCCAGATGCGTGTTGTGGAAGAACAATATCATCTTGCTCGGCATTTGATTTTTCAAAATAGTATTTGCCAGTATGTAAAGAACTTGGGCCTAAGCGAGCAAATTTAATCATCAAGTACATTTCGATAATTAAAAGTACGGTATAGAATGCTGCAAGTGCCAGGATTGAACCCCATATGTCTCCAGTGCTTAAGCTTGAAGCAGAGAGGTGTGTAGGTAGAACTTCACCAATTGTCCATGGTTGACGGCCACCTTCAGCCACATACCAGCCAGTTTGTGTAGCAATCCAAGGCAATGGCAGGCCGTAAAGAGCAAACTTAAGCAACCAAGGTTTGTTTTCTGCATTGCGTTTAGCCACTGCATAAGTTGCAAGAATAAACAGAAGCAGCATGAGGAAACCTGATGCAACCATGGCACGGAACGAGAAGAACAGGGCAGTAACGTTGGGGATTGTATCCTTCGTTGCTGCTTTGATGTGCTCTTCAGAAGCATCTACAATATTGGGTGAATATTTTTTCAGAAGTAGTCCGTAACCCAAGTCTTTCTGGTTTTCTGTAAATGAAGCCATGAGTTCTGGAGAACGATCGCCCGCACGAAGTTTTTCAAGTTCGGCATATGCAGTCATACCATTACGGATACGAAGCTCATGTTGAACCATAAGATCCTTCAGACCTGTTACTTCTTTATCAAGAGAACGTGTTGCAATAATACCCATCACATATGGAATTTTGATGGCATAGTCAGTACGCTCTTCTTCCTGATTTGGAATACCAAATAGTGTAAATGGAGCAGGTGCCGGATGAGTTTCCCATTCTGCTTCAATTGCAGCTAATTTGGTTTTTTGTACATCGCCAAGTTCATAACCTGACTCATCGCCAAGCAGAATCACTGAAAGTGTAGAGGCTAGACCAAAGATTGCAGCAATGGCGAAAGAGCGCCGTGCAAAAGGCAGATCACGTTTTTTGAGCAAGTAGTAGCTTGAAATGGCTAAAACGAAAACGGCACCAGTCACATAACCTGACGATACGGTATGAACAAACTTAACCTGGGCTACGGGGTTGAAAATTAGTGCGCCGAAATCAACCAGCTCCATACGCATGGTTTCAAAGTTGAACGCTGCGCCTACCGGGTTCTGCATCCAGCCATTGGCGACTAAAATCCAAAGTGCCGACATGTTGGAACCGAGCGCCACCAGCCAGGTCACGCTCAAATGCTGAACTTTGGAAAGTCGGTC
>Ga0224749_1064_pt1 | contig 13280 bp, 8 predicted proteins | sample LIM_F_Vancomycin_3_FD_182078 | JGI IMG/M metagenome (GOLD analysis project Ga0224749, IMG submission 182078) | Enriched cells from gastrointestinal tract of the lab mouse from Pacific Northwest National Laboratory (PNNL), Richland, Washington... | ecosystem: Host-associated > Mammals > Digestive... | reverse complement strand
ATTTCTTCCGGGTTTGCTACGGAAATTCCAACCCATAACCTTAGGGAAGTGATCGATGCCTGTGTGGCAATGATGGATCAGCCTGAGATGAACGTTGAGCAGCTGATGGGTATCATCAAAGGGCCGGATTTCCCTACTGGCGGCATCATCATGGGTGAAGAAGGAATTAAAGATGCCTACACCAGTGGAAAGGGCCGGATTTATGTCCGGGCCAAGACGTCCATCGAATCTGTCAGGGGTGGACGGCAGCAAATCATAGTGACAGAAATACCTTATCAGGTTGTGAAATCACGGCTCGTAACTGCCATCGAGAATATCCGTCTGGATAAAAAAGCAGGCATAAACTGCTCCATCATGCTCACGTTCGTATCACCTCTAAGCGTAAAAGCGTACTCTTAAATACAAGTTTTGCACAAGAAACTTTTATTCCTCAAATTCTGTAAAATCAACGTTATCAATAATCCAACGTTTCCTCGGGTCAACCTTATCCCCCATCAGAGTGGATACCCGGCGCTCAGCCTTAGCCGCATCTTCAATCTGTACCTGAAGCAGAATGCGGGTCTCCGGATTCATTGTCGTTTCCCAAAGCTGCTCCGGATTCATCTCACCAAGACCTTTATATCTTTGAAGCTCAAAATTTTTCCCAGCTTTCTGGGTAAGCTTCGAAAGTTCCTCATCTGTCCAGGCATAATGTACGGAAGCCCGTTTCCCGCTTTTTTTCGATATTTTATACAATGGAGGCTGTGCAATATACACTTTGCCCGCATCTACAAGTGGCTTCATATAGCGGTAGAAGAAAGTCAGCAGCAAAACTTGGATATGTGCTCCATCGGTATCTGCGTCTGTCATAATGATAATCTTGTTATAGTTGGTCTCGGACAATTCAAATTCCGATCCCACTCCTGCCCCGATTGCGGAGATAATAGCCTTGTATTCATCGTTTTTTAAAATGTCAAGAAGCTTGGCTTTTTCTGGATTCATCGGCTTACCTTTAAGCGGAAGAATTGCTTGGTACTTAGAATCCCGGCCCTGCTTAGCTGATCCTCCTGCGGAGTCCCCCTCTACGATAAACAGCTCATTGCGGGTAACATCCTTGGATTGGGCAGGTGTCAATTTTCCATTCAGGTTGGAACTTTCACTGCGCCCCTTTTTTCCACTGCGTACTTCTTCCCTGGCTTTTCTCGCAGCTTCGCGTGCCTTGGCTGATTGGACGGCTTTTTTCAGCATCATTTGGGCAACCTGCGGGTTTTCTTCCAGGAAAACCGCCATTTTCTCCGAAACAACAGCATCCACAGCACTTCTCGCAGTAGCGCTTCCTAACTGGTCCTTGGTCTGTCCAACAAACTCTACATCGCTCATTTTGATGTTAATGACAGCCATGAGTCCCTCGCGGAGATCCGTTCCTTCCAGGTTTTTATCCTTCTCCTTAAGAATACTGTTCTTCCGGGCATACTCATTCATAACCCTGGTAAAAGCTGTTTTAAAGCCGGTTTCATGGGTTCCCCCGCCCCGAGTCGGAATCGAGTTAACGAACGAAACGAGCGTTTCCGTATAGCCAATGTTATACTGCATGGCTATTTCCACTTCAATATCGTCTTTTTCCGCTTCAAAATGAATTACATCATGCAGCACGTCTTTGCCTTCATTTAAAAAACGGACAAACTCACTTGCCCCGCCAGAGTATAGAAAGTGATCCTCACTACCAGTCCGCTCATCCTTCAAGAAGATTTCAAGTCCCGAGTTCAAAAAAGCAAGTTCCTGCAGACGTTCGGCCAAGGTATCGTAGTTAAACTGTATACCGCCTTGAAAAACACGAACATCCGGCTTGAAGGTAATTTTTGTACCTGACTTACTGGTTTTCCCTATAATCTCCAGACTGGTTACTGGTTCGCCCACATGTTCTTTACCCGCTTCATCTACCCAATACTCGAAACGCTGCTTGTAAATTTGACCGTCCCGGAAAATTTCAACTTCCAGCCACTCGGAAAGGGCGTTGGTTACGGAAGCTCCAACGCCATGCAAACCACCGGATTTCTTGTATCCCCCGCCCCCGAATTTTCCTCCGGCATGGAGAATCGTAAACACTACTTGTGGTGTCGGTATTCCCATCTTGTGCATTCCCGTTGGAATTCCCCGACCATTATCATATACCGTAATCGATCCTTCTTTATGGATCGTCACATCGATTTTGGAGCAGTGCTTGGCGAGGTGTTCGTCAACCGCATTATCAACAATCTCCCAAACGAGATGATGCAGGCCGGATGAACTCGTACTTCCGATATACATCCCGGGACGTTTACGTACCGCGGTTAATCCCTCCAGCACCTGAATCGCATCCGCATCATAATCGGATGAAAGAGTCGTTTGGTTGTCATAAAGGTCTAGCTGCTCGGCCATCGAAGCGCCTCCTTCTGTTTTGTCACGTTAATTCAGTATATCTTTTCTTGTAAAAACTGTAAATGATACGACCAATGAGACTGCCGCCCAAATGGCCAGTACCGTGAGTGAAAATTCAAGTGTCATTCCTTTTATCGGCGGGAGTGTACCACTCAAATAGTCAGTTAAACGCAGATTCACCATAAACAGGTATTTGGCAGATTCCCAGGAAGATACCATGTTTGTCAGAATGGTACCGGAAATCAGAGCCGCAAGCATAACCCCCATTCCGGTTGCAGTAGAACGGAATAAGACGGAAACCATTAGGGATAATATGCCCACGACTAAGGCGACAAACCAGACAAGACCAAGTTCCATCAGGAGATACTGCCATTGAGCGATTGCCCTCACAGAGCTAAGGTCCACATCCGCACCGGTAGGCTGAAAGCCGATAAAGACAGGCAAATTCCAGCCTCCGTATCCAAAAACAAATCCGGAAATGAGATAGCTTAATACCCCTGTAGCTAAAACAATCAGCGATACAAAGAGAATCAATGTGATTAACTTGCCCATTAGGATTTTCCATCGCTTGACGGGTCTTGTCAACAACAATTTAATTGTGCCGCCCGAATGTTCCGAAGATACAATATCTGCGGCCACTACCATCACAATAAGAGGAATGAACAAGCTGATCGCGTTTTTGACAAACTCTCTGGTAAAGGTAACTGCATTAGGGGAAGCCGGGTTAATGTCATGATCCAAGTAATATTGAGAGACTTTGATTGCAGCCTGTCTGAATTGCTTCCATTCCTCAGGTACACGGGCTGAGCTTAAGCTGCGTTGATAGTCAATAATTTTTTGCCTCTCCTGGGCTTTCCAATCATCCGTTCCGAACTGTTCTAACGCATTTTGTGAGACTTTCATCTGAGCATAAGTAAACATAGGGATTAAGGCAAGTAAAATGAGAATCACGACCAGAAATCGTTTCTTTTTGATCATTTTTATCGTTTCATTTTGAATAAGGTTGGTCATGCTAGCCAATTTTTTCACCTTCCGTCAACCCGAGGAACAACTCCTCCAATGTGGGAGTTTTAATTTCAATTGCCCAAACCTGAACACCGTTCTGAACCAATTTCACATTAAGCTTGGATACAAGACATTCTTCCATTTCAGTGATAATCTTTATCGTTTCCCGAGAAACATCCGATTGATCCTTGGACTCGAAAAAATACGGCTCTTGATGCAAAATATGAACGCCTTCCTCTTGCTGTAATATGGATAGGGCTTTATCCTTTGGGGATAAGGTCCAGACCACATGGTGACTGGCCTGCCCAAGCAATTCTTCCACACCACCTACTTGAATTACGGAACCTTTGCTAATAATAGCCACCCGGTTGCACATCTGCTGGATTTCACTAAGCAAGTGGCTGGATACAAACAGGCTTAGACCTGTCTTGGCAAGGTTTTGGATAAATTCCCTCATTTCTTTGATACCCTGGGGGTCCAAACCGTTAGTCGGCTCGTCAAGAATCAGAAGCTTAGGATTTCCAAGCAGAGCCTGGGCAATCCCAAGCCTCTGCCGCATACCGAGTGAGTATGTTTTTACTTTATCATGGATTCGCGCATCCATACCGACAATATCCACTACCTCTCCGATCCGCTTTTCCGTTATGCCCGGAAGCATCCGCGCAAAATTCTCCAGATTTTCCCATCCCGTTAAGTATCCGTAAAGTTCGGGATTTTCCACAATACAGCCGATTTGGGCCATTGCCTCGTTATGCTGCCTATGTACATCATAGCCGCAAACCCGAATTGAGCCGGAAGAAGGGGTTATTAAATCTACCAGCATCCGGATGGTTGTCGTTTTCCCGGCCCCGTTTGGCCCGAGAAAACCGAAAATTTCTCCTGCATACACTTCAAATGAAATCCCTTTGATAATCTTCTTGCCGCGAATGATTTTGGTGACGTTGTCTACAGACAGCACAACTTCGGGCTGTTTCTGCTGCTCCAAGATAATTCCTCCCCCATATAGTGTCCCAGAAGAATCGCCTGCTCCGGTTAATGCATTGCTTTTACCATCCGGTCCGCAATTCGTTTATATCCGTCACTGTTAGGATGAAAATGATCCGTAAATAAATATTTGTTCAGGTTTTGCTCAAACAAATCATAAGTAGGAATGAAATGCATATGATCGTAGTTATTCATAATTTGAAAAACACGGTCGTTCCATCGTTGTATAATAAGAGCTCCTGCCCGTTCAGAATCCAGATCGAGGAAAGGATAATACAACCCCGGATAAAGAACGGTTGCCTCGGGGTTTGCCTGATGAATTTTCTCGAACACCTGCTTAATTTTGGCTAACGCAGGTTCCAGGCGTTCCTCGGCAGCTTTGGGATTAAATTCTTCAGCACCATTCGTAAACAAACCATCCCCACCTGCAAACAAATCATTTCCCCCGATGGTAAAAACAATCAAGTCGGCTGCAGCGAGGGCGTCCCGGGTCGATTTTTTGTCGAGATCCTGGAGGAGCTGGTCTGTCACATAACCGGGTACAGCCAAATTGTTTAGTACATGAACAGGTTTATTCACCTCATTCTGCAGTTTGTCCTTAAGACGAAGCACGTACCCTTCTCCACTGCTATCTCCGGTACCAGCAGTTAAAGAATCCCCTAATGCGACTATTTGAATTTGGTTCTTTTGTTCCACTTCGGATTTCACCGGAGGTTCGGAAGGCTTACTGGATAGTTCTCCTGTTTGCTGAGGAGGATTGATTATCGCATGAACTCCGTAGCCAAACCCCACAACGAATAAGCAAGTAGCTATAAGTCCGGTAAGGCCTGCCAATATCCAAATGGTACGAGTCGATTTCAAACGCTGTCCCTCCTGCCGATCATCAGTTTGATAAATTTAAGAGTAAATGTTCCTGCGCCAATTTGCAACTTTTGTCCCATCGGACCAGGAAAAATCTTCCTCCATGCCCCACAAAAAAACCGTCCGGCCCGGAAAAAGCAGTTCCCGGCCGGACAGTCACGCGTTTCTTCCCTTTAACCTGCTTCTAACCTACTTTTAATATTTTCCCTTTTAGCCACTTACGGCCATAGGCGATGTTTCCCCGAATTGTGGATGAGAATAAGAAAGTTTCCTGAAATACTGTCGCGATTTGTTCTCGGAGCGAAGAAATGGTACATCTTTAATGTCTATACCATCCATAAAGATCGAACCTTCTTTCACATTGTAGGCTCTCATCAGCAGGCTGATAATGGTAGACTTACCTGATCCGGTACCACCAAGGATTCCAATAATAGAACCAGCCGGCACATTAAGATCAATATGTTGAATAGCATGAGCTTTATCCGGATATCCGAAACTGACATCCCGAAATTCCACATCGGCCCGATAATGTACCAGATCAAACTGAAAAAGGCGACCAATTCTCCGACAGTCATTTGCTTCTGGATGACCATGTAACCTCCTGAACCCAAAAGAATAACCACACTGATATTTGCCATCAGTTCCATAACCGGAAAATATTTGGCCCATATTTTTGAAGTATGAATATTTGTTTCCTTATAATTCTCATTACGGAGTTTGAACTTATCCACCTCATGAGGTTCTCTGGCAAATAACTTCACAGTCCGAACACCCGTTATGTTTTCTTGTACTGCCGTCGTCATGCTGCTCATAGAAGCCCGAAGCGAACGGAAAGCAGGATGAATGCGGTTTTCAAACCGGAAGGCCGTTAACGCCAGGAACGGCATAGCAATTAACGTAATCAAGGTAAGCTTCCAGTTGATGGATAACATCATAATGCTGCCGAAGGTAATCATCAGAAATACATTCAGAAGCTGGGCGAAGCCAGCAAGAGCACCTGCTCATACTTGCCCAAAGTAATGACATCGTCAATCAAATACCGGAGCAAGTTAGGATATACCAGGTCAAGTGTAGTTGCACATATTAAACCAAAAATCGAAATAAACAGCAGTTTCCGCTCTTACCAGTAAAACTGTTTAAGCTGCTTGAAGACGTTCATAAACACCCTCCCTCATCGGGTTAAATGACGATTCCAAACTTCCATGCAAGAATCTTTACAGAATCTTATCATCACCCACACAGAGCGGCAATCAGTGGATTCCGGCATATATTCGGTTCAAGTTCCAAAAGTTAACAAAATGATAGCGTAACCATATTTAATCTTCTATATAATCCGTATCCCCTCATTTTAAGCCCTTACATATAAAAAAACAGATAACGGACGAGTTTAACATTGTGACAATGCCCTTGCTTAAAATTTTATTTTTTTAAGATTTCAATTTTTGTTTAGGATTTCAATTTTTGTTTGGAGTTTGATTGTTTTTCCCTAGAAGGGTTCCTGAAAGAACCCTTAGCTCCACTCTCCCCTTCATTCAGGAACTATGGATCGAATCTCGAAACATATACCTTTTGCAAAAAGTTAAAGGAAAAAGCATTAAGGAAAAAGAAAAAATTACCTTGATATAGGAATGTATGTTCGGTATAATGGAATTGCAAACGCACGTTCCTGTTAAATTTCAAATTTCTCTTAACTATAAATCCGATTAAAATCCGATTTTTTTGAAAGTCCTGACAAGGAGGTTACCTTGATAGAAGCCCCGCAACCTATTGCTCTGGAAAAATTACATTCTACTGCTACTTTAGAAGAACTCCAATCTATTGCTACTCTCGAAGAATTGCAGCGTCAATTTCCTACCGAATTTTCTTGCATCCCTTTTCTTTATCAGTTGAAATGGCCTACTGGCTTTGTATGCCCTCGCTGCCAGCATTCCCATGCCTACAAGATCCGGACACGCAGGCTTCCTCTCTTCGAGTGCCGTGCTTGCCGTCATCAGACATCACTTATTGCAGGTACAGTCATGGAAGGTAGCCGTACGCCTCTTCACAAGTGGCTCACTGCATTATGGCTTATCTCCCGTTCTGATACCGGTATTCATGCCGTCCGGCTCAGTTTGATAATTGGGGTAACCTACAAGACTGCATGGTTGATACTCCGCAAGATCCGGGCTGCCTTGGGCCGTGTCGATTCTACTCGGCCTCTGACAGGGAAAGTGAATGGCATGGTAGCCTTCTATGGCCACCATGCTACTAGGCAATATAACCTGCGAGTGTATCCCTTGTTCGCAGCCGCATCCGTTTCACCCACTGAAGAAGTAGGGGAGCTCAAAATGAAGCTCTGGGAGTCTGTTTGTACTGAACATACTGGCACGTATCGCCCCAGGAAATTGCCGCTTCACTCCGATTGTGAACATTTCACCAAGCAGCATATTGATAAAACAGCTTCTGACATATCGATCATCCATCAAAAATACCGGGTTCGCTGCAATAACCCCTTATATCTTGCTTTCAAGCAGGCATGGAGTTGGATGAATGATACCTTTCACGGAATAGGGATCAAATATCTTCAAACATACCTGGATGAATACTGTTTTCGATATAATCTATCGCTCCACCATACATCCCCTTGGGAACAGCTATTACAATTATGTATGGCGGTGGTTTCCCCTGCATTAAACCGATCTTGTACCCCATCTAACGACCCCGTACTTCCATACGCGCCAACAGCTGCTTGATCCAGGTAATTTGGGTTCACCTTGATTTATTAATAAACTATTCCAGTTAGCATTGAAGTTACCTTAAGTTCATTCGAACTACTCAGGCTACATTGAAGTTACCTTAGGTTCATGCGAAGTGCATTAAGCTGCATTGAACTTTCCTTTGGCTCATGGAAACTGCTCCAGGTTGCATTGTGCCTAACTTAAGTTCATTCGAACTACTCAGGCTACATTCAAGTTACATTAGGTTCATGCGAAGTGCATTAAGCTGCATTGAACTTTCTTTTGGCTCATGGAAATTACTCCAGGTTGCATTATGCCTATCTTAAGTTCATTCGAACTACTCAGGCTACATTGAAATTACCTTAGGTTCATGCGAAGTGCATTAAGCTGCATTGAACTTTCCTTTGGCTCTTGGAAACTGCTCCAGGTTGCATTGTGCCTAACTTAAGTCATGAGAACTGCCCTAGACTACATTGAAATTACCTTTAAAAAGCCATTATTATTATTGAAACAATTTGATTAACCTCGATATACTCTATTGTGGCTTGTATTGATACCCACCCTGGTAACTGCTTTGTTCTATTCCTATTACTATTGAATACATACTTCATCATTAGGGGATTTTATTTTTGCTGCTATTTCAGTGACCTGATTTAACCATAGCTTCTTATTACGTGGTTTAAAAACATAATTTCCTACATTTTAAAGAAACAAAGAAGACAAAGAATCGGCTAATCTGAGATGATTTGTCACGACTAATACTTTCTGTCTGCCCTATGGTAATTTTCTGAGCTAAGGGGATAGTGGAACTAAGTGGAAGAAAAAAGTATACTTTTCCAAAACAAGAAACCTAAGAAGACCGATTCCTCATGGAAATCGGTCTAAACAAAATTATACTTTGACCAGTTGCTGGTTCATATGAACAATCCGATCCAACGGAAATTTCATCTCAAGAGCTTCCAGAATTCCTTCTACATGTTCTTTCACCGCGACTTTTTGTTTATTTCTCAGTTCTTCCAAACAGTCCTTTGCAAAAATCTGGTAAATATCGATCATTAGAACCGTTTGTTCCCGAACCCAATTTTCCACTGATTTTTCCAGAAGACGTTCCAACTGATCACGTAGCTTTGCTTTTCCTTCCCCTTCAAAGAACGATTTTGAATTTTTAAAAGATTGCACTAGCATCTTATCAGATACCCCTTCCACGATGAGGGATACGTGCCCTTCCCAGGGTGGGCAGGATAGTGATTCATAGGTTTCATACTCAAAATCATCTAATCTCTCTTTTACCCTATCGCCAAGTTCCACATACTTTCTTTGTGCTAGCCGATTCAATGTATTTTCGACCCGTAGGGTTGTAGCCAGAACTTCCTGCTGCAAATCAAATTGAATGGATTCGAATAGTTCTTGCCAGACCTGTATTAGTACTTCTTTAAGCCGGTTTCCGGATTCTCTAAATGAGGATGGATTGAAAGCCAAATTATACAGCTCATTAAACCGATAGCTATTCCTCTGTTTGACATAATACAATAGTTCGCGGATTTCTTTGGTTAATTCCTTTAGTTCTGTCTCTATCGTTACTTGGTCCAGTATAGACAAGACAGCCGTTTCCGTCTTTCTAAGTAAACTGGCTCTATTTATTCGCTCGGCTTCATCTTCTCTGGCATTATCTATCCAAGTAGATAAGACATGAACGGCCCGTTCCAATTCCTGATTTGCTGCTCTGATCGAAATGTCGGCCAATTCTTCAAACGTAAACTTGTTAAAATCCCCTTCAAATACATCCATTCCCGATACATGAAGAGCTTCGATATTCCCGCCTTGCTTAGCCTCAAGCGCCTTATGGCTGGAGACCGGATAAAGTTTGGGCTGACGAATGCCATGCTGTTGAAGATTGAATGCAACATGTTTCAGTACTTCTTGAAGTTCTTTTTTGGAGGAGGCAAGATCTGTGGCATTGACGACAAAAAACATCTTATCTAGTTCAAAACTATCTTTCACCCGTCCAAGCTGTAAAAGAAATTCCCGGTCCGCCTGGGAAAAAGCATGATTATAATAGGTTACGAACCAAACCGCATCGGCGTTTTTGATATAGTTAAACGCTACACCGGTATGGCGTGCGTTGATCGAGTCAGCTCCGGGTGTATCCACGATCTTAACCCCTTCCTCCAAAAGCAGAGAGGCATAGTGCAACTCAATCTCTTCAACAAAACAGGACTTATGCTCCTGTGCCACGTAAGAAGAAAAACCTTCTAGATCTGCCCGGATCTCTTCCCCCAGATGGCCACTGGTTTCTTCCCATCCCTTATCCACTGCTTTCAAAAAGGTTACATGCGGCTTTCCTTTTCCTACTATATGGGAGGAATCAAGTTCCTTTATTTGCAGAAGAGCCTCCTCCAAGGTAGTGGAATGGATCCCTAATACATCCAAAGAATGTAGTACATCTGCCGTCAAGGTGTCCCTGCTTTTCATCTTAATCTTAGCTGTACCGTGCGGCCAGGCCTCATTCGGCGCCATAATTGTATTAATGGCGGCAGTAGTCGGGTTAGGCGATACCGGCAGCACCCGTTCCCCAAGCAGCGCATTGGCGAACGAGGATTTTCCGGCACTGAAAGCGCCGAACAAGGCCACGGTGAACGTCCGGTCCGCCAGACGTTCCGCTTTATCGCGCAGCGAACGCGCAATGGTGCGCATCGCCGGAACCTCGCGAATAAGTGCTTCAGCCTGCCGAAGTCGGGCTGCCGTTCGTTCCACCCGCGACCGCTGTGTTCCGCGTGATTGTGCTGCTGCGACCCTTTCTTCGTCAGCGGGTGCGACGCAGTTGGCCGATTCTCCGTGCGAAACCCGGAGAACCGCATCCATAACCGGCGTGGCATTAACAACGCCGTACGCAGGTTTACCCGCCTCCGTAGTTAGGCGGGCCAGATCTGGAAGCCGTGGCATGACGGCTTCCAGGGGCTCGAGCAGTCCGCGCAGTGACTGCTCGTAAGCACGTTCGCGCTGCGCCATCTGACGCAGCTCTTCTTCTGCGGCGAGCTGCCCTTGCAGCTCGCCGAGGCGTGCTTGGGACTGGTCGAGAAGTGAGGCTGCACGGTCCCGGGCACGCTGGGCAATACGCTCCAATAGTCCCCAGGTTTTGGTCCGGATGATTTGGCGGATTTCTCCAGCTGTCTTCTTCATATAATTCAATGTATAAGCATTATCCAAAGCAGAATCTGCCTGAATACGGCTTTGCAGCCATTCAGGAGTTATATCCGCCTGAAGGGTTTCCGTCTCCTTCAACAGATCTTCCCTATCAGACGAAACTTGTTGATCCCGGATTACTTTCTTGACCGCATCCTGAATATGCCATTCCAATTGGGATTCCACTTGAACCTGGTAATCTTCGTAAAAGGCAAGGAGCCTTCTTTGCCGTTCGGCCGCTGTCTGCTGTGCCCGGTTTAGCCATCCGACTTTAAACGAAGGTCGGATACTTTCCATAAGCCTCGCAGCCAATTCCCGTGTACCAGGTGGCGTGATTTGAGCATGATCAATGATCGATTGCAATTCCTGTTTTAATTTCTTCTCTAATTCAATTGCTTCAGCATCTACCTGACACTATCGTTCCTGCAGTTCTTCCAGTTCCTTACGCGCTTGTAAGCAGCTTTCCCCATTCAATTTTTCCTTAAGTTGTACTTTTCGTTCTTCTTGTTGTTCCCCTGTCCATTTAACATGTTCAGATAATACATAGGTTACAGCCTGGTCAATATTATAAGCAAGCAGTTCTTCCCGCTTATCCATCAAATGTTGAATTAGGGCCGTAAAGGTTGTCCATTCATTATTAGGGTGGGCTGGCTCCTTTAGAGAAAGAAACAGCCATCCTCCCGGCTTAATCTCCCAGTTCCGGAAAGCTTCATAAGCTGACTCCTTAAACCTTTCAAAAGTCAATTCTTCTTCCCGGTGCTTATCTATCTGGTTCACAATCAAATAAAGGGGTTTCCCCCGTTCTTGCATTTGTTTGGCAAATGTCAGGTTTACCTCGGACTGGACATGGTTATAGTCCATAACGTAAAATACTACATCTGCCAGGTGCAAGGCAGACTCAGTAGCCCGGTGATGGGTGTCATCTGTAGAATCGATCCCCGGTGTATCCAGCAATTTAGTATGTCGTCCCAAAAAAGGAAGGGGGTACCTAAGCCGAACCGTCTCGATATCCCGTCCATTCAGGCAATATTGCTGCACTTGTTCCAAAGACGTCTCTTGCTTGACGAGTCCCTGTTCCGTTCGGTGAATAACTTCCGCTCCTTTTTCTCCATTAGTTATGGAAACCACATTAGCACTCGTAGGGATAGGGCTTGAAGGAAGTAAAGCGGTTCCACAAAGGTGATTGATCATTGTGGATTTTCCTGCTGAGAAATGGCCGCAGAAGGATAGCGTTAATTGTTTGTTCTCAAGCTTACCTTTCAGCTCAAGTAATTGGTCCGCCCTCGTATTATCTCCGGCCTCTTTTACAATATTAGCCGTCCGCTGCAATTGGATAGCCTTTTTATGCAGATCTCTGTTGGTGGTTTGCTTTTTCATGCCAGATCTCCCCATGTAAAAAGTAAATAAAAAAAACCGAATGACTTCGGTTTTTAGTGTACCACATTTTGGGTTTGAGGGATAAAGATTTCAAATACATCCCCGTGTTGTAAAATCGTAATGTTACTATCCTTCACTTTCATAACTACAACTTCCGGCTTTGTTTTCATTCTCTCCAGATAATTATCAGGCACAGCTCCGGATTCACTGACTATTATTCCTTCAACTTCCTTTTCCTCCTGATCTTGGAGAGGTGTTTTCAGAACAGTTTCGTAAATATCAGAGAAACGTTCAAAATCATTGGTATAAACAGCAATACATTTCACGATTCAATCCCATCCTTCATTCCACGTTGATATTTCCTCGGGTATATCCACAACAAGTGAGTTACTCGCTATTTTTCCTTTTATCGCTTAATTTCATTCGTTTTTTTCCTTCGCGGCAAATATCCAGCAGCGGGCAGATCTCACACTTAGGTTTTTGTGCCTTGCAATGATATCTCTCAAAGAATATCAGCCGATGATGAGTTAAAGTCCACTCTTCTTCCGGAACTTGTTTCATCAGCTTTTTTTCTACTTCCAGGACAGAATCTTTCCAGTTTGCCAGACCAAGACGTTTGGATACTCTTTCCACATGGGTATCTACCGCAATCGCAGGTATACCAAATGCATTGGATATAACAACATTAGCTGTTTTCCTGCCAACCCCGGGCAGTTCGACAAGCTGTTCATGCTTTTTCGGTACCTCTCCGCCATA
>Ga0224749_1063_pt1 | contig 13487 bp, 15 predicted proteins | sample LIM_F_Vancomycin_3_FD_182078 | JGI IMG/M metagenome (GOLD analysis project Ga0224749, IMG submission 182078) | Enriched cells from gastrointestinal tract of the lab mouse from Pacific Northwest National Laboratory (PNNL), Richland, Washington... | ecosystem: Host-associated > Mammals > Digestive... | reverse complement strand
CAGTTACGGATTCAGGCAGAGAAGTCAGATTTGATCCGGTGCAAAAACCTGAAATCAGTAACTTGATGAGCATTTATACACATTGTTCGGTTTTAACCCTGGCTGATTTAGAAGCTAAATATGAAGGGCAAGGCTATGGAGCTTTCAAAAAAGATCTGGCAGAGGCTGTGGTCTCGACTTTCGAACCTATTCAGCAGCGCTACCGGGAGATCCGGGAATCCGGCTATATCTTTGATGTATTGAAGAAGGGAGCAGAGAAAGCTTCTGAAACCGCGGAACTAACCTTAAAAGAAGTCAAAGAGAAAATGGGCTATATTCTTCCTCTCTGAGAGAAATAAGGTGCCTTCTTCTTAAGAAAAAAGTGCCCGAAACCAGGGCCCTTTTTTCTTTTCCCATAATCCTATCCACTTCTCTGTTTAACTCTTTTTAGTACTTTGAGACCACGTAAAATATACGTTATGCACTTGCCACTTTCAGGAAAAATGGCCACCTGCGGTTGTCCAGATGAAAAGTCTTTTTAGTTAACGAGAGATCTGTTTTCCTCTGCCGTATTTGGCCTTTATTACGAACCCCCAGCCAATTAGACCAATTGATAGTACTACACTTAAAACGGCCAGCCACGGCTCCTTCAAACTGATACATATACCTACTGACCCCAGTAATACGGTACCTCCGACAGCGAATAAAAGAGCTATCCATCGCGGCATAGTTTCACACCTTTCAAAGTTTTTAAAATGTATGTATATAATTTTAACTCCTTCACATACTATCTTTGCAAGCTTGCAACTACATCAAAGACTAATAAGCTTACCGAAAGGAGTCTGATCCTCATATGGGAACAGGATCTCGCAGCAGTAATGTACTCGTAGTACCACAAGCTAACCAAGCTCTTGAGCAGCTGAAATTCGAAGTAGCTCAAGAACTGGGTATTCAAATTCCTCAAGATGGGTACTATGGCTACATGGCAACTCGTGACACTGGTGCAATCGGGGGAAATATCACCCGCCGCCTGGTACAAATTGCCGAGCAATCCCTAGCAGGTCAATTTCGTTAATCGGAAGACCCTTACCTATCCATAAGTTTTTATGTCCGATGCAATAGAAAGCTCAAGGGAGATTTCCCTTGGGCTTTTACCTAAACCAGCAGCCGCAGGAAGCCATTAAAGAAGAACAACTTTTAAAGTTGCTCTCTTTAATGGCTATTTAAATTCAGTCTTTTTTCGAGCTTGGTTTCACTTAGCCATCCTACATAAGAATTTAAATGACGGTAATCATGATCCATGAGCAGAACGGCGACAAAAGGATACTGCTTACGATGGCGATAGCGGACATCAGTCCATCTGACTTCATAACCCCAAGGATGTTGCGAGACAGCTGCACACGTATAAGAGGAAAAGTGCAGCAGTGCCTCAATATCTTTATTAGTTTTGGAAGCCTCAACAGCAGGATGGTTATCACAGACAACCACGTCTACCCAGCGCAAACGGTTATTTCTTAAATCTCCAAGTACATAAGTCCCGTCCGCTCTTGTTTTCACTATGTTCCAGGCATATAGACTGTATGTTGGAATCAACAGGTATTGATCTCCATTCTGATAATCGGGATCCTGCCTTGAGAGTCCCTTCTCAAGCCTGGAATGTACAACCGTCCGCCAGACATAATACAGGGCAATAATTCCATAGAGCACCGGAAATACAATCTCGGGGGGCGCCAGATGGAAAGACCAGAGCAGGATACATAGAACATGGCTGGCAAAGATAAATGGATCAAAAATGTGTATAATGTTCCATGAGATCCATTTATCAGTGAAAGGCCTGAATGCTTGTGTACCATAAGTATTAAAACAGTCGGTAAATACATGAAAAGCTACCGCTATAAAAACCCACATTCCTACGTGAAACAGGGGAAGCCCCCGGAAGATCAAAGCCAGAACCCCAGTGATCAGCAGGGTCCATACAGCTAGAAAAGGAAGGGAGTGAGTGATTCCCCGATGATTCCGGATATAAGCGGCATTATCTTTACATCTTAGCAGTGTATCGCTGTCGGGAGCTTGGGAGCCAAGAACCGTTCCAATAAACACTGCGGTCATTATCGTGGAGTCTTTTGCGACTACAGGATCAATGAGTGAGAGGCCGGCAAGGCCAAAGCCTATAACTAGGTGAGTTCCCGTATCCAAATACATTTCCTCCTAACAATCGTGTCCTTTAGCTCATTCTATAGTTTACCATTTTCCCTGACAATTTAAATCAGCGGGAGGCCAAAAATGTACAAAGTTTTTATAGAATACAAAATATTGGAAGAGTTTTGTGAACATTATATGGACTTTATGAAAATACAGACGGAAAAACATGGGATTACATGGATGGAAGGGACGGATCAACCTTTATTGTTTGTTGAATTGTGGGATAACGTCTCTCTTGAAGAATTTGAAACCATGAAAAAAGAACGTAAAGCTCCTTCACATCCTGAATGGGGAAAGCTGGAGGGCTGGGTTAAGGGAGGCTTGTCCAAGCTTCACATTTGGCATTTTAAGGTGTTTTAGACGAATGAAAGACCCAAAAAACAAAAAGGCCCCGCAGGGCCTTTAAAACTTACTTCCGGGTTTTATACCCCGGATAATAATAATTAAGCGGTTCAGTAAATGTAATGTAATCAAGATTTACCATTAGCAGCAAATATCTCATACCCGTTTTTGGATCGCTGATAATGATATGGTCACGGCCTGCGGCTTCAAGTACTCCCTGAAATACCTTGGCGTTCCATTCTGAATTATTTTCAAATGTCATGTAGATGGTGGCAACTTTACCAAGGTTTAACCGCAAAATATTTTCAATAAAAGACTCTTCCATGGGCAGTTGGGGGACAATTCCTTGAGGAGTGACTCCTATCCCGGCCGAAACCTGGGAAGGAACTCCCATCCCGGCCGGAGCCAGGGGTGTTTGCTGAGCAGCAGCTCCCGGCTGTCCATAGCCGGTAAAACCGGGCGGATATGTAGGGTATCCTTGCTGGGGGGCGGCACCTTGATAACCTTGTTGATAATACCCGTAAGGCGTGCTTCCTTTGTAAGCCATGCAACAGATTCCTCCTTATCTTTCAGCAATTTTATAAAATTAATAAGACCCAGGGACAATCTTCAGGAGTCGGAGAAAGAAACAATGTTTTTTGTAACGGTCCGATTTTTTCTGTTTGTAGCAAATATCCAGATAATCCCCGGAAGGGCGGAAAACCAGAGAGAATTGGTGACGGGCGGGAAATATCCCCCTGAAGCATGCCAGATTCCCCTTCCCTTTAGCTTTCCATCTCATTAAACGGGCCAGCGGCTTTTGATCATGGGCTGTTTGCTTTGATTACCGACATGTAAGGTGTTCCTCCTCCCTTCCTGGCCATACACCGTTTTATTTTACGCTTTCTAGGCGCAGTCCCTTTTAATATGTATGAAGACTGGGCGGTTTTAGTGTCAGTCCCAAAAAAATAAAAATGACATGCCGCTATTTTCTTCTTTATCCCGATCCGATATAGGTGAAATCGAATACCCCCTGAGTTATCGGCCCAATCATCAATTCTTCCATCATTTTCCTTCACAGGCCATCCATTTTTTTAGCTTCATTTTTTGGACAGAAATGTCGAAAAAAGATAAAAGAAAGCAGATAACTTTAAAAGAATAAAGGGGAGAAACCAATGGGAGGAAAAGTGACTTTTTTGCACTCGATTAAAGGAAAACTGGCTTTGTTTTTTTGTATTCTGTTTGTGGTTTTCGGTACAGTGGTACAAGGTTACAATGCTTATAAGCTAAATAAAAGCATTCAGGATTCGACAGAAGAGAGATCCCAGATCCTTATTCACGAATTGGATAACATGATAAACGCCGTTGCGGACAAGGCCAGTACCTCTATAAATATGCTTTCCGGGGCGGATGATATGCTCACTGTCGTTGGAGGAAAAGGGGATAAAGCAGCCCAGGAGGCGGCTGCCTCCAGACTTGTCAATCTGTTCAAGCAAATAAAAGAGTCCGGAGAGTCACTTGTTATTTATGTGGCTTTGCCTAATGGACAGATGTATGATTATCCGAAATCAGAAGGAAATTATGATGATGTAACAAATTCCGCCTGGTATACATCGGCCGCAGCAAAACCCGATCAGATTCTTTGGTCGGATCCTTACCCAGATCAGGTAACTGGTGAAACCGTCCTGACATTATCCAAGGCTATTGTTGAGAACGGACAAGTCCGCGGTGTTGTAGGAATGGATATTTCGCTCAAAAATATGAATAAGATGATTTCCAAAGAGACTTTGCAACTGGAGAAAGGCAGCCCCTTTATCGCAGACCGGAACGGGACACTTCTTGCACATCCTACCCGTGCCGGAGAGAATGTGAAAGATGATGCTTATTGGAATTCGGTTAAAGAGAATGATAAAGGCCGGAATGAGAATAATGACCAAGGAGAAAGACAGATTATTTTCCATGGAACCAACTCTCTAACCGGATGGAAACTTGGCGTGGTTTATTCATATGAGGAGCTGTACGGAGAACTTTCACGATCCATGCTTCTTCTTGTTCTTTTATCAGCCGCAATGGTTGTAGGGGTTGCCGTTCTCAGTTTCTTTGTTATCGGATATTATACTAAGCAGCTTACCCAGCTTGTCGCAGGAGTCCAGCAGGTGGCGAATGGCAACTTAAGCAAAAAACTTCCTTCATCCAAGAGAAAAGATGAGGTCAGTCTTCTCACGGAAAGCTTCAATGTCATGACCGGCGAACTGAGAGGCATGATCCGGTCAGTAGGGGAAGCAACTGCCAAAGTAGATCAGTCCGTCGTCGAGGTAAAGGAGATCTCGGCCAAATCACTTACAACAGGCCAGGAAATTAACCGCGCTATTGAGGAAGTGGCTAATGGGGCAGTGCAGCAGGCAGCCGATGCCGAACGTTCCAATTTACAGATAGAGTCTCTTGTCGGACAATTCCAGACAGTCAAAAAATCCGGGGAAGAAGTTTTGGAAATGTCCCGCTCCGTGGAAGACTCCATTTATAAAGGAATGGATCAGATTACCCAACTGCATGTGAAGAATGCCGAGTCCTCGGAAACTATGAAATCCGTTAGCGGAACCCTGGATGAGCTTATTGTCAACATGGAAAAGGTAGGAGACATCACGAAAACAATCAACGGTATTGCAGCCCAGACCAATTTACTGGCCCTCAATGCAGGAATTGAAGCTGCGCGTGCAGGGGAACACGGCCGAGGGTTTGCCGTTGTGGCCCAGGAAGTCCGTAAACTGGCTTCTCAAACCTCTGAAGCGGTAACGACTGTACAGGATATGCTTGAAAACTTTGCCCAAAGTGCCGGGAAAGCAGTGAAGGAAATGGGCAAGGCTAATAGGATTGAAGACGAGAGATCAGAAGCTGTAAATGGAACTGCACAATCGTTTGAAACGATTTTTATGCTGAGCGGGGAAATGCTGAAGGCTATAACCAGAATTAACGATGAAATAGAGAGTATGACTTCAGGCACGGAGGAAGTCTCCGATGCCGCCCAGACCATCTTGTCTTTGACAGAGGAGACGTCGGCTTCAGCAGAAGAGGTATCAGCTTCGGTTGAGGAGCAGAGTCACTCGATGGAGAAACTGCATGAATTGGCTGAAAAGCTATACTTAGAAGGCGAAATGCTAAAAGACCGAATCAAAAACTTTAAATTGTAAAATGGATTTTGTGAAATTGATTAAATGATTAATCAGTAACAATTATCACTTGAAACCCTCCGGAATACCGAAAAAACGGGAGAAATATTCGACAAAATGATGAATTTCTCCCTTCTTTCATTGTAAAAGATTATCTCCGTTGCTATAGTTGATTGTAGAGATTCTTAGATGCGAAAGTTTTTTTTCTGGGAGGGTAACTAAATTGGAAAAACCGATAAGCTACGAAGCAGCTTCCGAGATCGGAATGCAGCATGGTGCCGTGGCTGTGGATGAAGCCGACGTTATGACGGATCAAGGCCCCGCAACCTGGAGGGACTTTGTGCGTTTAACGAAACCGGGAATTTTATTTTCTAATTCTATAGCCGCCTTTGGTGGATTTTGGATTGCGACTTCAGCTTTTGAGCTTGATAACAAATGGCTGCAGCTCTTACTGACATTGGTGGGAACCGTTTTAGTCATGGCCTCAGGCTGTGTCTTAAATAATTATTTAGACCGGGATATGGATACTAAAATGACAAGAACCCAGAAAAGGGCCCTGCCAAGCGGTAAAATCCAACCTTCGGTTGTGCTTATTTATGGTATTGTCCTTGGCATCCTCGGTGTAGGTATTCTATACGCCGTCAGTCCATTATGTTCCTTGCTTGGATTTATAGGATTGTTTGTATACGTGTGGCTATATACGGTTTGGTTTAAAAGGACCTCCGTCTGGGGGACATTCGTAGGCAGCTTTGCAGGCGCCATGCCTCCATTAATCGGATATTGTGCCGTATCCCAGCAAATTGACTGGGGAGCCATATTGCTTTACAGTATCCTCTTTTTATGGCATCCGCCCCACTTCTGGGCACTTGGTATCCGCCGCAGGGAAGAGTATGCGGCAGCAGGAGTTCCTTTGCTGCCCGTAGTCAAGGGTATTCATGCCACAAAGATCAGCATGTTGCGTTATATTGTCCTTTTGGGGCCTGTATCTATCTCTCTGTACGCTTTGAACTTAGTAGGTGTGGTTTATCTAATGGCAGCTTCCATTATGGGATTGATCTGGGCTTACCTTGCTTACACAGGGTTTAAAACAGATGACGATGAAAAATGGGCAAAAGGCATGTTTGTCTACTCCATCAACTACTTGACGATTCTGTTTATTTTAATGGTTGTGGACTCGGTATTTCCTTTCTGAGGCCGCTCTAAGATCCCATGTAATTTCATGGGATTTTTTTTGAAATGAAGTAAGGGTTATTCCCTGGACTGGAACAGGAGTTGAAACAGATGTCTGCTTTTTTGCAAAAAAACTGGTTTAAACTGGCTATTACTATTATTTTGCTGGCCATCATTGCTTCCTTTGCCTATAAACTTTGGGTGAGCAATGGAAACGGTACCAATGACAAACATCTAGACCCGATGATGGAGGAGCCCTCTTTTGAATTTACCCGGATGGACGGGCAGAAGGTGGGCAAAGAGGATTTGAAGGATACCGTTCATCTTGTTTATTTCTTTTTCGGTCAATGTCCGGACGTCTGTCCCGTTACAAACGATTTGATGCGCAAGATTCAAAATCAGCTGAAAGAAAAAAATATGCTTGGAGATAAGGTGAAGATGCTCTCCATTACGTTTGACCCGGAAAGAGATACACCTGAGTTTTTGAAGGAATATGCAAAAAGGTACCAGGCTGATCCGGCAGGATGGTGGTTCTTAAGGGACGATCAGGAGAAGGTCAAAGACATGATGAAAAAGCTTAATATGACCATAGAGAGTGACGGAAAAGGATACTTTTTACATACGAATACCATTTTTCTAGTAGACCGTAAAGGAATGGTCAGAACGAATTACACCCCTGGCGGTGAAGCAAGGAATGAATTGGATATTGATGCGATAGTACGGGATATTAAGACGCTTACTAAAGAAAAATAGATCAGAAAGCAGGGAAGCCGGGGGGGTAAACCAATACATCCTCCAGCCCTGCTTTTTCTAATTGGAGCAGCAAATATTCTTCCGGTGTTCCTTCAACTCCCGCATATCCTTTCCGGGTATATAGATGATAGGCGTCAGGAAAGAGCTCTCTTAGCAGGCCGCGGATTTTTTTGCCTGAGGGATCATTATCAGTGAAAATGTAGATTTCTTTTCCCTGAACTTGTTTCTTTAGCTTTTCGAGTGATTCAACCCCGGGTGTACCGAACGTACATAACACGTCAACTTCAGGAAGAAGAAGACGTCTGAGCCGGGAACGGTCATTTTTTCCTTCCACGATGATGGCTATAGACATAAGACAACCCTCATTCAGCAAAAATAATTGCCTCTTTATTATAGATTAAATAAGCAAAAAAGATAAAACGGCTTTGCGAATACCGGTCATAGCCCCGTTTTTTACTGTCTACTTGACGGGGCTATGACCATACTGCAAAACCGTTTGTCCCTTATTGTAATTATAGGCAGAAAGTAAAATTCCGATATTGGCAAAAGCGGGGTTATAAGGCTGAAGCAGCTTTAAAGGAACGGACTGGCAGAAAAAGCAGGGCCAGCATAAGAATGAAAAAAGCAATGAAATAAGGTGAAACGGTTTCCCGGAAGTGTCCAGCCAGTAAAGGACCGAAGAAGGCTCCGATGGAAAAGGAAACAGACAGGAAAGAGAAGGCTTTACCATAATGCTGTTTGCTGGAAATAGCGGCAAGCAGGGTCGATAATGCCGGAAAAATAATTCCCTTGGCCATGCCGAGCATAAAGAGAGAAACTGTCAGGGGTATGGGGGTATCAACAGCCATGATGAAGAAAACGAGAGCTAGTGCCAGGCTGCCGAACATGGTCCGGTATAACGACGGAATACGATTTAAAAAAAGCAGGCTTAATGTACACAAGGCCCCGAGGCTAACCAATGAAAAGAAAATACCGGAAGTGAGAATAGAACTCTGGGAAGTTTTCATCATGGGCAGTTCAAAAAATAAAATCCCCTGAGAACAGGAAACGGCCAGAGGAATGATGTAAAACATCCAGGGGATCTGCAGCCTGTCTTTTTTAATCGGCTTGGCCCGTGCTTCTTGTTTCATAAAAGGGACTGCGGGACTTGTTTTTTCTTCCTTAACCCCTACTATGGACAAAAATCCGGTTATGATCAGAATCCATCCCAGAATGGTAAATGATGCCGTAAATCCTACTTTTGCTACTAATAAAGCTCCTGCCGCCGGAGAAAGTACGGAGGCCAGTGTATGGACCAGTCCGTTTACGGCCATCAATTTCCCTTGCTGGATATGGTCCTTAGCCATTTTGGCAAGTAAAGCCATACAGGAGGGTGACAGAAATGCCAGGACGAAACCGCTGACCGAACGGATGAGAAGCAATTCCCATGGGTCCGTGACGTGTGATTGAAATAGCAGTATGATTCCTGCTACAATCAAGCTGGATACAATAAATGGCTTGCTGCCGTAACGGTCAACCCCATATCCGGCCAGAATATTGCCTGGAAGATGAGTTATGGAGTAAACGCCCAGGATAAGTCCTATGAAGGATGGCGCAGCTCCGAGAGATAAGGCAAAAGGAGATAAGATCGGGTATTGGGCATGAAGATCGAAAAAAGCCACAAACAAAAACAAATAAAGCCATACGGCTGTCCGCATGTAGGTTCACCGCCTTCACTGTACTGTAGAAATGGCAAGTCCTGTCTATCCTACTTGTACGCAGGCGGACCGCCAGATATGCCTGTTTTGTTCAAACAGGAAGCTGGGAGGTTTTCCTATGAAAGTAGCGATTATTGCTTTCCTGGTTCTTGCATTTTATATCTTCCTCCGTCTTCGTATGACTTACAGGTCCACAAGTATGAATGTGAAAAAAGAAGAAGAGATACGGCGGAAGCTTCAGGAATTGCGCAGAAAACGCGAAGAAGATTAGAAAAGGGTGAGGAGGAACTAAGTTGGATTCACTTTCGTTGTTTCTTCAAGAACGCTGGTTTGTCCTTATTATAGGTATAGTCGTTATTATGTTGGCGTGGAAATTATTTAAGGCACTGCTCAAATGGATCGTCATTTTGGCTGTGCTCGCAGCTGTAGTGATCTATGGCTCCAGTTATGTTACAAAAGCGGAAGGCAGCCCAATAATGGAAAGTCCGCATCAGGCTGCTGATTTGAAGGATATTTCATCTGCACAAGTCTAATTCAAGGAAAAAGTAAGGTGAGGATAATTGAACGGAACAGGAGAATGGCTGTTTTCACTAAATTTAATATCTATTTTAATTATCATCGTTCTGCTCGGTTCCGTTGTTCAAGGAGCAATTCGCGGTGCATCGGGCTCGGTTCGGCGATTGTTTCTTATGATATTGCAAGGAATTATTACGATCATAAGCCTGCTCGTAACCTGGCAGCTCGCCCAATATGCATCTCCCCATTTGCAAAGCTGGCTGCAAAATAAAAACATTACGATTCCAAGCGGGGATTTGAACTATTTTAAACAACTGTACTATACTGTCGTGACCGGAATCAGAGATTTCACCTTATTCCGGATCGGATTATTATTCCTTCTGATCTATTTAATTATTAAGCCGCTGCTTAGCTGGATACTATCTCCCTTTATGGGGAGATGGTTAAGCGGACATTACAGGGAAGAAATGGATGGGACCCATTCCCTGGTCAGCGCAGTCGTTGGAGGTGCAATAGGAGTGATAATGGGGGCGGCACGGTCACTGATCATTATCATGATTTTATTTATTTACGCATCGGTTTACCCCCAGTCACCGATGACTTCTTACATTCAGGCCTCACCCATTTATCAGAAGGGGGCACAAGAAATTATTGCCCCGTTCACGGGTGATTTCATCACTTCCCAAATCCCGGTATTCACACGGGCGGTCGAGCAGGAATTCAACCAGATTCTGCAGCGGAAATATGAGGTAGTGGATGCCAATGTCCCGGATGATATCGTGGCGGCGGCAAAAAAGGTAACGGCAGGAGCCAAAACGGACGAGGAAAAAGCCCGCCGCCTATATAAATGGGTCGGTTCCCGGGTGAAATATGACTGGAACAAAGTGAAGATGTATGAAGAGCAGCGCATCTGGAAAGAACAAACTCCCCAAGATACATTCACTTCACGGGAAGGCGTCTGCATTGATTACTCCCGTTTATATGCTGTTATGGCGCGTGCTGTCGGACTTGATGTTAAAGTAGTAACCGGTCTTGGGTACGACGGGAAAGGAGGGTATGGACCGCATGCATGGAACGAGGTGTATCTGGCAGAAAAGGATAAATGGGTTCCTCTAGACTCAACATGGTATTCCAGCGGAGGTAACTGGTTTAACCCGCCTAATTTTGACCAAACCCATATCAGAGAGGCTTAAGCTGGGAGCCGTTTTTTCGTACGGAAGTATGAAGAAACGGCTTCTATAGATCTATTGGTCGATCTTCTACCTAAACAGTTTCTTTCTGGAACAAAGCGATTTTCATTTGTGTTCTATCGGGAAGGACAATGATGGGGAAGTGGCGAATGGAAGTAATAAAAAAAATGAGGGGAGTTTAAACGGTTTGGAATTACTATTTTCGCTTCTTCAATTAGGGTGTGTAGCCTTTTTTTTATATGCTGTGATTTACTTTATCGCCAGACATGCTTTAAACCACTCTTCCTTTGAATATTACTCCAACCAAATGCCCCAGTAGAGATAGGCCTTTCATTAGGAAAACCTATATGCATTAGTTTGACATGTTGGTCCGGGGAGAAATTGATGCGGCGATTTGGGACAATGAGGATACTATGCAAAACAGCGGGGGCAGCCCCGCTATGTTTTATTTACTTTCATGCTTCCTTTGGCTGCAAACGTTGTTTGGCAAAATTAATCCATTCCCTTACGGCATAGGATATATACTGTTCCTTCGGCCATATCATGGCCAGGCTCCAATCGATGGAAGGTTCTACCAGCGGAATCGTTATTACCCGATTCGGGTTGAGCTCCCGGCAAATGCTTTCCGGCAGCATGGAAATGCCAAGGCCTGCCGCCACCATCTCGCTAATAAAATCCCACTGCGAGCTTTCATAGACTACTTTTGGTTGAAAACCTGCACGGATGCATTCTTCCGGAATGCGGTCATGGAGAACAAAGCCTTCCCGGAATAAAATAAATGGCTCATGCTCCAGTTTTTTTAAAGCGATAACAGTTTGTCCCGCAAGCCGGTGCTTCGGGTATACGACGACCATTAATTTCTCATGAACAAAAGGAAATGAGTCAAAAGTACCACTTGGAACCGGCAGCAGTACCACTCCAATATCCAAATGTCCTTCTTCTACTTGTTCTTCAACCTTTTTGGCACCCTCTTCAATCAGCTGAATTTCAATATTGGGGTACTTACGGTGGAACTCGCCAATAATATGGGGAAAAAAGCGAGAGCCGACCATTGGCGGAAGTCCCATACGAATCTTCCCTTTTTTCAAGTGAATCGTATTGGCCAATTCTATAGACAAATTTTCAAAAGACTTGACGATTTGCTGTGCCTGGAGGAGAATGGATTGTCCCGCATCAGTCAGCATGACTTGCTTGGTTGATCGGTCAAGCAGGACTACACCCAATTCATCTTCAATGTTTTTGATCATCTTGCTTATGGTCGGTTGCGTAATATGCAGAACATCTGCCGCTTTAGTAAAGCTCTTGCAACGGACAACTTCAATGAAATATTTAAGATGGCGGATATCCAATTCGGATTCTCCTTTCATGATCTCTTATCATAGATAAAATGAATGAAAACAATTCTATATATGTATTTTACCTATTTTCATAACCGTTGTATACTGTTTGCTTAGAGAGAGGAGGGTGGGAGATGAAAAAATGGATCACGATTGCTTTACAAATGGGGCTGCTGTGGCTTTTCGCCGTTCTGGGAGGCCTTGTCTCAGATTACTTGCATCTTCCCATTTCCGGAAGCATTATCGGAATCTTTATTTTATTTGCTTGTCTGAAGCTTCGTATACTTCCGCTTCAATGGTTCGAACAGGGGGCTGACTGGCTGCTGGCCACACTGCTCTTGTTCTTCATTCCTGCGGCAGTCGGAATTATTGAACACAGTGAACTGGTGAGTATGGCGGGGATCGGATTGATTGGGATGGTTATACTTAGCACGTTTCTTGTAATGAGCTCAACCGGCCTGGTGGCCGAATTTATTTCACGCATGAGAAGAGGTAATACTAAATGATAGTGGCAAGTATAGCTTGTTTTCTTTTGACCGTTGTTGGATTCTTTGGTTTTCAACATCTTTATAAAAGAACAAAAAAATGGTATTTTACACCCTTACTGGCAGTTCCTGCTTTATTGATTGTCTTTTTATTGTTCACCGATATTCCGCTAACTGCATATAATCAAGGGACCAAATGGCTATCGAATATGCTTCAGCCTGCAACCGTAGCCTTTGCCATCCCGTTGTATAAATTTTATCCGCTGCTCAAAAAACATGCTGCCGAAATTATTTCGAGCGTTTTACTGGGTTCCGCAGTTGCAGTTGTAACCTCGGTGTTCCTATTGCATGTAATAAAAGCCAGTCCGCAAATGATTGAAAGTATGATTCCACGATCCATCACGACTCCAATCGCGATGAAAGTTTCCGAATCGTTAGGCGGAATACCTGCGATTACGGCAGCTTTCGTCATTCTGACCGGTATCATTGGATCGATGATTGGGCCAATCGTTATCGAAAAATTCCGGATACGGGGCAATATATCAAGAGGTGTTCTCCTTGGAATGGGTGCACATGGCGCCGGAACATCAAAGGCTTATGAACTGGGAAATGTGGAGGGGGCTATTGCCAGCGTATCCATGATTATTGCAGCTTTAGCTACTTTAATGGT
>Ga0224749_1061_pt1 | contig 13723 bp, 14 predicted proteins | sample LIM_F_Vancomycin_3_FD_182078 | JGI IMG/M metagenome (GOLD analysis project Ga0224749, IMG submission 182078) | Enriched cells from gastrointestinal tract of the lab mouse from Pacific Northwest National Laboratory (PNNL), Richland, Washington... | ecosystem: Host-associated > Mammals > Digestive... | reverse complement strand
GGACCGCAAAAGCATCATTTTCCTTCCGTATCTGTCGGCGAGCCCTCCCCAAAATGGTTGAAATAAAAAAGAAGTGACAAAGTTACCGGCAAAAATAATTCCTGCCCACGTCGCCACTTGATGGGATTCCGTCATTCCTAATTGTTCCAAATACAAAGGAAGGAATGGCATGATCATCGTCATTCCTGCCATAACCAAGAACTGTCCGAACCAGAGCACGGTTAAGTTGACTTTCCAGTTGACCATATAATCCCTTCTTTCTGGCTGCACATATTTCAAAACTCCGGTCATCTCAATCTATTAGTATAACACAACTTTAAAAGGAATAGTTGGGAAGCGGATTATTAATAGTAAGTGGCTGCATGCTTGTTGTATAAAATGGAAAAGAATGGGCAGGTTAAAGGAAAAGTACTTAAATTTGTCCGTGAAGGAGTGCAAAAGCTATGCCTTTTGGAGCCCATGAAACAATGGAAGTTCATGAAGTGCTGAATGACAAAATAAACATGATTACCCACTTTAAACTGTACCTCCAGCATTGTCAGAATGCGGCAATCCGTTCCATGCTGGAGCAGCATTTGAATACCGGGATCCAGCATTACAACCAGCTTGTCGGATATACCCATGATTACAGCGCTGCGGGTATCATTCCCGAAACTTCCCCTCCGGAGGTTCAAGTAGAAGAAATCCAATATGGCCTTCGCCATCCTGGCCCGGCTGCTCCTCAGCTGCAAGGGATACTTCAGGATAATCAGATTGTTTCCGCCATGCTTTCCTGCCACAAACATGCAGCAGTAAATCAAATGCATGCGGCTTTGGAATGTGCAGACCCCAATGTACGTCAAATGTTAATCAACGGTGCCAATACAGCTGCCCACCATGCTTATGAGGTATTTCTATTTATGAATCAGCAGGGGCAATATCAGGTTCCTACCATGCAGGATCATACGGCCAAAACATTTCTGCATACCTTCCAGCCCGTTCAAACATCCATGTACCCGGGCCCATTTACCGGACAATGAAATAGCTGTTTTCAAAGGATGCCTGCGGGCATCTCTTTTTTGTGGGGAAAAACAGGCAAAGGTTCGTGTATAATCAAGAAATAAAAGTTTAGACAAAACGGCAGAGAGGAGAAATTGAAATGAAACCGGTAATCAGAAACATTTATTGTGCAGGTCGCAATTATCAACTGCATGCTGAGGAACTTGGAAACGCTGTACCTGAAAAACCGATGATCTTTACAAAACCTTCCCATGCTGTTGCATGGATGGACGGAGATACCCATATGCTGCCGGGAGGCAAGGGGGAGATTCATTATGAAGCTGAGCTTGTGATCCGGATCGGTTCCGGATATGAGCCGGGGAAAAAAGCGGAGGACCTGATCGAATCCGTCGCTTTGGGGATCGATTACACACTTAGAGAAGTCCAAAATAAACTGAAAGAAAAAGGACATCCCTGGCTGGAGGCAAAAGGATTTCTCGGATCGGCAGGACTCACGGATTTTCATGTATTTGAAGGTATACATAAGCTTACGGATGAGACGTTCTCTCTTCAAATAAATGAGAAGACCGTACAGAAGGGAAACGTGGCCGATATGATTTTTGGCCTGGATGCGATTGTCTCTTATATAGGCACCCATTTCGGGTTAAATGAAGGGGATATCATCTATACCGGAACCCCGGCAGGAGTCGGGACTGTAAGGCATGGGGACGAACTGGCCCTATTGTGGGGAGAACAGCTATGGGGAACCTGCACTTTACATTTACGGAAATCCTAATATTTCTGGAAAGAAAGGAACCGCTCTCGGAAGAACGGCTCCTTTTTATATTTGCACCATTTTTCGGGGAAGCGGGCTGTCTCTCAAGCCCTGCTCTTCTTTCTTTCTTTAAGACAGGTGAGTACGAAAAGAGGCAGGACAAGTTGTCTTCTCCAACGGGAAGGCTGGGAAAGCAAACGGTACATCCACTCCAGATTCAGTTTCTGCCAAATGGCCGGTGCCCGCTTTACCTTACCGGCAATGACGTCCAGGCTGCCACCGACACCCATGGCGAGTTGTACGGGAAGTTTGCTCTTATGGGTATAAATCCATCTCTCCGCACGCGGAGCACCCAGAGCAATAATCAAGAAGGTTGGTCTGGCCTCAGCAATTTCCTCTAAAATTCGAGATTCATCCTCCGGTTTAAAAAAGCCGTGTTGCCGTCCGGCAATAATAACGCCCGGGTATTGTTGTTGAATGGTTTCAACGGCTTTCCTGTTTGTTTCCTCATCCGCTCCCAGAAAATAAAAGGACCAGTTTTCCAGGTTTCCAAGTTCCAGCAGGCGGAGCAGTAAATCGTAACCGGTAACGCGTTCAGGGATGTTTTCCCCAAACCATTTAGCAGCCTTAACGACACCGATGCCATCCGCTGTAATCATATCCGCTTCTTCCAGGATCGTTTTAAGTCCGGCGTCTTTCCGTGCAGCCATTACGATTTCCGGATTGGCCGTAATCAGATGGAAAAGCCGGGATTCACCGCCATTCAGTCTGGCATGCAAGGCATTTACGGTCTCGTCCATACTCAGATTACTGAAAGGGACGTCAAGTATACGGACTTTATTCATAGCGTCTGTTCACCTTTTCATTCATTAATACTAATTGCTATTGTAGCATATTTGATGCGGGCATATCTTGTCAAAATCCGATTTCCTGTTTATGCTTGTTTTAGTTTGGTCCTCCTGCCCTTTAGTTTAGGACCAAAAAGGGATATTCGCATAGATAGTTTGGTATACATAAAGAAAAGAAAGGGGTTGTCATCTATGGACTGGTTGATTGGACTTGCAGGAAGCATGCTGATTGCCGGTTTGGCTTATTGGCGTAAGGCCCTCACATTATCTGGAAGCTTTGCTGCTGTATTTATTGGTACCTTGCTTTACGGGTTTGGCTCACTTGCTTGGTTCGGTACATTAATTGTTTTTTTCGTCTCATCATCTTTACTTTCCGTTATTAAAGAAGACAGGAAGTCCGAAGCGGAGACTGCTTATGAAAAATCCGGAACCAGGGATGCCGGGCAGGTACTCGCAAACGGCGGGCTTGCCGCGCTTCTTTGTTTAGGAAATGCTTTCTGGCCTCACCCGCTTTGGTGGGCGGCTTTTGTCGGGGTAATGGCGGCAGTCACGGCCGATACCTGGGCTACGGAAATCGGAGGGCTCAGCCGCAAAAACCCCCGAACTATTCTGGGTGGGGAAGAGGTAACACCGGGAACATCCGGAGGCGTAACTCTGCTTGGCTTTTTGGCCTCCATGCTTGGAGGTCTGTTTATCGGGATGACGGCCTGGGTACTCACAGGATGGGGAAAGGAACCTTTTACGGTTCCCCAAACGGCCGGTGAATTTACTTTTGCAGCCGGTTTTCATTCTAAACAGATCTATACCCTGCTGCTGATTGGTTTATGGGGCGGTCTGATGGGTTCTGTCGTAGATTCCGTGATAGGGGCGAAATGGCAGATGATGTATAAATGCCAGGTCTGTCTGAGGCTGGTGGAACGAAGGGAACACTGTAATCTTCCTACCAAACCGGTACGTAAATGGGTCTGGCTGAATAATGATGCGGTAAATATCATCAGCTCGGTTGCAGCCGGAGGAACAGCGATCCTTATTCTTTGCCTGCTGTAAGCGAAAAAAAACTCTTTCCCTGACGGGGGAAAGAGTTTTTTACGGGTGTCCTAATGCGGGAGGAAAATAAGCTGATACAGGAACATCAGCGCAATAATACATATGAGCGGATGTATTTCTTTCACTTTTCCGCGCGCCAGTTTGAGAATCGGATATGTGATGAAACCCATGGCAATACCCGTGGCAATACTTCCTGTTACCGGCATGGTTAAAATAACGAAGAAAGCAGGGAACGATTCATCAAACGGTTCCCACTTAATGTGGCGCACATGCGTCAGCATCAGTGATCCCACGATAATCAAGGCAGGAGCAGTAATAGCCGAGACACCGGAAACGGAAGAAATAAGCGGACTAAAGAAAGCGGAGACAGCAAATAAGACAGCGACTACAACGGAAGTAAGCCCTGTTCGCCCTCCTGCCGCTACGCCGGAAGCCGATTCCAGAAATGCGGACGACGGACTGGTACCAAACATCGCACCCACCATAGTAGCCACTGAATCTCCCAGCAGTACACGCCTCGCACGGGCAAGCTTACCTTCCTTCATTAACCCGGCTTGTTCACTGACAGCCACGACAGTTCCGGTAGTATCGAAAATCGTAACGAGCAGAAAGGAGAAGACCACTGCATACAAACCATATTGAATTACATCTCCGATGGCATGAAAAGGGTTGGAAATAATAAGCCCTTCAGGCAGGGAGGGAACGGCAACGAAGCCGTTCGTGAATTGGAGCTGCCCTGTGAATAGAGCAACAGTGCCGGTGATCAGCATACCCAAAAATAAGGAGCCCCGGATATTGAGCGTAAACAGGATCAGGGTGACCGTAAGTCCGATCAGAGAGAGCACTACACCTGGGGAGTTCAATTTTCCAAGTGTGACCAGATTCGTCGGATGGGCTGCCACAATCCCGGACATCTTGAGTCCAAGAAAAGCGATGAATAAACCGATTCCCGCCGATATGGCATGTTTCAGATTAGGCGGAATTATATCGATCAGCTTGCTGCGTAATGGGGTCAAGGACAAGATTACAAAAATAATCCCTGCCACAAAAACGGCTGAAAAGGCAACCTGATAATTCATGCCCTCATTAGCCTGTACGACGGAGAATGCAAAATAAGCATTTAATCCCATCCCGGGTGCTACGGCTATCGGATAATTAGCCAATAAACCCATAAAGAGAGTTCCCGTCAAAGTGGCAATAATCGTGGCAGAGAAGCTCTGGTCAAAAGAAATTCCCGCTTCTGAAAGAATGAGCGGATTGACCACCATGACATAAGCCATCGTCAGAAAAGTTGTCAATCCGGCTATCATTTCCGTACGGACTGAGGTGTTGTTTTGTTTTAAGTGAAACATAATGGTCCTGTACCTCCATAAAACCGAATATTAAAAGAACGAGTATATATAATATTCGGTTTTTTGCGAATGGTCAAGGGACAGCTTCCCTTTTACTCCAGGAATGAATCGTTTTTATTGCTTCTGGAAAGAGGGTCGGAGGCTATTTCCTTGGAACGTGCCGATATATTTTGTTTCGTATGGTGCTCATTTTTATCTTTACCCGGATAAGATCCTGGAAGCTGTTGTTCCAAGATCCGTATTTTCTTTTGAAGCTTGTACTGGCGGTAAATCCCATAGGAGCCAACCATTAATCCCCCCAGTACTGTAGAAAACACAATGACCAGAATCAGAGGGGCCGTTGTCTTCGTAAACAGAAAATTCACTTGCACCGGGTCCATATTGATAACGGCAAAAACGGCGGTGATGACAAAAAAGACCAATGCCCCTGCCAGTGTCCACTGTACTTTCATTTTCAAACCTCCTTCTTGGTAAAGAAGGCTGTGACCATGTCAACAGCCTTCTCCCAAGGGCCTTATTTCGTTAACTGCTCCATTTGTTCCACGACCGATTTAAATACGTCCATAGCTTGTTTGATAGGTTCAGGTGATGACATATCCACACCGGCCTTTTTCAGAATGTTGATGGAGAAGTCGCTGCCGCCGCTCTTCAAGAATCCTAAATAACGTTCAACCGCAGGTTCCCCTTTTTCAAGAATCTGGCTGGCAAAGCTGGTTGCCGCAGAGAATCCGGTAGCATATTTATAAACATAGAAGCTGTTGTAGAAATGGGGGATTCTGGCCCATTCCATTTCAATATCCTGATCCACTACCATATCATTACCATGATAAAGTTTGTTTAAATCATAGTACACTTTATTGAATTCCTGCGGCGTCAAGGATTCGCCTTTTTCCGCCTTCTCATGAACAATCTTTTCAAATTCAGCAAACATGGTTTGACGGAAAACCGTGGTACGGAACTGGTCAGCATAGTAAGTCAGCAAATAAAGCTTTTCTTTTGGATCAGTCGTATGCTTCAGCATATAGTCCATCAGCAGGGCCTCATTCAAAGTGGAAGCTACTTCCGCCAAGAAAAATGGTGTATTGGGCATTGCGGTATTCCTGATTAGCATCAGACAGATACGAATGCATTGCATGCCCCATTTCGTGAGCCAGCGTAAACATGCTGTTCAGGTTATCCTTATGATTCAGCAGAACGTAAGGATGAGTTCCGTATGCGCCCCAGCTGTAAGCACCGCTGCGTTTGTTTTTGTTTTCATGGACATCAATCCAGCGATTTTCAAAGCCCTCTTTTAGAATATCAATGTATTTACCCCCAAGAGGCCGGAGAGCTTCGATGATTTTTTCCTGGGCCTGTTTATAGGTAATGTCCATTTTAAACTCTTCCACAAGCGGAGCAAACAGGTCATACATATGGAGCTCATCGACCTTAAGCAGTTTTTTGCGCAGTTTAAAATAACGGTGAAGAACCGGTAAAGAGTCATGAATGGTGCTGATCAGATTTGTATAAACAGAAGGATCAATGTTATCAGCATGCAGGGACATTTCAAGTACAGACGGGTACTTGCGTGCTCTTGCATAAAATATATTTTTGTTCACGTTGGCGCTTAAAGTTGCTGCTATGGTGTTTCTTTGATTTCTATATGTCCCGTAGACGGCTTGGAATGCCCGCTTCCGGACCCCGCGGTCAGGATTTTCAAGAAATTGGATATAGGAACCGTGGGTCAGTTGGACTTCCTCGCCCTTTTCATTTTTAATTTTAGGGAACTGTATATCAGCATTGTTAATCATGCCGAAGATATTACTGGCTGATCCTGCCATATTTCCCGTCATGGCGAGAAGCGCTTCCTCAGACTTGGATAATACATGGGGTTTTTCCCGCAATAGTTCCTCAAGGGTACGTTTATACAGGCTAAGATCGGGATTACTGATAAAAGACCTCAGCTGGTCCTCGCTTAAACTTAAGATTTCCGGCGAAATGAATGAAAGGGCTTGGTTCACTTCCACACTCAATTTTCTTGCCTTTTCGCTAAGGGCTTGATATGTAGGGTCTGCGGCATCTTCGTCATGCTTCATTTTGGCATAAACATAAAGACGCTCGGTATGAAGGGAAATCTTGTCTTCCAATTCAAAACATTGTTTGATTGCGTTATCGTTGTTTAGTTTTCCGTGAAAATCGTCTACTTTTTTAAGAAGCTGTTTCACTTCATTGAATTCCTTATCCCACGCTTTCTGGTCAGCGAATAAATCCTCCAGCTTCCATTTTTCCTGTTCAGGCACATCTTTACGGGCGGGTATTTGACTCATGGTAGACCTCCTATCAGAATTTGATGGTTTTGCCGATAAAGGCGTAACGCTTTCAAGAAGAAACGCTGACGCCAGTATAGCTGTAAGAACCAGGGGACTCAAACGCACAGAGGGTCACACTCCGATCTCGCGTAGTTACACACATTGTATCTTAGTATGACCGATCCTTCGTCTTATTATAAAAAAATGCGGAACTTAAGTAAACGGAAGCAGGAAAAGTAAGGAAAAACCTTTAAGCCGGACTAAAACCGAAAAAGCTATAGATAATCAATCCAAACGAGAGAAGGACCATAATAAGAGCGAAAATGGCAAGATAAGGCCTAATGGACGGGGGAAGGGAATTTTTGCTTAATATAAGCACCAGTGCCAGGCAAAACGAAACGATAATAAATGTTAACAATGTAGACAAAAATCGTACACCTCAATTACGCATATATTGCTGCATATTGGACCCAATCACTCCGGTTTGGGCGGAATATGCAAAATGCTTTGGTTCTATTTGTTATGTGTATTATAGCACGTTTTCTCAGTCAGCCTGTTACAGACAACAGGTTAAAAATAAAAATGGCTGTCCGTAATTGGGACAGCCTGGATGTTTGCTTGTATAAAGTTCACTGTCTAAGCATGCTGGGCTACATGATGTGGCGATGAGAGCTTGTCAGGATCATCAGTGTCTTCAATTTTTACCAGGACAAACCTGCCTTCACCATCCATTCTTACCGTGAATTGATCCTCGGGAAGAATATCGGCTTCAAGACCGATATGTTTCGGAAGAACGATCTGTCCCAAAGCATTTACCTTCACGGAATGCCCGGCTATACGGGATAATTTACCGACAACCAACACCAAGACTACAATAACGCCAATCAGTGTCCATTTCATTTCCGGATTTGCCGCGAAAAAATCATGGAACAGTTTTTCCTCAGCAATCATTTTACCCGCGGTATAAGCAAGTACGGCAGATCCGGCATAAATTACGATAGGGAACCGTTCCACTACACGGATAAACAGAGTGCTGCCCCATACAATAATAGGTACGCTCACCAGCAATCCGATAATAACAAGTCCGGTATGGCCGTGAGAAGCCCCGGCTATCGCAATGACATTGTCCATTCCCATAGCGGCATCGGCTATGATAATGGTCCGGATAGCTGCGATCATGTTATTTTTCGCTTCGATTTCATGTCCTTTTTTCTCAGCAAGCAGTTTGTAAGCGATCCAAACGAGCAGCAGGCCGCCAATCAGAAGGAGTCCGGGGATTTTAAGAATTTGTACGACAAGCACAGTTGCCACAATACGGATGGCTATAGCCCCCAACGTTCCAAACAAAATGACCTTTTTTTGCAAATCCTTCTTGACATTACGGGCCGCAAGCCCAATGACGATAGCATTATCGCCGGCAAGAACTAGGTCGATCAAAATGATGCTGAACAAGGTGGTCAAAGTTTCTGCTGAGAACCAAAATTCCATCATGTACACTCCTTTGTTTTATGTTCTGCAACTGTCGGCCTATTATTCTGTTTACATATAAAAAGCCCTTACCGAAAAGCATCGGCAAAGGCTCTTGCATTCACAAAATAATACAGACCTCTACCAGTTGGTGGCAAAGGTCTTGCTAACAACTCACGTTGCCAATAAAGCCGGGGCTATTCACCCGAACTGACGACTTTATTGTAACAGCTACTCCCCTTTGTGAAAAACATATATCCAGTTTTGTACTATATATTATATGTGGGGCTTATGGCTTCGTCAAGAACAAAAAAATCCGCTCAAATGTCACGAAACGAAGCAAGGATTTCCTGCCTTTCTTCTTCGGTTCCTTCAAACCTGTCCGGTGAAAACCGGCGGTTTGCCCATTCCATCATCTCAGGGCGGGTCAGGAAAGTATGACACTCTTCTCCCCATTGGTCGGAGATTTCGCGGAGCACAATTTGTTTACCGTGGACTTCCACATTCATCATGTTCCATTTGTCTTTCTTATAAATCTGATATTTCTTAATCACGGCGGACATCCCCCTTTTTCTTCGTTTTACGGCTCATCATACAGGAACACTCTCCCGAAAGCAAGACAGGCGGAATATAAAAATATATTAGTAGAAATCTTTAGACTTTTCTTAACAAAAACTAGTTGATTTAGCGAGGAGGTGATGCTATACTAACCTTATTCGCCACAGATGGCGATACAGTTAGGAGGTTGTACACTTGAAAGGTACAGTTAAATGGTTTAACGCAGAAAAAGGTTATGGTTTTATCCAAGTTGATGGTGGAGAAGACGTATTCGTTCATTTTTCCGCAATCCAAGGAGACGGATTTAAAACACTGGATGAAGGTCAAGCTGTTGAATTCGAAATCACTGAAGGCAATCGTGGCCCTCAAGCAGCTAACGTCATTAAATTATAAGATTAAAAGAAGTTCTTTTCTTATAAATAGTGTCCTAGCTAAACAGGCGGTTTTCCTCTAAGGAAAACCGTCTTTTTGGTATACGGGAGCGGTGAACAGGCGGCTCATCTTTGTTTCTTTTGAAACTAACGGATTAGGGACTTTGACCATAGAGAGCCTGCAGTGTTAAACTAAAAAATGCAATCTGAATTTGGGGAGCGTTACGTATGCCAAAATTTAAACTTTTCAAAGACCGTAAAGGTAAAGCGGATCAGGTCAAGAACAATCAGTTTGTCAAGCTTGCAAGAGAAATTTTCGTGGCCGCAAGGCAAGGCGGACCGAATCCGGAAGCCAATTTCGCCCTGAAGAATGCCATTGATAAAGCACGACATATTCAAATGCCTAACGATAACATTGAACGTGCCATCAAAAAAGCCCAGGGGGATCACAATTCCGAGAATTTTGAAGAGATCTACTATGAGGGCTATGGTCCAGGGGGAGTAGCCATTATGGTCAAAACTCTGACAGATAACCGTAACCGTTCTGCAGCCGATATCCGGGCTATTTTTAATAAACGGGGTGGCAATATGGGGGAAACCGGCTGTGTTTCTTACATGTTTGATGAAAAGGGAGTACTGGTGATAGAGCGTGAAGAGGGGGCCGATGAAGACGAGCTGATGATGCTGGCCCTAGAAGCAGGGGCTGAGGACTTCGCCTCCCAGGATGAAAGCTTTGAAATTTATACGCATCCGCATGAATTGGAAAAGGTGAAAAAGACTCTGGAGGAACAAGGGCTGGTGTTCACTTCCGCTTCCGTCAGCTGGATTCCGCAAAATACCGTGGCAGTGGAAGGCGAGAATGCGGAAAAACTACTGAAAATGATGGATGCTTTTGAAGATAACGATGATGTGCAGGATGTTTATTCCAACTTTGAAATCAGCGATGAAGAAATGGAACGTATTGGCTGAAAAAGGATCAAAAGCAGGAATCTCTCCTTGAAGAGACTCCTGCTTTTTTTGATTGGATTAAAGGATATCCAGGATTTCGTCCACTTCCTTCCGGGGAAGCTTCCCCGGCTGCTCTTGGGGATGTCCCAGGGCAATGACCATATTGATCTGACACTCCGCCGGAATCTGGAGCAGATCTCTAAGCCGTTCCTGGCAAAGCAGCACCGGACCGGTCATCGGACAGGTTGCCAGACCCATGGCATGGGCCGCCAGCATCAGATTTTGCGATGCAAGACAGGAGCTTTTGATCCCTTCTTCTTTCCATACGGATTCGCTCACGAATTGAATGGGGTCGAAGATTTTTTCACGGAACTTGGATGTATAGGGAGTGGCCAGGCATACGATCAGCGCTGGGGCATCCGCAAATGCCGTTGCATAAGGGCCGAACGACTTGACCAGCAGCTTTGCTTCCCTCTTCAGACCTTTATCTTCTGCTTCTGCAGCCCGTTTATGTAGTTCAGCCCAGGTGAGCTGTTCAATTTCCCGGATTAAATTGCGGTTCAAAACGGCGGTGAATTTCCATGTTTGCGAGTTTGTATCACTTGGCGCATAGCGCGCACAGTCGATTAGCTCCCGGATATCTTCCTCAGTCACATGTTGTTCCGTAAAGCGGCGGATGCTGCGTCTTTCTGTGATAATGCGTTTGAATGCTTCATACTTCATGTAAGATCCTCCGATTCAGTAGAGAGGGATTTCTAATATAATACCAGGTACTAATATCTACTATTATAATTGAAGTGCAAGCAAATGCAAAGTTCTTTCATTTCATAGTTATAGTATAAAGCGGAAAATAGGAGGCTAGAATAGCCATCATCATGTAATAATTAAAAGTGAACCCCTGTTGTGATGACTATCATTGTGAGCCTCTCTAGTATAGCAGAAAATAAAGCCAAATGAATCAACTTGGATGGGTTGGTTCCGGCCATTTTTTTCTGGAAAAATAACGGTGCAGCATGATAAATTTAGGTTAGCATTCTCATGGCTCTTATGGGGATTTATGCTAATTATGAGGGTGAAAGATTGGAAATGATCTGAACCGTGAGAAAGGGTGGTTCCGTATGTCAGCCATATTTCTTATGGATGAACGCCTGGGTATTGAACTTCCCTGTCTGGAAAAAGATTGGGCAGACTATACAGAGGAGGAACGTTCTGATATTCTGCTGTATTGGGAACAGGTCAGAGGGACAATTCCTGAACAGATCAAGCGCCTGGAAAAGAAAATTGTGCGGAAACAGCTTCAATTATATGAGGAAGAAAATTTTGAAACTTCCTGCAGGCTGAACAGTGATATTGCAGAGCTGGCCAGCACGATTAACGACCTTCACATCTGGTTCCGGCTCAATCAAGAAATAGAACCGAAGGTTCACGGATAGTATTTTTTCAGTCTTACAAGACGGATTTGCACTGGCGGGAAGAATGCTGTCCCGGCCTATCGGGGTTCGGGGAAAAGTGTGTAAAAGACCTTCATTTCTGGTAAGATAGGAGCTAAGGATTTGGACTGCAAAATAGGGCAAACGCCAGAGAAAGGGGTGCATGAGGTGCCGTCAGGTAAAAAGAAGGCAGCGTGGAAGGAACTCGTTGTTAAGCCATTAATGGAACATTTGCCGTCTTTATACCCGGTCGAGGAGTGGGACCCTCTTATGGATATCCGTATCGGTCAGCTTGGCATGGAACAGCTTACAGGCGGGGAGCCTGAACAAGAACCCTATGGTTTGACCTGTAAAGCAGGGTTGTATCTGTTCAATGAAAATCTCGACAAGTCCCATGAGATCTCCCAGCATATTACGAACGATACAGGAAGCTATTGGCACGGGATCATGCATCGGATGGAAGGGGATTACAGCGACGCAAAGTATTGGTTTCATGATGTAGCTCACCATCCTATCCACACGGATTTGATTGGACAGGTTAAGGATTACCTGACCGGGCAAGAGGAATATCAGGGACTGAAGCATGAAACATTAAAAGCAAAGCTTGATGTGCTGGTGCATTCTCCGGAATGGAACGCGTCTGTATTCACCGATGTGGTGGAACTGCAGGTGACTTTAGTTCAGCATCCAATAGCAGATATTTGGTTAAGACACATTCAGCGCATGGAAATGCGATTGTTGTGGCAATATGCCTATATGCAAAGTGGCGGAGGACAATGATTTGAAGCGACCTAACAATCAGGCAGCCCAAGTACCTCGAAACCCTCTCCGCCTGATGTTCCGTGTATACCGCTATGTTTTACCTACAGTGGATAAAGAACTCCGCAGGTGGACATCAAAAGCAGAGCAAATCCCGGATCCGGAACTGAAACAGCAGGCCCTCGCCAGCATTACGGCCAAAAGGTTTCACTGCCAGGGCGGTGCCGTATATGGAATCGTCAATCTGTCCGAACACCACAGATTAATTCCTTTAATCGTAGCTTTTCAAACCATAAGCGATTACCTGGATAATTTGTGTGACCGCAGTACTTCCCTTGATCCGGAGGATTTCCGGATGCTTCACCAATCCATGCTGGATGCGGTGGATCCGGATGAACCCTTTCACGACTACTATGCCTGCCGTATGGAGAAAGAAGACGGAGGGTATTTGAGAAGTCTGGTAGAAACTTGCCAAAAGGAGATCAGGGGGCTATCTTCTTACCCGGTTGTGAAGGATAAAGTAAGGGAGCTTGTTTCTTTGTACTGTGATCTTCAGGTCTACAAGCACATTCAGGCGGATTTGAGGGAAAATGAGCTTCACCGATGGTGGAAGGGACATCTGGCTTCTTATCCGGATATCAGCTGGAATGAGTTTGCTGCTGCGACCGGTTCGACTTTAGGTGTGTTTATGCTTTTTCAGGCTGCTTCAAATCCTGATTTGGACAAGGAACAGGCCCGGCAGATTGTTGAAGCGTATTTTCCTTACGTATGCGGTCTTCATATTCTGCTTGATTACCTGATCGACCAGGAAGAGGATTTAATCGGAGGAGATTTAAATTTTTGCAGCTACTATGCGGATATGGATGAAACGGTGAACCGTATCGCCTATTTCGTGACCAAAT
>Ga0224749_1009_pt3 | contig 13733 bp, 9 predicted proteins | sample LIM_F_Vancomycin_3_FD_182078 | JGI IMG/M metagenome (GOLD analysis project Ga0224749, IMG submission 182078) | Enriched cells from gastrointestinal tract of the lab mouse from Pacific Northwest National Laboratory (PNNL), Richland, Washington... | ecosystem: Host-associated > Mammals > Digestive... | reverse complement strand
GTTCTTCCAACTACATTATTTGCAACAACCTCATGCTTTCCTCCGGCCTGAAGCTCCGGGAGGGGTTTTACCGCAAGGTTTACAACAATATTATGGTTAACAAAACCCTGTACCCGCATGTATGGTTCAGGAACAGCGGGGACGAATTTTACAATAACATTATTTTTGAAGACCGTTACCGTCCCGCCGGCAACATGGATTTTTCCCCGTGGGGAAAACTGATGGACAGGAACTTTGTGCATGTGAAGGGCATGAAAGGGGTGGAACCCGCCTCCGAACTGGCCAGGCAATCCGGCAATGACAGGCACTCCCTGAAGGGGGATGCCCTGTTCTCTGCTCCCGGTTTGGGGGATTTTTCCGTCCGGGCTTCTTCCCCCGCCCTTAAACTGGGATTTCGCAATTTTCCCATGGACCGTTTCGGCGTGCGTTCCCGGCATCTGAAAGTTCTTCCAACTACATTATTTGCAACAACCTCATGCTTTCCTCCGGCCTGAAGCTCCGGGAGGGGTTTTACCGCAAGGTTTACAACAATATTATGGTTAACAAAACCCTGTACCCGCATGTATGGTTCAGGAACAGCGGGGACGAATTTTACAATAACATTATTTTTGAAGACCGTTACCGTCCCGCCGGCAACATGGATTTTTCCCCGTGGGGAAAACTGATGGACAGGAACTTTGTGCATGTGAAGGGCATGAAAGGGGTGGAACCCGCCTCCGAACTGGCCAGGCAATCCGGCAATGACAGGCACTCCCTGAAGGGGGATGCCCTGTTCTCTGCTCCCGGTTTGGGGGATTTTTCCGTCCGGGCTTCTTCCCCCGCCCTTAAACTGGGATTTCGCAATTTTCCCATGGACCGTTTCGGCGTGCGTTCCCGGCATCTGAAAGCCCTGGCGCGAACTCCGGATATTCCTGAAGTTGCCGGGAACAGGTTGGAGAAACGGGAAACGGTGCTGGTGAAGAAACTGGGGGCGGAAGTGAGGATAGCGGAGGGCGAAGGGGATTTGTCTGTCTTTGGGCTGATGCCGGAGGATCTGGGCCGGGCGCTGGTTATTGTCAAGGTGCAGAAGGAAGGCCCTTGTTCCTCTGCCGGCATTCTGCCCGGCGACGTTCTTCTGATGGCGGGCGGGAATAAGGTGGATGGAGTGGAAAAGCTCGAACGCCTGCTGCCGTCTTCTGGTAAATTAACCGTAACCGTCAGGAGAAACCAGGAAAATAGAAAGGCGGATTTGCAGTTTTGAGGATGCTTCTGGCCTCCGGAAAAAGAGGAAGCGGAAATTACAGAATTCCGGTCAACTTCCGGTAAGTCTCCAGGGCAAAAGAATCCGTCATTCCGGAAATATAATCAAGCATGTGCGCCAGGCGTGCAGCCTTCCCGCCGTTGTTCCGGGGTACGCCGGTGCCCTGAAGCATGATGGCGATTTTTTGGGATTGGCCGGAGGATGGATGGTTCACCCATTCCATAAAGAAGTCGATCAATTCTCCCAGTACCTTATAACCCATGGCTTCCACTTCAATAACCTCCCTGGCCTGGTACACATTCTTGATGGCGTACTGGTACAAGCCGTTCAGCGGGGCGGCCAGTTCCGAGCTGTCTATCAGGGATTGTTCCAACCTTCCTTGCAGCAGGTCTTCCTCGTGGTTCACGAAACTGTCCACGGCGGACTGAATGCTTTTGCCGATGGCGAGCGCGCGCATATAATGGATGCAGGAATCTTTTTCCTCTTTTGCTTCCAGTTCCCGGACATAACAGAGCTGGGATTCCGTCAGGAAAGGGCTGAACAAATCCCTGGTGGAAGCAAAATCCAGAAGTCCGGAAAAATACCCGTCCTCAATATCCGCAATGCGGTAACAGATATCATCCGCGGCTTCCATCAAATACGCCAGGGGATGGCGGCTCCAGCAAAGATGTGCTGCATCAGGTGTGGAACGCGGAATCAACCCCAGATGTCCAGCCATGAAAGAAGCAGCTTCCCTTTCCTGTTCCCCGATGCCGAATTTCTTGCATTCAAGCTTGTTGGCCGCAACTATGCTGCCTTTCCTGACGGCGGAGGAATAAGATTGCGTACAGGGATATTTCATAAAGGCGCCCAAAACAGCCGCCGTCAGTTTCAGGCCGTTGCCCTCCATCGGATCTCCTGTACGTGTCAGGATGCGGAATCCCTGGGCATTCCCTTCAAAAGGCAGTTCCAGGCCGTGCCGTTTCAGGGCGGTTTCAATGGCGTCTTCACCGGAATGGCCGAAGGGCGGATTGCCGATGTCATGGGCCAGGCAGGCGGTGGAAACAATGGTAGCGACATCGGAAGGCATGATAGGAGCGGGCAGGGACCCTTTCTTCGCCAGCCACTCCCCTGCCAGCATGCCGAGGGAAGAACCGATGTGGGCTACCTCCAGGCTATGCGTCAGGCGTGTGCGCACGTAATCGTTGCGGCCCAGGGGAAAAACCTGTGTTTTGTCCTGAAGGCGGCGGAAAGCACTGGAAAACAGAATGCGGCCGTAATCCCGGTCATAATTGCTGCGGTTTTTCTGTGGAGATGCCGTACTCCGATGCCTGGATCCCCAGCGCGCGTCCGACAAAAGCTGCTGCCAATTCATCATCCCTGACATGGTAAGGAAATGCTACAGGGGAATGCCCGGATGTAACAGGAGAAAAATAGAGAGGGAGTTCAATAGGTCAGCATCAGCCCCACGCCCCAGTGCAGGTTCTTGTCGTAATTGGTGGAAACGCTGAGGTGTGAGGTCAGGATGTAGTGCAGGCCCACGGAATAATCCCGGTCCGTATTCAGGGAAAAGGAAAGGCGCAGGCGGGAGGTGAGCGGGATATCGTCCCGCTCCAATTGCAGGCGCACCTTTCCGTCCGTGTCAATGCGCGCATCCGCAATCAGGAGCAGGGGCAACATGTACCGGGCTCCCAGGGTGCCATCCATTTCCCGGTCCTTTTTGGTGGTCTGTCGGAACATGTTGCGTTCTCCGGCCTCCCCCTTGCGGCAAGTCCAGTCCGCCCCGATGTAGGGGTAAAGCCATTGCTTCTCCCCGATATACCTGCCCAGCCTCCCTTCCGCCTCATAACCCCGCGTATCCTTGTAGCCTATTTTCCACTCTCCCTGCATGCTCCACCGGATGCCCCCGAATTCCAGGTTCCCTATGTTCCCGTTGGTGGCGAAATCATTGTTCACGCTCAGGTACCATTTCCGGTCCATGTCGTAAACATGCTGAAGTGCCTGCATGGGGTGGGGAAGCTGAGGATTGGGGGGAGAATCCTCATACGTAAAAATCCGGCCCATGCCGCTCATCATGTGGTACAGGATATGGCAGTGGAAAAACCAGTTGCCGCGCGTTTTCTCTGCAGCGTTAAACTCAATCACCTGGGTGTCCATGGGCTGGATATCCGCTGTAAACTTGAGCGGAGAAAAATCCCCATGCCTGTTCACCAGCCGGAAAAAATGCCCGTGCAGATGCATGGGATGCCTCATCATGGTATTGTTGGTCAGGATTATGCGTACATTCTGTCCTTCCCTGATCATGATCCGGTCCGTCTCGGAAAGAGTTTTCCCGTTAATGCTCCATACGTAACGGTTCATATTACCGGTCAGCATGAAATGCAATTCCTTAACGGGCACGCCGGAAGGAAGAGTGGTGCGGGAAGGGGACTTCAGCATGTCATACGTCAGGGTGGTTTCTTTTCTGTCCTCCTGCATGTTGCCGTGTCCTCTCCCATGGGAGGAACCGGACTTCATGTCCATTATCTCCATATTTCCGGAATGGGCGGTCGGCATGCCGTGATGATGCATCTTCATATTTCCTCCCATGGTCATCATCCCATTCATTTGCTTCATCTTTTTGAAGTAATTCAGCTTGGGAAAGGGGCGCAAAGGCTGCCTTTCCCCATGGCCCAGCCACAGGGAGGAAGCCCCGGAAGTATCCTCTGCCGTCGCCTGGAATTCAAAGGCTTTGCCTGATTCCGGCACTTCCAAGATGACGTCGTAAGTTTCGGAAACTGCGATTATCATGCGGTCCACGTCAACGGGAACAACGTCTTTCCCGTCGCTGGCCACCACGCGTATTTTCCCGCCCGCATACCTCAGCCAGAAATAGGTGGAGGATGCTCCGTTGACGATGCGCAGCCTGATGCGGTCGCCGCCCCTCAGCCGGGGCAGGGAAGCCCGCGGGATGCCGTTGAGCAGAAAACATTCATAATACACGTCACTCACATCCATGGCGTTCATGCGCTTCCATTCGCTTAACAGCTTGGTTGCCATGCAGCCGGAGCGCAGGGCCTCCCAATAGCTCTGTACACTCCCCTTGCGGATGGAAAACCAGTCGGAGCCTGTATGAAGTATTCTGTTCACCTCCTGGGGATTCTCGTTCGTCCAGTCGCTCAGTACCAGCGTATATTCCGGCAGGGCGTCCTCCGTCCTGCGTGCCGGGTCATCGGGCCGTTTGCGGACGATGAACGCTCCGTACAGGCCGCTCTGCTCCTGAAAACCGCTGTGGGAATGGTACCAGTACGTGCCGTTCTGGATGATGGGAAAAGTATAGGTATGCGTAGTGTGGGGCTTGACAGGAGCGGAAGTCAGGTACGGAACTCCATCTTGGTCATTGGGCACCAGCAAGCCGTGCCAATGGAAGGAAGTCTGCGTGTCCATCAGGTTATGCACCCGTATTACCGCAGTATCTCCCTCTGTAAAATGCAATGTGGGGCCGGGAATGCTCCCATTGATGGTCATGGCCTGGCGCGTGACTCCGGTAAAATTGACGGGAGCGTTCCGGACATATAAATCGTATTCTACCGTTTTTGCCAGAGAAGGGGAGAAGAGTATCGGCAAGCAGCACAGGAATGGAAGAAAATGGAAGGTTCGTGTGAACATGAATGGGAAAAAGCACTGCCAGGAAAGACCTGCCTCTTGAATTTCCAGTTCAAAATGAAACGGATGTGATGTGTCATGCCCACCCTTGGCCAAATCTGCTAAATGGCGGGGCCTCCAATTCGGACGGAATAGGGCGTCTGGAATTTATTTTATGCGTCGTTTTTTAAGGAAATAGGGACGATCAGGAAAGAGGCCAGGATAAGCAGGCAGCCGATGGACAGAAGGAACATGTTGGAATGCTCCCTGAACAGTAGCAGGGAAGTCATGGCCGCCAGGGGAATCTTGAGATTGTTCATAATCGCCAGCTTTACGGGAGTTACCCGGCGCGCGCCGTAATTCCACAGGAAAAAACAGACTCCTGAAGCGATGACGCCCAAATAGGCCAGCAGCCACCATTGCACGACTGAAATCCCCTGCCAGCAGGCCAGTCCTGACGACAGGCCGGAAGGCAAAGTAACCAGCAGGGCGCCTGCATAGGCATAGGCGAAGCAGGATGCTTCGCTTCTCCTGAACCAGGAATTTTTCAGGGAAATGTAGGCTATCTGACCTGCCGCGAAGCAGAGGTTGGAAAGCTGGACCAGAACGATTCCTGTCAACTCCCCGTTACCGGAGGAATATCCTTTCCAAAGGATTCCCGCCCCTCCCATGGCTGCAAGAATAGCCGCCGCCAGATGGAGCGGCGGAAGATTCTTTTTCATCAGGCCGTCAATCAGAACCACATAAATCGGCGTGGTGGCTGTAAAAAGGGCAACCTGGTGGGAAGGCAGATAGTGGAAGGCAGCGATATAGAAAAGATACATCCCTCCGAACTGGACGGCGCCTATCCCCATCATCCCCACGGCATGGCTGAGGGGCGCCTTCCGGACGAAGGGGAGAAAAACGGCAAATGAACCGGCCATGCGTGCCAGTGCGACAAAGCTGGCGGGAAGTCCGGACAGGCAATTTCCCAGCAGTCCGAATGACAACGCCCAAATGAAAGACGTGAGCAGCAACGCAGGCATGTGGGCGGAAGCATACGGAGAGAGGAAAACCAAGTCAATGCCCACGGCGCAGAGCATATAGTCGGGAACATGCAAGATTAACCAAAAAACGGGGTAAGATAATGGTTCTAAACATAAAAACACCCCGAAATATTGAATTCCGGGGTGTTCAGGAAAATGGTACGCGGTACTGGTTTCGAACCAGTGACCCCATGCGTGTGAAGCATGTGCTCTACCACTGAGCTAACCGCGCGTTTGCAGTGCGGAAGGAATATATCGTTCGTGCCGGGGATTGGCAAGGAGTTTTTTGAAATCGGGTAAAAAAGGATTTCGCTTTTCCGCCGTCAACAAGTTCCCGGAGGAATGACCGGTGTACAGTTTCTCCGAGGGACGGTTTGGAAAAGTGGAAAGGTGGCTTAATTCCGGCTTGTACAGCATCAACCGTCTTCCTACACTCCGGGCATGAGTTGCACAAGCCCTCCCAGAGCATGGGCCCAGATTGATACCAATGCGTTGAGGCACAATTTAAACGTCGTCCGGCGCGTCATGCCGGATCACCGTCTGATGGCTATTGTGAAGGCGGAGGCTTATGGCCACGGTCTGGAAGGGGTGGTGAAGGCCCTGGATGGCGAAGATTGCGCTTTTTTCGGCGTTGCCACGGTGGCGGAGGCCTGCCGGGTGAGGGATGCCGGGGCAAAAACATGCCCGTTTATTCTCGGTCCCTGTTTTGAGGGAGAGCGGGAGGAAATCGTGCAGAACGGCTGGCGCGCCGCTCTTTCCAGCATGGAAGAGGCGGAGCATTTCAATTCCCTGGGCGCCCTTTATGGCAAAACCGTCCATGTCCATTTGGGCGTGGATACCGGCATGGGGCGCAGCGGTTTTTTACCGAGTGAATTGCACGGCCTGACGGACAAACTCAAACAGTTCAGTTATCTGGATCTGGAGGGCGTGTTTTCCCATTTATCCGCAGCTTCCGATGATATTTCCTTCACCCACGGACAGATCAGCGGCTTTACGGAAGCCGTAAATGAACTTTCCCAAGGCCATCGGTACAAGTTCCGGCACCTGTGCAGCAGCGCCGCTGTGTTTAATTACAAGGTTCCCTGCGCCAATATGGCGAGGCTGGGCAGAATCCTGTACGGGTATTCCCCCATGCCGTCTCCCTATAATAAGGAGCTGCGGCCTACAATGACCCTGTACAGCCGCATTACTCTGATACGCACGCTGCCGGGAAATCACGGCGTTTCCTACAACCACTGCTATATAACGAAGGGGAGCACGAAGGTGGCCACTATCGGCATCGGTTATGCGGACGGCTATCTTCAATATCTGTCCAACCAGGGAGCGAGGGTGTATATCAATGGCCAGTACTGTCCGGTTTTGGGCCGTGTGACGATGGACCAGATCATGGTGGACGTTACTTACATGGACCATGTGGAGACCGGAGACCTGGTGGAAATCATGGGGCCTAATGTAAGCTGGGAGGAACTGACGCGCCGTGCCAATACCATCCCCAGCAATGTGCTGACCAGCATCAGCGCCCGCGTGCCCCGGATTTACGTGTAGGATAATGCCGGGGCATGGTGATTAAAAGCTGTTGCCCGCCGCCCGAAAAAAAATCAGGGGATTTGTTTGCAGATATGTTTTTCCCCGGCGGACACGGATAAACGTTTTACCGTACCTTTTACCGCTGGCGGATTCTATTCCAGTCTTCCGGCTCCAGAGCGCAGGGATCAGGGGCTACCCAGTGGCCCGGTTCTATTTCCACAGGGGTAAGGTCCGCTCCCACCGTCTCCGGATAGGAGGGGTGCTGGATGCGATGGCCGAAAGCAGAGCCGAGCGGCGGGTTGATGGGAGAGGGGACGTCTCCCGGCAGAGGCTGGTGCTTGTTGGCCCTGGAGGGGTCTGGTTCCGGAATAGCGTCCAGAAGAGCCTTGGTGTAAGCATGTTTGGGGGATTGATAGATGGTTTCCGCATCTGACATTTCCACGATTTTACCCAGATACATGACCGCCACGCGGTCGGAGATGTGTTTGACGACCGCCAGATCATGGGCAATAAACAGGTAAGAGAGTTTGCGTTCCTCCTGAAGTTCCAGCAGCAGGTTGAGCACCTGGGACTGGACGGATACGTCAAGGGCGGAGACGGGTTCGTCCAGAATAATGAGGCTGGGATTTAACGTCAGGGCGCGGGCGATGCCGATGCGCTGGCGTTGCCCGCCTGAGAATTCAAAGGGGAAGCGGTCAATAGCGCTGTCCGGCAACCCTACGCGGTCCAGCAGGCCGCGCACCCATTCCCGGCGCGCGGCGGGGGTGCCCATGCGGTGGATGACAAAGGGTTCCGCTACGATTTGACCGATGGATTGCCTCTGGTTGAGGGATTCCGCAGGGTCCTGGAAGACCATCTGGATGTGCGGACGCAGAGGCCTCATTTTGCGCTGGGAGAGTCTGGCGATATTGTTGCCGTTGAACCGGATGGAGCCCCCGGTGGGTTTCAGTAGGCGGACAATGCTTTTGCCAATGGTTGATTTTCCGCAGCCGGATTCCCCCACCAGGCCCAGCGTTTCCCCCGGGTAAATATTGAAGGAAACGTCGTCCACAGCCTTGACCCATCCCGCTTGCCGCAGGAAAATTCCGGAGCGGACGGGGAAGTACATTTTCAAATTGTCTACTTGCAAGAGAGGTTCCGGCATGGCTGGTAGAAAAAGAAGTTAAAGGTTGGCGCAACGGGGGCAGGCTTCCACGAAGTGGTCCGGGGATATTTCCACGAGGGGAGGGCGTTCCGTGAGTTCTTCCGCGGGCACGCCCTGCCTTTGGCAGAAGCGGCATCCGGGAACGAAATCCGCAATAGAGGCCACCTGACCGGGAATGGTGGGCAGTTTGGTTTTCCGCACGGAACTTAGCTGAGGGATGGAGGCCAGCAGTCCCTTGGTGTAAGCATGGCGGGGATTGGCAAAAAGTTCCCGGACAGGGGCCTTTTCCACCACGCGGCCAGCGTACATGACGACTACGGAGTCACAGCTCTGTGCGATGACGCCCAGGTCATGTGTAATGAGGATGGAGGATGACCCCATTTCCGCCTGAAGGTCTTTGAGCAGGGACAGGATTTGAGCCTGAACGGTGACATCCAGGGCCGTAGTAGGTTCATCCGCAATGATGAGTTCCGGATGGCAGGCCAGGGCAATGGCTATGACGACGCGCTGGCGCATGCCGCCGGAGAGCTGATGAGGAAATTCGTCCACACGCTGTTCCGGGGCGGGGATACGAACGCGCTGCAGGAGCTGGATGGCTGCGTCCCGGGCTTCCCTGGTGTTCATTCCCCGGTGGAGCATCAGGGATTCCCCAATTTGCCTGCCGATGCTGTGTACGGGATTGAGCGCCGTCATTGGTTCCTGGAAAATGACGCCGATATGGCGGCCGCGGATGCCGTGCATGTCCGTTTCTTTTGCCTGAACCAGGTCGCGGCCCTTGAACAGAATTTGCCCGTCCAGAATTTTCCCCATGGGCTGGGGCAGCAGCCGGACGATGGACATGGCCGTAACGCTTTTGCCGCAGCCTGATTCCCCTACGATGCCTACGCAGGTACCTTTGGGGACGGTGAAGCTGACGCCGTCCACCGCTTTCAACAGGCCGGATTCCGTTTCGAAGCCGGTGACCAGGTTCTTGATTTCCAACAGGGGATCGCTCATGTGTTATTTTTCCGTGGCAGAAGGTTCCAGAGGGTCGCCGCTTTCCGGGATGACAGGCACAGACGGCAGCTTGCCGCTGCCATCCTTGTTATCCAGGCTTTCAATGGAGTCCATGTAGCGGTACTGGTCATACACGGTATCCACTTCCTCGAATGTTTTTCCTTCCCGTTTGGCTTCCATTGTTTCCTTTTTGATATCGTTATCCACCCAGTACAGATAACTTTCCATGGGATCAAATACGACGGGATGGCAGAATTGCGTAGTTGCACTGTTCGGCCATTTGACCCAGCGCCAGTAACCCAGTCTGATGAATTCCGTGGTCCAGCAGGGAACCCACAGGGCTTCGTCATCAATTTTCTGCTGCACTTTCCACGTGGCCTTTTGGAGTTCGTCTTCCGTGGCTGCGTTTGTTTCTGCGTCCAGCAGCTTGTCCATTTCTTTGTCCGCGTAAGCGCAGATGTTATTGGTATAGGTAATAAGGCCTCCACGCTCATCATAGGCGTACCGGGAGTGGAACCCCTGCTCGTTCATCGGATGGGGGGGAGTGAATCCCCAGGCCATGAAGGAGGCCTGAGCGCGTTTTTCCATGATTTTGCGGAAAGCTACGGTGGAGTCCAGAGGGTCAAGCTGGATTTCCAGGCCGCACTTGCGCGCGTCTTCCTTCAGCTTGCCCAGAGTGGAAGCCAGGGAAGGAGATGAATTGGGGAAGGTGATGGCTGCGGTGAGCCGGGTGCCGTCCGGTTTGCGGAGGATGCCGTCCGGGCAGGGGATGGTGTAGCCCGCCCTGGCGAAATAAGCTCGGGCCTGTTCCGGGGAATAGGGGCGCGCCTTGATATAGGGATTGGTGAATTTGCCGAAACCTGAATTGTAGGAATTGAGCCGCTGGTAGTCTCCGCGGAAGGTAATGTCAATGATATTCTGGATATTAAGTGCGTGCTGGAACCCCCGGCGAACATTGAGGTCATTGAAGGGGGCTTTGGAGGTATTCAGAAAAACTCCGTAAGGAGGGCGGGGGTAAATGGTGTAAAATGTGCTGCGGTTGATGTAGCCGTTGTGAACCTCCGGTATTTCCATGCGTTCGTGCCATAGTTCCGGTTTGGTGATGTTCAAAACGTCCAGTTCTCCAATGCGGAAGAGTTCGATGGCCTTGGATGGTTCCGCAATGAAATTGTACACGATTTGATCCACATTATACATGTATTTCGTGAATTTTTTGTCCCTGGCCCACCAGTCCGGCACGCGCTGGAGCGTTACCTGGCGGCCGCGGATGATACCGTCCGGCTTGACAACGTAAGCGCCCGTAGTGGGCGGTATGCGCCACTGGTAGCGTTCCACGTAGTTGGGGCCGAACTCGCAATAAAAATGCGGCGGGGACGGAATGAACAGCGTGCAATAGTACGGGAGCAGAGGTTTGGCGAAGGGGAGTGTGATGGAAAAGCGGCTGTCGTCGTAGATGGTGATGTTGGAAGCGTTCTGGTAAAAAAAGTTGTTGTAGAATACGTCCCGGCTGTATTCCGAAGTGCGGATGTACATGTTCACCAGGAGGTCGATGGCCTTTACCTTGGCTCCGTCCGTATAGCGGGCATCCGGATCCAATTCGAAGTAAACAGTGCGCCTGTCTGGGGATTCCGCCCATTTATGAGCGATTCCTGGAATGATTTTTCCCGTAACCGGATGGATGGAAACGAGGCCGATGATGATTTCATCATACAGGGGACCGCGGAAACCGCTGTTGCTGTTCGGGCCGTTGGGCCGGAATGTGTCGGGATAGGAGCCGGGGGCCCACTGGCGCAGCACGCCTCCTTTTTTGGCATTCGGGTCCCCTATCTCCGGATTGTCCAGTCCATCCTCCCACTTCAGGTCTTGGGGGATGTCCGCCGGGGTCTTGAATTTGATGTAGTCGCCTTCCGTCTGCCTGCGGTGAATGACGGACAGGGCGGCTTCATCCGCAATGAGTTTGCTTTGCAGTTTTTCCCTGACTTTAGAATCTTCCTCTTTAAAAAACTTGTCCCGGAGCTCCCGTATTTCCTTTTGCTTGGCAGCTTCCTCACGAGCCAGGCGGTCATTGATCTGTTTGTTCCATCGTTCCGGGAAGGAATCAAATCCCGGAGGGAGCGTGCCGAAGGGTACGTTCGGCTGCCAGCCTACCCCCTGGGATTGGGAGGAATCCTTGCAACCGGACCCGGCTGTCAGCAGAAGGGACAGCATCACGGAAGAAAGGGTGGAACGGAGGAGGGTGGACAGCTTAAGCATAAGAAATGGCAAAGCGGGAGTCTTTTTATTTATAAGTGGTGAATTTTTTAGGGTCAAAGGCTTCGCGGACAGCCTCCCCGATAAAGGTGACGAGCAGGAGGGTAATCACCAGGGCGGAAAAGGCGGAGGTAACCACCCAGCTGGCGGAAAGATCCGCCAGTCCGTCATTGAGAAGGCGCCCCCAGCTGGCGTATGTGTCAGGAAGGCCGAAGCCCAGATAGTCCAGGGAAGCCAGAGCCAGAATGAGGGCGGAAACGCTGAACGGAACCAGAGTGACCAGAATGGCGACCAGGTTGGGCAGGATATGAACGAAGAGAATACGGCTGGTGGAAGCCCCAAGCACGCGGGCGGCCGCCACGTAGTCGCGCGCTTTTTCCTTCATGGTGGAGGTTCTGAGCTGGTAGGTCATGGACATCCACCCGAACATGATTAGAAGGCTGATAATCAGGAACATGCCCTTCATATGAAGGGGAACCATATCTGAAATAATCATGATGATGAAAAGGAAGGGAACCTGGGAGAAGATTTCAATGAGGCGCTGCATGCCGAGGTCAAACATGCCGCCGAAGTATCCCATCATCATTCCAAAGGTGATGCCGATGAAATATACGATAGGCAGGTAGAAGAGTGCGGCTTTCATATTTACCTGGAGGCCGCCGTACAGATAAGCCAGAATGTCCGCCCCCTGGGTATTGGTGCCAAGCAGGTGGCCCCCCTTGAGGGGCGGGGAGGGGTGGTAGAAGATACGGCTGATTTTATGTTCATCCGTCTGTTTCAGGAATTCCTCTTTGGTGCCGGGGCCGCTGTAATGTTCCGCCACAATGTTGTTGTTTTCATACGTGGCGCTGTACACCTCCGTTCTGTCTTCCAGCCAGCCGGTGGCCCGGTCCACTTTTTTTCCCTTGCGGAATTTGTAGCTGATGTGGGGAAGGGCTTCTTCATCCTTATGCAAACGGGAGGCCAAACCGGAATACGGCTTGCCGCCGGGCTCGCAGACGAGACCGTCTTCATTCACCATCAAAGCTTCCGAACCGGGGTTGGTGGAATCTCCCGTGGGATCGTATGGAACCAGAGGCATGATGACAAGGGAGGGTTTTCCCGGCTGGCCTGCCTGTTTTTTCAGTTCTCGGTAGTTGGCTTCCGCATCCGCAAAATCTCCGGTCTGGCCAAATGTAGAACCCTTGTATACTTTGCGCATCATGGCCGGAAAGTACCAGGATCCGTCCTGAACGACAAGGAGGGCCCGCTTGCCCACCAGGCATTGGTCCATACAGGCCAATAGCGTCAATACAAGCAAAATGAGGAGGGATACGTAGCCGCGGGAGATGCTTTTAAAACGCTGGATGCGGCGCCTGGTGATCGGCGTTGGATGGAACCTCCGGGGGCCTTTCAGCATGAGCCAGAAACCGAGGCCTCCCATGACCAGCACGCAAACCCAGCCGAACCACAGGAATTTCCCCTGAGGCGTCAGAAAGCCGCCGTTGTTCTGGTCCGTACAGACGATGTTGAGCATGCTCATTTCCCGTGAGACGGTGAAGGGCCAGCTTAACGTGGGCAGGAGCAGCCCGCACAGCTCTCCCACGGCAGTAAGAACCGCCAGAGGCATTGGTCCATACAGGCCAATAGCGTCAATACAAGCAAAATGAGGAGGGATACGTAGCCGCGGGAGATGCTTTTAAAACGCTGGATGCGGCGCCTGGTGATCGGCGTTGGATGGAACCTCCGGGGGCCTTTCAGCATGAGCCAGAAACCGAGGCCTCCCATGACCAGCACGCAAACCCAGCCGAACCACAGGAATTTCCCCTGAGGCGTCAGAAAGCCGCCGTTGTTCTGGTCCGTACAGACGATGTTGAGCATGCTCATTTCCCGTGAGACGGTGAAGGGCCAGCTTAACGTGGGCAGGAGCAGCCCGCACAGCTCTCCCACGGCAGTAAGAACCGCCAGA
>Ga0224749_1060_pt1 | contig 14034 bp, 8 predicted proteins | sample LIM_F_Vancomycin_3_FD_182078 | JGI IMG/M metagenome (GOLD analysis project Ga0224749, IMG submission 182078) | Enriched cells from gastrointestinal tract of the lab mouse from Pacific Northwest National Laboratory (PNNL), Richland, Washington... | ecosystem: Host-associated > Mammals > Digestive... | reverse complement strand
CGATGCGGCAGGCAATGTGGTGCACGGTGACATTCACCGCTTCTTTGCAGGCGATCCATCTACGGGAATGTTCATGACCGGTTTCTTCCCGATCATGATGTTTGCTCTTCCGGGCGCTGCACTTGCGATTATTCATACGGCAAAGAAAGAAAAAAGAAAAGCGGTGTCTTCCATCTTCATCGGTACTGCTTTTGCCGCTTTCCTGACAGGGATCACAGAGCCGCTTGAGTTCTCCTTTATGTTCCTGGCTCCGGTTCTGTATGTAATTCATGCTATTTTAAGCGGTTTGTCCGGGGTCATTATGTCGCTCCTTGATGTGCGTCTCGGTTTCGGTTTTTCCGCGGGCCTTATTGACTACCTTCTTAACTGGCCGCTTGCTTCGAAACCGCTCATGCTGATTCCGGTCGGTCTGGCCTATTTTGTCCTGTACTACTTCCTGTTCCGGTTTACCATTGTCAAATTCAACCTGAAAACCCCAGGCCGTGAAGATGATGACATCACAGAAGATGGGCAGGATGGTTCAGAAACGGGAGGATCCAGCAGCCTTCGCGACAAGGCGGAGAAAATTGTACCTATGCTCGGAGGTAAAGAAAATATCAAGAGTATTGATGCTTGTATTACCCGGCTCCGCCTTGTCCTGGAGGATGATAAAAAAGTGGATGAGAAAGGCCTCAAGTCTCTTGGTGCCGCCGGTATTATGAAACTTGGCGGTGGCAGTGTGCAGGTTGTCTTTGGTACCCAATCTGAACTGATCAAGGAAGAAATGTTAAAACTGTAACTCTGCTAATCATCAAAATCTATATCAGGCAGGAAGCGCGACGGATACGGCCTCTGCAAAGAGAGGAACTGTAAGTATCTTGTTATTTAAGGGCTTCCTGCCCTTTCGTTTTGACGCCTGCAAAAACTTGGTTAAGGTTTCCCTTCTTTTCCAAGTGGGAAAGGGGAATCAAACCCGTTATAATAGAAAAAGGACTTCATAGAGCATGTACAAAAGGAGTGGAGAGATTTGGAATTAAAAGGAATAGCTGCAGCTTCCGGATACGCCATTGGTCCGGCCTTTATTCTTCAGCATGTGGAGGTAGAGGCGGAACGCCGTGAACTTTCAAGCGGTGAAGTGGAATCGGAAGTAACCCGTTTGGAAGAAAAGGTACAGGAGGCTATCGGGCAGCTCGAAAAGATTAAGGCGGATACTGAGAAAAAACTGGGTGAGGACCATGCTGGCATCTTCGCTACTCACATTCTGGTTCTGCAGGACGAAGAATATATAGGACAGGTTATAGCTAAAATACAGGAAGAGAAAGTAAATGCGGAATATGCTTTAAAGCAGGTTACCGAAGAACTTATAACGATTTTTGCAAGCATGGATAATGCTTATATGAATGAGCGGGTTGCCGACTTTAAAGATGTGTGTAGCCGGGTTCTTCAACTGCTTGCCGGCGTGACATCCCGCTCCCTGGACGATTTTGAAGAACCGGTCGTACTGATTGCAGACGATCTGGCACCTTCCGATACCGCTCAGTTGAACCGGGACAAAGTTGCCGGATTTGCAACAAATATCGGCGGACGGACTTCCCATTCCGCCATTATGGCACGTTCCATGGAAATCCCGGCTGTAGTGGGATTGAAAAAAGTGACGGAAGAGATCAAGGATGGCGATTATGTTATCCTCGACGGCAGCAAAGGGGTTATCATAATCAATCCGGAAGAAAACGTTCTGAAAGCTTATCAGGATCAGCTTGTGAAATATGAAAAAAGGCTGGCGGAGATCCGCAAATATAAAGATCAGCCATCCATCAGCCAGGATGGACATCATGTGGAGCTTGTCGCTAACATTGGAAATCCGCAGGATGCTTTGGGAGCAAGAAACAATGGCGCTGAAGGTGTAGGCCTTTACCGGACCGAATTTCTGTACATGGGACGTAATGATTTTCCGTCCGAGGAAGAACAGTTCGAGGCTTACAAAAATGTAGCGGAAATTATGGGAGCTGAGAAGCCTGTTGTTATCCGTTCCCTCGATATCGGAGGAGATAAGGAGCTTCCTTATCTGGATTTGCCGAAGGAGATGAATCCGTTCTTGGGCTACAGGGCCATTCGTCTGTGCCTGGACCGCAAGGATTTATTCAAAACACAGCTTCGTGCTATTCTTCGGGCCAGTGCCCATGGAAACATCAAGCTGATGTATCCGATGATTTCTTCCCTTTTCGAGCTTAGGGAAGCGAACCGGATTCTGGATGAAGTGAAGAAGGAACTGGCTGCCGAGAATATTCCGTTCAATTCCGGCATGGAAGTGGGAATGATGATCGAAGTACCGGCGGCAGCTGTCATTGCGGATCAATTGGCCAAAGAAGTGGACTTTTTCAGCATCGGTACGAACGACCTGGTGCAATACACCATGGCTGTTGACCGGATGAACGAAAAAGTGTCCTATTTGACCCAGCCTTTCAATCCGGCTGTGCTTCGTTTGATTCATATGGTTATTTCGGCTGCCCATAAAGAAGGAAAATGGGCAGGAATGTGCGGAGAGATGGCCGGAAACCTGACGGCTATCCCGATTCTGCTTGGCCTCGGCCTGGATGAGTTCAGCATGAGCGCAAGCTCTGTACTTCCGGCCCGTGTGCTGATTAACAAGCTGAACAAGAAAGATATGGAGAAGCTCGCTCAACAGGTACTGAATATGGAGGATGCCGAAGAAATCCAAACCTTCGTGCAGGAGCAAGTTCCTGCAGTGACCGAACTGCAAATGTAAAGGCGATAAGAAACATACTTCAGGGGAGCACTATTCGAACGACTAAAAGAAAAGCTATATCAAGATGACATCTGTATTCACAGGTGTCATTTTGGTTTTTATGCTGCTTAGAAGTAATAATAGCAGATTTATTGTCTACTCAAGTGTTTACAAACTTGTTTAGACAAGTTATATTTATCATAAGTTATTATTTCCACGAAAAGAAAATGATGGTATATTACAAAATTTTGATTAAACGGTTATATTTACTTATTATAAACGAAAATTGCACATAATTATAGACTAATTTGTGAAAAAAATGAAACGATATTAAAAAAATATCATTAAGAGATATTTACAATTTATGATATAAATAGTATATTAGCGAAATAATTCTACTTTTATTTGAGAAAGGAGAGATTTGCAATTGAAGAATGTAAAGGGGAGGTGGAATAAAAAAACATTGCATCAGAAAAAGATTTAATTTCACATTTATTATAGCTACGGAACTAGAGTGAATGTGGGGGAGCGGAAACCTGTATTTTACCAAAATAAGGATATTATAAACATGAGCGAATCAGGGATACCCCTTCCATTATATTGTAGAGGGGGAAGAGGAAATAAGTTGAAGTAAAAATTTTTCAATCGTATGATTTGTCTGATTATTTTAAAGGTGTTAAACGTTATGTAATAGATGAGATATTATTAAAGAAATAAGGAGATGGAAGTATTGAAGAAAAAATTATCCGGTGTTGTAACATGTACGTTATTAGCGTTTACGTGTTTAAATGCCATAGTTCCTCCTGCTTATGCACAAAATGAGGGAAATCAAACGATAGCAACGCATGGAACACAAGAAAAGGAAATGGATCGAACTGGTTTGCTGGGTTATTATTTCAAAGGAAACAATTTTAATGAGCTTGCACTGTTCGCGCCAACGCGGGATAATACCCTCATTTATGATCAAGAAACAGCTGATGCATTATTAGATAAGGATCAACAAACCTATCAGTCGATTCGTTGGGTTGGTTTGATCCAAAGTAAGGAAACAGGTGATTTTACATTTCAATTATCTGATGACCAAAATGCGAAGATCAAGATAGATGGACATCTAGTTTCCAACCAAGGCACAGACAAACAAGTCGTGCATTTAGAGAAAGACAAATTGGTGCCGATAAAAATTGAATACAAGCCCGAAGGAAAGCTGGATAGCAATAATCAAACTTTTAAAGAACTGAAGCTATTTAAGATCAACAAGCAAAATCAAATGGTGCCAATCCAACAGGAAGAAGTAAGGAATCCTGATTTTAATAAAGAAGCTAAGTCTTCTCTAAGAAAAAAAAGATCCGTTCTGTCTGATGACCAGTCAATAGATGACGATGATACCATAGATATAGATACAGATAACGATAAAATCCCCGATGTTTGGGAAGAAAATGGATATACGATTAAAAATAAACTAGTTGTGAAATGGGATGACTCTTTAGCGGCGAAAGGATATACCAAATTTGTATCCAACCCCAACGAAGCCCATACAGTGGGAGATCCCTATACCGATTATGAAAAAGCAGCCAGAGATTTGCCTTTAGCCAATGCCAAAGAAACATTTAATCCTTTAGTAGCTGCTTTCCCCAGTGTGAATGTAAATATGGAAAAGATGATACTATCTCCAAACAAGGATTTATCCGAAAGCGTTCAGTCCAATTCATCTACGAATTGGTCGTATTCAAATACAGTAGGAGCTTCTGTTGAAATTGGTTTTTCATTATTTACGGGCCCTTCCTTCGGAGTTAGTGCAAACTATCAGCATTCTGATACAGTAGCGCAGGAATGGGGATCCTCTAATGGCACTTCTTCCCAATTCAATACAGCTTCAGCAGGATACTTGAATGCGAATGTCCGGTACAACAATGTTGGAACGGGTGCCATCTATGATGTAAAGCCTACAACGAGCTTTGTCATAGGTAATACTACAATTGGAACAATTACAGCAAAGGCCAATTCTACAGCATTAAGTCTAACTCCAGGAGCAAGTTATCCGAAAAAGGGGCAAAATGGGATCGCTATAAACACAATGGATGACTTTGGTTCCCATCCCATTACGTTAAATAAGCAGCAGCTAAGTGATCTCTTAAATAATAAGCCTATTAAGATTGAAACTAATCAGACAGATGGTAAGTATATGATAAAAGATGCAGATGGGAAAATTAAGGAGGGCGGTCAATGGAATGGGATTACAGAAGAAATCGAGGCAAGAACGGCTTCTATTATAGTAGATACAGGAAACAATATTTCGGAAAAAAGGGTAGCCGCTAAAGATTACGAAAATCCGGAAGATAAAACCCCATCGTTATCCTTAAAAGAAGCATTAAAATTAGCCTATCCCGAAATTACTGAAAAAGATGGATTATTGTATTATCATAAAAAACCAATCTATGAATCAAGTGTAATGACATTTTTGGATACCGATACGGCAACAGAAGTGAAAAATCAGTTAGACGCGACGTCCGGATCTTTTGCAGATGTGAACCAATTATATGATGTGAAGCTTACACCCAAAATGAATTTTACGATTAAACCGGCTTCACTGTATGATAGTGCTGAAAGTGATAGCCCTCTAGGAAACTGGTTTTATACTGATCAAGTGGATGGAGGTAATACAGGGAAAAAACAATATCAATCAGCGGATCGTAATACAAGTTTAATTTTCTCTTCAGAGGCCAAAAGTAAGTTGAATAAAAACAAAGCTTATTATCTGAGCATGTATATGAAAGCTGATTCGGATACAGAGCCCACAATAAAAGTAAAAGGCCAAAACTCTACAATCGCCAGTAAAAAGGTCAAATTAAACAATAAGAGATACCAAAGAGTGGATATTCTTGTGAAAAATAGGGATCAAAATCCGATAGATCGAATAAGTATAAAAGGTGATAGTAAAACCAATGTATATTGGGATGATATTACAATTACGGATATATCAAACATAAAACCGGATAAGCGTATAACGGATAAAGAAATCCAAGAAATGTACAAGGATTACAGTGAAACAAAAAATGGACATTATATAAATGCTGTCACGTTTAAAAATATAAAACTATTAAAGAAGGATATAAAAAAATACAGAGTTGAAACTGTTCAGAGATACGGATTTGATACTAAAAAAATCAGAAGCAGTTATTCAATTGATAACAACGGCAATGTAAAAGTTAATCTTCTTGATCACATAGAAACTGATGAAAACATAATTAAGATTTATGTTATAACAAAAGATGGCAGAAAAATACAAATTTATGGGAAATAATGCTATTTTTTAAGAAATAAGTATTGAAGCAAAAATTATCGGGTGTTGTAACATGTACGTTATTATCGTTTACGTGTTTAAATGCCATAGTTCCTCCTGCTTATGCACAAAATGAAGGAAATCAAACGATAGCAACGCAAGGAACACAAGAAAAGGAAATGGATCGAACTGGTTTGCTGGGTTATTATTTCAAAGGAAACAATTTTAATGACCTTGCACTGTTCGCACCAACGAGAGACAATATCCTCATTTATGATCAAGAAACAGCTGATTTTAAGATAGATGGACACCTACACAGTAAAGGACGGTTCAATTAATCAAGACCAACTGAACAGCCAAGTGCTTTCTAAAGGAAGTCTTGGCTGTTTTGTACTTGTGTAAACCTGATGTAAGGAAGGACAGAAGATTGTACCTTTTTAATACAGATACAAGTCTTTTCATTTATCAATATTTCAGATGATAAGGAGAGATTTCAAACAATCTAAAGCTTAAAAGTATTTAGAGTATATTTTATATTAAATCAGTATCAGTATAAACCAAAAAGTCGTTTCCATACAGATTTTTTTTCTTTTGCAGCCGCTATGGCACGCTTTGTTTCTCTAAGCTCCATCAGAATCTGAGTGATTCGTTCATCCCTGTTTTGCAGGGCTCCTTCCATCTTGTTTTGTTGTTCCGTGACACGGTCGGATAAATCTTTGTTCATGGCAATTAATTCATTCATTCGTGCAAAAACTTCATCCAGGAGAGAGGAAGAGGGAGCAGCAGGTAAGGTTTCTGCCGCCGCAGCAACCGGAGCAGGGGAGGAGGCTTGTTCAGCTAAAAATCTGGAGGCTACCATTTCCGCACTCTTCTCCACTGTTATTCCGGACCGCTCTCTTAATGTAAACAGCTGCTGGAGTGCCATTGCATCCACATCGGAATAAGTACGGCGATCCTTATCATCCCGGCTAATGATGTAGCCGGCCTTTTCAAGAGCCAATGCATATTTGCGAACGGTAACGGTCTCAATTCCAAGCATGGCCGCCATATCTTTGGTGGTATGCCACGCATTCTCCATTATTATTTCATTCATCATTGCTCATCACCTCACTTCCTAATAAGTTCTACAGAGAAGGGGCAAATCCTACAAGAAGCTTTGTCAAGACTCTCATATAAAAAACGGAATCCTTCGCCAAAACACGAGAGACCTCGTCTAATAAAATTAGCGAATGAAATCGAAATGAAGAGGGATACCTGATGAATAGTTCTATTGGACTATGCTTTTGTAAAACATTTGGTATGATCAAAGTGAAAAATGATTCTTAAGTATGAGAAAAATAAAACCCGTCTATAGAAAAGAACGGGTTCATAGTCAAATTTACAATCCGCGTTTATACTGACGGGGTACTTCTATATCGGCTCCAAGAGCCTTTGCGGCATGAAGACTCCAGTAAGGATCACCAAGCATTCCTCGGCCTACGGCAACAAGTTCTGAATCTCCGCTCGCTACAGTCAGTTCTGCCACATTATAGTCTGATAAGTTCCCTACGCTCATAACAGGGATATTCACATGATCTTTTATATGACGGGCAAACGGAACCTGATAGCCGGGGTCCTTCCCATTACTTGGCCCTTTAGCGGACTCTCCTCCTGAGGATACATCGAATAAATCTACACCGGCTTCCTTGTATTGTCTGGCGAGATGGACGATATGATCCAAGCCGTATCCTCCCTGTTCATATTCGATTGCGGATACACGCATGACGAGTGGCATACCCGAAGGCAGCTCGCTCTTTACCGCCTGGATCACTTCAATACCGAATCGCGCCAGGTCCTGCCCGTAGATATCTTCTCTTTTGTTCGTCAATGGAGAATGAAATTGGTGGATCAAATAGCCGTGGGCACCATGCAATTCAACCGTATCGAATCCTGCCTTAACCGCACGTTTTGCTGTATCTCTGAATTTCTCCACAAGCTGCTTGACTTCATCTGTAGACAGGGCACGGGGTTCTTTGTAAGAGCTGCTGAAGCGGATAGCCGAAGGGGCTACAGGAATAGCAGCATCTTCTGCTTTGCGGCCGGCATGGGCAATTTGTATGGCTGTTTTGGCGCCATGTTCATGACAGGCGTCGCTGATTCGGGCGAACGCATCTATTTGGTCATCCGACCATAGACCGAGGTCATAATCGGAAATGCGCCCGTCCGGTTCCACATCCGTCATTTCCAGCATAATCAACCCGGCACCCCCAACGGCACGGCTGACATAATGAATATAGTGCCAGTCATTTGGCTTTCCGTCTTTGGCCGATACTGAATACTGACACATCGGAGACATGACAATCCGGTTTTTGAGTTCCAGCTTCTGCAAGGTATATGGGGTGAATAAATGGGCCAACGTTTCTCCACTCCTTTTCACTTAAAAATCGTGTTTAAGTTCTCTTTTTTATTATATACCCATTTTTCCTATAAACCTAATCCGAAATTTGCTCAGGAATCTCCGTTTTCCTGAACTCTTTGGCCAATTGCTTCAATCCTTCTTTCAATCTTTCCCGACTCCTTCTCGTGAGCATATATATAGATTTATAGGATTACCCGTCTAGTTTTTTCACTAATTTTTTATAATTGGCCCGCCTGTCTGATAAAAAATACTTTGCACAATTACAGCGGAGGTAAAAGCTTTGATGGCATCTCCGATCAGATAAGGATAACAACCCAGAACCAGTGCTTTTCCTAAAGATATTTGAGCAGAATGGGCCAGCCAGGGTACTCCCGTCACATACAGCAGTCCGGAACCAAAAATGAGCATGATGAAAAAAACAAGAAGGAATCCCGCAATACCTTTTACAGTCACATGTCGGATAATCCATCCGATGAAAAAAGCGGCAAATGGATAAGCCCAAATAAATCCGCCTGTCGGGCCAAACAGTAATGTCGGGCCGCCGGCTCCGTGCAAGAGAGGCAATCCCAGAGCAGTGAGCAAGACTACTGAAAACACACTGAAAAATCCATACTTAGGACCAAGCAGGGCCCCGGAAAGCATGATCACAAAATTAACCAGTGTAATAGGTACAGGGGAGATACCTAGTTGGATGTTGACAAAACTAAGTGCAACCAGCAGTGCAGCAAACATAGCACTAAACGTGATGCCGCGAACAGAAAATCCAGATGTTTTCATTGCAATTTCTCCAATCTTTTGTTAACTTTTTGTTGTGGGTTTTTGGTTAACAATCGGATTTTACCATAGAAAATAGAGCTTGAAAAGGCAGTGGAGGGGATTTTTGTTGGAAGAGGAAGAAAAGACGAAAAGGCCATATAGTCTTCGCCAGGCAGAAATTTGTATAGAACGTGAAGGAATGACCTTTCCGATACTGGCGGATTTGGATATGGAGCTTCGCCAGGGAGAATGGCTTGCGCTGATCGGGCATAACGGCAGCGGGAAGAGTACGCTTGCCAAGGTCATTGGAGGCTATATCCCCCTGAACAGAGGTGAAATCGATAAGGGATGGCTTGAGGGGAATGTTGTACGTATGGTTTTGCAGCACCCTGAAACACAGCTCGTGGGCGAAACGGTACATGAGGATATCCTGTTTGGTTTAGAACATGCAGGCGTACCTGTTCGCGAGATGGAGCATAGGGCTCTTTCCGCTTTGAAACAAGTAGGGCTGGAAGATTGGCTTGACTCTCCATGCCGAGCACTCTCAGGCGGGCAAAAGCAGTTGCTCGCTTTAGCTGGCTGTATCTCGGCAGGGTTCAGCCTTCTGATTCTGGATGAGGCCACATCCATGCTTGATAAGGCGTCCAGATCCGCCGTAATGAAACAAGTGCAGGAGCTTAACAAGAGAGGACATACGGTCATTTGGATAACCCAATGGATGGAAGAATTATATCCGGCCGATCGCGTTTTGGCCTTGCATCAAGGGCGAAAGATATATGACGGCGCCCCTATTCCGTTTTTTTACGCACGGCAGAATGAAACAGGTTTGACTGCATGTGAAGATCTCGGATTTGTCTCCCCCTATGCAGTTCGTGTGACGCAAAAACTTGCAGAGCAGGGAATTGTACTGCCTGATTATCCTCTGTCTACTCTAAAATTGGCTGATATGGTGGAGAAGTATGGGAATACAATTTGAACAGGTCAGTTATCATATGATCGGACAAGCCACCGGATCTTGTCCTTCCGGGGCAGTTACCCTGATTACCGGGCAAACAGGAGCTGGAAAATCTACACTGCTGGATTTGCTTACAGGATTAAGTAAACCAGATGAAGGGACAATTACTTACGAAGGTGAGCCATTATGGCACCGGGGGAAAGTAAACCGGAACCTGTTAAAGAGAATCGGGGTTGTCTTTCAGCAGCCGGAAGATCAGCTTTTCGCCACGAAAGTAAAGGGGGAGTTCGATTATTCACTGAAACCGTGGAAACTGACTAAAGAAGAGAAAAGGCAGCGGACGGAAGCTGCTCTTATCCGTATGGGGCTTGACCCTGCTATCCTGGAATTGAGCCCTTTTGCCTTAAGCGGAGGCACCCGGCGGAAAATAGCCATGGCAACGGCATTAGCGGCTGCACCGGACTGGCTGCTGCTTGACGAACCTTCGGCGGGATTGGATGCTACAGGGATCCGGCAGTTGCAGGAGCTGCTCACAGCCTGGAAGGGCAAGGAAAATGGCGGGGTGGTTATCGTAACCCATGACCTGGACGCTTTCCTGCCGGTTGCCGACCATGTGCTCTTGCTGGACCGCGGGCGCCTAATCACGGCTTGCACCCGCGATGAGCTGTTGAAGCGGCCGCAGCTGCTAAAAAGCATTGGCGTCGGATTGCCGGAAAGCTTGCAGCTTAAGGACCTTCTTCAGGCCCGAGGGGTCCATATCTCGGGATCTGAAGCTCCGGAGGCAGCTGCCGAGGCTATCGCTTCCCAGCTCCGCGCTCCATGCAGGTCTCCTGTGGCTGCCATGGAGTCTGCCTGTACGACGGCATTGCCGGAACCGGCTTCACCTCAGCCTCCAGACTCCGAAGCCGGAGGCCCCGGCGGCATGATCGGGCGCATCGATCCTCGCAGCTTGTGGCTGCTGTTTATGCTCGTTTCCGCCGGTATCTTCATGCAGCGCTCCTGCGCCGGATTACTTGTAGCGGGTATACTGACGGCTCTGCTGATCGGTTTGTCCCGTGTTCCGTTAGCACCGGTATGGCGGGGTGCCAAGGCCTTTTTCCTCTTTATGGCCATAGCTGCTGCGATTGCCGGATTGCGCTTATCTCCAGAGCCGGGACACCCTTTTATTGCTTTTTCTTTCCAGGCGGCCGGGTCGACCTTGCTGCATGTAACCAGGCTGCTGCTTGTCCTGCTGCTTGGCCTGACACTTCCTCTTGCCGTTAGTTATTTACGCATGAAAAAAGGATTGGAACAGGGGCTGGCCGCACTTTCCAGGATTGGACTTCCCGTTGAAGCCCTGGCGCTTGCCGCTTCTCTCATTTTGCGTTTTATACCGGTGATCTCTGGGGAATGGAAAAGATTTGCACGTATTACCCAGGCCCGCGGGAAAAACGGCAGGCGCAAAGAAGCCCCGGGAATAAGGGATCTTAGGGTAATGATGGTTCCGCTCTTGTTTTCATTAATCCGGCATGCGGAGGCCTTGTCTTTTGCCATGGAAATGAGAGGTTATACCCGTTTGGATAAGCAGTTCAGAGTCCGTGATCCACTGGTTTTTTCCTCTGTTGATCTAGGCGTAGTCCTTTTGGCGATAATTCTGTTTACCGGACTTGTATTCCTCCGCTTTGTTTAAAAATAAGCCTTTGGTTTCCGAAAGGGTGCCAAAGGCTTTTCAAATTGAAACAGTATATTATATGCTTTTGGATTTGTCCGTACTGGCAAAAGTGAGCCGCGGATTCGGGTCGACATTGTGGATACGGATGCTCATAATGAGCCCCATACTTACCATGTTGATAAGCAGAGACGTCCCGCCATAGCTGATAAAAGGCAGGGTAATTCCGGTAAGGGGCATCATGCCGACCAGCATGCCGATATTCTCAAAAATCTGGAAGATTAACATGGCGATAAGACCTACCGCTATGTAAGACCCCGAACTGTGAAAGCATTCAATGGCAATGATTATTAACCTGTATATCAGGAGAAAAAATAAAAAGATCAGCAAAGAAGAGCCGGCAAACCCGAATTCTTCCCCAATCACGGCAAAGACGGAATCGGCATAGGGATAAGGCACAAAGTGATTTTGAACAGAATCCCCTTTCGTATATCCCTCCCCCAAAAATTGCCCGCTCCCAATAGCAATGGTGGCGTTCCGGACGTGATACAAGTCGTCTTTAGAGGCTTTGCTCGGGAAAAACATGGCATCGATCCGCTGAACCCAGTGCCCTTTTTGTTTCTGATCCAGATAAGCTTTAATCTCATTATGATTCCGGTCATACCAGTAATAGGTCCCTGCGATTACTACTCCGGCAATCACAAACCCTATTAAAAAGTGGAGAAAACGGATATTGGCCACCCAATAGACAGCAACCAGAATAACGATAAGAGCCAGTGCATTGCCGAGGTCGGGCTGCATGAGAATAAGAGCGAACGGAACTCCCGTCAAAAGGCCGAGCGGAATGATATGCTTGAAAAAACACAGATGGTGATCGGCGGGGTTCATTTTTTGCAAATAGGCTGCGAGAATCAGCACGACAGCCAGCTTAGCAAATTCAGCAGGCTGGAAGCTAAGCCCGCCGGGAAGGGAAATCCACCCGCTGGAATTATTAATCTTCTTGTTTGAAATAAGGACAAAGGCCAGTAATCCTATGGAAATAAGGTAAATCAATGGGGACAATTTTAAAATCCATTTGTAATCGAAAAAAGAAACGATTAGCATCACGACAAAACCCAATGCATAGAAGATAGCCATTTTATTGGCGGAATTCGCAAATTCAGATGAGGCATTTAGAGTTGCGCTATGAAGAGTCAGGACGCAGATCACAGAGAGAATCAAAAGAATGATCAGGATCAAGCTGTCCAGTTTTTGGAATTTTCTAATCATGAATTAGCCTCCCGAAAGGATAAGTTGATAATAGGCGGTCAAGTAGAGGCTAAGGATGAGAGGAAGCCTATTCCCTATCTATTATACGGTTCCATGAAAGGAAAGAAAACCCTAATCATACGATCAGGGTTTTCAGGAGGAGGAAAGCCATGGCAATGGGCTTGCAGGGATGTGAACCGGTTTACCCGCTTTGAAGCGGACCGGGGTTCATATCCTGTCTGTACTTAAAGTACCAAGTAAAGGCAGAAATTATTCAGAAATCAGGAAAAACCGGCTATGCCTGCCATTCAGTGCATACAGATTTCAATGTCCCCCTAGAGGCTGCTCATCAGAAGCTGCAAAAATATCCATTCCAAACAGTGGTAAATATCCCCTTTCCTTATTTTTCTCCGTCTGAAGGCGGAGAAGGCTTTCAAACCGGGGGAGGTTGGTTTTTTTATACAAGCTGATAAACTGATATAAAAGAATTGATAATAGTACGGAGGTTGAACGATGGGAACAAAGGAGAAGCTGTTGTATGCTTTTCGGGAGGGAATCGATTATCAGTGGCCGGAGAGAGGATTTCCGGTAATCAACATTCATACCAGGGGGACAAGAAAAGGCAGAGCCAGGCTGGCCTTTGGACTCATTGCAATCGGAGATATTGCGGTCGGCCTGGTTTCCGTAGGAGCTATCAGTGTAGGCCTGCTATCTTTAGGGGCACTTGCCATTGGCTGGCTGCTTTCTGCCGGGGCCGTATCTGCAAGCAGCTTTCTGGCAGCGGGAGCCGTAGCGATTTCGGGCTGGTTCAGCGCCGGGGCTGTGGCTATTGCAGGGTGGATATCCGTTGGAGCCGTAGCTATAGGTAAGGTGGCTATAGGAGCGGTGGCTATCGCCCAGATAGCTTTTGGGGCCGTCGGGATTGGAGAAACGGCCTATGGTGTTGTTGTCGTTGCCAATCACGGATTGGGTCTGATTCCGATAACGGCGGATGCAGCCAGGTGGATATCAAAATGGATTAATT
>Ga0224749_1028_pt1 | contig 14264 bp, 10 predicted proteins | sample LIM_F_Vancomycin_3_FD_182078 | JGI IMG/M metagenome (GOLD analysis project Ga0224749, IMG submission 182078) | Enriched cells from gastrointestinal tract of the lab mouse from Pacific Northwest National Laboratory (PNNL), Richland, Washington... | ecosystem: Host-associated > Mammals > Digestive... | reverse complement strand
CGTTTCATCCCTCATTTCCATGATTTCCGGGTGGCGGTACAGGGCGTTGTCGTCAAAATTGAATTTGGCGTCCAGAGCGCACACGCGGTCATCCGTGGTGACTACAAGGGGGTTGATTTCCACCAGAGAGCAGTCCAGAGCGGTGAAAAGCTTGTAAACGTTGGTGATGAGCTTGGTGGCCTGGCGGAGCAGGGGACCGGTCAGTCCCAGCGCCACGGCGATTTTGAGAGCCTGGAAAGGCAGGATGCCCAGCGCCGGGTCAATGTGTTCGCGGATAATGGCTTCCGGGCGGGTGGCAGCCACTTCTTCAATGTCCATGCCGCCTTCCGTACTGGCCACGATAACGGGGCATTCCCGGGCGCGGTCCTGAAGAATGGCGAAGTAGCATTCCTTTTTGAGATCCACGGCTTCCGCCACCATGATTTTGCTGACCAGCTTGCCGGTTTCCCCGGTTTGCTTGGTGACCAGAACCTGGTTAAGCATCTTGCCGGCGACTTCTTCCACTTCCTCCACGGACTTGACGACGTGGACGCCTCCCTTAAAACCGTTTTTGAAGGTGCCTTTACCACGGCCGCCAGCGTGTACCTGTGCCTTAACTACGTATTGGGAGAGGCCCATGTTCCGGGCTGTTTGTGCTGCTTCCTGAGCTGTGGCGGCGGCAATGCCCTTGGGGGTAGCCACGCCAAAACGCTCAAAGAGTTGTTTTGCTTGATATTCGTGAATGTTCATGATAGTGGGCCGTTTGGCCAAATGTTTGCGGAAGAAAGGCTAGGACTATTTTTGATGTCGGTCAAGGGAGAATGGTTTGGTCTTTTGATTTTTTGTCCGGAGGTGCCGTGAAGCCCTGTTGGAAATCAAAGAGGACAGAAGGCTTGACTGCGTGCTTAAAGATTGGGAAACTTCCTTCCCGTTTTTCTGTAGAGACTTTTTATGAAAATTTACCGTCCTTCCGATACCTGCTTTGACGAAATGAAGCGCCGGATGAACCGCCGCGCCCTCCCGGAGGATTCCGTAAGGGATACCGTGAACGCTATTATCCAGGATGTTTCCGCGCGCGCGTTTCATCCCTCATTTCCATGATTTCCGGGTGGCGGTACAGGGCGTTGTCGTCAAAATTGAATTTGGCGTCCAGAGCGCACACGCGGTCATCCGTGGTGACTACAAGGGGGTTGATTTCCACCAGAGAGCAGTCCAGAGCGGTGAAAAGCTTGTAAACGTTGGTGATGAGCTTGGTGGCCTGGCGGAGCAGGGGACCGGTCAGTCCCAGCGCCACGGCGATTTTGAGAGCCTGGAAAGGCAGGATGCCCAGCGCCGGGTCAATGTGTTCGCGGATAATGGCTTCCGGGCGGGTGGCAGCCACTTCTTCAATGTCCATGCCGCCTTCCGTACTGGCCACGATAACGGGGCATTCCCGGGCGCGGTCCTGAAGAATGGCGAAGTAGCATTCCTTTTTGAGATCCACGGCTTCCGCCACCATGATTTTGCTGACCAGCTTGCCGGTTTCCCCGGTTTGCTTGGTGACCAGAACCTGGTTAAGCATCTTGCCGGCGACTTCTTCCACTTCCTCCACGGACTTGACGACGTGGACGCCTCCCTTAAAACCGTTTTTGAAGGTGCCTTTACCACGGCCGCCAGCGTGTACCTGTGCCTTAACTACGTATTGGGAGAGGCCCATGTTCCGGGCTGTTTGTGCTGCTTCCTGAGCTGTGGCGGCGGCAATGCCCTTGGGGGTAGCCACGCCAAAACGCTCAAAGAGTTGTTTTGCTTGATATTCGTGAATGTTCATGATAGTGGGCCGTTTGGCCAAATGTTTGCGGAAGAAAGGCTAGGACTATTTTTGATGTCGGTCAAGGGAGAATGGTTTGGTCTTTTGATTTTTTGTCCGGAGGTGCCGTGAAGCCCTGTTGGAAATCAAAGAGGACAGAAGGCTTGACTGCGTGCTTAAAGATTGGGAAACTTCCTTCCCGTTTTTCTGTAGAGACTTTTTATGAAAATTTACCGTCCTTCCGATACCTGCTTTGACGAAATGAAGCGCCGGATGAACCGCCGCGCCCTCCCGGAGGATTCCGTAAGGGATACCGTGAACGCTATTATCCAGGATGTTTCCGCGCGCGGGGATGAAGCCCTTTTTGACTATGCCTCCAGATTTGACAAGGTACATCTTGATTCTTCCTCCCTGTTCGTGACGGAGGCAGAGCTGGCGGAAGCGGAGGCCATGGTGGAGGGGAGTGTGAAGGAGGCCATTGCCGTCTCTCTGGCAAATATCCATTATTTTTCAGACCGCAGCCGCAGGCAGGACTGGTCCGGCGTAAATGCGCAGGGCGTGGAGGTGGCGGAGCGGTTCCTTCCGTACGACCGTGTGGGCATTTATATTCCCGGAGGGAAAGCGCCCCTGGTATCCACTTCCATCATGACGGGCGGTTTTGCTCAGGCCGCCGGCGTGCGGGAGATTGTGGCCGCTACGCCCTGCGGGCCGGACGGCCGGGTGAATCCCGCACTTTTGTATGCGCTGAAAGCCTCCGGCGCGACGGAAATTGTCAAGATAGGGGGCGCTCAGGCGATAGCCGCCCTTGCACTGGGGACGGAGAGCGTGAAACCGGTGGAAAAGATTTTTGGTCCCGGCAACCGTTTTGTGGTGGAGGCCAAACGCCAGTTGGTGGGGGCTGTTGCCATTGATTTGCTGCCCGGACCCAGTGAAGTAATGGTGCTGGCGGATGATACTGCGGATGCAGAGTTTCTGGCTGCCGACCTGCTGGCGCAGGGCGAGCATGGCCCGGACAGCGTAGTTGTTTTTGTCACTACATCAGAGGCGTTATTGGAGCAGGTGGATGCGGAAGTGGAACGCCAGGCCGCCCTGCTGAGCCGCGGATCCATCATCCGGGAGGTGCTGGACAAGCATGCCTACGGTTTTCTGGTTTCTTCCATTCAGGAAGGGGTGGAACTGGTTAATGCCTTTGCGCCGGAGCATTTGGTGCTTGTCACTCGGGATGAAGAGGCCGTGCTTAATGGCATCAGGACGGCGGGTGCCATTTACGCAGGCACCCTTTCTACTGTAGCCTGCGGGGATTTTCTGGCGGGTCCCAGCCATACGCTGCCTACCGGCGGCGCCGGCAAGTCTTTTTCCGGCTTGCGGGCGGACCAGTTCCAGCGCCGCACCAGCGTGGTGCGCATGAACCGGGATGCCGTGCTGAACTCCGCCCCGTATGTGGCGGAGTTTGCCCGGGTGGAGGGGCTGGACGCCCACAACCACTCCATTCAGGTTCGCGCCGCCCGCGTGAACCGGTAATCCCGGAATTTTCCTCAATGCTCTCCATGATGCAACAGCAGGGAATCAGGGAACGGTTGCCCGTTGCAGAAGATCTCCTTGTTGCCGGACATGGCTATATGGGCGTTTCCCGGCATCATGGGGGTGGAGTGGGGGCCGTTGCTGAGAGCATGGTAGTCGGCTTGCCGACCCGTTTGCGAGATTTGTCGGGATGGAACGCTCATCGGATGGGCGGTTTCATCCATTTGCTCGGAAATCCCGCGTAATCGTTTCACCGTATTCCTCATGTTCAAGTCCCTCATCCGCACGTTTGCCATTGTGGCGGCCTTCATCGCGGGGTACATGATGCCCGGCCTGCATGTGTACAGCTGGACATTCAAGTGGATGCTGGTAGTAATGCTGTTTGTAACCTTTCTGGGCATCCGCTTCAAACGAATGAAGCCGGAACGGGCTCACTGGCTCCTGACGGGGGCTAATCTGATGGTCGCCCTGGCGGCATGGGGTGTGTGCCGCCTTGTTTTTGGGGATGGGTATCTGGCACAGGCCGCTTTTTTCGTAGGCATCATGCCTACAGCCACGGCGGCTCCCGTGGTGATGGGGCTGCTGGGAGGCAGCGTGGAGTTTATGCTGACCGCCCTTTTGCTGATTAACGGTATTATCTGCGCCTTGCTGCCTTTCATCCTGCCGGCGGTTGTTGGGCGGGGCGGTTTTGAGATTTATCTGAACGTGGCCCAGAATATTTCCTTGGTAATGTTACTTCCCTTGGCTCTGGCATTGGCGGCGCGGCGTTTTTATCCGCGCGCCATCGCGTGGCCCAGGAAGTTGAAAGACGTCACTTTTGGCATTTGGGTGGTGATTCTGGTTTTGATAGCCGCAAACGCTTCTTATGATATTTCCTCCCGTGAGGGCATTTCGGAACGTGTTTTGGAACAGATTGGCGTGATTGCCCTGCTGGTTTGCGGGGTCAATTTCGGGTTGGGATATTTGCTGGGGGGGCGCACGCGCGCTGCGGAGTGCAGCCAGGCATTAGGGCAGAAGAATACCACCCTGTCCATTTATCTGGCTTTGACGTATGCCAGCCCCATTGCCGCTCTGGGCCCCACGTTTTATGTACTGTGGCATAATTTATGGAATGCCTGGCAGTTGTACCGCGCGTCCGAACGAAAGCGCAGGGATGGATGAGGAAGGGGGCATCCGGTGCGGCGGAAGTCCCCGGCAGAATTATGGGGATTTCCATGGTCGGGAAAACGGGAGGGAGGGTTCTTTTGAGCCGGTTCCAAGTGACGGCCGGCAGATTGTTGAAGGTTCTTTTTTATCCACTTTCAGGAACGGCAGAGGAGTTCTCCCCGAGCAAAAAGCTTGAAATTCGGGGAACGCCCGGTAACGTTATGCACTTGTTATGCAGGCGTCTTCTCCTTTGCCCCCTCTGTCTCCGCGTACCAAGTGGCTGATTGCCCTGTGCTTGTGCGTGCTTGTGATGCTGCTGGAGTTCCTGACGTACCACATGGCGTACCGCATCGGCTATGATGAAGGGATGCTGACTACTCCGCCGGTGGTGGTGCAGAAAAGCGATGAAAAGGCCATGCAGAATTTGTCCCGCTTCATGGCGGATGTTTTTGCTTCGCGCGAGAGCCTGGCCGGCATTCTGGACAACCGGGAGGAACGCCTTGCATGGATCAGGGATCCGGAACTGCGGACAGAAACGGCCTGGGGCCTCACCCGTGAGCTGATTAGCCGGGGTGGCGTCGTTCCTGCTCTTCCTGCGGCCAGGGAATTAATTGACGCCGGATACGCCGCCGGGCGCTATCAGGTATGGGCTCCCCGTGCGGATGCCGTGGCAAAGGCTCTGTTGGCGGAGCACCAGTATACTTCCGCCTACGATTATTTGAAAACCGCTGAGGAGGGATATGAGAAGGAAGGAATGGCTGAGCCGCTGGTGCGGACGCTCCAGACCATGAGTTCCATTGACCAGATGCTGAACAGGAATGAACAGGCTAATATGTTGCTCCAGCGTGCGGTGGATGCCGCTGTACATCTGGGGCCGGATGCCCTCCCTGTCAGGTCCAGGCTTTTAGCCGCCCAGGGAAGGCTGGCACGTACTACGGGGCGCATTCCGGAATCGCGCGAGTATTTCAAGAAGGCTCTGGCTCTTTGTCCTCAGCCGGACAAGACCACTGGAGACCTGGCCCTGGCCAGCATCAGCATGGGGGAGGCCATGTTGGAAGCCGGCAGGAAGGATGAGGCACGGGAATTGTTTTTAAAGGGCCTTTCCGGCTCGGAAAATGCCTCTTACCTGTTGAATGACTGCCTCAATGCCCTGCGCGGTCTGGCCCGTATTTCTACGGAGCAGGGGAATTATGAGGAGGCCCTGGCTTATCTTTACCAGGCGGAAGGCGCTGCCCGCGGCGTACTGCCGGCGGACCATGCCTTTTGGGCCGGGTTGTATGATCAGAGAGGGTGGGTCAACATCTTGCGCAAGGCCTCTCCGGAAGCCCGGGCGGATTTTTTAAAGGCCATTGCCAACAGCTCGGCTTCTCCCGTCATTTCCGCCCAGTCCCGCGAAGGGCTGGGCAAGGCATGGCTGGATGCCGGGGAGGGGAGCAAGGCCAGGGAGAACCTGGAAAAGGCCCTTCAGTTGCGGAAGTCCCATTTCGCCTCGGATCTTCTGTCCCTGGGCCGCGTATATTATTCCCTGGGACTTGCCAGCGATATGGCGGGGGACAGGGAGGGCGCCCTGACTGCCTATGCCGGAGCGGTGGATTCTCTGCTGAAATGCGTGGAGGGGGCGGAACGCAGGGATTTGCTGGTTCAGTCTTATTTGTGTAAGGCGTACGCTCTGTGTGACGGAGAACAATGGAAGGAGGCGGCAGAGGCTTTTGAGGCGGTTCTTCCCATGCTGGAAGGGGAACAGAGGTCGGAGAATTACAAACAGCTTGGACGCTGTTATGACGAACTGGGCATGAAGGAGAAAGCGGATGACTGCTGGAAGGAATCCGGTTTTCCCCGGGTGCGCATGGCATCCCCCGGGCGCAGACCCTCCGTGAACTCCAGATCTTCACGGAGGTAGGATGCGAGGGGCTTCGTAAGACGTTGCGAGGCGTTTATTTTGCTTGATTTGTGCCGTCTTTTTGGCTCAATGCCTGCATGAGTTCCGAGCGCCATTTTTCCAGTAAGCCCTACCGCCCCGCACGCAAGAAAAAGTCTTATTGGAAGCCGGTCCTCTTTTTGGTCCTCCTGGGAGGACTCTGGTTCGGCTACATCCAGTACTGGCCTACGATAGAAGGGTGGTTCAAGCCGACCATTCATGAGGTGCACAGCCAGACGCAGGCCATGGGGCATTTGCAGGATATGCTGGCTTCATGGAACGGTTCCGATGCAGAGCTGGCGCAGATGGCAGCCTCCGTGGACAAGCAGGTGGAATGGATGAATTCTCCCGAAGCCAGAGATTCCTTTGCATGGCTTCTGGCGGTGGAAATGGACCGGCGTGGCATGTTGAAAGAATCCGAACCTATGCTGGCTGCTCTTCTGGGAAAAAAGCTGGCTGCTTCCTCCTCCATGACGGCGGAGGACAATACCCGCCTTCTGGGCGTCAGCCTGAACTGGGCGCGGGAATTCGCCCGCCGCAAGCATGATGCTGTGGCGGAAAAGCTTTATGAAGTGATTTTGAAAAATACGCCGGAAGACCAGGTTTCCATCCGTTTAGCGTGCTTGGAGCCATTAATCCATTATGCGTACGACCAGGCCAGGTTTGAGCGTTTTTCCGCGTTGTGCAAGCAGGCTGTTTCTCCTGTCATGAGGAGCATGCTGAATAAACCGGAGGATGTGAAGAGCATGGTGAAAATCCTGTTGCTTCAGGATACCCTGCCAGACAAGACCACCGGGTTGTCCGGTGGCACAGGGAGTGCGATTGCCCGGGAGCTTCTTACTAAATTCCGCCTGACAGCCAATCCGGACATGGGCCGCATTATTCTGAATGAACTGAAGATGCCGCTGAACACGCGCCGGAAGTATTCCCAGGAGGAATTGAAGGCCATGGCCGACCAGCTGGAAGCGGCTCTGATCTGCTTCCGAGCAGCTGAAACGGAGATGGACTGCACGCCGGAGACAATGCTTGCCCTGGCACGGGTAAGGATGCAGATGGGGGATTTGAGAGAAGCCTCCCGCCTGCTGTCCCGTGCAGAAGGGGCTGCCATGACGCTTGGCGTGGATGCTCCCCGTATTTTGAGCGGCTCCAGCCTGAGCCAGGATATTGCGTCCATGCGGTCCCAGCTTGAAAAATACAGCCAGGCAGAGGCTTTGGTGAAACGGGCTTATGAAGATGTGAATGTTGCCGCAGCTTTCCTGAAGGCGCGGGATTACGATCAGGCGGTAAAGTATCTGGAACAGGCAATGAAAGTGGCTCGTGAAAATACCACGTTTGTTCAGGCACTTCAGCCGGTCATTCTGAATCTTCAGGCGGAGATAAGCGCCGGCAGGGAACAATGGGCTCTGTCGGAGTCCCAATATGGAAAGTTGATTGCGGAGTGGGATGCGTTGACTCCGGAAGATAAGGAAAAACTCCGGAATAATCTGGCCTCCATCCAGTTGGGAGAGCTTTACAATGAAATTCACCGCAACTGGGCTGGTGTGTGCCTCAAGCAAAAACGAACCACAGAGGCCCGCAGGGTGCTGGGGAAGATAGGAGAGGTTCCGGCTGAAGAACCGGAGAGGCCTGCCTCGCGCCGACGCCGCAGATAGCAGACCCTTCCTTCAGTTAGGCCGTTCCTTTTTTGGAAAGGAAAAGTTATCCATTGGCAGATGCCGGAGGGGCTCAGAGTTCCCAGAGGCTCCGGTCGGGAGCTTGACTAAAGCGGGATACCTGCGGTCAGCTGCGTGAGGCTGAAGGGGCTTTTTAAGGAAATGTGCCGCTTTAATCCCTTGACGTCATCAAAGAGCTTTGGCACAGGTTCCGTTTCCCTGTATCGACGGATACCCGGCATTCCAGAGAGAAAGAATGGATTTTAGGCCTTCAACAAGTTATTTGTCTCTTTTTGGGGCAAATGTAACGTTTCCGGTATGATCCATATTCTCAAGCAGAGCTGAAAAACAGCTTCTGCAGAACCTTCAGCTGCGGACTTTGGCTTTCTGTCTTACATGGCTGAGAGCCCTTTTCCCATGAACCATTTTTTCACGGCGGTCAGCTGCGGATTGACGGCGGGAGCGCACAGTATATTTTGCGAAAATTTGGCTAACCGTAAGGTTGCCCTGTTCGAAAAGTTTGAAAATATTATCTCTCACCCTCATGGCTTCCTGAAGCGCTGCGTCAGCGCCCCCGTATTGAGAATCGGAGAAATAACGGGTGAATAAACGCTTGTTCTTACAGATCGCCAACCGATAGCCCTGAAAGGCCGTTGTTTCGTAAGTGTAACGGGTGATGTTTTTACAAGGCATATGAACAGAAGTTATGGGACCGGGTGATAGAAGTAGTGATAAGCTTCTATTAGAATAGGTTCCATTTCCTGTAAAATCCAGAAAAAATACAATTTGTTAGATTGAGTGCAAAAAATGCACTACTAGATGCTTGTGGACAGGTTATTGTGGCGTGTCATCCCTGACATAAAAACAACCGTCGGAAACACGGATTTTCAATTTTTCCCCTGCATGCACCTGGTTTGTCTGCCGGATAAGCTGCTTATCCTGGTTTTCTACCAGGGCATATCCGCGGCGCAGGGTCTGTTCCGGGCTGTGTGCTTCAAGACGTGCTTGAATAAGAGTGAGTTGTGAAGATAAATCCGTCATGCGGGAGGCGGCTGCATGGGATAAACCGGCCTGAAGGGAAGCCAGAAGCTGTGTGCGCTCCCGGTTCCTGTGGGCGGGGTGGCGCATTTGCAGCTGATGTTTCAGTTTGTTAATATGCAGCGTGTTATGAAAAACTCTCGTGGTTGCGGCATTCTGCAGGGTTTCTTCCATATCGTCCAGGCGCTGGGAATAAGGAGAGAGCAGGGAATACGCATCCAACAGCTTCCCCCGCAGGTAAACATCCAGTTTCAGCTTGGAACGCAAGAGGGAATGCCGAGCGGATGCATGAAGAGCCTGTTCCATTCTGGACAGCTTGCGGAGCCATTCAGGGCCGTCCGGTGTGGCCAGTTCTGCGGCTGCGGTGGGAGTGGGTGCGCGCAGATCCGCCGCAAAATCGGCAATGGTGAAGTCCGTATCATGACCCACTGCGGAAATCACGGGAACGGTACATTCGTAAATGGCGCGCGCCACCGTTTCCTCATTGAAATTCCACAAATCCTCAATGGAGCCGCCTCCGCGTCCTACAATGAGCACGTCCACGGGCGGGAGACCGTTGAAGGGCGCTCCGGACCAAGCGCGCACGGCTGCGGCTATTTCGTGCTCCGCTCCTGCCCCCTGCACGCGTACGGGCAGCAGATAAGCCTTCACCCACGGGGCGCGGCGTTCCAATACGTGCCGTATGTCCTGGATGACGGCGCCGGTGGGGGAGGTGACGATGCCGATGGCGCGGGGGAACGTGGGAATTTTCTTTTTGTGTTCCGCGTCAAACAACCCCTCGCGCTGGAGTTTGGCTTTCAACTCCAAAAAGCGAGTCTGCAAATCTCCCTGTCCTGCAGCTTTTACCTGCCTGATGACCAGCTGGAGTTGCCCCCGGTCCGGGTATACGGTGGCGCTGCCCAGGACATGGACTTTCATCCCTTCCTGGAGCCGTATGGGGCATTTGGAAGCCGCTGCCTTGAAAAAGGCGCAGAAAATTTCCGCTCCCTGTTCCTTCAGGGTGAAATAAACGTGGCCGCTGGTGTGATGCTTGACGTTGCTCAGTTCTCCCACCACCCACTGGGTGCCCACAGCGATGCTGACCGTGTCTCTCAGGCGGTAAACGAGCTGTTTGACTGTGATGGGTTTGGGCGCGGCGGGCGTTTCCTCCGGGAATTCCATAAATTACGGTTCAAAGGGGATGTTCAGCGCTTCATACGCCAGCATCCTGCATTGCTTGATATCCAGCTTGCCGGATGGGAGCACCGGGATGCGTTCTACGGGAATAATCTCCTTGGGGCACCAGAGGGCCGGCAGCCCCTGGTCAATCAGGCCGTGCCTGATGAGGGTGCGCGCCTGGTGCACGTAATCCGTCACCAGGGTGGTGAGCAGGGCTACGGCCTCCCCTTTTACGGGGTCCGGAATGGTGACGACGGCTATCCGCCGTTCTTCGTCCGCCGGATCCAGATTCCAAATGTTCATAATGGCTGCTTCCAGGGCTTCATGAGGCACCATTTCCCCACCTATTTTGGAAAAGCGGGAAATGCGTCCTTCAATCTTCAGGAAGCCGAATTCGTCTGCGGAACCTATGTCTCCGGTTTTTAGCCAGCCGTCCACGAAAATATCGCGATCCGTCTCCGGACCGCCCAGATAGCCGGGAAAGATGTTCGGTCCTTTCAGCCAGATCATGCCGGAAGTAGTGATGGGAACCACGCGTCCCGTGTGAGGGCTGGTGATGCGTATGGCGATTCCGGGAAGGAGGGCTCCTACGGAACTCTTTTTCATGCCGGGAATGAAGTTTCCGGCGGCATTGGATGGCGCCGGGTCAATGAAGTTGACGGAACAGACGGGAGAGGCTTCCGTCAGGCCGTAGCCTTCGCATGGAATGATGCCGAATTTTTCCCGGAAAGCGGCGGAAAGGTCTTCCGGCAGTTTTTCCGCGCCAACGATCAGGTAGCGGACGGTTTTAAAGGTGTCCGGTTCGCAGCGTTTCATGAAACCGCGCAGGAAGGTGGGCGTGGTGACTACCAGACTGATTCCGTACTGCTTGATAAGGGCTCCCAGCCGTTTGGCCTCAAGAGGGGATGGATAGGTGACCATGTCGTACCCGCCGATCATCGGATACCATAGCCCGATGGTGATGCCGAAGCAGTGGAATACGGGCAGGCTTCCCAGAAACCTGCTTTGCGGTTCCAGCGTAATGCGGGAGGAACATTGAGAGATGTTGGAAAGAAGGTTGTGGTGGGTCAGCGGCACGCCCTTGGGTTCCCCGGAAGAGCCGGAAGTGAACATCAGCACGGCTTCGTCCGCGCCTGTAGGTGCGTCCAGCCCCAGTTTTTTAATCATGAACCCCGCTGTCAGGAATTTGATGGCGAGGCCCCAGCGTTTGGCGGAACCTTTAAGCAGGGGAATTTCCCGCTCCATGAGGATCAGATCCCGCTGGGGGGGCCACGGGAAATTCTGGAGCTTTCGCATGAAGGTATCCGCAGTAATAAACCAGTCCACGCCGGATTGCTTTACAGAGCTGGCAAAGGCTCCTTCCGAGGCGGAATAATTGAAATTCACCGGTGTTTTCCCGGCGAACAGGCAGCCCAGATTGGCTATGGCCGCTCCCTTGCCCGGCGGAAGAATGATGCCGACCCGGCGATTCGAGGTAATTTTTTTCAACCTCTTGGCAAAGGCTACGGAAATGGCCAGTAGCTGGCCGTAAGTCAGCGTAGTGTCGTCAATGCCGTCGATGACCCGGCAATCGGAATGAAGTTTGAGGCTGCGGAAAAGGAGGGCGGACAGGGAACCGTGGAGCTGAGGCAGCGTGGCGTATGCCTGGGCGGAACATTCCAGCCACGCGGAGGTCAGGCGTGCCGCCATCTCGGCCCCGGGGGCCAGTTTGGGGAGAATATGTATCTGGATGTCCGCCTGGGCGTCCGTATCGGCCTCCGCATCCAGCACGGAGTTCGTGTAAAAACCGGCATAGACCGGTACGGGGGAAATATGCAGGGCTTCCAGGGCCTTGATGACCCGCGGAGGAATTTGGCTGATGGAACCTTTCACATGGGAGACGGGACCGGGCAGAAATACTACTCTTCTGCCTTCGTTAATGCGTTCCATGATGGCGGAACGCAGCGCGACAGGGTCGCTGCCTCCGGCCTGGAACAGGATGCCGTCCGCTTTAGTGGATTCCAGATGGGAGGCGGTGGCCGTATCCGGGGGGAGACCTTCTTCCACTAGGTAAGTCATGCGGTCCCTGCCCAGTTCTTTTTCGAACATCAGTAGGGTTTTATAAGATACTTTGTTGAAGATCAACAGATCACCTGAGTCGGATAAATTGGAGGAACCAAAAATGGCCATGGGAAAAGGATAAAAAATTTGCTTGAAGCATTTTAGCAACTTGAAGAGCCGGGAGCAAGGAGGAAAGGTGCATTCCCGGTTGCTTTTCCTTTATCCGGACCGGTCTTGGAAGCCTTTCCCGGCTCGGTACGTTTTTTATGGGAAGAGTATTGTTTTTCATGGGATTGTCTGGATTTGGCGTTATCTCCTGCGAAGGCGTTTCCGCAAACCAGCTGTTCCGATATTTACTTCCTGATGAATGGGCCTGGTGGGCAGCAACATCTTCGGACGAGAAGCGCTGGCGGAAATCCGCGTGAACGCGGCGCAGGACCTGGGAGACCGGAGAGGGGAAACGAACGTCTCTCTGCTGGGCAACCCCGGCTTTGCGCAAAGCGTGAGGGGAGCGAAAGTGGGAACGACGGCGCTGCAGCTGGGAGCCGGACTGAGCGTGCCTGTAGGAACGAAGGGAACCATCTACGTGAACGGGAACGCGGACATCCGGGACGGGGCTGCTCAGTAAACGGGACGTATCAGCTACTGCTACGATTTCTGGTCTTTGCTCCGAACTTGCTGCGGGTAAACAATACACCCTCTTTTTCTATGTATGAAAGGTGAAATTCACGAAAGGTGTTATTTTGCTGCATCGTTTGTTCAGGAATAGGGAAGGGATGAAAAATAATTTTTGCGTCCATTTTTATTTTCATGTGAAATGTTGCATTGCGGATTAGCAATCCGCCGTCAATATTCAACATTGATCCAATGCATGTTGCATACCAGGAAATCATCATCTTCTTAATATCCAATTCAGAATTTTTTCAAAAAAACATTCCATATCTCTTTCATTATAAACATCAAAAATATCTGATTCTGGTCTATTTTCTGGATAATGCTTCTGCGGATTGCTAATTCGGTAATAGCTATATATTGCAAACAGCCAATCAGGACGGCTGGATAGCTTTATTATTTACCCATATTTGCAAGTTATGAAGTTACGTCTACCGCTCAAGTTGTTGTCCGCCTTATTGTCGTTTTATGCCATATCCGGTTTTCATGTGTTCGCTGCTACGGAGTGGGACGGCAGCAGATATTCCGGTAATATCTATACGTGGGTAGGGAGTTCGTCCAATGATTTTCATAACGGCGGCATTGTCCTGACCAATCCGGATGGAACATACGGTCCTGTCAATACGAATTGGGGTTCCGTTTCAGAGGAGGGGAGTATTTGGAATCTTTTTGCCAATGAAACGGGACTGTCGCAATATAACACATTGCGCTTTGTCGCATCAGGCACGGAAGTGGGCGATGTCACCGTATCGGCGACCAATAAAAATCCATCCTGCTCCTTTACGCCATTTACCATGGGGGGATTGATTGTGGAGGAAGGGGCATCAGGGTTCTCCCTTGTCCCGAACAATAATGCCCAGAGGACTCTTATACTGGGGAGAGCGGGTACGGAAGAGCCGGTATTATTTACGGTTCGTGAAGATTTTTCCCTGGGTTCTTCCTCCAATGCATGGGGCCCGGTTAATGTGAATGCAGACTGGAATGTCCTTGTGGCAAATGGCAAGACGCTGAATGTTTACGGGGCACTGAATTCTTCCGGCCGGACCATTACGGTGGGCGGGGAAGGATTCAGCGGTACGTTGGTTTTAAACAATGCGGCCAATGCATCCATGACTGCTGAATGGGTCATCACCTCCGGCTCTACTGTAAGGTGCATGAATAATTCCGCTTTGGGAAGCGGCCTTGTTACGCTGGATGGGGGGACGCTTGATTTTAACTCGCAAACGATCGGATCAACCATTACGTTGAACATGAGCGGGACCGGGACATTGCAGAATGTGACAGTTGATGGAGCAATTTTATCTTATACGTCTTCATCGGGAAATGATGGGATTACTGCTTCAAATACCACGTG
>Ga0224749_1059_pt1 | contig 14631 bp, 12 predicted proteins | sample LIM_F_Vancomycin_3_FD_182078 | JGI IMG/M metagenome (GOLD analysis project Ga0224749, IMG submission 182078) | Enriched cells from gastrointestinal tract of the lab mouse from Pacific Northwest National Laboratory (PNNL), Richland, Washington... | ecosystem: Host-associated > Mammals > Digestive... | reverse complement strand
AAGAGATGATTCATAATACTTTTGATCCAGCCATAATGTTCCAACCAGATCATTTGAGCTGGCAGAGTAAACTGTCCGTTTAGTGGAATACAAGACTTGAATATTAGGATATAACTCTTGTATTTTTTGATAGTAATAAATCAGTTCCTCTTCATTCCCTTGATACGGTTCAATTCCCAGTAGATAAATCGCATCCATTTTTCCAGCAGAACAATAATCAACTTGCGGCAATACTTTTTCCAAGAAAGACCCAGCTTCTGACTGACTCCATAATTTTCCGCGATAGTTAATATCAAAGCTGATTTTAACCTTTACCTTTTTCGCGTTTTCAATTATTTCTAAAAGTAATGACTCCCATCTTTTAGAAAGAGCTGGCGTAATCCCGGAAAGATGAAGGAGGTCCACATCTTTAAGCATTTCTACAAAGTTCCATTCTAATTCTTCCATTACAGCGAAACTAGAGTGTGAACGATCATAAATAACGCTAGCTGCCCGTTCACCGACACCCGCTTCCATATAATAAGTTCCTAGACGGTCTCCACCGAATAGCAAATACTCTGTAGATACACCATAACTATTTAAATGTTTCTTTACTGCTCTTCCCAAAGCATTGTTCGGAACTTTACTTGCAAAAGCAGCTTGATGTCCAAAATTAGCTAAAGAAATCGCAACATTTGCTTCTCCGCCCCCATACATTGCTTGAAATTGATGAGAACAATCAATACGAGTTCCCGCTACCGTCGCAAGTCGTAACATAATTTCTCCAAGAGTGACAACCTTCGCCATATTAGTTAGCTCCTCGAATTTGACGGAATTTTTCCATATATTGTTTCGCAACTTCTGTCACTTTCGCAAAGTCGCCTGTTTTAGCTGGAGCTAACAAATTACCTCCAACCCCGACGGCAACAACACCAGCTTTAAACCAATCTTCCATATTGTCGAGGCTGACTCCGCCCGTTGGCATAATATTCAATTGGGGCATTGGTACTTTAAATGCCGAAATAATACTCGGGCCATAGGCACTTCCAGGGAACAATTTGATAATATCTACCCCACTCTTTAAAGCACGCTGCATCTCAGTAATAGTCATGCAACCCGGCAAATACGGAATTTGGTACAAATTACATATTTCAGCAGTTTCCTGATCAAAACTTGGACTTACAATATATTCCGCCCCAGCCATAACAGCCAGGCGAGCTGTAGTAGCATCTAGAACTGTACCCGCTCCCACCACAATTTCCGGTTGATTGCTATATTCAGCAACCAACTCACGGATCACTTCGTCGGCTTGAGGAACTGTAAAGGTTAGTTCTATTCCTTTCATACCACCCGCAACGATTGCATGACTGGCTTTATTGGCTTCTTCCTTTGATGATCCGCGAACCACTGCAACTACTCCTGCAGCTTTTAGCCGGTTTAGAATCTCTACTCTTCTCATTCGCGCATTTCCTTTCTCTTCAAATTTGTATAACCTTTTATAATCCAACAAATGAAAATGTCTAATTAAGCATTAAAACCAAAATATGTCGCTGCATTTTCGTAAGAAATCCTTCGGACAATATTTCCAAGTAATTCATAATCCTCTGGAAATTGTCCTTGATTTACCCATTCAGCGATCAACTCACATAGGATTCTGCGGAAATATTCATGACGGGGATAAGATAAAAAGCTACGCGAGTCTGTTAGCATACCGACAAAGTTAGCAAAAATGCCTCCTTCAGCTAAGGTAATCATTTGATAGCGCATACCTGAATAGGTATCGTTAAACCACCAAGCTGAACCAAATTGAATTTTCCCAGGTTCCTCTTCTTGAAAACAGCCCATCAACGCGACTAAAGAAATGAAATCTTTCGGGTTTAAAGAGTATAGAATTACTTTTGGTAGTTTGTTTTCTATAGTTAACCGATCAAATATTCTAGAAATCGCCGATTCTGCAGGACCATCAGTTATGGCATCTGCTCCAACGTCTGCACCGTACGCTTTAAAAAGCTTAGTATTATTATTTCTGGAAGCTTGTATGTGTAATTGGGCTGTCCATTTTTTGTCAGAATACATTTTCATCAAATCCACTAATAATTGAGATTGATAACTATCAACCTCCATTTTGGTTATTGGTTCACCAGACATAGATTTCTGGAAAATTTTATTTATTTCTTCCTTCTTTGCGTTAACATAGTTCATATTTCCAAAACCATGATCTGACAGCCGGCATCCATTTTCATGGAAATAGTTAATACGTTGCTTCAAGACCGTCAATAAATCATCATACTGTTGAATGTCTATATCTGACATATTCCCAAGTTCTACTATATTTGTTTTGAATGTAGGCAAGGATATGTTTAAAGCTTTATCTGGTCGAAAAGTCGGAAATACTTTAAAATTATCTTCTTCAGCAGCTATTTTTTTATGGTATTCCAAATTACTTGCCGGATCATCAGTTGTACAGATTACCTTAACTTTAAATTTTTTGATGATTTCCCTTGTTGACATATTATCTTGTTGAATGATTCGATTCGCTTTTTCCCAAATTTGCGGAGCTGATTTTTTGTTAAGTACTTCATCTATTCCAAAGATTCTTCTTAACTCCAGGTGCGTCCATACATAAAGCGGATTCCCTATACATCCTTCAATCGTCTCCGCCCAGGCTAAAAATTTTTCATAATCTTCACCGTCTCCAGTGATTAGCTTTTCAGGTACACCATTTGCCCTCATTAAGCGCCATTTATAATGATCTCCGTATAGCCATGCTTGAGTAATATTTTCAAATTTTATATTATCATAAATTTCTTTGGGATCTAAATGGCAATGATAATCTATAATAGGCATTGGTTCAGCATAATCGTGATACAATTTTGTTGATACTGGATTGTTAAGTAAAAAATTATCGCCTAAAAACATATTAAACCCTCCCTAAATTTTCATGTAATCACTTCTGTTGGTTGCCAAATATCTTCGTACTTATACCCTGTTAAATCTTCAACAACTGCTTTTGTCTCTAGAGTTACATCTTCTTTACTACCACCGGCTTTAAGTCTATTAATTTCGTCTACAATGATTTTGTGTGTATCACGGTTCAGATGAAAAGTAAAGGTAATAAGTAAAGCTAAACCAACCAATACACCGGTTCCTAATAGAAAAGTCAATAGGATGGTTTGAACCGCTTGTGGTGTCTGTACTGAACTTCCTTTAATGAATCCGCCTTCATCTAAAATTAAACCAATAAAAAATGTTGCAATAGCTACTGTGGATTTACGCGTAAATGTCATAACTGCCGCATATATCCCCTCTCTTCTTTTTTGTGTGACAATTTCATCCAGATCAGGAATAAAAGGAAAGACATTCCATGGTGTACACTCTAAAATAGCTCTCCCCACCTGATAAATTAATGCAATCACATATAAAATAAAAATTGAATTAGCAGGTTGTTCCAAGTATACGATATAATATGCGCCTAACATTAATAACATTAATGTATAACCGATTTGAAGTAAACGTGACGGGCCAATCTTTACAATCAAAAATCCTGCAACTAAAGTAATCAGAATCCCAATAATACTTAGTGATAATAAATTAGCTGCTGTCGCAGAGGAAATATTCAAACAATATACAGTAAAAAATACAAAAATTGTGTTATGAACATCTTTTCCGGTAAATGATAGTAAATATATTGCCAGATGCTTTCTAAAACCTCTGATTTTTAATGTAGAAAGATAATCCTTTACTTCCTTCTTTATTGTTCCCCAAATTCCTAATGAATTCTCCTCAATCACTACTTCATCAGGAGTTCTTTCCCAAGTAGTTTTATAAGAAATAAAAATACAAATAGCAAAAACCACCGCTAATATTAGTCCGTTAACGAAATAAGGATATGCTTTATCATCCCCCATGTAAGCAATAAGACGACCAGGAATAAAGGTTGCTAAAAATGTTCCTAACGCAGATATAACCATTCGAGCAGTTGATAGTTTTGTACGTTCAACAAAACTTTCAGTCATTTCCGAGGGTAATGTTTCCCAAGGAATTAAAACGGAAGCTGCTATAATTTCAAATGCCAGATACGTAAAAAGGTAATACCAATATCCCATACCTGTTACCCAGAGTAGTGCATACACTAACATCAATGGAGAACCTATAAGCAAGAAAAAATGTCGCCTGCCAACTTTTCTACCGATTTTTGTCTTATAAAAATTATCTGTTAAACTACCAATAACCAAACTAGAAAAAGCATCTACAATCCTTGCAATACCAATAATTGAAGCTGCTTGAACTGCTGATAAGCCTGCAAATGTAGTATAGAAGAAAAGCATGAATGCACCGATTACCGTAAACGCGCCCCCACCCATTATATCGGTGAGACCAAAACCAATTGCTGTGGGTAACGAAATTTTTCCCTGTCGTTGTCTCATTACCACATTCCTCCATTGATGTTTATTTGGCTAGATAAAAAGTTATTTTTTTCACAATTAATGTTTTTAGAATCAACAAGTTTAATACAACTTGTTGATCTTTATAAAGAAAATGATTATGCGTTACTTTTTTCAAGTGATTCCCATAAACCATTTAGATAAGAAATTCCTAAAGCTCTATCGTACAATCCATAACCAGGACGTCCAGTTTCTCCCCAAATCATACGTCCATGGTCAGGCCGAATATATCCATCAAATCCATTATCGTATAGCGCCTTCATAATCTTGTGCATGTCCAAAGATCCTTCAAAAGAGAGATGAGCAGATTCATAAAAGTCTCTATTTTTTATAAATTTTATATTTCTCACATGTGCAAAAGGAATTCGATTTCTCTTGGTAAACTCAGCTAAAATAGCATATACGTTATTTGATGGATCTTCTGAAATACTTCCTGTACATAAAGTAATTCCATTTGATGGACTGTCTACTACATTACAGATCCAGTCTAAATCTTCGCGGTTCTTCACAATTCTTGGTAATCCAAAGATAGAATAAGGAGGATCATCAGGATGAATAGCCATTTTAATACCTGCTTCTTCACAGGTTGGTATGATGGCTTTAAGAAAATAGGCTAAATTATCTCTTAATTTATCTTCATTTACATCTTTATATGCCTCAAATAAAGTCTTTACATGAGCTAAACGCTCTGGCTCCCATCCTGGAAGAATATATCCCCCAGATGAGTCTTCTACGTCTTTAATAATTTCTTCTGGTGATTTATTAATTCCGTGTTCTTCAAAGGCTAAAGTATAAGAGCCATCCGGTAATTTATAGTTCAAATCAGTCTTTACCCAATCAAAAATCGGCATAAAGTTATAACAAATAACCTCTATTCCAAATTCAGCTAAATTACGTATCGTTTCTTTATAATTCTCAATATACTTATCTCTACTTGGTAACCCAATTTTTATATCATCATGAATATTAACGCTTTCAATCACTTTTAAGGTCAGTCCAGCAGCTTCAATCTCATCCTTTAACTTTTTAATCCTTTCTTTAGGCCATACATCACCTGCCGGAATATCAAAAAGTGTACCTACGATTCCTTTGACACCAGGAATTTGCCGTACTTCTTCCAAAGTGATCTTTTCACTCTCCGGACCATACCATCTGAACGTCATTTCCATATTGACAAGTCTCCTTTTTCTTCAACAAGCTGATGCAAAGTATTTCTAACAGCTCCGTTTTTTTGAATCATATCTTGAAAATACGTTTCAATCCTTTCTCCCAGACCAATTTCATATAAATTCATGCCAAAAATTTCATGATTACTTAATATGGGTTTGAGAGAGGAATGGACATTATGGATATCACTATTATCTCCAATATTTATATTTCTGAGATGCCCTTGCAAAACATCCATCAAAGGATCTGGACTTACTTTGAATGGCTCCCCTTTATCGTCAATCGCCATTAAATATCTACACCATGCAGCAATTGTTAGTGGGATAAAATTTAACATTCCAACAGATAAATCATTGCTTTCAGCATATTTTTTTATGGTTTCTCCAAAACGGATAGCTATTTTTTGAGAAGTATCGGTTGCAATTCTTTGCGGCGTATCTGGTATATACTTGTTTGGTAATCGTTTTAGAATAACTTCATCAATAAACATTTTAGGATTAATAATTTCTGGATTCACCACAACTGGAAGTCCTTCTTTATATCCAATTTGTTGAACTAAAGTTAATAAATCTGGATCTTCCATTTCTGTAGCAATAGATTCATATCCTAATAAACAACCGAAAATGGCTAATGCTGTATGCAATGGATTGAGACATGTTGTTACCTTCATTGTGTCCGCTTTATCTACTGTATCTCGATCCGTCATTATTACTCCGACTTTCTCAAAAATGGGACGGCCATTTGGAAATTTGTCTTCTATCACTAAATAATGAGCTTCTTCTGTATTAGCAAAAGGAGCAATATTCGTATGTTTTTTTGAATGAAGAATAGTAGTATCTTTAAAGCCGCTTTCTTCCAATAGTTTTGCGATTTTTGATGAAGGATTAGGAGTAATTCTGTCAATCATACTCCAGGGGAAACTTACCAATCGATCATCCGTTAAGTATTCTATAAACTGATTAGTAACAAATCCATTCTTTTTCCAACCTTCTGCAATCTTCATGACACTCTCCCAAAATTGTTTTCCGTTTTGCGAGAAATTATCTGTGGAGACCATCGCAATAGGCTTTGCATTTTTATTAAAACGTTGTAAAAGGAAATATACTATTTGAGATATAGTATGTTTTGGTGCAACAGGGCCATTTTTTATATCTGCAACAACAACTGAAAGCATGTCTCCATTAATGTCATGAAGTTTATAAGCCTTTTCAGTGATTGAAAATGTAGCTAATTGCAAACTCGGATTTTCAAATATATCAACCACATTTTTCCAGTCTTCTGAATTAGAGGAATTCACATAATAACTATCCGTAGTTGAAGTGATTAGATTTTTTTCAAGAGTACCATCGGATTTCATGATAATTTGTAAAAATCTATTGTCATAAGGCCGATAAATTTTATCTATTACCTCTTTGTCATAAGTCTCAACAACAATAACTCCGGTATCAGCTATTTTTTTATTTAGTAAATCATTTGCTATTTGTGCATGAAAACCTCGATATAGATTCCCACCACCAAAATGAATCCAAGTAGGTCTTTTTTTTGTGTTACTTTTAATTTCCTCAATTTTATATCGCGGAATTGATATGTTACTTCTTTCAAATTCGCAGTGTTTTTCTTCTAAATTATCTGTCAAATGAACCATACTTCTCCTCCTTCTCTTAAACTAATATATTAGTTTTGATAACAAGCTAAATATATAGCGCTTACAATACTTTGTCAAGAGGATTTTTTTCTTGATTTAAAATATTTTTGTATTGTTTTTGTGTATTATCTTTTAAATTCTGATATATCAGTTATATCTATAGCGCATCTTGAACGATAAATATTTATCTTCTTGTGAAGAATATTCACGAAAAATTTGATATATTAGTACTGTATATCCTTCCTATTTAGTTCTTAATATAAATTACTGTTTAAAGGTGACGATAATGAGTAGAGAAATTAATAATTTACAAGAAAAAGCTTATCAAGAAATCCGGAAAAAAATAATTTTAGGAGAATTTAGACCAGGGGTAAAAATTTCAGAAAAAGAACTGGAAGTAAAATTAAATATTGGCAGAACCCCCATTAGAGAAGCTTTGATCAGGCTTCGAAGAGAAGGATTATTATATGCTAAAGCACAAAGTGGAACCTATATTTCAAAAATAAATCTAGCTTCTGCCGATCATGCTAGATTTGTCAGAGAACATTTAGAAAAACTTATTATGTTGGAATGTTGTTCCAAATTGACTCAAGAAGATCAACATCATTTAGAGGCAATATTATTATCGCAAGAGAAAGCAGCTCTACAACAGGATAACAATCGATTCTTAGAAACAGATGATGAGTTTCACAGATATTTCTATAAACTAGTTGGTAAGGACGAGATTTGGAATTGGATGCAAACTCATAATACACACTTAAACCGATTCCGTTGGTTACGTCTAGAAGTTGTTGATTTAAAATGGGAACTTATATTAGAACAGCACCGAAATATGTTCCTGTCGGTTCTAAATCGTAATCCCGAAGAAGCAGAGTTTCTTACATCTCAACATCTTCATATGATGATCGACGAAAAACAAACACTCATCGAAACATATCCAGATTATTTTCAGTAAAAGTTTCTCAGTTGAGTTCGTATAATTGTGTAAAATAGCTTCTTCCAAAAAAATAGAAGGCCCATGTTTAAATCCCTCAAGTAGAACGTGCTTGCTGGACAACAAACTAATGAGGTGAATTTGAAATGGCTCAATACCAGATTAGCGTAACATCCATGATTTATTGGAGATAGTTAAGATTTGGGTATAGCTAAGCTGCTGAAATCCGTATTGAATCAAGTATTACAAGCCAGGTGATCGAACAATTGGATGCAGAACGTTATGAAAGAGCTGAGTAACGCAAGGGATATCGGAAAGGCTTATACCCGCTAAGCTCACGACACGTGTAGGCATGCTTACTCTTCATATCCCACGCATTCGGGAGAGTCTGTAAAATAGTTTCGTATTATGAGGTTGGCCAGCTTAATCTGGTTAACCTCGTTTTTTGTTTAACATAGTTGTAGCCGGGGAGAACGATAAAATATCTGGGTAATGAGCCCGTTACACAACCTGTTTACCTCCTCATAAAGAAAAACATAGGAGTAGAAGTTATTGACATGTTGATATATGCTGTTTTATTTACTTTGATAATGTTCGTTTTAGAATTAATTAAGCCTGATAAAAACAATGGCAAAAGTGGTACAGCCTGAACATAAATTAAAAAATATGCTGGGCGTCCCGTTCGGCTTTTAATATTTCGACAGCTTCACGGAAACGCAGAGAATGAACTATTTCCCTTTCCTGCAAAAACTTAAGCCCATCCTGCAAATCCACATCATCCGTCATATCAATAAGCCATTGATAGGTAGCCCTTGCTTTTTCCTCCGCTGCAATATCTTCATATAAATCGGTTATCGGGTCACCCTTTGCCTGAATGTATGTAGCCGTAAAGGAACTCCTGCCGCATCATGGTAAAACAGCGCTTTATTATGATTCACATAATGTTCTCCAAGTCCAGCCTCCTTCAACTGCTCAGGAGGAGCATCTTTTGTCAGTTTATAGACCATCGTGGCAATCATTCCAGATGGGCGAATTCTTCTGTGCCCACGATGTTATCAATAATAAACAATCAAATTCCTTCTATATATAGTGCGGAGTTTGGTTTTTTTATTATTACCGTTATTCTTTGAACTCCATCCCTTCCCTAAACCCTTGCTTGAATGTTTCAGCAGCAAAGTTTATACGGGAGTTATACATATCCTCTAGTTTCACATATAGTTAGGGCTTGCTTCTATCAGCTTTTTCTTTCATTCAGCAAGCCCTAAATAAGCACGATGCTCAGGCCTCCGCTACACGAACCTGTTCACCAATCGCTTGCTGCTCGATAGCAGCGGCCGGGTCACCATGACAAGCACGAAAGCAGATAAGATATGAGGCAGTTCTGGTACCGTTAACATGAAGATATCGTTGCCAAGTGGAGTCAGGAAAGCAGCTGCGAAGAGTGTCAGCATGACGATCACCAATTGAATCTTGAGCCCATTTAAAGGTCTTGCAATTCTTGTGAGCACAACTAGACTTGATCCGCCTAACACAAGCACAGCTAGCGTTCTTGCCTCCGACGTTTGAAGGCCGCTAAAGTAGGCATATAGAAACATGGTTAAGGTTACCCCTGCTAATATAACAGCATTCGGGATGGCGGATTTCAGCACCCTTTTTAAGAAGCCATGGCTTACGCGCTCCCGATTCGGACTCATCGACAGGAAGAAAGCGGGAATCCCAATCATCAAGGCTCCAATTAGCGTGACATGAATCGGCATGATCGGATATGGCATTAAGATACAGGAGAAGATAATCGACAGGAGGACGGAGTATACCGTCTTCGATAGGAACAGCACCGATACTTTCTCCAAGTTGTTAATGATCTTACGGCCTTCCATGACTACTCTAGGCAGTACGCTAAAGTCGGAGGTGAGGAGCACGAGCTGCGACACCGCTTTAGCTGCGTCAGAGCCATTTGCCATCGCGATGCCGCAATCGGCTTCCTTCAGGGCGAGCACATCGTTAACACCATCACCAGTCATCGCAACGGTATGTCCTTTTACCTGCAAGGCTTGTACGAGTAATTTCTTCTGATGAGGGGATACACGGCCGAATACTGTGTATTGCTCCGCAGCATCTGCCAGTACTTGTGGATCATCGGACAACGAGCGTGCATCGATATAATGTTCCGCATCTTGAACCCCTGCACGTGCAGCAACAGCAGATACGGTGATCGGATTGTCGCCTGAAATAATCTTGATCGTGACGCCTTCCTGAGCGAAATAACGCAGGGCTTCCGGTGCTTCTTCTCTTATGCGGTCTGCGATGATCAGCATCGCTACCATTCTGGGGTGTTGAATCCGATCTTCATAGAAATCAGCTTCACTTACCTGGGCAAGCAGAAGGACGCGTCTGCCTTGATAAGCCTCTTGTTCAACCTCTTCCCTTACAAGATCATAGTGATCTTGAAGGATCATTTCTGGAGCCCCGATCACCCATGCACCTTCTGATTCAAAGGCTGCTCCGCTCCATTTTTTATCTGATGAAAAGGGAATGGTGTGTGTGACTCCAAGGTCTGGCGCATGCTCATACTGATCTCGAATGGCTTGCTGCGTTGGATTCATACTGGGCAGCGCATGGACCACACCTGAGAGCACGGCATCAATCCGCTCCTTGGAGTCTTCGGCAATCATCTTCACACTTACAAGCTCTAGATCGCCTTCGGTGATTGTTCCGGTCTTATCGAGACATAATACGTCAACACGAGCCAGTACTTCCGTCGCAGGAAGCTCTTGAACGAGCGTTTGATGCTTCGCCAGCTTGACGATGGCCATAACAAAGGTAGCGCTAGTTAATAAGACAAGCCCTTCGGGCACCATGCTAACAATACCGGATACAGCTGCAATGACGGCGTCCTGCCAGATCCCACCTACAAACATCAGCTGTGTAAAGATAAGCATGGCGCCAATCGGCAGGATCATCCACATGATGACTTTGAACAGCTTATTGACGGCAGCCTGCAGCTCAGAATTGATACGCTTAAATCGTTTTGCTTCATTAGCAAGCTTCGCAGCATACGTGTCAGAGCCTACTTTGGTTACCATAGCATAGCCGCTGCCTGCAACAACGAAGCTGCCGGATAAAATCTCTGCTCCATCTTTCTTTCCGATCGGATCGGCTTCACCTGTTAAAAGGGATTCGTCCACCTCAATCATGGAACCAGGCAGCATGCTCGCATCAGCCGCAATTCGGTCGCCTGGCTTTAGGATCATGACATCATCCATGACCAGCTCTTCTGCAGCAATCGAGGTTTCTTGACCGTTCCGTAGTACCTGAACACTTGAAACCCGAAGAACAGACAGCTTCTCAAGCGTAGCCTTGGCACGCAGTTCTTGATATAGGCCAATAATCGTATTTGATACGATGACACCAACGAATAATGCATTTTTAGGTGACCCTGCCAAGAGTACGGCAATGGCGAGTATCGCATTTAAAAGATTGAAAGTTGTAAAAAGATGCGTTCGTAGGATTTGCCATATGGTACGAGATGGGGCTTCCGGGGTCTTATTTACTTTTCCTTGCTGAACACGGATGCGTATTTCTTCTGTTGTTAGTCCAGTTTTCATGATGTAAGGTCCTCCTAAGAAAAAAGCCAATCCTGCTATCTTATGTTTTATTGTAAAGCTGCACGTACATAAGACCTATCGAATTAGCTTACATCTATCTTACAATTTTGACAGGTTTCATTTCAAACATGATTGTCGTGACGACTCCCCATGCCTAAAGGCAGGGGTTTCTCAGATCATCGAGATTCGTAACCTCATCTCTCCCTGATGGCTCCGTCCGAGCCCAATTTGTATTCGTAGAGTTCCCGGATCTTCTTTCCTTTGTGGCCAACTTTAACCACACCGACACAATGATTGTTGAGAGAGTACGAAACCTGGTCAAAGTATATGACAAAGTTAAGGAATTAAAATAAACGGATTGCTAAAGAAGGTGTAGCGAGATAATAAAAACCATCATCCCGTATCATAAGCGGGATGATGGCTGCTTAATGTTATTTTCTAAATTTAATTAATCCGAAGGCATCAAATTCCATAAAATTAAACATCTAAGTTAAAAGGAAATAAATAGAAAATATATTTTATAATAACAAATAAAAAAGGGCGTTCTCTTCTATTTTTTTGTATTTTTTGTGAAGAGGAAATTTTGCTACGAATAAAAAAGGGGTACTTAGAAAGCAGGTCATAGGCCCCCTTCTGTAATCTAATGCTTTCCCAAATATCTATATTAGACTAGTTAAGTGAGGTGACTATAGAAAAAACCGCGGGTCTAAGCCTGCGGGTTAACTGTTTATTGTCCTTTCTTTCCTGATGGGTTACAAGCACCTCTTCATGCTTTTGCAACCATTCTGCAATAATAAATCAATACTTGCAACCAGCCGTTTGTATCAAGAAAACACAAAAAACCAGCCAATTGACTGGTTGTATGCCCGCTGATTAATGGGTTCAAAGAAACAGTGCTTCCTCAAAGGCTCTTTTTTGTAATGTATATCCGATGTACCTATATTATAAATACTCAGTTAATAATTCACAATTTTTCCATTCATTTTTCTGGAAATTATGATATTGTTTAGTTGTGCTCTACTATAAATAAGGAGAGATAGATATGAAAACTTAGTATAATACAATTGTAGTTTGTCAACGTAAGTTTTTGCTTAATTGTAAATGTACGGTAGTATATAAGGGCCTTTTCCTGTATTTTGAAAGCGGATTCAATTGACTTTCCAAAAAAGGGAAACGTAAGTCCTTTTCATTGATAAAAAATAATTATAGTAGAGACAAAAAGTAAAATAAAATTCATTATGGGGTGATAAATATGAATAAAAAATTTGGAAAGAAACTATTGGTTTTAGCCACTGTTGCATCCGTAGGAACATCATTTACAGCCTTGGATAAAGCAAGCGCTAGCGCTGCTCAAGTAAAGGATACAAAACAGCAAATAGAAGCACAAACAGATGCATCTATAGTAGACTGGGAAAAACCAATTCAAGAAGCTTTGGAAAGATTGGGTAAGAAAGAGGCAGCAGCTCATCCTGAAAGAGGAGAATTTAAAAAAGTAGATATTCTTTGGATAAATAAAAAAATCCATTATTTCACTGTTAAAGCAGATGGTTCATCTATAATTAATGAATCAAACCCTTTGTTTGTAGGAAAGACAATTTTAACAAACAATACAGATCAAGAACAAACATTATCTACAAATAGTTTTTCAAAAACCATTACAAATTCTGTTACCAATTCTACCACAAACGGATTTAAATTTGGAGTTAAAGCCACTGCGAAGTTCCAGATCCCTGTTGTTGGAGAAACGGGCTTAGAATTATCGACTGAATATAACTTTTCAGACACGTCCGCTAAAACAACCTCGGAAAGTCATACGTATACGGCCACCCCACAAAGTATTAAAGTACCTGCAAAATCATCTGTAGAGGTAATTGTAAATTTAAATAAGGTTAAAGCGAAAGGAAATGTGGAACTTCTGACTGGAGTAACCGGCAATGTAAACTCACATTTTTATTTTGCAAACTATGGTTATTTCTACACTCCACAATTAACGGAGTTGGCACGATTAGCTCCTGGACCTAATTTTGCTAGGGATATTAATTATGTAAATTTGATAGGGACCGGTAAATACGAAGCAGATTATGGAACTGATTTTTCTGTAACGGTTAGGCCTGTAAATAAAAACGGTATATCAAAAAGCTCCGTTGATGAAGGTTACACCTATAAAGTAACTCCAGAAATCAAAAAAATAGACAACTAATCCATAAAAAAATCCCGCAAGCTTAGCCTGCGGGATTACCCTTGATACTCTCGAGAACTCCTCTTCAAATGCCTTTTCCTGTTTCAAGGCTTCAGATATCCCATCTCTAAAGCCCCCTAATAACTTGGACAATAAGAGTGTATATTGAGACGAACGAAATATTCCAACGAGTTTAAGGTACAGGTTGTAAAGGAAGCTCTGGAAACCAGAAACAAAGCAACCGTGGCAATCTCAAGATCTTTTTCCCCTAGCAGCCGTTTTAAGTGGTCATTTTCTTGGGACAACTTCTTTGTTTCCAGAGGGCAAATCCCCTCTACCGAAATCACTCCCCATTTTCCTGACTCATACTCTTTACCCATCGATGTAGCATATTGGAGGCAAGCTCGTAACGTCTTGCTGACAAAGTTGAAGTAGCCGAAATTCTGCATTCAACAGGGATACGCTGTAACGCTCGTGCTACGTTTGGTGAAAGTCCACGTTAGACTTATTATTACATAAAAAAGTATTGACAATTAAAAAATAAAGATTTACATTGTGAAGTACAATTGAATTAATCTCTGTTAGGTGAGGCTCCTATACAAACATAGGCCACTGCCCAGAAATATCGAAAGATACCCACGGGTAGAACAGGAATTGTCGGATTAAGGCTTTTCATA
>Ga0224749_1058_pt1 | contig 15023 bp, 24 predicted proteins | sample LIM_F_Vancomycin_3_FD_182078 | JGI IMG/M metagenome (GOLD analysis project Ga0224749, IMG submission 182078) | Enriched cells from gastrointestinal tract of the lab mouse from Pacific Northwest National Laboratory (PNNL), Richland, Washington... | ecosystem: Host-associated > Mammals > Digestive... | reverse complement strand
TTGTTGAAAGAGTTATAACCGTTTTTTTGGATGTATTTCACGGAATCCATTACCTCTGCAAGCTTCTTAACAAGAGTCATTTCAGCCATGATTAAACCTCCAGTTTGATGACAAGCTCATCGGGTTTGGATTCCACTTTAATGCCTTGTACTTCAACGCCATTCGGATCGTAGACCCGACCATCTTCTGTACAATTGAATTGTTTTTTTATCTCTACCTTATTAGGCTCTTGTTTTACACGAACAAAGTCATAGAGTTCATTTTCATTTAAATAAGCAATTAAAGCTTTATCATCGTAATTCCATTTTGGTTGCTGTTTCTTGAAGCCTACCGAACCGTAAGGTGTTTTAATTTTAAATTTTGGATCCTCGTATCTTTTGCGTATTGCATATTCAGAAATTAGACCGCGGAAGAAATTTTCGTTGTCCTGGATTGATTCAAGCTCCTTTTTTCTAAAATGTTCAATTCGTTCCAACTCAATCTCTGCAATCCGATTTACTTCAACTTTCTTAGCTTCGAGTACTGCTAATTTACGCAGTACCCAAGATAGTGAATGGATGTCCTTCACTTCAAACCGTTGCTTATTTTCTTCCGACATTTCTTCTATTTCAGTAATTTCATTTAACTGAAGAGCATTTAACATTTGCGAACCTCCCGAATTGTGATAAAATGATTTCGAAAATATTTTTATGAATCTTGTGAAAGTGGACTGTTGCAGCAGTCTACTTTTTTCTTTCCGCATTTAGTTGTAAGTACTTCATGTATTGATCTTGGCTATCAAAGGCAAATACTTCTTTCCCTTTGAAACGTTCTATATATCCTCCAACTTGCCCCAATCGCCATTGATCAAAGGGATCCGTAGTGAATTGGATTCTGATCTTTCCTGACAACTTGCTCACCTCCTTCTTAAAAGCTCCACGCCTTCGTCAGCAGCACATTCCCAGCAGCGCAATTTACCATTAATACTTACAACTGCCCTTGCTCCACAATCGCATATGGGCCAATCTTCCGGCAAAACGGGCGGTCTGCGAATATAATAAGGCCTAGTCATCCCGTTATCTATCATTCCTGAATCCCGTACTTCCGTCTTATTTCTTGTAGCTCTTCATGCAATATTTCTACTTCTGCAGGATCTTCTGCAAACAGATATTTTTCATAGACATTCATGTATAAATCATAAATTCCCTGTGCGGTCATATATTTTCTCTCCTTTGTTTCATTCGAGCTTCCCATTCCCCTGTTTGGACCTCATTTACAAATTGTTCAAAACCTATTCGATGTTTCAGCCAAACATTGAAAATGACATAATAGTTCCCTAAACGTTCAAGAGATTCATCTGATATTCGAACAACTGCCACCTTAGCATCATCTAAAATTCGTTGGGCAGTCGTCCGAATTGTTTCCTGCGCTCTGCAATCGGCTACCATGCGGAGTACTTCCCTGCCTTTTAATACACCGGTAGCATAGACTACGCCCGATGCCCTTCCCGTCTCTTTGAAGAGTGTTTCTGATAGAGTCATATCCATTCCCCTTTCAAATATTTTCCTTCCTGATAAAATGATAGTTGTCGAGACTTATCATTCTATGGAGAAAGGTGGTGAAACAATTGAATAATAATGATGCTTTTGAAAATGTCAGGCGCATAAGCGAGTCTTTGAATCGTTTGAATTTACCCTCTCAACATCTTCAAGCTCAAATGAAGTTAATAAGCCAAAGTGTTTTGCCAATGACACAACAATTACAAATGTCATTCAAAAATCTAGCGCCAACTTTTGAAGCTATTCGCAAACAGCAAGAACTTCTCAAATTAAATATTGATTGGGAAACAAAATTGAGACCAATTGCTGAGAAGAGTCAAAGAATAGCAGAAGCTCTTGCAAACTTGAAAGATTTTTATGCTCCTATTCCAGATGAAGTCTATCCACACATAGATAAAATCACTTCTGTTTTAAAAGATTCTTATATCAAAGACCATGAAACAGAGTTGCAAGTTAATGATCTTGTAATAAAGACAAAGAAAAAAAGATGGAATTTGGGTGATCTTCTAAACTACTCACTTCAGGCTTTAGGCATATACTTTACTATTTTGCTTTCTTCTCAGAGTTCAGCCATGCTTGAACAATTTCACCGTGAAGAAATGAATCAAAGAGAACACCACCATCAAGAAGATATCCAACAAAGAGAACGTCAACATCAAGAATTAATGGATGAATTACGTAACAACAACCAACAAAAGAATCAAAATGTGGAAATCGGAAAATACTTAGAAAGATTCCTAGATTCAATTATTTTAAGTATTCCTGAATCTTCGGATGACGTTCAAACTGTTCAACAAGATCATGCAAATGATTGATTTCTTCACCGTACCATTCATTTAATTCTTCTCTTTGCTCAATCAGTTGTTTATATCGCTGGTTGAGCATTATTCTTTGTACATCATTCATAATGGCAAGAGCTAAAACGCATATAGTAAGTACGGACATTACAATTGCTAAAAATCTCGGAGTAAGCCACTTCATGCTGTCTCTCCTTTCCTGGGTACCCATGCCTCTATATAACGAATTACAGCCACCAGGTCGGTCTTAAGAACATCCTTATAACTTGGTACTCCCCAACGGTCTTTGACCTCCCGATGCAATTGCCTAAATAGAGGTTTTCGTGCCTCTTTGTCCGGTTCAATACTACATACTTTTTTAGCAATGGCTTGCTGGAGCCTACGTTGTTGACCTGAATCCAAGGTAATCTGGGTGTCCAGCTTATGCTCGACAGTTTCAATTTTCGTTTCAAGTTCCGGAAGCCGTGTCATCATCTCTGCAGTTTGTACGAGGGCCGCCGCAATCGCTTCGTTAGGAGAAAGAGTTGGAACCTGTTGCCGTAATTGGCTTTCCATTTCCTCAAACTTACTAACATAGGCTGCTGTGAAGAGCACTCCCTTTTCTCCGGTCATTTTGTTTGCTACCATGTCGCAACCTTTGCGAGTGAGAAGATAGCAAGGTCTTATTTCTCCCTTTCCATCTTGATAGCTGCTCTCAATGAAGAAATCTAACGGGCGGAAATTTCCGCTGGTTAAATGCCGGATATATCCCCGGATGTTTTCCAGCAAGTCCTTATGTTGTTTTCCGGTCATAGTCGCTACTTCGCGGCTGTCGATCAACAATTGACCGTTTCGATTGATTACATTTAATTGATTCATTCCCTTACTCCTCCTCCGTATTTCGTTTTACATAGCCTTTTTGTATCCATTCCGGGCGTGGGGAATATTCCTTATTACCTTCAATCAGGAATCCTATCGGTACCGTTTCCCCAGCCTTTCTTTCGGGATTCTTGGATTCGGCTAATGTAGTCCATACCCATGGGTTAGCTTTTTGCTTCATTTTGGCGCTCCTTTAGCTGTTTTTCCCAAACCTTCAGCCGCTCTTCCCAAAAATTGATGTTCTTTTGGATCTGCTTTTTGATAAGTGTTGATAGTTCGCTATCCTCTACATCCTCAAAAATTTTAATCCCATCATCAGTACGCACATTAAGCCAGCCGTGATAACTGTTGATTTTAGTAAGCTGTGACTTGAGTTGTTCGAGATGTCTTTTTATAGATTCAAGGTTTGGTTCATTCATTTTCGTGCTCCTTTTTTATTTGATTTGGTAAAGCTAGACCGTACTTGGACTCATCGAGGAGTGTTATATAGGTGGTCCCACGGCGCTTCCAAAGCCCAACCACCTTGTATAAACGTTCGTTTTTAAATCCTACAAGCAATCCGGTTCCTCCACCGCTAAGCAGTCGCACCATATCCCCCGGATTAATATTCATTGATTTCAGCTCCTTTTTTGTTTTCACGAAAACGACGCTTCCAATTGTTTGATCTTTTCGCCCAGTTCTTGTTTCCACTCTTCATCATTCGCAAGATGAGCAATCATGGACATTTGCTTGAGTTCATCTAACTTACAAACCAGATCGGCGTTTAGTTTTAGACATTGTCCAAACTCAACAAACTCGGCTGCTGAGAGATGCTCATGCAGATCACAAAGATTCTTGTGTTTATGAAACATTTCTGCAAGACGCCTGTGTACGGGATGAATGTAGACTTTGGTTTCTGTCATGTGTGGTACCTCCTTTCTCATTCTCTTTTTCAAGTTCCAGAGCATATTTTGCATTTAATTTTGTTAGAATTTTGTGGAATTTTTCCCAAGCTTCAGGGCTTAATCCAGGGTTTTTAGCCTCCATCTGTTTTCTCCTCCCTTTCGATTACTATCCAACATTCTGAATGAGTTCGTACAGATCAGGTGGTATCTTTTCCTTTAGAGCTGCTAGCCTAAATTTCACTGGATCATCAATTTCTAATATTTCCGCAAGCGCAATATTGATTTCATCAGAAGCAGGGTAGCCAACTTTTCCATTCTTCAGCTTCGAAATATAAGATCTGTCAATATGAACTCCCTTCTGTTTTAGTTTTTCAACAATTTTATTTGCGGACATACCGCTCTTTAAAATGTAAAACTTAAGCATTTCGGTATATTCCAAAATACAATCCCCCTTTCCGTATCGTGACTTTATATTCACTAGTGAATGTTACGTCATTATCTTAACCCTGTATTTACCATAAGTCAATGATTTTTTAGTCACTATTTTAAATAAGTGTTGAATAAATAGTCACATTCGTGGTAATATTATTAACAATAAAGATGAATGGTAGGGTGATAAACCAAATGAAATACAATGATTTATTAAGGGAGTACATTTTGAACAGCGGCTTAAGCCTTGGGGAAATCGCAAGGAAAATGAATGAAAAAGGAGTCAAAGTAGATCGATCATATTTGTCAAAGCTGAAGAATGGAAAAGTTGGCTACCCTGCTTCTGAAGAAGTAAACAAAGCTTTCGCTGAGGTTACAGGAGGCGATCCAGAGAAATTAATTTTTGCGGCATTTGTTGAAAAATCTCCACATTCCATTAATAAGGTCTTTTCCAAAACTGAGGATTTGGATGAATTTTTAACCAAAACCATAGAGAAAGTTCAAGGTGGACAAGCAAGTGAACTTGTTAAATTAATGGATATAAACGAGAGATTGGAACTAATTCGAGTTATTATCGAAGACTGTATTAGTAACAAGCGTCCCTTAGAAACAATAATCAAAGAAAAAGAAGCACCTTATGTGAATGATAATGTCAGCCAAGTTGTTAAGGTTCCTGTATTAGAGTATATCCTGGCAGGACATCCTATTGATCGTATAGAAAAGGTCAGAGATTTTGAGTATATTGAACGAAAGTATGTAAAAGATAAACAGGCATACGCTTTACGTGTTAAAGGTGAATCCATGATCGGGGATAATATCATGAATGGAGATATTGTAATATGTATTGCACAAAAAGAAGTGACTTCCAATGAAATTGCAGTTGTTGCAGTGAATAATGAATCAGCAACTTTAAAAAGAGTGAAATTTCAAAGTGATATGTGCATGTTGATTCCGAGTAATCCTCAAATGCAACCAATGCTTGAAAATGCGAGAAATGTTGAGATCTTAGGAAAAGTAGTTGAAGTCAGAAGACGATTTGCATAAAAAACTGGAGGTGAATACTTTGAGAGTTTCATTATACATTCGTGTATCCACCGAAGATCAAGCACAAGAAGGTTTTTCCATCGAAGCTCAAAAGCGAAGATTGCTAGCATATTCAGAATCCCAAGATTGGGAAGTATACAATATATATATTGATGACGGATACTCGGCAAAAGATACTAATAGACCGGCAATGGTTGAAATGCTGAAAGCTATTGAGAAAGAAGAGTTTGATATTGTGCTAGTCTATAAGCTTGACCGTTTAACACGTTCAGCATCAGACTGTGATAGTCTTCTAAAATTATTCGAACAGTATAAGGTTAAATTCCAATCCTGCACAGAAACCTTTGAAACAAGGACTGCGACAGGAAGGCTTTTTATTAGGTTGATCGCTCAACTCGCACAATGGGAAAGAGAAACTATAGCAGAGCGTGTACGAATGGGAATGGAACAAAAAGTTAGAGAAGGTAAAAAACCAGGAGGTAAATACCCTTACGGGTATGACAAACAAGGTAAACCAATTCCAGAAGAATTTGCTGTATTGAGAAGGATTTACGACATGTATATGAAAGAAAATTTGAGTTTCAAAAAAATAGCAACTCGATTATACACCGAGGGAGTAAAACGACGTGGTTATGATTGGACTCAGTCAACAGTTGGTCTCACACTTGAAAACGCTTTTTATGCTGGTATTTTACAATTCGGAACTAAAACTGCAGACGGAAAATACATTCAAAGGAGAAAAAAAGAAAGGGTTGAATGTATTGAAGTCGATGGAAAGCATGAGGCGGTATGGACAAAACAAGAGTATTACGAAATGTTATATCTTATGAATAAAAGAAGGATAGGAGGAAATTCAAGGAAAAGGGAATATTGGTTTACAGGATTATTACGATGTGGAAAATGTAGGAGTTCTATGTATGGAAGGTTAACGACTCAAAGGAGCCGAAAAGACGGGAGTATTATAAGAACACCATATTATTGGTGTAACAATCGCAAGCAAAATGGTTCTTGTAAAATGCCAATGATAAGGCAGGTTCACCTTGAACATTTGGTATTTGAGCATATAAAAAAAGTCAAAGCCGATCACAGCCTAATAAAACAAACTGATGTTGATCAACTAGAAATTGAATGTACAAAAAAAATACGCAAACTAAAATCAAAATTAGATGAAATTAAAAAAAGAAAAAAGAAGTGGCAATATGCATTTGTCGAGGATTCTATATCTGTTGATGATTTGAGGGAAAGGATGGTAGAAGAAGATAAAAAGGAGGAAACCATTTTATCAGAATTAAATACTATCCAAATAGAAAAAAAATCGAATAAAGCTATTCCTGATAAAATATATGAATTGGATGAGTTGTGGAAAAAACTAAATGATGATGAAAAGAAGGAGGCTATTCAAGCTATTTTTGAGGAAATTACTGTTTTTACTGGTTTAGAAAATGTCAAAGGTGTTAAGAATAGATTCTTTGACGCGCATATCGAAGTAACATATAAATGATATGCACTTTGTATTATACGGTGATCCGTCATGCCCAGTATTCATTGCCTGCAGCATATCCAAAGCTTCTTCCCCCCTTACTTCCCCCACTATGATCCGGTTTGGCCGCATGCGAAGAGAAGAACGTATCAGATCCCGTATGTTAATTTCCCCTTTGCCTTCCGTATTCGGATTACGCGTCTCCAGACTGACCAAATTCGGAACCGTACGGATCTGAAGCTCAGCTGAATCCTCAATCGTAATAATCCGTTCATCTGAAGGAATCCACTCGGACAATGCATTCAAGAATGTAGTTTTCCCTGAACCGGTCCCTCCGCCAATAAACATGTTGTATCGTGACCTGACTAATATATGCAATACTTCACTTACTTCTTGAGTCAAAGCCCGCCTTGCAATTAAGTCCTTCATAGTCATGGGCTTTTCCGGGAATTTGCGGATTGTCATGGTGGGACCTTTCAGTGCGATTGGTGTAAGCACCACATTCACCCGGGAACCGTCCTGAAGGCGGGCATCCACTATCGGTGTCATTTCATTGACCGTCCTGTTCACTTTGGCCACAATGGACTGAATAATATCCTCCAGGCGTTCCCTGCTTTCAAACGAAGCTTCGTAACGTTCCACTTTACCGTCCCGTTCAATAAAAATCTCAGTGTGGCTATTGATCATGATCTCTGTAATAGTTGGATTATCGATCAGTGGCTGAAGCATATCCAATCCGCGAAAAGAATGAACCAGCCTTTCTACCCACTTCTTTTTCCGTGATGCTGTCATGTAGCTTTGTTCCGAATATTCGAAGACGATCTCCTCAATCACATTCCTCAGTTGCTCATCACTTGTTTCGCTGGTGAGATCCAGTCTTTCTTTCACCAACTCCTTCAATTGATTCAACAAGGCTGCTTCCACGTATTTGCTCCTTTGTCCTCCGTTTGAATTTTATGATAAATTGTCATTACCTGGTCGGAAAATATCCGTAATGAAAGAAGCTGTTCCAAAGATTGTATATGTTTCCATTCCGGAATGTACGGCAAATAACCCGCAATCGGAAACTGTTCTTGCTCATAGATATCTGGCTGAAAACCGGTAAACTTGTTCATAACAAATTTTACCTGATCCTTATAAGTGAAATCCGACAAGACAATGCTTGTCTTGCAATAACAAATCCTATCATTTGTTATAACCCACCAGATAAGCCCGCTTCTTTCCAATGCTGCTTCTATCCTTGGATGAAAAGAACTATCCAAATCAATAATGATATGATCGTAGGCACCGGAAGAGATCAGCGTTTCAATCAGTAAGCCTGCTTCTCCTCTTTCCATTTCTTGGGCTTCACGCAAATGATCCATCGGATATAAATAATCGATTCCCAGGAATCCGTCATGGGATTTTAGCTGTTCAAGTCTGACTGCAGCAATCTCCGGCGACTGGCGGACATAGTACAGCCATTTGGAAAATTGCTGGCTGCCAGTCCCTTGAAACTGCAACAATGCGGCACTTACGGATTCCAGGTTAAGATAAAAAACCCTCTTCTCTTTTTTGGCGAGTTCCAAAGCCAAATTAAGTGCAATGGCTGTCTTTCCGCAGTTTCCTATTGCCGAGTAAACCGAAATGATTTCCGTACTGCCCCGGTACAAAGAAAGCCCCCTTTGATCTTGTTTAGAAGCAAAAACACCAACTATCTGAAGAAGCTTGCGGAGGGGCTGGAACTTTAATACCTCATCAGATCCTTGTTCTACATCATTATTCTCAATCAGAAACAGCTGTACAGCACTTTGGGGCATCCACTCCCCTTTAAATGCAGATGTGTACAACACAACATCCGTTTCCTGATACTGTTCTTTGTTCTCCTGCCAGTAAGTCCTAGAAGTACAGCACCTGAGGGCAACGGCAGAGGCAAATTCGCTTGTACGGATAAAAGAGGTCAGCCTTTCCGCAAAAACTACATCCTCATCAAGCACGAGCAGCCGCAGCATATTTCTCCTCCTTCCTGTCACTTTTGAAATTACAAATTAAGTTTAAGAACACCGCTTATAATCATTGCGATCCCACAACCCCCAGCCGCCAAAGACACTTTAAAGCTCCACCTGCTCTTCAACCCGTCACCACCTTTGCAGGAAAACAAAAAAAGCACTCACTGACTGGAGAAAAAGTCTTTCTCTAAAGTCAGCGGTGCTTCCGCTTGTTCCATATTTAAAGTTATTTATATTATAGCATAATAAGGTAATTTTACAACAATTTTCTTCTCCAATTTGCAACTTCGCCTGAGGTCAAGAATGTTGGCTCCCTAATCTCTAAGACAAGATATGCCAGTCATATACTATTTTATACTTGAAAAGAGGAGATGAGGAAATGGGCTTTTCTTCCTTCGTCGTTTTTATTATTACGTTTGGCTTGTTTTTGCTATCCGTCTTCCTGTTTCCTAATGATCGGAGATGGTACTCTTCTATAAGGAAACCGCCCTGGAGCCCATCCGGAAAAGCGATCGGAATGATCTGGTCTGCCCTTTATCTTTGCATTGCGCTGGCTGTAACCCTTGTGTACCGGGCTACGGATGGCTTTACGGAGGTCAGTTCCGTATGGCTGGTTGTACTCGTATTCAACTATTTGGCGAATCAGGCATTCAATTATGTTTTGTTTACCCGTAAAAACTTGTATGCCGCTTTCGCTGATTGCTTTCTCGTAGCTATTTCAACCTGCATTTTGTTAATCATGACTACCGGCTATTCCAAAACAGCTGCCTGGCTCCTGTTTCCTTACTTGTTTTGGAGCTGTTTTGTTACACTCCTGTCTTGGATTGTATACATGCTGAATAAACGTTATGCCTGACATAGAAACATCCCTTCCGCCATTTTAGAAGGGATGTTTGTTATTATTTTTTTGCTTTTCCCAACGCCTGGTTGACTCCCTGGATGACGGCTTCAGAGGACTTTGTCGCTCCAGCAACCGCATCAATACCTTCTGTGTCCTGTTTTTTGATAATTTCCGGGATTGTCGTGTCAACAGCAGCTTGCATCAGCTGCTCTGTTTCCTCATGCTGTTTTACTTTAATACTATCAATTTTCCCCGATTTTACTTCTACGCTTACCTGAACATCGCTTGATGCTCCACGGCCCGTTCCTTCGTAAGTTCCGTCTTTATATTTGCCGGACCCGCATCCTGCCGCCAAAAGAACGGAAGAACTTTCTGAAGTTTTCAAACAAAACAAGGTCAGTTCTTCCCTGTTGTGAAAAAGTTGCTTGGCTTTTTGCAGTTGAAGAACAGGTTCCAGCTGCTTCATGACCTCTTTTATTGTCTGGAACGGCTTTTTATGCAGAAGCTTTACGGTTATGATTGCCGTTCCACCGGTCTGCAAAGCATCAAGCAGGTCATTTACCAGCTTGGCCATTTGCTTCGGGCTCCAGCTCATGTCGCAAACCAGCAGGTCAAATTCTTCTCTGCCCAGCTTAACTTCGGCGGCATTTTTGCGGTAGAAAGTCAGGCGCGGGTTTCTTTTCAAACTGGGATGCAGGTCACCGGGATCAATCGCTGTTACCTCAAGTCCCCTGTCCAGCAGCAGCGAGGTCCAACCTCCGGGAGCAGCCCCAATATCAAGTGCCCGGGAATAATTCGTAAAATCAAGGCCGAAGGTTTGCTCTGCTTCCAATAGCTTAAATTGGGCACGGGAGATTTGGCCTTCTTCCTTCCGGTAACGGATGGCTCCACCCGACCAGTCGGACAGATTATCATCCGGATAGGACAAACCTACAAATAAACTCTCGCCCGTTGCATAAATGGACAGAATCCGGTCCGCTTCCCTAACTACCGGACTAATCCCCCATCGCCGGATAACTTCTTCCTGGATAATTGTTTTACTTTCACCCGGGTTAAGAATGGTTTGACCGCTCGCTTTCCGGATTTGAACGGCAATCCTCTCTCCCTCCCGGAATATAAAATGATCCATAAGACCTTGAATTAACTGCTTATGAATACTGTCTTTCTCCAATAGGCCGTCTATTGGTATTTCCAGATCCACAGGCTGAATGTGCCGTAAAAATATGGGCTCCTGCTCCCGCAAAATCTTGGGAACGACTGAGCGTTCTTCCCCAATCATTACAAGCAATATTTCTGCAGGAACCAATATCTGGGTCTTGATACCCGGAAACAACCTCCTGATTTCTTCCTGTGCATATTGCGAATAGCCACGATTCGACGTAGTGATCCAGCGGCTTCCTTCCAAAGAAGGATTAGATTGTGATGGTTTAGTCATGGTTCTGTAACACCTTAATCCATGGTCGGTCGGCCGACCATTCTATTGTAATGGGCACCCTGAAAGCGCGATAAACATGCTCCGGTATCAGCACTTCCTGCTTGGGACCGGCAGCAATCACCCTGCCCTCCTCGATAATCGCAACGTGAGTAAACAAAGGGATGATTTCTTCAATATGATGGGTAACATAGACAGTCAGTACGCCTTCACTTATATCCCGGATGCTCTCCAGAAGACGTTCTCTTTCAAACAGGTCCAACCCTGCACAAGGCTCGTCCATGATCAGCACTTCCGGATTTGCCATCAGAGAACGGGCCAGCAGTACTTTTTTCCGTTCCCCCTGGGACAAGGTAACGAGTTTCCGGTCCTTGAGATGACTTATGTCCAGCTTCTCCAATAAACCGATTGCTTTCATCCTGACCTCTTCAGGGATCTGCTGATAAAACCGGAGAAACGCATACTCGCCTGTTGCCACCACTTCCCAAACCGGATCGGCCAAACTGAGCTTATCCAGCATAGAAGGCCCGATATACCCGATTTGTTTGCGGACTTCCCGGACATCACACTCTCCGTACACATTCCCCAGTACTTTCACACGTCCGGAACTTGGAAATTGATACCCTGTCATCATTTCCAAAATTGTTGTTTTTCCCGAACCATTACGCCCCAGAAGTACCCAATGTTCTCCCCTGTTCATATGTAATGATACATGATCCAAAATGGTCCGGTTTTCGCGAATAAATGTAATCTGCGATAAATTGATTATACTGCTCCCCCTCCTATTTTTCCCCCAGATGATCAAGTCTATTGTTTCGCTATATATTGCAGCAAACTGTATGGCATCGGCCCATTTTCCAGTAAGACTTCCTCCGGTTTATGAACATATAATTGATGATACATTTGTGAGCGGCCAAGGTCACTGGAAGTGTGCAGATAAATCCGCTTCGGGTAATGCTGATTCGCTACCATCCACGAGACCACATCAAATCCCGTCTCGTCAGTAGGACCCAAATCATAGTCCAAAGACAATATATCGACTTCGCATTCCTGTAAAAGCAGGATACACTCCTGCACATTTCTCGCCGCAACAAAGCCTCTGGGGCAAGGTCTGGCGTCATCTAAATACACGTGAATCATATCGGCCCTCATTTCTAATGCCCAATTTCTTTAAGATCACGGCAGCAAGGATTGTACAAGAGCTATTTCCGACCTGTGTGTACCATCCGGTCCCGCAGGCGTTTCAAGTACAACAGGGATCTGCTGTAATTCATCAGACCGCAGCAGTTCCTTAAATGCCTTCAATCCGATGTAACCTTTTCCAATATTGGCGTGCCTGTCCCGGTACCCTCCGGATGGATATACAGAGTCGTTCAGATGGACTGCTTTCAGATGTTCAAAGAAATGCAGCTCCCGTCCCTTCTGCTCCAATTCTGCCCAGTTCATGCCATTCCATAATCCGCAAGCAAACGCATGACACGTATCCAGACAAAAACCAATTTTGTCTGGAAAATCGGATAAAGAACGAATCTGGATCAATTCTTCCAGCATCAGCCCCATACGGACACCTTCACCCGCCTGGTTTTCCAGAAGAATCTTCGCTTGACCGTGCCAGTTTTTCAAAGTTCTATTTGTACATTGTATTATATTTTTGTAGCCTTGTAACGGGTCCTTTCCCGAAAATTTCCCGAAATGGACCACAAGTCCGATTGAACCGCAAGCCTCTACAATTTCGAGAGCGTTCAACAAAGCGGATACCATAAGAGCCTGATCTTGTTCCGGAGCCGCAGGGTTTAACGGATAGGGGGCATGGCCGACGGACTGAACGGAGGAAGCCTGGCAAAATTCCGCACATTGACCGGCATCCTTCCAGTCTACTTTTGTCTTTAGAACCAGGCTACGAGGGTTTTTGGGGAAATATTGAAAAGAGGTTCCGCCAATGGCGACAGCCGTTTTCGCTGCCTGCAAGTATCCTTTGCGAATGCTGACATGGCTTCCAATATGCAGGGATACTCCCATAATCAACCTCCTTTTTCGTTTTGGCATCAATCCTGACAGCCTTCACAATAAAAACATTTTCTCGAAGAGACCTGTTCAAACGTAATGGGGTGACCGCAGCGGAAACAGGACTCTCCGCCCCTGTCGTATACTTTGCACCGGTCATTGTATCCTCCAGTCATCCGGTCTCCGGGATAAAAAGGATGTTCCATGTAACCCCCTGCCAGAAGAGCCTCCGACAGTACGGAGGAAATAGATCGGAACAGCCGGGCAGCTTCTTCGTCAGATAATGATTGCACCGTACGTGTAGGAAGCAGTCCGGCAGCAAAACAAATCTCGTCACTGTAGCAATTCCCAATTCCGGATATCCATCCCTGATCCACCAGAGAGGTTTTGAGCAGACCCCGTTTTTTTTGAACAAGCTGCATGAACATTGGAAGTGTCAAAGTCATTGGCTCGGGTCCAAGTTTTTTCAGCACAGCTTCCAGAGACGCCGGGTCATGGACATGCAGGTATCCCAGCCTTAAACCGATAAAATAAAGTGTACTTGCGCCAAAATGCAGCTGCACCTGAAACGTACGCTCAGGTTTTTGCTCATCCGTCCCATAAAACATCCATCCTCCAAGCATCAGGTGCAGCAGCAGGGTATACCCTGAAGAAAGCTGAAATAGAAGATGTTTCGCCCTTCGTTCCACTGTTATAATTCGGCTTCCGGCTGTTTCGGCCGCAAAACGTTCCACCGGGACATTGAGGGATTTGGGCCTTTGAACTTCTACTGCCTGAATCACTTGTCCGGCCACAAGCCGGTTCAGCTCTTTCCGGTAATGTTCCATCTCAGGCAATTCCGGCATGGAAACACCTCCTGAATGGGCACTTTGCTTTATGCAAAATACCAGATTAAATCTATATAATCAGGTATTGCCCGCATTGCCCTTGTTTAAACGAGACTCTGGCCGCTTGCTCATGAAAGAGATAAGCCGCTTGCTTCCATTCGAAAACAAACGGCTTTTATTCATCCTGTAAACAGGCAGATATCTACCCGCTCTCTGAATCGGGGGAAAACAGACTTTCCCTGACGTATTGCGGCTTTACGGCATTTTTGTCATAATGCCTTGATCTAGCTTTTGCTTTCCGGTCTCTATGTTCGGAAAGACGCTCTGCCCCCCTTTTTTGCTTCATATGCAAACGCTCTACTCTTTTTTGCAGTTGTTCCTCTTCCTTCTTCATCGCCGCAGTAACCCGGGACAACTTACCTCTCCGACTCAATTTATCCTGAGCCTCTTTGGCATACCGGAGGGCCAGATCATAATTCTTCTCCCTATGCTCGTAATGCATGGCCAGTTCAATAAAAGGATCGGCAGACATCACAAGAGAATGGGATTTTTCTTCCGTATAACGCTGCCAAACGGCAACGGCCCGCTCATATTCCTTCCGTTTCTTAAATAGAGCCCCTCCTTGCAGGAGCAGTGTTCCCGATACGAAGTCGCGGGTTAAACGTTCGTACAGAAGATCTGCAGCTTCATCCGCCTCATCGTCCTTTCCGAGTTTATCCAGCCAGATGACAAGCCGGTATAACTCTTCCAAACTGTGCGAGTGGAGAGAAATCTGGGCGGAGAGCAGTCTGGCAAAATGAAGGGATAGTGCCGCCAGTGAGACTATATCGTGCTCGTTATGAACAAATATCCCCTTGAGCGTATCCACGTCCTGGTCGGCCAGATACTGAAAATATAAGGC
>Ga0224749_1057_pt1 | contig 15232 bp, 25 predicted proteins | sample LIM_F_Vancomycin_3_FD_182078 | JGI IMG/M metagenome (GOLD analysis project Ga0224749, IMG submission 182078) | Enriched cells from gastrointestinal tract of the lab mouse from Pacific Northwest National Laboratory (PNNL), Richland, Washington... | ecosystem: Host-associated > Mammals > Digestive... | reverse complement strand
CTAATGGCGCTGCGCTCACTCAGATGTGCTGCGGAGGAAGCCGTCGTCAAAAGCTCAACCGAGGCGACCAATGCTAAAGCTCGTCTGGTCGGACGGTAACCCCGTCAAGAGCAACTAGCTGCCCCTTCCCTCTCAAACCCTCCTTGCCAACCTGAAGCCCGGCCTTGAGCCGGGCTTTTTTCGTCTCTCACTACCACTAACCCCACTGCCCATACGGCACAGACCTGGATGCCGGACTCGGCATTTCTCGTTTCGCGAAAAAATCTAGCGTTTCGCTATTTACATATGAATAGCGTTACGCTAGTTTTGCTCATGCCAACTCACCGCAAGACCAGAGTTGAAAACAGGCCGCAGCGAGCCAAGGCCTTGCCGAAAAGCAGAACGGGTTCAGGGGGAGCCTCGCCCCGTGGCCAGCAGCGTAGATGGCCCTAGATCAAGGGAGAGCCAGTGGGCGAAGAGCCGCGACTGGCTGTCGGGACCTCAGGTCCCCCGAGAAAGTAGCCGCCCAGCCGGACGTGGCGCGTAACGCCGGCCAGCGACACCGATTTCCTCGATGCGCTTCTCTGAGGCGCATCTGGGAAATCATCAAAGGAGTGAGTGCCTCATGAAAATCACTGAACAGACTGAGATTGATGTCTGGAGAGCGCCCGTGAGAAAAGTAATGGTGTTACGCTGGAGCGACGATGAAACAAATCCTGTGAAGATTGATTATATCGAAGCAGTTTTTCACAGATTCACAATTGACAGTTGCATAGATGAGGGGCAAGTGCTGACCTACCCGGCAGCGATAATTGAATGGCCGGACGGAAGGGTAAATAGTCTCTACGTGGAGTTCATTAGATTCTTGGGCTCTTCGAATTAATGCCGCTTTCCGAGCCCTGGAGATCCACCGCTGTAGATTACGTAATGACTGTACACAGTCTTTGTACTCTTAGCTTTCTTCGCCCCCTTGGACCATTGTCTGTTATGCAATTTTTCGCGACAGTTCTTACACCTTGTTGGCGGCTTTACCCACTCCTTGTGGACGAAGAACTTCGAATTACACCAGAGACAAGAACGGGCAATCCAGTCAGGAGTATCATTGCTGCCCTGAAGCTCCTTAGAAGGCTTGGCAAGCTTTGCAACCTCTTCTCGAATACGAGTAAATCGACGCACTCTATCCGGACTCAGAGCTGGCTTACCCGCCTTTCCTGCCCGGTCATTCTTGACAGACTCCAGTATGGAGAAGATTTTTTCGTATACAGCCATCGCCTCATGGTCGTCCCTGACTTGGGATAGATAGAAGGTCAGAGCATCAAACTTCTTAATCAGGGCTCCATTATCATTTCCGTAAATCATTAGATCCATAGATTCTTTTAGAGCCTTGTACTGGGCTCGACTAACGTATACATCTCTAAAAAAGCATTTACCGCTTCGTATGCCAGAAACCCTCAAATCGGCAGACTTTGGTGGACTTAATGGCGGCCTCTTACTAGCAGGTTTCGTGACGGGTAACTTATCTCCCTCCTTTTCCTTAGCGGCACGACATTCATACTGGCCTTTAATGAGAGTCTCGCCATGCCTGAGGGAGTCAATCGAATTGGCGCTGCGATTTAGCCTGGAGAACTCCTGACGAAGCTGGTAGGTAATACTATCAATTACTTGTTCGCCCAAAGTCTCTGCTTGAGGAGCAAGTATATTGCCTGAGAGATCACTGGATATCTGCTGAGCAGGTTCTGCGAACCATTGTTCCGACTCTCCACTGAAGCCCTGCTCTGGTACATCCGTTTTCTTGAGCCTCCCTACAGGCTCCTCTTGCTCCATCGCCTTCTTCAGTTGCATCAGAACTGCAAGATTTTTCGCATCCATGGCCAACGCCCCGAAATCTCGACGACCAGAGATTAGCAAGGGCGAATCGCCACTACCAGCAACTGCACCACCAGCCCATCACTCAAAGAGAGACATCCAATGAAGCGAAACGCCAACCCGGCGGCGACCGTTGCTGCCTGGAATTCCGCATACCCCGCCGGCACCGAGGTCGATTACCGGTTCCATCGCGGCGCAACGCCGAAGCGCACCCGGACGACAACCGAAGCCCAGATGCTCGGCGGACACACTGCTGTCGTCTGGCTCGCTGGCGTGTCCGGTTGCGTTGCCCTTTCCCACTGCGAGCCGGCCTGAGCCCGCGCGCCCAGCATCCTGAACGGAGGCACACATGCTGATCCTCACTCGCCGAGTCGGCGAAACCCTGCACATTGGCGACGACATCACCGTGACCGTCGTCGAGAACAGAGGCGGCCAGATCCGCCTCGGAATCGTTGCTCCGGAAGCGATGGCCATTCATCGCGCCGAGATCTACGCCCGGGTTGGCGCCGTCCGGCCCGCCTCACCCAAAGACCTGGTTGAAGAGTGGAATCGCACGTACCCGGCCCAGGTGGCCGTTGAGTACCGTCCGCTCCGCGACTCCATCCCCATCCGCACCAGAACGCTCACTCAAGCCAAAGTTTCCGCCTCCGGCATGGCGGTGATCTGGCTAGAAGGTCAGGCCACGCCGGTGCTGCTGCGCAACTGCACTGCTGTTTCCTGAGCCCGTTTTCATCCCCCCCTTGCCCGGGCTCCGGTCGGGCTTTTTTCACCGCCCGCATTCGCATGAACGTTCCCCGCCCCCACCGTGCAAGCCCGGCGGCGTGAGCGTTCAGCCGAATGCAGGTGAACCACGGAGCACACGCCGTGATCGACCCTCGAGCGAACAGCCTGGAGAAGCTGGTGCCGCCGGCACCGCTGCCGCACGCAAGCCGCGGCGCCCTCAAGCGCATCCAGAGTCAGGCGGTCGTCGGCGGTTTCAAGGCCCTTGCCTCAGCAGCGTCCCGTCCTTGGCGCCGGCGGTCAGCTCAAGCGCACCTTCACGAGCCATCTATGCCCTCAACGGAATGGAGTAACACGATGAAAAGCGTACCGAGCCCACAAGTGAAGTCGGCATCCTCACGAATTGATGTTAGCGGTCTTAACATGTCCGGTGCACGAATATCCGGCGTCAGCCTACGCGGCATTCTGATGCGAAATACAAATCTTGCCGGGGCAGACATGTCTGACTCTTGCCTACGCGGGGCAAACATGGTTGGTGCCGATCTGACAGGAGCAGAACTGCTTGGCGCTGATCTATGCAGGGTCGGGCTGCAAAGTGCCAATCTGCACACTGCCAATCTAAGCCATGCAAACCTTAGAGGCGCAGATCTTCGCTCAGCCAATCTCACTTGTGCAGATCTAAGCGGTGCAGACCTTGGTTACGCAGTTCTTCGGGGTGCAAACCTTCGCGGAACCAACCTACGCGGCGCTAATCTAGCAGGGGCAGATCTAACCGGGGCGAACTTAAGCGACCCAGCATCTCTATTGGGAGTAAACGGTAACTGCCGAGAAATCCGGTCGATTCAGGTTGATAAGTGGCCTGTTGCATACACAGAAACCCATCTTCAGATCGGATGCCAACTTCACCCAATTGCTGAATGGTGGGCCTTCGATGATGAGGAAATCGACATCATGGAGGAACAGGCTCTGCAATGGTGGCGGCAATGGAAGCCGATCCTTCGCCAGATCATCGAAGCATCGCCGGCCTGCGTCGAGAGCGAGGTAGCCGATGAACATTGAAGAGGCCATCCGTGATATGGCGGTTCGTGGGTTCAGTCGTCGATATGCAGCGGAGATACTTGGATTCAGTAAGGGAAAGTTTGCGACGATCATTAGTGCCATGCCTGATATTCAATGGGTGGCGCCCAATGACTCGGTGAGAAACCGCGAATCAAGAGAGCGGGCAAGGGGTCAGTTAAGATCGGAAAAGCAACGCGAAGCAGCACGCAAACAGTGTGCGGCGCTGCATGCTGCCAGGAATGAGAGCTTCAAGAAATACACAGCCTTCGGCGTAACGGACACGCTACCAGCTCTAACGGAGCGATTTGGAGTGGTGCGCATTCAGGCTGTGCGAAAAAGACTGAAGAAAGGCATTTCGATTGAGGAGGCTTTGACTATGAAGAACCAGAGCCTTAAACAAGGAACTGCCAACCTCCTAAAATTCTTTGAGTCGCGCCGAAAGCATAACTACGATCGACTGCGCCACATTATACCGCACTTTCTGACACCAACAATGCTCCGCTACAAAGCCAGGCATCATGACATTCAAGTTGTGAAGAGAAAAGCTCCTTACATCGCCGTTGAGGTACGAAAAAAAGGAAACTCGGCGCTATTGCATAGACTTCAGTTCCTTACGTCATTCGAGAGTGGGGTGATTTTCCTGTTCAACTCAAACATTAAGGATCAGATCGATTTTATTGCCTTCGAGCCTGACTGCCCCGCAATTCGCCAATGACCACCGAAATATGCCCTATCCACCACAGGACCCAGCATATGTTGATACTTGCCCGCCGTCACGGCGAAACCCTGCATATCGGCGACAACATCACCGTCACGATCCTCGGTAGCCAAGGCGACCAGGTGCGCCTCGGCATCACCGCACCGGACGACGTCGCCATCCACCGCTCCGAGATCTACCAGCAGATCGGCAACGTCCGCCCTGTGCCGCCGGCGGATCTGGTCGAAGCCTGGAACCGCGAGCACACGGCGCCAGCGCTGATCGAGTACCGCCCGTACCGCGGGGCCGAACCGCAGCGCACCCGCACCGTCGGCCGGGCCAGCGTGTCGCTTGGCGGGGCGGCGGTTATCTGGATTGAAGGCCAGTCGGCGCCGGTGGCGTTGAGGGCCTGTACCGCGATCTCCTGACTTCGGCGCCCGGCTCATTGCCGGGCGTTTAACCCACGGCGAGCGCCCGCCAGTCCAACGGCGCGTACAACGGAGGACCTCACCATGTAACCCAGCCTCAATCGGCAGATCGCCAACATGCGGTCGAGCCTGTACCCAACCGCTTTCACATAAGGCGGTGCATGTAAGTGGAGACAGGGCGCTTGGCGGCGCCCTTCTCTTTCCTGGCTAAGCCAGGGCGTAGCGGAGAGAGTGATCGGCAGCCGTGTCAGGCACCTGCCTCGTAAGCAGACGAGCCAACGAGCAACGCCGCCGGCTGGTGGCGCGGAAGGAGCCAGAGGGGACGCCCACGCGCCGATCACTCCCCGCTGCGCATGCAGCGTTCCCCCTCTTCGCCCAGCTCCGGCCGGGCTTTTTTCACCGCCCGCATTCGCATGAACGCCCCCGCCTCCCCACTGGGCCAGCCCGGCGGCGTGAGCGTTCAGCCGAATGCAGGTGAACCACGGAGAGCATCCCGATGTGGACATACCGCGAGCGCCGCAACCGCGCGGCTTTCAGCAACGCGCAACTCGCTTACGACCGTGCCGTCGACCCGCTCTGGGACCAGCCGGACCCGGAGCCCGACGACGAAGAGCAGGAGGACAACGATGGCCTTCAGCGATGAACGCGCGGTGCTGATGATCGAGGAAGGCATTACGGCGATGCGCCGATCACCGTTCCCGCGCCCGGACCAGAAGTTCGTCCACGGCCAAATTGAACTGGCCTATGCGGTCGGCTTCATCGACACCCGTATTTACGACGACATGCGCCACCGGCTCGACGCCGCGTCAGACGCCCGCTGGGCAGAACTCAGGAGCACTCGGGTATGAATCCAATCACTCGCTTCCAAGTCCGGGCCGGCCGAGACGCAGCTAGCCGCTGTGAGTTCGTTCGGGAAACGAAGGCCTACTACGTTCGAGCCGACGGCACGCGCATCGCGAAGCGCGCTGACTTGTACAGGTTCTACGCCACCGAACAGGAAGCGCAGTCTGCAATCGAGCGCGACAACCGCAAGCGGGCGGAACGCGCAGCACGGCGGCGCGTTGAAAGCTACGGCCCCGAATTACTCATCGCCCTGGAGCAGGCGTACTGCGCGCTGGTCGGCTATCTGCCGCAGCATCGCAACGCGATCACAACTGCGGCGATCGAGGCGGCCCGAAGCGCAATCGACAAAGCCAAGGGAGAGGCCTCCGCATGAAGCCAAATGCGACTGGCGCCCGCCGGGCGCTCACCGAAGTTGCGTCGGCCATCGGCGTGCTGGCCCTGGTGGCTCCGTTCTACGGCTGGCTGATCTACAGGATGCTCCCGACATGAACGCGAAACGCAAAGCCATCTGGGTGGGCGGCCTGATCGGCGGCCTCCTCTTCCTGCTCATTCTCGCCCTAGGCCCGATCTGGGGCGGACTGATTACCGCGGAACAACCAGCCACGGCGCCGGCAGCCGTCAAGCGAGCAACACCATGACGAACATGAATAGCAACATGGCTATCTGGGACCAGGTGAAAGAAACGGACACCAGGTACACAAGGCAAGCGAAGCTCAACGGTCAGGACATGACGTCCATCAACGGCTTGTACATCGTCCGTCGTGCGACTGAGCTATTCGGCCCCGTCGGCAAGGGCTGGGGCTGGAAGGTCTTGGTAGAGCGCTTCGATGAAGGCGCACCGCACCTCGATAAGAACGGTGCGGTCATCTGCCACGACAAGACCCACACCCTGTACATCGAACTCTGGTACCGCCACGACGGGACGATCAATCACGCCCGCCAATACGGGCACACCCCCTACGTCTACAAGACCGAGTGGGGCTTCAAGACCGACCACGACTACGGCAAGAAGTCACTCACCGACGCCATCAAGAAGTGTCTGTCACTCCTCGGGTTCAGCGCTGACATTCACATGGGCATGTTCGACGACACGACCTATGTCGAAGGCCTGAAGCTGAAAGAGCGCCTGGCCGATGCCGGCGATCCCGAGACAGCCCTGGACGAAGCCAAGGACGAATTCAAGACCTGGCTTCGCGCACAACTCGACGCGATCGCCGCGGCACCGAACTCCCGCGCCCTGGAGTTAATGCGTAAGCAAGTCGCCGAGAAGGCCCGCGCCAAAGCGCCAGTCGTCAACTTCAACCCCTCAGAGATTGAGCTGCGCGTGAATGAAGCCGCCGATGAGCGCCTGCGCCAGCTTTCCCCCGCTCCTACCAGGCCCGAGGAATGACACCATGACCATCCTGAAAAATGTTGACCTGGAAAACGGTACCGTCGAGGTCGCCGAGTACAACGCAACCAACGCCGCCCTGGCAAAACTTCGCGAGAAGTACGCGACGCTGCCGGACGCCAATACCGCCGATGGCTACGAGTTCATCAAGGCCGGTATCAAGGAATTGACCACACTGCGCACCAGCCTGGAAGCCGCTCGCAAGCGTGAAAAGGCGCCTTACATCGAGGCAGGCCAGATCATCGACGCCGAGGCGAAGCGGATCACCGCCGCACTGGTGACGTTGGAAGATCCGATGAAGGCCGCCAAGAAGGAGGTCGACGATCGCGTCGAACGCGAGCGCCAGGAACGGATCGCACGCCTGCTGTCGAAGGTCGACGCCATCAAAGGGATGCCGGCCCAGGTACGCGGCAAGACCAGCGACGAGATTGCCGCGATGATCGACCGCTGTGGCGAAATCGACACCGCACACGACTTCTACGACTTGACGAAGGAAGCCCAAGCCGCACAGCAGGCGGCCTTGGACGAACTGACCCAAATGCTGACCGACCGCCTGGCCTTCGAGCAAGCGGAGCGCCAGCGGCAGGAGTTGGAAGCCCAGCAAGCCGAAATGCGCCGCCGCATGGAGGAGCAACAGGCGGAAATGCGCCGGCAGCAAGAGGAAATGCAACGCCAACGCGAAGAACTGGTGCGCCAGCAGCAGGAGCTTGCCGCCGCGCGCCAGCAGCTCGCCGAGCAGGACACGCCCGTCGCTGTCGAGCCGGAGGCGCCGAAGGCCGAGGTTGCACCAGCGCCCGCCCAGATCAAGCCCGCCGGCAAGGCAGCAGAGCCCGACGCTATCCAGTGGCGCGCCCGCGTCGTCGATAAAAGCGCGTTCATCGCCGCCATCGCCGAAGGCCTGGCTACCGAGGACTTGCTCGTTGTCGACCAGCCGGCCCTGGACAGCCTGGCCAACAGCAAGGGCCAAACGCTGAATCTGCCGGGCGTGATCGTCGAGAAGGCACCCGCGAAAGCGGCCTGACCATCCCCTCAGCCTGATCCCCTACCCCTATCCCTTCGAACCGCCTGCGCCGGCGCCCGCCGCCGGTGCGGCATACGGGTACGCGTTCATCGAGCGCGCAGCCTGATGCCCAACCACCGAGGACAGACCATGCTCACCAACATTTTCGACTTCGAAACGACGGGTATTCCCGAGTGGAAGTTGCCCAGTGAAGACCCGTGCCAGCCCCACATCGTAGAAGTTGCCGCTCTGCTCTGCGATGCCGCCGGCAACACCATCGATCGCTTCGAGGCGATCGTGCGGCCCAACGGCTGGGAAATCACCCCCGAAATGACCGCGATCCACGGCATCAGCCACGAACAGGCGATGGATGTTGGCATCAGCGAGGCCGAGGCTCTGGAGGGCTTTCTTGCGATCAACGGCCGCGCTGCCCGCCGCGCGGCGCACAACATCAGCTTCGACGACCGTATCACTCGCATCGCGCTGATGCGCTACCAGGACGAGGAAGCGGCCAACGCCTTCAAGGAATCGGGTGAGAAGTTCTGCACCTGCTATCGCTCCCGCGCACAGGTCGCGCTTCACCGCAACAAGTTGCCGACCTTGGCCGAGGCATACAAGCACTTCACGGGGGAGGACCTGGTAGAGGCTCACCGCGCGATGCCGGACGCCGAGGCCTGCGCCCGCATCTACTTCGCTTTGCAGGGAGTCGATGTGGCGCCGGCCAGTTCGGTGCCGCCGGCTGAGGCGGAGGCCTGACATGGCACGCGGAGTGAACAAGGTCATCCTGGTCGGCCATCTGGGCCAGGATCCAGACGCAAGATCCACCCCCAGCGGGAAAGCAGTCACGTCCCTCAGCCTGGCCACTAGCGAAAGCTGGAAGGACAAGCAGACCGGCCAGCAGCAGGAGCGCACCGAGTGGCACCGGGTGGTGCTCTTTGGCCGACTGGCCGAAATCGCAGCGCAATACCTGCGAAAGGGCTCCCAGGTCTACATCGAAGGCAGCCTACGCACCCGCAAGTGGCAGGGCCAGGACGGCCAGGACCACTACAGCACCGAGGTAGTGGTGGACATCAACGGCAACATGCAACTGCTCGGCGGCAAGCCTGAGCAGGCAGGCCAGTCGCGTGGCCCTGGCCGCGAGCCGCCACCGCGGCCGACCACTCACCACCAGCCGCAACCGGCAACCGACTACGACAGCTACGACGACGACATCCCCTTCGACAACCCCTACCGCAGGCTCTGGCGCATCGTCTGAGCGCCGGGCCGCCCGGAGACAGCACCATGTGGTTCCGCAACCTACTGATCTACCGCCTCACCCAACCCATCGACACAACGGCCAGCGCTCTGGAAAGTGCCCTGGCGAGCAAACCGGCACGCCCCTGCGCCTCCCAGGAGTTGACCACCTACGGCTTCGCGCCGCCGGTCGGCAAGGGTGACGCACCGCTGGTACGCGAGGCGAACGGATTCTGGCTGATCTGCTGCCGCAAGGAGGAGAAGATCCTGCCTGGCAGCGTGGTCAACGACGCACTGAAGGAGAAGGTCGAAGAGATCGAGGAAACCCAGCAGCGCAAGGTCTACAAGAAAGAGCGCGACCAGTTGAAGGACGAGATCGTCCAGACCCTCCTACCGCGCGCGTTCACCCGCCGCAAGCGCACCTTCGCCGCAATCATGCCGGCGCAAGGCCTGGTGATCGTGGACACCGCCACGGCGAAGGCCGCCGAGGATCTGCTATCGACCTTGCGCGAAGCCCTGGGCTCTCTCCCCGTCCGACCGATCGCAACCAAGGTTTCGCCGACGACAACCATGACCGAGTGGCTGCGAAGCCAAGAAACCAATGCGGGTGGCGACTTCTGGCTGTGCGACGGCGCCCTGCTCCGCGACACCGACGAGCAAGGCAGCATCACCGCCAAGCACCAGGACCTGACCAGCGACGTTATCCGCCAGCACCTCGACTCAGGTAAGAGCGTCACCAAGCTCGCTCTCGCCTGGAAGAAAGACCTCTACTTCGTACTCGACGAGGGTCTGGTGATCCGCAGCCTCCGCTTCGACGACCTGCTGCAGGAGCGGGCTCTGGACGACGCCGGCAGGGACTCCGACGACTTCGCCCAGGCCGATGCCAGCTTCGTCCTGATGATGCTCACCTTCCAGCAATTCATCCCCGAGCTGCTGGTAGCACTGGGCGGCGAAGAAGTCCCCGTAGGCGTCTGACCACCTCACCAACATAGGAGGCAGCCATGCCTATCCGCCATTCCATCATCCACCTGATCGACAAGAAGCCCGACGGCACCCCGACCGTGCTCCATGCGCGCGACGCTGAGCTAGGTAACTCCCAGGTCATCGAGAACCTGCTGGCCGACCTCAACGAAAGCTACAACGCCAAGAACAAAGCCTGGGGCTTCTTCCAGGGCGAGTCCGGGGCCTACCCGTTCAGCGGCTGGCTCGGCGAGTACTTGGAAGGCAACCGCGACTTCGTGGGGTTCAGCCGCGAGGCGGTGGAACACCTGCGGAAGCTGATGGAAGAGTCCAACCTCTCCACCGGCGGCTACGTACTGTTCGCCCACTACCAGCAGGGCATGACCGACTACCTGGCGATCGCCCTGCTGCACCACAGCGAAGGGGCGGCGGTGAACGAGTCACTGGACGTCACCCCGTCGAGCCACCTCGACCTCGGCCAGTTACACCTGGCGGCGCGAATCAACCTCTCCGAGTGGCGCAACAACAAGCAGTCGAAGCAGTACATCTCGTTCATCAAGGGCAAGGGCGGGAGAGAGCTCTCCGACTACTTCCGCGACTTCATCGGCTGCCAGGAAGGGGTCGATTCGCCGGGCGAGACCCGCACCCTGCTGAAAGCCTTCAGCGACTTCGTGGAAAGCGAGGGCATGGCCGAGGAACAGGCCCGCGAAAAAACCGTGTCGCTGGTCGACTACGCCACCGCGCAGGCACGCATCGGTGAGCCGATGACCCTCGACGCCCTTTCCGAACTGATCGACGAACAGCAGCCACGGGCGTTCTACGACTTCATCCAGCACAAGGACTACGGCCTGTCGCCGGAAATCCCGGCGGACAAGCGCACCTTCAACCAGTTCCGCCGCTTCACCGGCCGCGCCGAAGGCCTGTCGATCAGCTTCGAGGCACACCTCCTCGGCACCAAGGTGGAGTTCGACTCAGGCTCCGACACCCTGCTGATCCATGGCCTGCCGGCACATCTCGCCAGCCAACTGAAGAAGGTTGCAGCGCAGAAGCAAGACGGGGCGATGAGCGCGCACGGATCGCGCGAGGCTCAGCCGTGAAGCAGGCCCCGTCGACGATGCAGAACGAAACGCTCGGGCACATCCGAGCGTTCTGGGCGGAGAAAGGCCACACGTGCAGCATTCGGTTTCAGTAGAGACGGCGAGTTACAACCCCTTTTGAAGTGAGCGCTTGGCATGCGCGACTATGCCGGCCTTGAGCATTTCTGCCCAACTCTCGAAAGGAGTCTCACTACGGACATAAGCGTCCCATGGCTCGTCTGGAATCGCCCGTAGATCTTCCGCAGTTTCAACCTTATAACCGGCACCACGAGCAAACTCGTCGAAATTCGCAAACTTGCTGTTAGACGAAATAAAGCTGGGACTCATGATCTCGCTAAACGGCACTTGATGCGTGCCATCGAGTTGCTTGAGGTTTTGCTGCAGACGCTTCAGGCCAGACAGATTCATCTTGATAGGCATAGATCCCCCTAGTTGGTCAAGTAATAGCACCGTGACTTCACCATCGAGTTTTAGGGCAATCGATCTGCATTTCAAGCTCAGTTTATTCCTCTAGGTCGTGGTCACCAGCTCCAGGCTGCGACCTGACCCTCGATACAGCGCCCCACCCGGGGCGCTTTCTCTTCCAGCAAGCACGCACCGGACGCCGCCCTGAGGGCGACTTTCTCATGCCTCGTGGGCCACACAGTCAGGCAGAGCGGCGTCCAGTGCCTGTTCACCGAGTACTGACGATGCCTCCTCAACGACCGATTCTCCGCTACCACGGCGGCAAGTGGCTGCTCGCCCCGTGGATCATCCAGCACCTGGCGCCCCACCACACCTACATCGAGCCATTCGGCGGCGCGGCTTCTGTCCTGCTGCGGAAGGCCCGCAGCTACGCAGAGGTCTACAACGATCTCGACGGGGACGTGGTGATCGAGAACCGCGACGCCCTGGTGCTGATGGAGCACCACGACCGGCCGAGCACGCTGCACTACGTCGATCCGCCCTACGTCTTCGCCACCAGGCACGCCAGCGCCAGCAGTCGGCAGTACTACCGGCACGAGATGGACGATGGGCAGCACCGCGACCTTCTGGACGAACTGCTCGAGCTGGAAGGAATGGTCGTGCTGTCCGGCTACCCCAGCGAGATCTACGACGACCAGCTCAAGGGCTGGTCGCTGAATTCCACGAACTCCCGAATCAGCGCAGGTCGCGGCACAGCCGTGCGCCAAGAGTGCCTTTGGCTGAACCCGGCGTGCATGACCGCGCTGAACCAGACGGGCCTGAACTTCGGCTGACACCTACAACTACACCACGGTGTCCGCGGCATGAGCACGGCGGCCCACGACAACGCGGCTACGTAAAAGCCATCAATCGAGGTGACGCAGTTCGTAGCCGCATACCTTGAAATACGGGGCTGAGAAGCCCCGCTTTGAGGATCAGATGTCCAATCGCTCAACAACCCGGCTGGCAGCGTGAACAGTAACGCCGGCTACGTTGTAATCACCTTCCTGCAGGAAAGTCAGAGATCGATAGTACGGGTCAAATTGATGGACCACCAACACGCCGGTCGTTTCCTCAGCAAGCCGCGCATATTTTCCTGACTGTTGAGCAGCCCACGACCAAACATGGACCTCCCACCCAAGTTTCAATGCGCGGCGCACTTGCTGAAGGAAGCTCGTTCCGAAGTCCGAGTCATTGCCGTCGCCAGTAACGAGAACCAAGGCTTGAGGCGCGTCAAAGTCGAGAAGAGCGTTGGCAATCTTGAGATGGACAATTTCATCCACCCCCTGCTCGGCCACGCGCCCATCGTCACGATCGACGCGATGCAGAAGATCAGTGTCATAGCCCTTATTCCTCGCGTGATCCCATAGCGAATCGTTACCAGGTGGTAACGATCCTGCGAGCACGCGGGTGACAGGTCGGAATCCATTCTCGATCAGTTTGAAAAGATTCTTGTAATAGACACGTACCGACTTACGAACTATTCCGGGCTCGATAGCTTCAGCGGCTCTCTGAGCCCCACCGAACACGTTTGAGTTATCGATAAAAACGTGAGCATCCAATTTCAAACACTCCTCTCCGGCTCCATGCCGGGCGCATCCGACCCTACACCAATCCAATATCACCGCGCCAGCATGCCTGGCGTGGAGCCTATCTACATTCCCAATCAGGACCCCGCCGCATGACTATCAAGCGCAAGCTCTACCACTTCCACTTCTGCTGTGGCCTCGGCGGCGGCTCTGCCAGCTTCAGCCGGGCACCGCCGCGGATTGGCAGCGTCGAGGCCGATTGCCGCCTTAGTCAGGATCAACGTCCCGCATCATCTGTTGCATCACTTGGATACCACGGGTACGGCAAGCCTCGTACGACGCGCATACCTCATCGTCCTCGTGCGTTCCGGTGCGACCATCTTTCGCTCTAACTTCGATCCGGATACCTCTCGGAATCGGGTTCGCAGAATCGTCACTCCATTTGAACTGAAGGTATCCTTCTTGCCCCTTCGGGCCATTCCAGCGCACGTTGCGGGGACGGTCCACTGCTTTCAGGTCATCGCTCATATACAACTCCATAAGGCCCGGCCCCATGCCGGGCCATCCGAACCTACCCGAACTGCCAGGCATAATCACCGTCAATCTTCGTGATGGTCGGCGTACACCTGGCTCCAATCTATCTCAGGAGCGACATCATTCACAGCCTTCTCGATAACATCCATCGCCTGGTAGATATGGTCCCTCGCCTCATCTAGGGTCGGCCCCCAAGTATCTCTATATCTACCCTTCTGGACGTCCGTTATCTCATCCCAATCACCGGTTACTCTTTCGACTTCACTTATTACTGCTTCAACTCGACCGACTCCACTGGAAAGATAGCCGGTTGACTTTTGGTCAAGCACCACCAAGCGCTCTATGTCTTCCTTTGAAATCGAATCTGTACAAATCCTCAAAGGCTTAACCAACCCACGAATATCCTCGATCTCGCCAGGACTATCCAGATTATCGAAATAGTACCAAGCACTGAAGTATCCAAGTTGATTCATTAAATCAACAAGAACTGGCCGAATTCTAGCAGCAACAAGTTTCGCTCTTAGTTTTTCTTCTCCTCGCCTGTTCCACCAAGACGTCACGGCAAGCCCCAAAGAGACTAAAACAGCCCCAACAGTTCCAATTGCCGAAAGTGCATTCCAGCCCAAGCTAATAGCCAGAGATACGGATGGAATGATATTGAAAAACACGCCTCCACTAACAAACAGAAGAACTGCGACTAGCCAACTTTGCTTGTCCTTGAGCATATAAATTCCCCTTCAGCTAGCGCTGATTATGCATTGTGCGCCCGTACATCGCGAGAACTCCAATGTACCCCATCATTTACGTCGCCGGCCCCTACCAGGCGCCGGATCCGGTAGCTATTGCCCGCAACAACGAGTACGCCAGGAGACCACCCTACAAGTCAGCAGCATTCTGCGGACATCCAGTGGCGTTTACGGAGAGCTTCGTGCACTAGGAGGTGCAACCGTGAACATCGAACAGTTCATCCGTGACTCGGCCGCTGGAAGTTCGACCCGATCATCGGAGCCATGGGGCCCATCGAGTGGGCCAAGAACGGCACGACGCTCGGCAACCGCCTGGCCTACGAAGCGTCGCGCGGCAGGTTTACGCCGGCGCAGGCATTCCAAGACGCCGCCTACGCGCTTGGCCGCGCCCGCGGGAGCCTGGAAGTTTTCCGCGGCGTGCCAACGCCACCCTGAGGGCATGGATGAAGCATCAGGACGGCGACTTCCACGTTCTGGATAGCGTAATACTTGCCGACACGCGCGAGCTTGGCGGCAAGGTCGTAGCAACGCGCCAGGGCCAATAACTGCAACTCAAGTCCGTTTTTTAAACTCTACAATCTTACCTGAACCACCGCCCACATCTACTTTCAATGTGGGAAGAGGGTTTAGACCCGGTTCAACCTTAGGTTCAAAGAACCCCGGAGAAAGACCGCAAAGCTGCTCTATAGCATTACAAGGCAGCATCA
>Ga0224749_1056_pt1 | contig 15317 bp, 14 predicted proteins | sample LIM_F_Vancomycin_3_FD_182078 | JGI IMG/M metagenome (GOLD analysis project Ga0224749, IMG submission 182078) | Enriched cells from gastrointestinal tract of the lab mouse from Pacific Northwest National Laboratory (PNNL), Richland, Washington... | ecosystem: Host-associated > Mammals > Digestive... | reverse complement strand
TTCGCATTATCCTTCCCGCTGTTTGCTCTTGCCGCTTCCCTTTTGTTCAGTATTCGCTTTTAGAGGTTGTCCCCCGCTCCAGTAAATAAACCGGGAAAACATGATGCAGGGACTCAAGAGGTTTGCTTTCAATCAATTTGATCAAGATACGGGCTGCTGTCAGCCCCATATCATAAATCGGCTGGGCTATGGTCGTTAACTCGGGATAAACCATGCCGCTTATGGGAATGCCGTCATAGCCGATAATTTCAAGACCGCCAGGAACAGTCAGATTATACATCTGGGCAGCCCGCAGGACACCGATAGCCATGATATCATTACCGGCAAAAATACCGTCCAGGTCAGGATAACTCTCCATCAGCTGATAGGCCGCTTCTGCCGCTTTATCCATCTTGAAGAGACCGTTTACAATCAGGCCCGGTTCAAACCAGTCCAGCTGCTGCACCATATCAAGGTAACCTTGACATCTCTCATCCGGAATGGTGAAGTGTTCAGGTCCACGGATATGGGCGATCTTACGGCAACCCTGATCCAGTAAAAATTGCACCGCTTTGCGGGCGCCAACCCGGTTATCTGCCGTAACACTGGGAACATCATCGGATATGATACGGTCCAGGGTGACAACCGGTACGGTCAAATCCTCCACTTCTTTGGCAGACAAGGTATTGGAGGCCAAAATAAATCCATCTATATATTTTTGCCTAAGCACGTCTACGTAATGCTTTTCCTTATCAGGAGAATCGTCCGAGTTGCACAATATAGTGGTATACCCATATACGTAAGTTACATTCTCAACGGCTTTAGCCAGTTCGTTAAAAAAGGGATTGGTTATATCAGGAACAATTAGGGCTATGGTCTTGGATGTCTTTTTTGTCATGCTCCTGGCCACCAGATTAGGTGCATAATTTAATTCTTTAATCGCGTTCAGCACCTTTTTTTCCGTATCCTCATGAACGTAACCGTTCTGGTTAAGCACCCGGGATACGGTAGCCACGGATACGCCCGCAAGCTTGGATACATCTTTTATGGTAGCCATAAACGGTAATGTCGCCTCCTTTTCTGCAATCGGTTACACACAATATGTAACCGATTACATATTTCATACTTTGATTATAGTTCAGGCTTGTATCCGTTGTCAATCGGTCTTTTTTCAAAATTTCCTCTCATTATGGCAGTAATGAATTCCATTTTTGGATAAATAAAAAACAGCTTCGCCACCTCCAAGGACGGGAAAGCTGTTTTCCTTCTTACTCTACAAGTTATTCATAAAGTCCCGAGTATCTTTTAAACCACTCAAAAATATGAAGCACAATGACTTTCAGTACCGCATATCCGGGGACAGCAAAGATAATTCCGAGAATTCCAAACAGGTTCCCTCCAATCAAAATAACGAAAATAATCGTAATTGGATGGACGCTCAGGTTTTTACCCATCACCTGAGGGGAAATAAATTTCCCTTCGATCAGCTGTACAATAATCCAGACCACAGCCAGTTTCAGCAGCATAGCCGGAGAAGTTACAGCTGAGATGATAATCGCGGGGGTAATAGCAATTACAGGTCCCAAGTAAGGAACTATACTGGTTAGCGAAGCAATAATGGCCAGAACCAATGCATAATCAAGGCCTATAACCAAATAGCCGACAAACAGGAGAAATCCGATACAGAAGCTGACGATAATCTGCCCGCGAATGTACGAGCTTATCTGATGATGCATTTCATACATCATTTGATACGTATGTTCCCGTGTTTTTACCGGCAGCATATTCAGAATAAAACGGGGCAGCTTACGGCCGTCTTTTAGGAGATAGAACAAAATGAACGGCAAGGTTGCGATGGCCAGAACAATTTCGGTAACCGTTCCAACTACTCCACTAACGCTAGCCCAGGTATTTTGCAAAATAACGGAGCTTTTTTCAGAAATGTAATTCATGATATCGGTACTTACATTGTTCAATTTGTCATTAAATTGATGAAATAGACTTGTGCCTGCAAATTCATTGAATTTTTCTGCTACCTGCTGCCCGTATTTAGGAAGATTATCAACCAGGTTCAGAACCTGGTCTTTTACAAAAGGAAATACCGTTAAGATCAAGATGGTTACAACCCCAATTATCACCAGGAACAATCCGATAATAGAATAAATCCGGTTAATCTTATGCCTTTCAAGCAAATCCACAATCGGATTTAGCAGGTAAAAGGCAATCCCCGCCAATATCAACGGCAGCATCACCGTTTTAACGATAATGCCGATGGGAACAAAAATGAACGAGATTTTTGAAATCACCAGAATGTTCAATGCAACCAGCAGCAAAATCAATAAGAACACCACAAATTTATTGTGCAGAAAAAACAGTTTCAATCTCTCCGTTCGAGAGCGGGGGCTTTCCATGGGGTTTTCGAACTCCTCTCCCTTAGAAATCAACATTGTAACGAATAGATGTTATGTTTACCTGTTCTAAATTAATGTGTATCTATTCTTGTTTTTGAAAAGAAAACCTTCCGGTTTTTTCTTGTATTTTATCAGACTTTCATGAAAATACCACCTTGATTTAACCAGAAAGGCTAAAAAGATGACTTATTTTTTTATGTTTAACTTGTTGCATGCCGGGCTTTAATTTATAATTTCCTGATAACCGTTCCGACAAACATCACCTGCAGCCAATTTAAAAATTTTATCCTCATTTGGATAAACTCGGGTAAACTTCTTGTTCGGGGTTGAACCTGTTTTATACATAATCAGTAAGACCTTTTCAATAATGGGACATGCATTCTTTCAAAAAAAACGATCATAATAACGTTTGCATGCTCATTTATCTATATAAACAGGCCCACTCTTTCATTGAATTAATCAAAATAGGGGTGTAATTTAATTTTTTTCCTTTAAAATAAAAGAAGGGGAGCCTGGCTGTTTCTAACATAGCCCCATCTTCATTCTAAGATCAATACAAGGGCCCCCGACGAAAGTCTAGGTTGGAAACCGAACCGTAGTCCATTTTGATACGTATGAAAGAAACATAAAATGAAATTAATCGATTATACGGTACGCTTATTGGTTTAAATATAAACATAGAGAGTTAAGAAAAAGGGAGTTGTTTAAGGATGCAGGAGCTTGGTATGGTGAAAATCACTTCAGATAAACAAATTAAGGTGCTTGTACTTACAGGTTCATTGGGGCACGGCCACATTCAGGTTGCCAATGCGATTCGGGAAATGGCCGACCGGTGGGATCACCATCAAGTGAATGTTGAAATCATAGATTATATGGAACTGGTATCTCCCAATCTGCATGATATCAGTTCGACCTGTTTTTTGCAGTGGGTCAAGCATTTCCCAAGTTCATACGGGCTGTTGTTTGAAATGACCCGCAAAGACCGTATGCTGGCCCAGTTCATCAAGAGCATCCGGTTTACCAGCTTAAAACCTCTGATCCAACGCATTGAAGATGAGCAGCCGGACGTTATTATCAGTACACTGCCTGCGGCAAGCGCGGCAGTCTCTAAAATAAAAGAACGGGGACTCATAGATTGCCCCGCAGTAACCGTGATTACCGATCATACGGATCATAGCTTCTGGCTGCATCCTTATACAGATAAATATTGGGTCGGATCGGAAGATGCCAAGAACAAACTGCTTCGCCAGGGTATTCCCGCTTCCAGCATTGAAATTACGGGTATTCCGGTACGGCCTGTTTTCTATGAAACTTATGATCAAACCTTGCTGCGAGAACAGTACGGCCTGAACCAGGAGGCCACCACCATATTGCTAATGGGAGGTGGCTGCGGTTTGATAGATTCTACCTTGCTGCGTTCTCTGGAAGAAGCGGAATGGACACGTTCCCTGCAGTTTGTCGTAATCTGCGGCCGGAATAAGAGCCTGCGCAAACGTCTTGAACGCTGGTCTGCCCAAACATTATTGGATGTACATGTCATCGGATATACAAAAAATGTGCATGATTATATGGCAATGGCCGATTTAATGATCACCAAATCCGGTGGTGTGACAACAGCGGAAGCTATTGCCCGTCGGCTTCCTCTGCTAATATATAAGCCGCTCCCAGGTCAGGAGCAAGATAATATTGATTATCTGATTCGCAATGGTGTTGCATGCTGTGCAGATAATCGGCTCCAGCTTTTTTATCAGCTTTTCTTCTTAATAACCCATGAAGATAAGCTGCAGAAGATGCGTGCCCGGGCACAGCTTCTCAGACAGCCTAGACCTCTGGATCTCATTAAAACCCTTGTCCATGTTCAAGAGCAGCCGGTCCTTCAGCCATCCAGAGCCCATACCTGGTTCCGCAGAAGTGTTGTTTAGACTGATCCTCCCATATGGACAAGCAGGAAAGACTTCGTTCTATTCGTGATTGAACCTCTTTCGTGTTAAAAAGCAAGATCCGCTTTTCTCTGGGCCCGCACCTTTCCCATTGTGCGTTGCGGCACCCCCCGTTGGGGTGGTCAGAACTTGATTAATAAAAGACAGCTATTTAGGCCTGATACTGGCACTAGCAGCTGTCTTTTTTTGAATATGAAACATGTTGAATATCACATAAATCCTCTGCTTAATTCCGTCCTTCTTCACCCAAAGAAGACTGAGGGCGAATCATAAACATGTAGCAGGAGATGGCCCCAAGGCCGCAGCAGACAATGACTATCCCCATAGGCACCGCCGTATGGTTTCCGGCAATCCCGACAAGAGGCGCCGCCACCGAACCTGCAATAAAAGGAAGCAAACCAAGCATCGCCGATGCGCTTCCGGCATTTTTGCCCTGATTCTGCATGGCCAACGAGAATCCAACGGTATTTACTATACCTGTACTTGATACGACAATAAACAGAAAGATCAGGACAGCAAACAATGGGGCTCCAATCAGAATCATAGCCAGCAACAGCAGGGCTCCAATTAAAGATAAAAGGATTCCGGTGATAAACAGCCGGCTTTCATGAAAACGTGGGGCCAGACGCCCGGTCAACTGTGTTGCAATAATCAAGCCTAATCCGTTTAAGGCAAAGACCAAGCTGAACTGCTGGGGAGAAGCCCCGTAAATGTCCTGCAATACAAACGGAGAACCGGATATATAACTGAACATGGCTGCAAAGACAAAACCCTGGGTACAGGCATAACCCATAAATACTTTATCGCCCAGCAGCCTGCCGAAGGTGCCTACGGTTGTTTTCATCCCGCCTTTGGACCGGTCTTCCCGGGGCAGCGTCTCCTGAAGACCGATAAATGCCGCCAATACCATAACCAGTCCAAGAATACCAAGAACAGCGAATACGCCATGCCAGGAAGTAAACTGCAGCAGTTGCCCTCCGGCAACAGGGGCCAATATCGGTGCCAACCCATTAATAAGCATCAGCAAAGAGAAAAACTGGGTCAGCTCTGTACCCGAATACATATCCCGTACCATGGCACGGGCAATCACAATACCGCCGGAGCCGGCCATTCCCTGTATAAACCTTAAAAGGATCAGGCCCCAGATAGAAGGGACAAGGCCGCATAAGAAAGAAGCCGCCGCATAAATCAGCAGGGATATAAGCAGAGGGCCGCGCCTTCCCCGGGAATCACTGAGCGGACCAAGCAGCAGCTGTCCGATAGCCAAACCCAGCAAACAAGCCGTAAGGCTCAATTGGGCAAGTGAAGTGCTGGTGCCAAGATCGTTAGCCAAAATAGGCAGTGACGGCAAATACATGTCAATGGAAAGAGGTCCGATAGCCGTCATAGAGCCAAGAACTATAGCCATGGAAATCCTTTTTTTTCTGGTAACAGCAAAAGAAGTATTTACCGGATTCGTGCTGGGGTTCATAAGATTTATCTCCACCTTTCTCTCTATAACAATAAAGCGGAAGCCGCCTCCCCGTCTATGGAAAAGGTGACCGTTCCCAACGAAACATTCATTATACCAGAATTTGAGTCCACTTCTTTTTGATACAAGAACGATTCTTCCTTTGAAAAATCATATGTAACAATTATAGTTACAACAAATCAATGAATCAACCCTTTTCCACAAAAAAACGGCCCTGCCTTCAGAGAGGCAGAACCGATATTTGTCCTATGTTCTTTTTAAGATCCCATAAGCTGCATGAAAAGCGGAATTACCACAACAGTTACAACACCAACCACAACAACCGCAATACTAGCCATCGCCGCTTCCACTTCTCCCATTTCCATCCCTACTGCAACCCCGAGGGCATGGCCGGAAGTACCCAAAGCAAGACCACGGGCAATCGGATTTTTAACCCGGAATGTTTTAAGAAAAAGAGCACCGAGAGCATAAACGATCACTGCATTGAAAATGACTGCAAAGGAAGTGATAGCCGGAATCCCGCCAATTCCCTCGGATAAAGGCAGGGCAATAGCTGTGGTAGCGGCTTGGGGAAGCATGGAATTCATCACTGCCGTGTCCAAATGTATGCCTTTGCTAATCACATATACAATTCCCACCGAGCAAACAGATCCCACTACAATAGAAGCTAAGATCTGCCACCAGTACTTTTTCAGCTTATCCGCCTGTTTATATAGAGGGATGGCAAATGCAATCGTAGCCGGTTCAAGGAAAAAACTGATGATTTTACCGCCGTTGTTATATTGCTCGTAAGAAACCCCTCCCGCTTTTAAAAACACTATGCCCAGTATCATTGCAACAAACAAGGGGGTGAACAAAAAGAAGCCTTTTGTATACTTAAACAGCCACGTTCCAATACCATATGCAAGAAGGGAAACGACTATGCCAAAATAAGGTGTTGTAAAAAATTGCGTCATCTTTATCTACCGCCTTCTATCATAGTTAGGTGACCCTGGGATAAAGTCCTGGCCTGATCATGCCGTTTGCTTTTTGGTTCTGCCCCTTTTCTTTTGAATGGGTTGGCAGTCGGTTTCTTTTCCTTTTTCTTCACCTATTAAACCTTCCATACTGCGTTTACCCAGGATCATTTGAGAAAAGAGCCCCGTTACTGCAAGCAAAATCACAGTTGCCGCAAAAATGACCAATATAATCTGCAATCCGAACTGCTGCATAACCCCCAGCGAATTCATGACGGAAATTCCCGATGGGACGAACAAAAAACCAATAATCCCGGTAAGGGCCGCACCAAACGATTCTACCTGCTCCAGTTTCACAACTTTGAGACAGAGCAGAACGAACAGAAGCACAAGACCGATTACGGATGCCGGCATAGGGATTGGGAGTAAAGCCGTTATTATATGGGAAACCAGCATAATCACGGAGAATATGAATGCCTGAGTTAAGAAACCTGCCGCCTTTTTAGTGCTCATGGCTGCCACCTCTTTCTCTTTGTTACCTTTAGTATAATGAATGAAAAAGCATATAAAACGGTTTCATCATGAAAGGTATTATTATGAGGCTGAGCTGCAGAAATTAAGGGATGAAATACAGGGAAAAAGGAAAAAGCCCGGCTAAATACCGAGCTTTTGTTTCAGTTCTTTGGCATAGGTTCTGCTTACGGGAACCTTTGATCCATCTTTCATTATTAAGGTATAGGTAGAATTAAACCAGGGTTGCAGCTCTAAAATATGATCAAGATTCACGATAAAACTGCGGTGAACACGGAAAAAACTGCTGAAAGTCAATTTCTTCTCCAGAACTACTAAGGTATCATTCGTAAAACATGTGCGGGTTAAGGTCCGGACCGCTACCTTCCCGTCCACAAGTCCGGCAAATACTATGTCCTTGACCGGGAGCAGAACGATGGATTCTTCTACGGAAAGAGCAAGCTTATTCGCATTCTTATTTTCCTTATGCTCTTGGGAAACTGTTTCATTATTGTCCGCATCTCTGGCAGGGCGGAGCTTGTTATATTTTTGGATGGTTTGAATAATGCGGTCTTCATCAAAAGGTTTCAGAATGTAGTCCAGGGCATCTACTTCAAAGGCTTTAACGGCATATTGGTCATAAGCGGTGGCAAAGACAATGGCAGGCGGCTGCTTCATTCTAGCCAGCCGATTGGCAAGTTCAAACCCGTTATCTTCGGACAGCTGAATATCCAAAAACACGATATCCGGTTTGAAGTCCAGCATTTTCTCAACAGCCGTTTCAATACTGTCCGCCTCATCGATAATATCTACTTCCTTCGTCCTGTATAACAAGTATTTCAGCTCGTCCCTTGCGAGCATTTCGTCATCCACTACAAGCACCCTAAGCACTGGTGTCTTCCTCACTCTCTCTTTGAATAGGCAGGGCAAACGTAATCTTTGTCCCCTCTCCCTCACGGCTCTCAATATGAAGCCGGGTCTGGCTGCCGAACAGCCCTCTCAACCGTTGATTAATATTGTACAGGGCTGTTCCTGTGCCCTTCTCGGACTGAACAAGTTTATAACCCAGAAAGACCAAATGATCGGCGGAAATTCCCTTACCATTATCCCGGACGCTGACTTGCAGCTTCCCCTGATTTTTGAAGATCCGGATGTCCACCTTGCATTCAGGCTGCTTTCTGGGGAATGCATGACGGAGAGAATTCTCGACAAGAACCTGAAGCACAAAAGGCGGCACCAGAACGTCCTCCAGTCCGTCCTCCATGAAGGTATTCACTGTGTATTTGCCGGGAAACCGGGCTTGTTCCAAAGATAAATAAGCATGGACATGGCTGATTTCCTTTTCCAGCGGAATCAGAAGCTGCCGGGCTCCCTGGAGGTTGGACCGGAAATAAATACTCAACTGGAAAAGAAGTTTACGCGCTTTCTCCACATCCGTACGGCACAGGGCAGAGATTGTATTAATCGCATTAAACAGAAAATGCGGATTTACCTGCGCTTGAAGTGCCTTAATTTCAGCATCCTGCAGGAGCTTACTCTGCAGTTCGGCTTCTCCAAGCTCAAGCTGAGTAGAGAAGATATTAGCCAACCCTTCGGCCAGTTCCTCTTCTACCCGACTAAGGCGATTTACCTCCTTGAAGTACATTTTTAAGGTGCCAATAGTCTGGCCATGAGTCTTCAAGGGAAGAACAATTGCGGCTTCCAGCGGACAATTTTCATGGGAACAGGCAATCTCCCCCCGGCTCTTTGCTTTCTTGATCTCCCCGGTACGGAGAACCGTCTTGGATAACCCTGTAATCAGGCTTCTGGATGGAATATGGTGATCTGATGCCGCTCCGACATGGGCCAGAATTTTATGTGTATCTGTAAGAGATACCGCATCACTTCCTGTAGCCTTATAAATAATTCCCGCCACATGCCTGCATGACTCCTCATTTAGACCCTGACGAAAATAAGGCAGGGTCTTATCGGCAATGAGCAATACTTTATGAGTCTGCAAGGCTCTCGCCTGTTCTTCCTGCCGAAGTATGGACTGGATAATGGATAGAAAAATGAAGCTGCCCAGACCATTGACGATAATCATCGGGACCGCGATAGTACTGACCAGCAGCCAGGCGTCTGTGAACGGCTTGGCAAAGAGCAGAATGATAAGCATCTGCGAAGATTCCATGGCGATCCCGATAATAGCCGCGAATCTGGGTGAAATAGCGGCATGACGTCTCCGGTACCTCCGTCCGATGACCCCGGTTAATAGTCCGGCCAGAATGCTGGATAAAGCACAACTAAAGGCAGTACTTCCCCCCAATAAGTACCGGTGAGCGCCTGCCAAAATCCCCACACCAAACCCGACAACCGGTCCGCCTAGCAATCCTCCCATTTCTACACCCATAATCCGGGTATTGGCAATCGAACTGGACGGATCCAGCTTCATTTGCCAATCCTGATTAATAATCGTACTCCCCTTGATCTCAATGCCAGTATAGTTGCTGATAATACTGAACAGGGAAAATACTGCGATGAGAGCCAGCTTTTCTTTCACTCCACCCGAATCCTGAAGAAGTTTCCTGAACAATTTCATGTGGGCAAGCAGAAACCCCAGGATAACCATAACGCCTACCCGTTCAAGCATCATAATAAGTAAATGTGCCATCTTACAGTTGTTTCACCATGTGATCATATGTTTTGTTATTTATGGATCTTCTCTTTGTTCTTCACATAACCAAGCCGTTCGTATAAGGCCCGGGCTCTCGGGTTCTCTTGCACTACAATCAGCGCAATCCTGGCATAACCCGATGCGGCGGCCTTCTTCTCAGCGGCTTGAATCAGCTCTTGACCAATACCTTTTCCCCTTGCATTGGGGGAGACCGCCAAAGAGTCTATATAATACTCATCTTTATCCGCTTCCTGACTAATTCGTACTTCACTGCCTCGATTAAGCGAACGGAGCCGCTCCAGGATAGGCTGGTCCAGCCGCACAGCTTCACTTCCGTGGTAAGCCAGTAAAACGCCGGCTAGATTCCCCTCCTTTTCTTTAACCAGTACATTCTGGTAGCTGAGGCGGTTATCCTCTATGTGAAACAGTTCGGTTAATTGGTGAAGTACTTCGGATTCTTCTGAAGCTCCGGTCAATTGATAGGCTATACCCTGCATGGCCGCAAGCAGTAAGGGGGCTGCTGCGGCAGCATCAGAGGGGAGTGCTTGTCTTATTGTCATGTATGTCACCTTTACTTTTTTTCTGGTTAAATCGTATCATAAGGGGCAAAACAAGACAAAGAACCATGAGGAGCTCCCATAGTTCCTGTCTTTAATAACTAATCGGTTTAACTATTCAAGGTCTATCTGCCACTTCGATATGATCCTTCCCGCCATAAAAGTCCCACCATGGCGTAGCGGCACCCGCGATGACCTTATTAAGTTTATTCATACGGCTTATACCTTCTTCTTTTAACCAGGAGCGAAGGCCGGCCTCGCCTTCTTTACCGTAAATTTGAATCCCGTCCTGCCAGGTTGCCCGTCCGCATAAAACGCCCGAGAACGGAACTTCCGCTTCACCCGCAAAGGCCAAGGTTTTCAAGAATAATTCGTTGGAAACACCTCCGCTTAAATAAATAAACGGAATGGTGGCGAGTTCAGCCGTATCCTTAAAATGCCCAAGAGCTTCTTCCCGGGTAAATACCGTTTCCCCTTCCCCGATGCCTTTCACGTAGTTCATGTTAACAGGAACCTCCAGCTTCAAACAGTCAATTTTGTACTGGGGTTTAGTGAATTCACGCATGCTTGCTTTCACTTTGGCCGGTCTCACTTTGGCAAATTCCACACTTTTGGCATCGGCTATATCATCTGTATAAGTCACCGCTTCGAAGAAAAACGGAATATCGTATGAGTCGCACTCCGCCCCTACCCGTTCAATGAAAGCGTGCTTAATATCATTAATATCCACTGAATCGTCCGGATCGTAATACATCAAAATTTTGATTGCATCTACCCCTTTGTCCACAAAACGTTTCACAGACCAGTTGGGCAGCAAATCCGGCAAACGTCCTTTAACTGTCGTATCGTAACCTGTTTCCTCATAGGCAATTAATAACCCGCAGTTCTTATCCCGGATTTCTGCCGCTTTCCACCCGTATTCGGGATCAAGAAGAATAGCGCTGGAGTATGGGGTAAGTTCCTCGGAGACGAGCCTTTTAAAGTTTGCAACATGATTCTCATCCGCTTCCTTCCCGGTTGCTTCGGCCAACGACTTCTTGAGTGAACCCCGCTGGTCCAAGGCCGTAGCCACAATCAGCCCTTTTTCGTTCGCCAGTTTATTTAAGCCTTCGAATTTTCCTCTGGTCATTTTTACCATCACTTTCAGCACCCCTATCTACAATCTTTATATGATTAATTTAAGTCAAAATACAACAGATGAATCAACCAGTACATGGAAAACAGAAAAGATAACGCTATCAAACTGATACGGACGCAAAACGTTCACACAAAACGTCCAAAACAAAACGGGAAAGATGTGCCATGAAATTTCATACCTCCATATATAACAACCCGAGGAAATTATACCTACTCAAAACGGTTTTGAATACAATTTCATTTTGATCGCTCTGGCTGTTGGTATCGGACTAACCGGACCTGGTGTCTACACTTTATTGTAAGAGTTAAAAAACAAGAACTCTTCCAAAATTACAAAGGAATCCTGTTTATGTTATATGTATCGGTTAAGTTCCCAAAATCCTATGAAGTGAAGCAATATGGCTGCCCCCAATACAACAATTCTCGCCATGTTCAGAATGATAAAATTTTGAACGGCTAATCCGAACGTCTCTGCCTTGGACTGGTTACGAACAAACAGCGTAATATTTTTCCGTAATGGTATAACAGTGATCAGCACAAGCACAAGAAGAACCGGATGAACACCCAGCAGATATAGTACGACCAGATCTAGATAAGAAACATAATAAACAAGCCGGAACAGCTTCAACGCCAGCGTTTTCCCGATGTAGACAGGAAGGGTATACCGTTTATTCTCGACATCCTCTTCCATGTCGCAAATATTGTTGGCCAACATGATATTCGCAATGCCGGCGATAGCGGGAATCGAGACCAGCAGCATCAGCAGGACTTCCCGGATGTCCACGTGAACGGTCAGCCATTTATCCTCCAGCATAAGCGATACAATCTGTCCTTGTTCCAGATGGATATAAGACGAAATAAACAGAATGACAAAGCCCATAAAAAGCCCTGAGAACAGCTCACCCAGTGGCATTCGGGAAATGGTCAGAGGTCCGAAAGAGTATAAAATGCCCACCAGAAACGAGAGGCCCCCAAGCAGGAAAATCAGAATATCTGTCTCAAGAAATAACCAGAAACCAGCCACCGCCGCCACAAACAACAGTGTAATAATCACGGTAACTACCGTGCTTTCTTTCAGCTTGTTCTGCACAACGGCATTATGGATCTCATATCCGTATCCGTCAGTTTTAACCGCTCTTTTATAGTCATAGTAGTTGTTAATAGCCGTAGTCGCCATGTCAAATGAAAGCAGAGAAATCAGCATCAGCAAGAAATGGAAACCGTGGAATTCTTGAAAACGGAAGAAGGCATATAAGGTTCCCAAAAAGAACGGGATCATACTTGCTGTTTTAGTCCGAATCTCAACCAGTTTGAAGAATTGTCCGAATGTCACGAGAGATACCCCTTTATGTCCAACATCATGATGCAACCTTAACATTATAAACCTTTTTCGGAAAAAGAGATTCCATAAACCAAAAAAAGCAGCCATTTTCTTTACAGAAAATGCTGCCGGCCCGGTTATTCCCCTTAGGCGGCCAAAGCGGTAATCAACACCCCCACGGCAATAAAGGCCACTCCGACCCCGCCCCAGAAAGATAATCTTTCCCCAAGAAACAAGAGAGCAAATCCTACTGCCAATACGACGCTAAGCTTATCGATCGGAGCTACTTTGGCTACCTCGCCCTTTTGAATAGCCACAAAATAAAACAGCCAGGACAAGGCACCCGCCACCCCGCTAAGAATAATAAAGAGCATTGCCTTCTTATTTACCAGGACATCACCGATTTGGGACAATTTCCCCTGGACGGCCAGAACCCCCATCAGAAACAGCATCATAATCACGGCCCGGATCGTCGTAGCCGTGTTCGGATCGACCTGATGAAGGCCTATTTTTCCAAAAATGGAAACAAGCGCGGCCATAACCGCTGAAGCAAGTGCAAACCATAACCAGCTCATGGCTTTCTCTCCTTTCTGATTTCCGTTTAACTGCAATGAATAACACCCTAACTTATTCATAAGGTTAATCAAATATGTACTCCGCTATTTTATCGGAATTGAGAATCATTATCAACATAAATCTGTACTTATCCTCCCTCTTTATTCTACAATAGAATTGGGCTTGCCCGGAAACCCGCTTCACTTGGAAATGGTCTACATAGCCATTTCCTGATTATGGGGTTTGTCGACAGTCTGAGATGAATTTCATACGTGAAGAAGGAGATGTGAACCAATTATGAAATTTCACCGATTAGGAAGCAGCGGATTAAAAGTATCCGCTTTAGGTCTGGGCACTAATGCTTTTGGAAAGCGCGCCGGCGAAGAAGCATCTGTCCGGGTTATTCATCAGGCTCTGGACATCGGAATTAATTTCATTGATACCGCTAATATTTACGCCGGGTCCGAGTCGGAAAGAATCATCGGTAAAGCCTTAACCGGAAGACGGCACAATGTGATACTGGCAACCAAAGCCGGACTGGTTCAAGGAGAAGGTCCTAATGAAAAGGGTTCTTCACGCTATCACCTTCAGCAGGAGCTGGATAAAAGTTTGAAGCGGCTTAAAACTGATTATGTGGATCTTTATCAAATTCATACTTTCATCCCTACACACCGCTTGAAGAGACACTCAGGACACTGGACGATATGGTCCGCACAGGCAAAGTCCGTTATATCGGAGCTTCCAACTACGCAGCCTGGGAACTGATGAAGGCTCTCGGAATAAGCGACGGGTTGGGACTGAACCGTTTCATATCCATGCAATCCTGTTATTCACTCGCGGACCGGACAATTGAACAGGAGCTGATCCCTCTCTGTCTGGATCAAGGTGTGGGGATGATCCCTTATTATCCGCTCGCAGGAGGAATTCTAACCGGCAAATACAGCTCGGCAGAAGCCGTACCCGCGGGGTCCCGTGCCGAAACAGATCCAAACTTTACCCGCTTTTTAAGTGAAGAAAGACTAACCCTCGGACATCAAGTCAGCGGACTGGCGGAGGAACTCGGCTGCAGTCCGGGAACCCTCTCCCTGGCATGGCTGATGCATCAGCCCGCTGTTTCCACCGTGATCGTAGGCGCTACCCGTGCCGGCCAAGTTGAGGAAAATGGGAAAAGTGTATCCCTGGAATTGAGTCAGGAGATTCTGGACAGGCTGGATTCCATCAGCCGTCCCTTCCGGTATGGAGAACCTTTTGCCGTATACCGCCTGCCGAAATAAGTGAGGTGCCTGATTTACCGTAAGTTGCATGGGGTTTGACTACCTGCCGTGCAATGCCGCAACGCGTAACGGAAGAGTTACGCGTTGCCTTTTCAGTATTGCCCGCCATCCCACCATGCTTTTTGAGTCCCAGATGCTGCCGCTTCTGCTAAGAGGATTCTTCAGCTTCCAGCCATTGCTCGTAAAGAATGTCAAGATCTTCCTGGACCTTTTCCCTCTTTTTCCAAATGTCGCCTGGTGCTCCAGCCCGGTACTCCTATGGTCCGGCTTATTGGGCGGATAAGGTTTATTAGCCAATGAGGTTTTACGGATCTGTCCTTCCGGATCTGCCTTTTCAGGCGGCCGTCCTGGTTTCCGGTCTTTCTCTTCTTAATAGGGTAGATTTCCCGCTGCCGTTAGGGCCAATGAGCCCGATTCTTTCCCCTTTCCGCACTTCCAAAGTGACATTTTTCAAAACTAACTGGGCGCCATGATATTTCTTTATATTTTGACAGTTTACGATCAACATAAGGATCCTCCCCGTTTGTGACCCCGACCTGTCTGCCAAAAGAAA